>Ga0247757_10000922_pt1 | contig 21909 bp, 22 predicted proteins | sample UWRJL126311R4_FD_180929 | JGI IMG/M metagenome (GOLD analysis project Ga0247757, IMG submission 180929) | Plant litter microbial communities from Arlington Agricultural Research Station in Wisconsin, United States - UWRJ-L126-311R-4 | ecosystem: Environmental > Terrestrial > Plant litter >...
TGGGCGAAGCTGTCCTCGACATCTCAAGGCTCAGACGATTACTGGGGCACCAAAGATTTGAATACAGTTGAGTCAGATCAGTAGGTGTAATAAGCATACATTGATGAAGAAGTATTCTAGAGGGTTTATATACTTGAATAATTAGGTAGGTAGGTAGGTAGGTAGGCACTAGTACTAGGTTGGACTAGTGCCGCCATTCTTGGCAGTATAGACACGTGACCACTGGGGTCCCTTTGTTCAACTAATACAATTTGCGGGAAAATGGATCTCAAGATCCCTGCGGGACTGGCACCCGGTGATTATTTGCTGCGAGCAGAGGCCATTGCTCTGCACAGTGCAGCAGGTCTCAACGGCGCCCAATTCTACGTAACGTGCTTCCAGCTCACTGTGGCTGGTAGCGGTTCAGTCACCCCGTCAGGTGTCTCTCTTCCTGGTGCCTACAAGGCTACGGACCCAGGCATTCAGATCAACATCTACGCACCTCTTAGCACCTACATTGCGCCGGGTCCAGCCATCATCGCTGGTGGTGTTATTGCCACAGCTGGGAAGGTTGGGTCCATCGCCACTGTTACAGGCGGCGCTCCTGCATCTACTCCCGCTCCTGTTACAACTACTTCTGCCAAGGTGTCGAGCACCCTACAGACCTCTGTTAAACCTACATCCACAAATGGAGCGGGCGCCTGTGCCACACCGGCGGCGAAGTATGCGCAGTGCGGCGGCACTGGATTCACTGGATGCACTACCTGTGTTTCCGGATCGACTTGCCAAAAAACAAACGATTTCTATTCTCAGTGCTTGTAGATGGTAGGCAACCATGTATGTATGGTATCAAATCAAGAATATCTGGCAGCGTAGGCCGTCTCACATGCTGTTTTGGCCAGTATTATTAGTTTTTATGCGGATATTTATATTATAGATTGTGCGATTCCACAAACAAGACTTGCGTCTTAAGTACGCTGAAAATGATCTCAAAGACAGCAGTATGCCCCCTACAATTCGATAGCTCGAAGGTCATACAAAGTAAAAATTAATATTAATTATGGTCTTAGCGGCACCTTTTCTAGAGCCAGGTGCTATAAATGCACATGTCCTTAAAAAGGTTGCAAAAAAATATCCACGGTGAAGGAAAGCATCCACGGCATCATAAGATTCCGAATCCGCAGACCAATCATTTATTTATCGTGCTTCGGTTTTCTACAGCTACAACGTACAGGCCTTCCTCGTGCTGTCGTTCTTTCAATAGCTTCTTCTGCCTGAGCCACATGCTTCGGAGATTGATGGAGCCCCAGATTTGAGCAGCGCTGAAGACGATGTGCAAAAATGGAGTGACGACTTTGAACGCAAGCTCCCAACGATTCCATAGGGAGCCGAAGAGCCACATGACCGTTATTGTTTCGATGACCGTGCCGGCAAGGGTGATGAAGCATGCAAAGCGGAAAACTTTCAGGAGGAAGCTATGGTCGGTCGGGTATATTCGATAGAGGATGATCGCTAGATGTGGCCAGAGCTCAGCTACTACATCGAAAGCACCTGTACAGAGATTGTATCAGCATTGGCTGTTACCACCGGAAACCAACAACGGCTTCAACGAGATGAAGCATACCCCAAACAAAGCAGAGAATGAACTCAATGGTAGCATCTCGTTCATGCTCCCATTTGAGACTCATTGTGACAGCACTTTGGGCTATAGTGATGGCTCCGATGTGGTGTGCCACAGCCACGGGTGAAAGCTTCGCCCGGTAGAAAAGCTCGAAGATGTACATGGCGATGAATAGTTGGTTGAGGACAATCAGCACTGCACCTTGATTAACTTGTTGAACGATGCCATTGGTGATGGTGGAATTCCATCTTACCATCGCCTAGAGTAACTATCTTGGAGTTCGCAAATGGGGTGTGCACTGTCGCCTTCCCAAAAGCCACATCAATGAAAGGATATGCGCCCACCACAATCATGATGATTTTGGATAGACCAGCAACATGATGATTTACGAAGCCGCGCCGATTCACCTATAGTACTCTTAGGGAGAGACCTAGGTAGCTGCAGCGCGCTCTTACCTCGTTAAGATTTGTGTATTTCTCACCGTAACTTCGCATCAGATACAACTCGAAAATATAATACCGCACAAGGAAGAAGACGATTAGTATGACTGTCAAGATGAGGGCAGAGAACGGTGCAAGCTTAGAGATGGCCTCGTTGACGATGTCGACCACGTGCGGTCGGTCAAATCCGGATTGATGCATGGTGGCTTGGAGGAAACTCGTACAGTAGACGGAGGCGACTTATAATAAGAAGAGCAGTGACAGTGGGCGAGCTTTAGATGGTAAAAACTGGATTAACAAGAGGAGGTGAAAGACTCATAAATTACGGTTTGGATCAGCCACGCTGGAAATGTGGCAGCGCGGTGCCATTGATTAATCGGCTGCTTACGCAATGGACTTGTGCAGCTAAGCTTGAAGCGACCGTGTCCCTGAATACATGCACGAGATCGGAACTCAGGGCCGGGTGAGCGAACGACGAAGTGTCAGCGCCAGCGCGTCGCACGAAGCTCTCCTGGCAGCTGAATGCCGCACGAGCCGTTCTAGACGCTTGGCCGTGCTAAGCTTTTTGGATCGGCAGGGCTATAAAGCTTAGCTAGCCTTGATTGAGCAGGCCCAGAACTCCACAGCTGCAACGTTGACCGCGGCATTAATTTCAGCACAACGAACTATGCTATAATACCACCGAGCTGAGGTCCGATATTCCCTCCACTCGCTAATACTCCTCTCCGAGTCTTACGGTTCTCCCTAGCCTACTTCGTCTTCGTTTCCAACTTCTAGCTTGTGGAGCTATCCATACTGTACATGATCGCCTCAGTCTCGATTTCTGAACCCGAAGGCTGGATCACAGCCAAGATCGCAAGCGCATCTGTGCGCCTCACGAGCAAAATTAGTGCCATTGAATCCATCTATCAGGGCTTCTATCTGGCTTGTATGGCGGTTCCTCGAGAATAGGGCGCACAACTTAATGTGCGAACCGAAAATCCAACTGCAGACGTTAACGAATGTACAATACGATGGCATTAGAATTACTCACGCGCTTGTTCCCTTCATCTGTTGTCGTTTCCAAGTACTCTAATTGCTGCTTACTTGTCATAGCGCTCCACTTCTTCTCCTTGCTCGTGTTCCTCCACGTGTAATATACCTTTGTCAATATGTACAAGCAGATATTTCCAATGGCTATTCCAAGCAGATTTCTGTTTCCTCGCTTGTAATTCGGCGCATCGTCCTTGCGGTAAATATTGGAGGATATGATGCCACTTGCTTGCACAAACATGTTGTAGCATGCAGCTGAGACGGTACGTGAGCGCACAGTGTTCGAATTGCGAGAGTTCCAACCCACTTGAATTGGATGTGCTGAACCCATGTCAGAACTTGGTGGGGAAATCATATTCCAAGCTATGCACTCACCACTGGGATAGCTAAGTAATAGAGTGATCACGGCCCATACCACCCATTTGTTTGCACTAGCGACGTCGGCAACGACAAACCACACCAGAAATGGAACCGCCCATATCTGAGCAAGTAATGAATGCAATGTCAGCTCACCAAATACTTCTGCGGAATACGCCAATCCAAGCATGGAGATAACTTGGCCTTGTCAGGTTTCTGCAAGATGTTAATGACAGGTAGCCTACTTACTATGAATTGCAGTCCAGGGGATTGCTAGTAGATTGGACTGGAAGATATCGAAACCAAGGCCCCTCAAAGACAAGGTAAGATACTGCTGAGGTGGCGTCATGGGAATCTGGAACATAAGACCCAAGATATACAAGGGCCTGCAAAGGGAGCGTAAGCAAAGTACAGCACTCAGAATGTGGAGTGCTTACCAAAGATCATAGTCCTGTAAACTCTTCCATAATAGTTGGGGTGTAACAGGCTGTCTATTGTGCATAGTCCCCTTCGATGGATCATCTCGGATCACTCGGTTGACCATGATTTCTTCTTCTCGAGGCGTAAACCAACCTTTTTTACCACGAGCTCAGTTTGCGGTCTGACAAGGACCTGGCGGCATCAAAAAGACTGCCGCAAGTCCAATGAGAAATGTCAAGAGGCCCTGAGCACTATAAGCAGCTCCCATCTTGATGGCTTTTCAAACTCACCTCAAGTAAGAACAGCCAGCGCCATCCTGCCTGACCCTGAACACCTCTCATGTGCAATAGCCCATAAGCTAGGAAACCAGCAAGAATGTCCGCTATACTCATTGCCGTCCAGAAAAAGCTCAGACGAATGGATAGCTCATGGTGCTTATAGAAATACGATAAATAAAGAATAACATCTGGAATAAAGCCTCCTTGGAGAATGCCAAGTAGAGAGCGGCAGGCGAGAAAGCTTGCGCGCCCGGAGAGCCAGTATTGGGAGAAAGCGACCACTGACCATAGCATCATTTGAAGTGGGATCCAACGGTCAGGCCCCATCCATTTACTAACGAGTTGCGACGGGAGTTCAGCGCAGAGGAAGCTTAGTTTGAAAACGGTATTGCCAAGATTGTAGTCTGAGAGGTTTTAGTGATGTGTGTCAAGAGGTTTACAGAGGATCTTATACCGTCGGTAGTCAAACGTAGGTCCTTCAAAAAGTTATCGGTATTAGCTTGCTGGACATTGGCACGATCGAGTTCCAATGCCATGAAGCAGATGCAAGTAAAAATCATGATGCGAGCATCTATTTTACGGATGAGCTTATGCTCTTCGCCCCAAGTCCATCTGGATAGGGGGTTGAATCTATGCAAATTTTCCCTCGAGCAGAATCAGTATGCTTGGGTGAGAAGGAGCAAACATCCTACCAATCTGATCGTGGCTGATACTGTTTCGCTGTTTCGGGGTTGTCGTAGACGCTTGGCTATCGTAATTAGCTGTATGGAATTGGACATGAGATAAGAACATCCATACCAAAGTCGCAATAGCATCTGCGTCATAAGCCCTTGCACGCTGAAACCAGAAGCGTCGCTCTTCTTTAGCTACACCTAACGGTAGAATCTCTTCGATGATTGTTTCGGTGGAATCCTTTTCAAAGATGTGACTAGTAACGGTGATTGCACCGTACTCAGACGGTATAGTTAAATCTAGCTTACTAGATCCTGCGAAAGCGGTTGACATGTTGCGAATGATCCAGTGCTCTTAAGGATTTATACAAAATTCGCCTAAGACACAATTTACATAAGAATACCTCTACTTATATATGTTGTAGAATTTGAGCTTATGCACACTGCTATCCCCAACTTGAAAGAGCGCCGCAGTATTTGTCGCCATTTTGGCCAAGGAATTGCAATCACGGCTGAGTAGCAGCCAAGCGCATAGTGGATGAAGCCTCGAAAGCCAAATGATAAGAGATATATCTATCTTTCGAAGTAGGGCTTGCAGAATAACTGGGCCTAGATTCGGTTCCGATCCCGACGTCTGGGCTGTAGAGGCTGGAACAGAGTTGAATCAGGTCAGGGTCCCTTATTTAACTAACAGGAGTGGCATTAGATACAAAAAGCCATGGCGCCATTGATTTGGGAGTGGAAGCTCCGAATTCCATGCTAAAATGTCTGGGCCTTGAGGGAGCGCAATCAAAGGATCTGATGTAGTGTGATATTATGATTATCACGCAAGGCTTGCATGATTGATGCCACTGCGATCGGAACTATCCCCTACTTTTCCTCACAATCATGCTAGATGGATAAGGCTATGTTAAGTAAGAAATTGTGAGATGTCTCGGAGCGGCAGCTTTAGTGATCGTACTACATACTTGAGCTAAGTTTTTCGAAGTGAGGTTCGTTCGTGCTCTGCGTGTGGACGATGAACTTCTCCACTTATCATCCTTAATGAAGTTTCGCTTCCAATTCGAAGCACATAACTAATGCCTAGTATCATTCTATGCATTAGTTGAGTAACTTTTCGGAAATGCTAAGATGTCTTGAACTCATTGTTCACATTTCGGCAGATCAAGCACGCAATTTTAACCCCACATATCGTATTTGATTACCCCTCAGCGAGCGCTCAACCCCATGATACGACTTGACCATGATTGAACGGATAGTGGCGTATTTAGAAGTGATTTATGCGTCTCTCGCGCCATCATCCTCAGACGTCGTGATGGCGACAGATAAGATAATTAGAGCACCAGCCTATAAAAACAAAAAAAATGCTCGTTCAATGCACATCTCGTACATGCAATTGACACAGTCATCTTTTGCACTGACTCGAAACACTATGCCTACTCAAACGATTACTGCTGTTCCATCCACAACCAAACCTCGCGAGCCTCTACAACTGAAGGGCGCGCTCAATCAATACCAATCTTTTGACGTAACTCCTGTCATTGGTCGGGAGTTTGTGGATGTAAACCTCGTTGACTGGCTTCGCGCACCCAATGCAGATGAATTACTGCGCGACCTTGCAATCACAAGTAAAACTGACCATTTACCATCAGTGCTCTCTGATCTAATAACATGTCAGTTTCTCAGCGTGGAGTCGTCTTCTTCCGCAAGCAAGATGGGCTGAACAACGAACTTCAAAAGGAGTTAGCCCAGCGTCTTGGGGAGCTCGCTGGCAAACCCGAGACGTCCAAGCTTCACATTCATCCAGTGAGCAACTCGGGCCGCCGCCTGGGTGGCAAAGACGACGAGATCAGCGTGATCAGCTCTGAGCAGGCCAAGGAGATTTACAAGAATCGATTTCTTAATTTCCACAAGAAGCAGAGTGGTAAGGAGGGATGGCATAGCGACATCACCTTCGAACCCATTCCCAGCGACTACGCCCTCTTGCGGCTGACAGAATTGCCTAAGACCGGAGGCGGTGGGTGACGAGATATTTAACTGTCTCTTCATTTCTAACTTTCCTCAGACACTCTTTGGGCCTCTGGCTATGAACTCTATGACAGGCTTTCTGAGCCTTACCAGAAGTTCTTCGATCAGCTAACAGCAACATATGCGCAGCCTGATTTCAATGCTGCAGCAAAGGATAACAATTTTGAAATATACAGTAAGCCACGAGGGGCCCCAGAGAATGTTGGAACAGAGCTTCAAGCAGTACATCCGGTGGTTCGGACCAACCCCGTCACTGGATGGAAGTCAATTTTTGCTGTTGGCCACCATGTGTCCAAGATCAATGAGCTTACAGAAGAGGAGAGTAAACGCACATTGGAGTGGTTTGTTCAGCTGATAACGGAGAACCACGATCTGCAAGTACGCCATAGATGGCAGTATATCAATGACCTTGCCATATGGGACAATCGCAGTGTTTATCATACTGCCACGTTCGATTATGATGGTCTTGGGCCGAGAACCGGGCACCGAGCTGTATCGCTTGGTGAGCGGCCTTACCTTGACTCTAATAGCAAGTCCAGGAGGGAGGCGCTGAGCTCCACTTGATTACAGCCTTGAATTGTAGCTTAACGGATCCATCCGAGTCAATGCAGGATTCAAATTGAATCCCAGCGTTGAAGCATTCTATACGGGCGATTAAGCTCTGGGCATCCCCTCGATCGCTCTCTGCATACCACTCCCTTTTTTCTTTCGCATTGAATTGCCATTTATTTGTATGAGATTTATTGTTAAAACCAACAGTTTTGCATTTGAGTGGGCTGCTCTTATCAGTCGTATGAAGTGTAGATCGTAGTAAAATAGCAAACAGTGGCCGAGTTAGTTGACAGGAATTACGCACCGGAGACGTGTACAGTGCGCTCAGGCATAGACATCAGGAGCGATAGGAAGCCGGGAGTACATACACGTATGATGGAGCAAAAAATCACGTGTTTGTCAAGCGATGAGCCAACTTCAATTTTGACCCCAATGACATCAACATCGCAAGGCCCGATTAAACAACGAGGCAGTCCGAATCAAATTGCTCAGACGGGATGGTGCGCAGTTTCTACTGGTTCGAACACTTGCCTCGATTGAACGTGTGGTTCGTGGAAAGACCGCGCGTCTTTTATTATCGTGTCACCGACTGGCTGCGTCCAATATTCCCCGCCCAATATAGGTACAGGTCTACTCCGCATCCATGGAGAATTCTACATTGATACCCGAAAGTATTCCCCGCAGGATCGTCTACTGGCACCTCGCCTGGTTGAGCGGCTACGCAATAACTTAGACCCAGAAAGGAAGTAGCTTTCAGCAACACCGCTCAGACGGTTAAATGACTAGTCATAGTATGATAAAAACCATGCAGAGCGGACGATATAAGATGGGAGCCTCCTTGACCTAACTGAACGGACTGCACGGAGAGGATTGCGCAAATCATGGCACTGTCAATGTCGCTGCTTCTCACGTCTGCCTCTGCATGCCTCTTCGCCTTGGTACAAGCGGGGTTGGTACCAGCCAATGAAATAAACATCGGACTGGCAGCCGACCCAAACCCCATTACTACTCCGTCAGTCTCAGCGGCAGGCGAACCGCTTCTGAGAAGCTTTGTCAGTTTTTCGCTCGAATTGGCCTTCTTTCCTGACTTCGCCGGGAACAAATCTGTGCCGAATACCTTCTCGCAGAATTTATTAAAAAACTTGGCATCTTTTCAGGGAGACTGGCCTGATATCCGAGTGGGGGGAAACACCCAGTAAGCTGCATCTTTCGTCGACAGAGCTTTACGCGTTTCTCAGACATTCTTCATCCATAATTAATCAACGATAGGGATTATGCTCTGTTCAACGCGTCGCTAAAAACAGCAACTTACGGCATCTACACATCAGTCTCCTCAGATTACCCGCGTATTCTTTCCATTGGCCCTTCTTTTTTCGAGTCTTACCAGACATGGCCGGGTGTACGTTTCATCCATGGCTTCAACCTTGCGAAGAATGATTCCATCGCGGCGGCTTCCTTGGTTGAATCGGTCCCATTCGCCTGTAAAGCACTATCTGAGGATAACTTCCTTTACTGGGAAATGGGCAACGAACCGGATCTCTTCAAGACAAGCGCTCAGGGAATCATGAGGCCTGGATCGTGGTCGGAAACCGACTACGTTAAGGAGTGGAATACCAAGATCGAGAGTATCAAGGGAGCGCTGAGTAAAAACTGTGGCGCAGAATGGGTCAGCAAGCAACGGTTTCAATGGCTGGCGCCGAGTTTTGCAGGGACGGGAAACAGTCTAAATCCACTCAGGACATGGAACGCACAACTGAACAAGAGCGGTGTTATAGGAAAATTCTCGTCACACAAGTATGCTCTCTTTAACCAATGGTCCTATATCAAGATGCTGACCCCTAGGAGTTATATCGGTGGCGCAACCCAGCCTGGGGTGACGCTCGGCGGTACCTTGATGAACCATACCCGCACTGCCTCTAGCATTTCTTCGCATGTATCTTCGAGAAATGCCCTCCGTGCCGCAGGACTCACGCTACCGTATATCCTAGGCGAAACAAACAGCCTCTACAACCAAGGTGCACCAGACCTTTCCAACTCGTTCGGCGCCGCATTATGGGGGTTGGACTTCAACTTGCTCTGCGCAGCTAATAGCATCAGTCAGGTGTTTATGCACCAGGGAACGAATTTTCGGTATGCGAGTTGGCAACCTAAGAGTACAAACAAAACGACCAAAGGAACCAAGGCGCCGTACTATGGAAACATCGCTGTTGCAGCTGCGCTTGGTGATCTGAGCAAAGGCAGTGTGCGAGTCGCAAATGTTCCAATGCAGAACGAAAAGTATGCAGGATATGCAATTTTTGGAGACCAAGTGCTAAAGCGAATGGTATTGGTTAATCTTAACCAATATAATTACACTGACGTAGCAACCAAGCAAAGGGGAAACCCTTCGTGGAAGATTACTGTCCCAAAGGCATGTGCAGGTACCGGTACTGTGCAGAGACTAATGGCGAATGGGTCGAATGCTATAACTGGAATTAGCTTCAATGGCATGAGCTACAACTACGAGCTGGATGAAGGCAGGCCAAAGGTGTTGAGCAACGCTACGAGGGATGAGGTAGTAAAGGTAGGAGATGACGGTGGACTGAGCGTGAATGTACCAGATAGCAGTGCCGCGGTTGTGCAATTGGTTTGCTAGATACTCATCATGGTTTATCCTTGATGTTCTCTGTGCGGCGAAATGAAGCAGCAGAAAGTGTATTATGGCTCAGAACAAGCTAGCCACACTAAGTTGGTCTTTGTGACCCGGTTTCTACCGTACATGGCTTCAATCGTTGAGTAAGCTGAACTGTGTCAATAAGAATTCTAGAATCAAGCAGATGACGGCCAGGAGACTCTTTCCCAAATCTGAAGGATACAGGCCCTTGAAACGCCGTCACGCTTAAATGAGGAGGCATAGATGCACCATAAAACCTGTACTTAGCGTATTCGCAAGCATATGTATCCGCGACGCCCTTCAACCTATCACAGCTATTAACACCGTGCCGCAAATGGTGTACATTCATCCTTCGCCTAGAACAGTTAGTTGCCGACGATCACCAAACCGATATCCGAAGTCCATGCCGAACCTGTTTGCATTGTAATCTTAGGCACTTAGAGGGTATTGAGGCAACGCGCGTCTATTGCGACGGGTGTTATAGATCAATACAACAAGCTGCACATCGGCATCGCTGCTGATGCAACGCTGCGGGGCACAATTGTATCTACATACAAGGCATGGTTGAATACGGAGGAAATGCACCCGGCTATTGGTCCGTTAAGTGGTTACCCCAAACTGTGGTCAATGGCAGTAGTCCATCATATGCGTGGTATTTTAGGTTCTCAATATAGTGTCCTAGAAGCTAATATGGATAATGGCGGGTTGAGATTGTATCGCATGCGAAGACGCGTAGAAAATGGACGGGTTCATTGTGCTTGACCATTTGGAATGTACACTGCGAAAAGGGTATAAATGCTGGCTACCGTTCTCCGTTCATGTTGAATCCGTACCCTTGCATTCAACAGGTCCATAGTCTTCACTATATCGATAAGCATTCAGTCAATATGCGATTCCTCGTTGTGGCTACCGCTGCTCTCTGCAGCATTGTATCTGCCTCCCCAGCCTGGCTCGCTCCCCCCCCTGCCGGTACCAGCTTTTACCAGCTCCAGACTAAATCGTAAGTCCCGCAGGGACTTTATGGAGTGGAAGCTAACAGGATGGCAGCTCTACTGCAGCTGTTTCTGGTCTCTGGGTTGCCCTTAAATCAGGTTCGAGCACTTACTCACTGGCTAGCGGACAGACCGCAGCCACCAAGTTTTTCGTCAGGAAATATGATGCTACCGGAACATTTGCATTCCACAATTCCGATGACACGCGCCAGATAGCTCTTCAAGGGCCGAATGGGGTGCTGTTGACCTTTGTCGAAGCGACAAATCCAAGTGGGAATACTATTCCCTCAGGCCAGTTGATGGAGTGGGCGACTTTCACGATGGATAGCAACGTGTTATTCGTTAAAGATGGGAGCACCTTGACGAACCGTACCTTCGTAGCCGTCAAGGGAACCGACAACAGCTATACAGTTGCTCTTTATGATGGTAATTAGACTGAAGTTGAAGTATGATAATGGCTCCAGCTGACTGGGATTCAGGGGCCAGTACAACCACATCGAACATAACTCCTTTGACCATCAGCATTGTAAAGGCAGCGTCATGAGCTGGGGAAAAAGATGGAGTGCGCAAGGAGAGCCTCAACGCAATATGGAATTAGGTAGGATGGGCTCATAGAGCAATGGCAAGAGGGTGGATGAAATCTTAGATAAAGATATTCCGACATAGTAGCTGTACCGCAACGAAATGTATGTAGCTTATGGACTACGCATGACGAATAGAGCTATTATGTATAATGCTAGTCATGTGACAGTCCGTCCCACATAGATCGCCAAGACTTATAGTTGGCCTGTGCATTAACCACCGAAATTTTGGTTCGTGACATGCCACCGAACCTCTGCTCATTTTCCTCCTGCACTCGTCCAGTCTTTACAATGGGTCTTGCGGCGCCGAAAAAGTAAACTAAATACTTACCAAATAACCAAGGCACTACACGTTTGCTAACTGAATTTAAGTCGCTCCCGCATCTCCAACGATCCCCAAAATACTACCTGGGCCAACAACACCTCACGCTTTGGTCATCGCATACTCACCTCGCAAGGTTGGACCCCCGGGTCTGCTCTCGGCGCTAAAAATGCCGCTCATGCAGCGCACTACACCGCTGCGTCGCAATCCCATATCCGTGTAATGCTCAGAGAAGACTACCTTGGCCTGGGAGCAAAGCGGGGCAGCGACCGGGCTGACAACTTTGGACTCGCAGGCTTAGAGAGCGTCCTGGGGCGTTTGAATGGGCGAGCAGTGGAAGTTGAGAAAGAAGACGAGCGACGGGCGAAGATCCAACACCAAGCGCATATGTGTCAGAAATACGGCTTTATGAATTTCGTGAGCGCAGGATTTTTGGTGGGAGATAAAATTGAAAAATCCGTGAAAAAAGATGCCGAGGTCAAGATCGAAGTGAAGTCGGAGCCAGAGCGTGAGACTGAGGCTGGTGATAAAAAGTCGAAGAAGCGGAAGCGTAGCCGAGAGGATGAGGCGAAGCAGGAAGACCAGTTAGATGAGCATTCCAAGCTGAAGCGCAAGAAAAAGAGTATGAACTTGCGCGACGTAGCTACCGAAGAAGAAGCCTCTGCTACTGAGCCGAAACCGAAGGACAAAAAATCCAAGAAGTCGAAAAAGGCCTTGGAAACCCTTGTTTTGACTGACACACCTGTGCCGTCTTCGGATGCTGAGCCTCACTCGGACAGGGCTCGTCGCAAAGCCGAAAAGTGCGCTCGCAAGGAGGAGAAAAGGCTTAAGAAAGCTTTGAAAAAGGCCGCAAAGGAGGCCGCAAAGGAGGCCGCAAAGGAGGCTGCAAAATTGAACCACGTGACCGAAGATGCCGCTTCAGCAAGTAATAGTGAAGAAGAAAGGACCCAAACGATCCCTGCGACTACGGCAGGGGCTTCGACACCGGTGGGTAGTGCTGCTGGGCTGACGTACCACCCGCGGGGTATGCATGCTGTGCGGCAGAGGTACATACGACAGAAGAAGATGGCGAATATGAATCCACAGGCATTGAAGGAGGTACGTTGTTTACATTTCTTTATGCGATGGTAAATACTGACTGGCTCTAGATATTTATGATCAAGACACCGTCGTAGTGACATTAGTGAGCGCTACTCAAAACATTTGCATGCATAGCGTGGCGTTTTTGGCTTGTTGTGTAATAGATACACCGACAACTGTTTCTTATGGAGATAGCGAAAGATTCTTCAACTGGCAGCTTCGATTGCGTGGAAGTAAACGCATTGCTAGATTAGGGTATCAATGCCCAACAGTGCCCTAAATCTTCTTACAAATGACCCACCAACACACCATTACCAGCGCCCGCCCTATTACAAAGACTCGCGTCCAAAGCTCTTTCTTTTTGAAAATTCCCAGTACTATACCGTAAAAATACAATAATCCAACAGGAACAGGAACAGAAGAAGACACTAGCTTAAGGCCACACTACTGGGCTTCAACAGTCTCCCATGGTCTCCAAAACTTCCATCCTTCCCTTACTTCTCTCTCAATCTTTCTGGCTCTAGCACTTCTCACGCCCACAAGTCTCTCAATGCCCTCTGTGCCCTCAGCCCTCAAGAACTTTTCTTGGTCAATCTCCTCACCACCCTCTTCTTCGTTGCCATTGTGCAGAACCGCGGGCCACAGCACTCCAACGCCATCACCGGCCAAGGTAGTCTCAAACTTCTCAAACCCTTCATGTTCTAGCTTGACTTCCAGAGAATCAAGAATCGCGTGCTTGAGCTTAGTGGTCGTGGAGATGACGGAGGCAGAACAGGTGGTTGGGGAATCAGGGTCTGATTCCTCCTCTGACGAAGAAGGATGGTCATTTGTGCCGTTGCCAGTACCGTTACTAGTACCATTTCCATGCCCATTAGCAGTAGAGGACGTTGGTCGCGGCTTGATGATGGTGATGGCGCAACCACCTCCTCCAGCACCTGTTAGTTTTGTCCAGCCGATGCCTGTATGATCTATAATCTCACGAATGCGCTCTAGTTTGGGATGTGAGACACCAAGTGACACAAGCAGCCCGTGATTTATTGTAACGAGGTCGCCAAGATACTTTAGCGAAGCGTGAGAGGAAGGGTCAAAATCAGGGCTAGTGAGAAGCTTATACGCAGACTCAGTAACCTGGCCTATGGCATCCAGGATGTTTTCTGTAAGAATGGGGTGGTTTTGAAGAAGGGTAGCCACTTTGGCGACTTCGATGGCCGTGCTGCGTGATTGGCGTGTGTTCACGAGTAGAAGGGGAAGTTCAGGGAAGCTGTGTAAGGGGACAATGCGCGGGGGCTTGCCCTGCCCTATTCGCTGGTAGAGTACTGCTTTGCCTCCAGACGAGACAGTGTTGTCGATGCCTGAGGGGTTGCCATGGATGCACATCTCACCGACAAAGGCCCACCTATTGATTCGCTCAATCTGGAGTTCACATTCCTGTGCTGGCTGGTCTTGATGTGGGCCGCTTAATGCGCGAATCTGAAGGAGGAGTGCCGCGCTTAGACACACAGAGATACTGGCACTGCTGCCGAGTCCAGCTCTGAGCGGAATGGTAGAACGGAGGGTATACACGCAGGGCGGAGTTTTCCGATTCGCGAGCGAAAGGAACAAGTAAAGGAAGGAACATGCAGATGCATGGTGTATCTTGCGTATCGATTCAGGTATTTTAGGGGAGACCACGTCGAGGTGGGGTTGTAAGGCCTCCAGCAGCTCGGTATCCAGCTCAGTCACAAGATCGTAGTAGTGTTTCTTCTTTCCAGGCGCGGAAAAGGCATCCCATGGCAAATCATCGATGTTCCACGTGTGTTCAAGTTCGATATCAGGGAAGCGAACTGTGACGGTTCTGTGCGACTTGGAGAGAAAAGAGACGTGCAGGTAGGAGCGTAGAGAGATAGCAGCAGCAATTGCAGGCTGAGAGGACGTTAACAGGCGTAACCGAATCTGAACGAGCAAGGTCGCACCTTTCCATGAACGACAGCATGCTCGCCGTACACAATGACCTTTCCGGGAGCGGAGACCATGAACGGCGGCATCATAGGTGAAGATTGTTTACGACGTAGCGCAGGCGCGCTTTTGGGCAGTACCAGGCCATCTTCGGGTCTTGAATCACGAATTTCGGTGGTCATAATAGCTGGAGCAGCCTGGTGCGCGGTTTGGGAAGCATGCAAGGACGTAGGGGTGATGTTGAAGCGGGAGGGTAAAGTCGCCGTCCCTTTGAACGGCATGTCAGCATGGCACGGAAACAAGGCAGGGGAGAGGGGAGGGGGGCAAGCACCTGCGGCAGCGTTGTTTGCCTTTTTCCTGCGCAGACTACCGTTCCTTGGCATGGTAAAGAGGATGAGTGTAATACAGGCGGAGAACGACCGGCTGGCTGCGAGGCGAATGTCGTCGTCAGTCAGGAGGCTCGCTCGCAAAATGATGCGCCGCCCTTGTCGTGCTAATTCCGAGCGTTGGGGAGCTAAAGCGCCTCGATCAGTCCGCGGCCTTGCGGGAACGCACATGCAGCAACCCCCGGCCTTCTAGAAAGCGCCCTATCAGCCGACACGCGAATATAACCAGTCATTTGGGCGGCATACCCACAAAGACAATACGAGTGCATGTTTTGCTCCAACTTTGCGATGCTTTGGCCTCGCTGTCGGCTAGTCTACATTCCCAGATAGTCGTTTTTCCACATCCCTCTGCTAAACAGGGCGTGTCTGTGGGCCCTGCTTGCACCCTCGATTCCCGACTATGTACGAGGGAGAAAGGCAGAATAACAGGGTGCTCCATGCTCTGTGCTCCGTGCTGCGTGCTCCGTGCTCCGCCTCTGCTCCTTCATGCCAAATGCAGTTGAATCTCTCGATGACGATACATCTGTGAGGAGAAAGATTTGCAAGCAACATGGATTATTGAACAGATGAAACCAGGCTGCGAATTAAGCAGGCTGGATGGACTCGGTCGACCTGCTCCTGGCTAGACTTCCCAAACGCTGCGCTGCCCAGTCGAAGAGAGCTTTTCAAGAAGACGCACACTTGGATGAGTTTCAGGCGTGCCCTATGTCGTCTTCTCCGCTCTTGCCTTCTCCTTTTGCGCTCTCATTTCCTTATTCCTTGCCTTCTTTGCCTGCTTTCTTGCTTCTTTATCCTTCTTCGTCTTCTTCCCATTATCCTCTGCTTCAGCGTCATCAACAACCTTCAGCTCGGGCACCTCTCCACCCTCTTGTACCACGTTTATTCTGTCCCCTACTTCTCCAACCTCGACCACGCCCTCCTCTCTCTCAAATTCCGACATGGTTTGCCACTCTTCCTGTGTACCCACCGTTGCATCGGTAGCTGCCTTCTTGCCGTGCTTAACTTTTTTCTGGGAACCTAAGCTACGCTCTTTGGAATCCTCAGGCTCGGGTGTAGGCTCTGGTTCGAGGTACTCGCCGTGCAGGCCAGCAGCAACACGGCGCAAATTATGCATTATCACGCCGCCACTAGAGCCTCCATGGGAACTGAATGCCACACCCGATGGCGTGATAAGCGCATCGGGGTGCAGGTGCGGGTATGATGTAGAATTTGAGAGGTATTTGTCGAGTATTTTTGATCCGTCCGTGAGAGATATAGTGCGAGATGACACGATTCGGTATGGCGCGAGAGTTTCGGCATGCATTCTTGATATGTTCATATGATGAAGAAGCTGAACGTGAATGTGGGACGGGTTATGGGGTAAGGATAGAATCAGCACTGTGCTGCTATCCACGGTGATACTTTTTTGTGCACGGACCGCTCCTCGATTTTGTTGGAGCCAGGGCGGGCTTGCTGCACCCGAAACGACGACACTCAACTCCAGATCTGCAGTCATTGTTGTACGCAATTGCTATGCATGTTTTTCGCTGTCTGAGGGCCGTCGCCCGGTCGGCCACGCTATCTACGGCCCTTGCTCGACCATCCGTTGCGCCAGCTATGCGGTCAGTGGCCCTCCTGAACTGTGGTCTACCCCTACTGACGTCTGCTAGAACCTCCGTCTCCTCTGCCTCTGCACGCACAATATCTCTTCTCTCGCCCCGTAGACCAATGCTCCCTAGGGTGTCTTCAGTTCTCACACTCCCGCCGCCTGGCTCAGCGACATCAACTGCCTTTCCCTCATCTGAGGCGCTCGACCTGGCCTCCAAGATATCATCGCACCCTGCCCTTGGTTCCATGCAGATTCGATGCGGGCCACGAGATACATACAACCCCAGTCATATTGTACGGAAGAGGAGACATGGTTTCTTGACTCGAATCCGGACCAAAAAGGGAAGGAAACTCCTGATGAGAAGGATTAAGAAAGGAAGGTGGAATCTGAGTCACTAACCATAGATGATGCAAAGATATGGTCATGCTAAGGATTTCTCTCATTCAATACGGTTGACTAGCAAAGACAAGGGACAAGAACTATTGCGCGAGGAGATGAACTGTTTTAATAGTACAAAATCTTGAGCCTGCATAGTGCGTAGTCGCCAATTGTATATCGATTGTACATTTACATCAAAGTACATTAATTTAGAACGGGTACCGGATACATTTATCTTACGTGTACGATTTACTCGCATACTTCCTAATGGGCCTACGGCAGTGTCCACGTCCTTCAAAGTTCACATGATAGCGCGATGCAGGTAGATAAGTTCAAGTTTGGATTACCATTTTGAATATCAAAAGTATTGCGGATCGAGTTTCCGAATATCCTGTGGACAGTGTGCCGCCATTGGCCACATAAACTATAAGTCGTTGCGTTCTAGAATTGCTAGCACCTTGATGACTGCGAATCATAAGAGGAAGTTGAGGGGATATGCTTGTGAAATATGCGCTACGTAAGGCACATTGGAAAGAGTGAATGGACAAAAACCCATTGTGACAGTGCACTTAGTTAACCGCCACAAGCAGCATGACACATGACAGTTTCTGTATGCAATACTCGATTCGCCTGGTTTACTGGGAAAGACTGCGCTTCCAGCTAGGGAAGAACCGTCAAAGTCTAAGATGATTTCTTGTAGTTTAGTTAAGCAAGGTGATTCCTTCCTCAAAAGTCCTCGGGCTAAGCCTGTGTGATGTTTGCGTTGATGAATATCGAATGGTTGAAAGTAGGGATAACTCGCGTTTGTTATTGTTTCGCACCAGTATTTCAGCTCTTCTCGTCAGCTGTCTCCATCGACGGCTTCGTAGTTTCATTGCCGCTCTTCAGTTGCTCATCAACCCTATCGATCTGCTTCAACACAAACGTAATGGTCGCATCACGCGCTTTGTCCATCCTTTCCAGTGCATCTATCGACAACGTGCTGTAATCTGGTGGCGGCTTCTGCGGTGTTGGTGGTGCTGGCTCCGTCCCATTCAACTTTGCCTTTTTATCGCCAAGTAGCTTTCTCAGTATGAAGATATTCAAGTCTCTTTCTCTTAGATTCTCCTCGAGTGTTTCTCTACCTGTTTGTTCTTCAGCCTTTTGCTTCTTTGCTGCATGTTGCTTCTCTACTTCTTCCTCGGTAGCCTTCCAGTTCCAAATTGCTTGTTTAGCACAGTTTTCAATGTGCGTGAAACGCATAGGACCGATATTCTGACCGCCATACCACCGTGCAACCACGACAACTCCTTCGACAGCTGTGTCGCTGAGCACGTGTTGCAGCCTGCCTCCGGCCCACTTCTCGCCATCATCATCATAACCTAAGTCATACAAAACCTTCGAATCGGGCATCAATGATCTCTGTTTTGAACGCGTCCGCCATGCTACTATGCGGTGCGTTGCTGTTCTGAAGCTTGGTAGACTTTGAAGAGCTTTGGCAGAAAGGGACGGTGAAAAGGCGCCTACGAAAGAAGATGTTTCATGTTGAATTCTCTCTGATAGAAACACATTCAGAGATGAAGATGGCGAAGGAGAATGTTCCCTTTTCATGGCTTCTGTATGTAGGCGGAGGAGGAGGCTGATCGCGGTATTGGCCGAGGGAGATGCAAGCGAACAGTGGTCTGTGCTGAACTTTACCCAGGGCTGATTATGGAATATTAAGTCCTCACCGTTTGTTCGCCATCAACGTGATTCTTCGCATCCCTCATAACTGTCAAACTCTCTTTAGAAACCAGAAAGCTTTTATTATCTAAACTTCGAAGAAAGTTTTCTATGTTCTTGCCAGGTCGTGGACGCTATTTTCCCCACCATTTTCGTGGTGAAGGGGTCTCAAACAAGCATAGTCATGATCCCCTTGATGAATTGTCTAGAGAATCTCGTTTATAGCGCCTTAGATTATTCCAAGAAGATATTTTGGTGGGCAACAAAAAAAGCATTCATGTGCTGCCCAATTTTTCCAAGAATGGTTGAGGCTTTATACTCCAGACTAGAGATTATTTTACCTTCTTTCCCACAAAAACCGTTTGGCGAACCGCAGTATTTTGCATTAGTTTCCTAACTGTAACCAAATTTATATTAGCTCCGCCCCGATTTCAAAATTACCCTCTGTCCAAACTTCTCTTACTTGGCCACTTGATGCAGAAGCTGCTTGAAGAACCTGTAACTCGTCAAGTAACTCCTTCCCTACACCCTTGAATCGTCAACCTAAGCTCCGGATAGGGTACCGAGGTACCGCTTTCTCTTTGCTACACCGAGCGTCTTCGTTTCTTTGATTTTCTTATTCTCCTACCGCTATCCTTGTCTTTCCCTAGTTCCGATCCCTCGAGTAAGGCTGACTAGGACAAAATACAGATTAACCGCCCTCAGCCCGTCCCCATCATGGGTCGTTTCGAGACCCTCAAGCCCGAAACCCAAGATATGGTTGAAGCCATGCTTCCCGCCATTGCTGCAGCATTTGGTGTGGATCAAGGGGATTTTAAAGACATCATTCCAGAAGACATTCGGATGCGTGCCTGGGATTGCGAGCGCCGCGACCACATCAAAGACCAGACGGAGGACGAGCCGCGGAACTGGGGAGTTCAATTCCTCAAGGACTTGCAGGCTATTGCGCGCCTCAATGGCAATAGCCTTTCCGAATTTCAAGAAGCCTTAAGAGCTAGGGTTTCAAAGCACGCGAAGAAGCATCCGTGGGCCCAGCTCAACGACATCAAGGCAATCAAAGCCAAGTTGGACAATCCAGATATTTCTAGCGACGAGCGTGACCCAGATGAGTACCAGAGCGTAATCAGCTCTTCTACCGATTCTTATCTTCAGGAATTAGTTGAGGCGGACTTACCGAAAGGAAAGAAGCGTCGTCGAGCTGATGACTTTAAGCCTCGCATCCAGTCTAAGCCCAAGAAACGTAAGTCAACGCAAATTACGCTGTTAGTGTAGCCTAGGGAGCTTATATATGAATAGCAACTCGTCTTCGCCGAAACGATGAAGCTGGTTGGGACCGTCGCGGCAAGCATGGGAATCGGCAAGTCCGACGACCAGCTGAGGTGGACAATGACTCTGATGTTCCTAAGCCTGCAGATCACAAGCGCTATAAGCCTACGAAGAGCACCAGGAGCCTTCATACTGGTGACCTTCCTCGGCCGCGTCGAAGTAAAAAGCGTCAGTATTCAGAGGAGCGTAGTGATTCTGATGCTCATCCTGACTTTACAAACTTCGAAGACATTCCACGCTGCGCAGGTACATCTCTCTGCCCGGTACCCAAATGTAGTGGAGATTCTGTTCAAAAAGAGAGTTCTAAGCATAGTGCCGAGCCTATGCGACACGGTGGCTCCTCATACCACGACTCTAGCTTCACTAGCAACATTGGCATTATGCAGCATGAGCATTTCATGGACGGCGTTAGCCTCAATAGGCGCTCTCCCTACGATGACTTTGGCTACATGCGCTCTCCGTATGAAGACTACAGCTACACACACCACGAGAACAGCATAGTCCGCCGTTCAGCCACGCCTGTTTTCAATCCGATGACGCGCCGCTCACCCAAAGCTACTGACCGCAACGTAATCCCCGCCTATCCTCCCTGGCACAATTCTAGTCAGCCCCCCGGACTTAGTAGACCTGCACGTGGCATGTCTCAGCGCGCTGGGTCGTTAGGTGAAAGTGCCGGTGAAAGTGTTGGTGCTAGTGCTGAGCCTGAACCTAATGAGCAAGTGCAGCAGGCGGAACTGGAAGCCTGGGAGGCTGATCTAGCCCTTACGCGCCTTCAGAAGGAGCTTGCAGACGCGCAGGCGACGGCGGTGCAGAAGCACGCTGAGCTCAGGAGATTGAAGTAAATTTGCTGTGAGTCTTCCACATCTAAACAATATGTCATCCGGTTAATACGAACAGTAGCGCCATGGGAGTGGGATATAGCTGACGGCACCCTCAGCATAAGAGATTTTGAGTTCGGGGTTCATGGTTGGTTTTACTCTGATATGCTATGATATGATATACTCCAATATGATGGTTTTAGGGAGGTATGCAGTGTCCAGCCAATAAGGGGGATCTGTAGGGCCTTCGTGGTCAATCCTTCTCTTTCTCCTTCCTAGGAATAAGTGTGTGAGAAATCTGACAGGCTTCTAAAGTGTACTTTCTGGTAGTCAGATAGTACAGGAGTCGATTGTGCAAACTAGTCTTACCATGGCCAAATCCATATTGTTCTTACAATTACGTGACTGTATCATATTCGTCGTACTCAATTCATAACAGGAACTTCCTCTGGTGGATTCTGACAAAACCATAACCATTTCCATAAGCCTGCTTCGAACTGAATTTAACTACTCAAGGCTATCATTCATTTCTCAAACAGTAAGAGTACATTTTAATATGTATTGATCTTCATTAGATTGATCGCCGAGGTTTCTGCATTAGGAACAAAGAAATATACCAGTTTAATTCCTCAAATCTCAGGCCTCCTTGAAGACCATCACCTCTTTGGACCTATGCCCCATATACTTATGGTAACTATAGACATAACTAAGGGTCAGGCGTTGACCCTTTCAAATAAGCATTTACCTCAGCCTTGTATTTATCATGCTTAT
>Ga0247757_10000923_pt1 | contig 21908 bp, 29 predicted proteins | sample UWRJL126311R4_FD_180929 | JGI IMG/M metagenome (GOLD analysis project Ga0247757, IMG submission 180929) | Plant litter microbial communities from Arlington Agricultural Research Station in Wisconsin, United States - UWRJ-L126-311R-4 | ecosystem: Environmental > Terrestrial > Plant litter >...
GCTCACGCGCGCGAGCTAGGTCCTATAGCGCTCCGTGCGTTGCAAAAGGAATCGCGTCTTCGTGTATATAAACTCCTCCATAGTTCTCTCTTTTATAGAAACAATCGTTTTCTCTCATACAAAGTTATTGCAGCTGCAAACCGATTCAACCCGTGCACCTATTGCCGTGCCAACAGACTGTATTAAATATGACCATGCGCCAGTCAAAAATGTTAACGCCATAATACCGCACTTCCATTTTTAGTTGACTATCGGTGTGGAAAGCTTTATTCATGTGGTCGACGGCGACTGTAAAGAGTTTGATGTTTTTATCTTTATCAACACCAACCTCAAGCTCCACCTTAGCAAAATCGGTCTTGTGGGCAAAGGTGGCGAAGACACTGTGAAATCGCTCCACTTTGCGCTCCTCGTCAAGGATAATGGGGATTGCTGGGTAGGCAGCCTTGAAGTTTCGTGGCCTCCAATATCGCTTGTTAAGTGAAAGTGGTGGACCTGAGTGGCAAAAGTAGATGTGGCCGACAGATACGCAGGTGCTGCCAACCTCTTGCACACTGAACTCTATACCCTCCTCACGAAACTCGAGATTGTCTTTGCGGAGTATGTACGGTGGGCTGTCCTGGTTCTGAAGCTTCTGAGTAGATGGGGGTGTGATGTCTTTGTATATGGGATTTGTTAGTAAGGGCTCAGTATATGAGAATTCGCAAGAAAGTAATGGTAGACTCACGGCCATAGGTAGATTTATGTTCCAGGCACGGATAGTCGAAGGGTCCGTCATATTTAAAGAGGTGTAATATATGGGATAGAGGGGGCGAAGAGTCGTGAACGAGAGGTGAGGAGGTACGCTTATAAAGATGTAAAGGAGTTTCTCTAACTCGCAGTAGCTCAATGGACAAACGTTTACAGTCGCGCAGGAGTTCTGGTGCTCAATGTCCAAATGAATGGTCAGAAGATGCTGTTAACTTTTTGGCAGAAACCAAAATTTCATCCATAAAGGTCTTACGTGCAGTATAACAACTCTTTATACTAAACAACCAACTAATTAATTCTCACATTTAGCCCTTATTTTATTTAGAACTGAGATTATTGCTGTGTTAGTGACAAAGTAGTCTCATTGGTGGAGTTCGCAAAAATTTCAGCTTCTTCACTTTTTGGTGAGATAAGCCATAAAACTAAATAGGGAAAGTGGATATAAACAGAAATGATTATACTAGAGAGCGACATACAGATGTCGGTATTATTTGTCGACGCTAGCCTGTCCCTTGATACTTGATGATCATATGGTACAGCGGTTCTTCTTCCTCAAAGTTCTTTAATAGAATGCTGAGTTATCGCATACGTTCAAGGAACAGCAGGTAATATACCTGTCTAAGACCCTTCTGCTCCACCTTCGATGGCCTCCCACTTCTCTAGTACGAGGAAACGGACCTTTCAGCAAAGCTGCCGTCAACGTATACCTCTATGAGGTCTTTTCCAAGTTGATTAAACATTTTATGAATCTGCGTATCCTCAATTTCACTGTGAATGTCCATACCTAATCAATGAATACATATTTTTCCATTTCTCTTCGAAGTCTGCAATAGTTTGGCCCTCAAATTCGGATGATGACCACTGTATTATGCCCGGATATTGGTTGTGCTGGCTCAGGCGAACCGTTTTCCGGGATGAATGACGGTATCACGCGTTAATCTCGGCCTCTGGAAAATCGGGACTTATATACCTTGCGATTGTTAGATTCCTTAAAGTGGCATGCCTTTAAGTCCAGCCGTTTGCTCTTGGCCCTCCATATCCACTTCCACAGCCGTCAGCACGTCAGCAGCTGCCTTCGTCCCAACAACCGCTTGTTCTATAGGTTGCTCGAGTGTTACAACCACTTTGGGGGTTAAGAGTTGATCTTCCTCAATGACCTCGTTGTGATGGCTTAATGGAGTCCTAGCTGGCCGTTGCTGCTAAGCACCAGAACTGTCCCTGTCGACCATATCAGGCAGAGTATCCGCTCTGAACGGCGCCACATGTTTGGCTATCTCTTTCTCATATAGCTCATAGAGTTAACTAAGTCTAAAAACATTATCTATCAATTAAACAGTACCAGGTGCAAATTTTTGTTTTTATAGATTTCCTACTCTACAGTAATTAATTAATGATTTAGCATTTAACTTATTTTATAGTACCTTGTTCTATATTTAACTACTGTATAATGGCAATCTGGGATGTAACAGGGGAAGCACTATTATCTTATGACTAATTTCCTTGTATATAGGGCGAATCACTGAATTTAATAGTTAAAAAAAGCGCTATTAGAGTAGATTTTAACTATAATTTAGTGGTTGCTTATCTCAGCAGTTTAGTACTTCAATCATTCTAATTGTATTACTATTTATTCTAAATAAAAGCTACATAATCTTGATTGTATACCATGCTCCCGCACGTCTTCGGAACCTAAACGAGCCGTCGATTAGGGTATCTTCTTCGTAATCCCAGTCAGATTCACAGCTATCAGACTCATCCTCATTCTGACCCGAGCTGTTCTCATCAGACTTGTTCTCATCGCACTTTTGTTCACCAGACCCGTTCCCATCAGAAGCAACCCCGCTAGATGTATCAAGCTCATCATCCTGACTCTCATCATCGCTATAGTCAGATGATTCTTTATATATATGCAATCCAAAAGTCTCGTCTCTTATTTCTCTAAAGTACTTGTTGCTCTTAAACCAGCCAACACGCCTGTAAATTTTGTTGCCGCCAATTGTCACGTTGAGGTCGTTTGACTCCACCAAAACCATACCCTCCAGGACATATAGATCTACTATAAATCCGCTCAAAGCCATAACCACAATTGGTAAAACCCACAGCTCCAGCTGTTCGCACCGTTCAAGTGCGATATCGGCAGTGAATGTAGTTTTGTCCCCAGTAATAATCTCTCCATCGATCTTGTAGACGAACTTCTCTTTTTCTTTAGAAATGAGCGTAAATGAATGAAGCTTCCCCTTGGCAGTGATATATCCATCTTTCACTTGGGCGATGCTGTCTCCATGTAATGGCGTTACGTTTGCATCCAATATGTCCACCAAGCTTTTAGTCCAGCATGCGCGTTGCCACGGGCCATCGTAACGCGCAAATGTAACAGGACCATCGATAGAGGCCCATGACCAAGTTGGGGCTCGGTAAGCTGGCCGAGGTTTCGCGATATGTCCATTGAAGGAAGTACGCCTCCAGCGTAGATATCTGAAAATTGACGACCGCCATATTCCGGCGAGGTAGCGATCCGCAGTGACTTGCTGGAATAGACGGGCAACTCCAGAGAGGGCAATAAGCTTGTCTTGGGGAAATGTCAACTCGCATCGGGAGTAGTTAATGACAATGTACTGCCACATCTCTGATTGGTCTTCCAAATCAGAAAGCTGATAGATCCCAGCAGCCACGAGCTTCAACTGATCTAAGTCGAAATCATATCTAGTTTCTTTGCCTTCTGCAGAATATACACCCTGAGGGCAGCTTTCGGATGCAAACAACCCCAGGCATCTCCAATACACTTGCGCCTTACCAAACTGCAACACCCGAGGGGCCAGCAGTCGTTCTTGAAAAACCCAACCTCGTCGTGTCAATGGGGCACGTTCAAAGTCCTCTTTGGTTGTTGTATCATTCCAAAGTAAATAATTAGTTGGTTGTTTATTGTCCCATTCCGCTCTGACAATCATTGATTGGGCAGAAAACCGATCCTGCGTATCGAACATACTGTACTCAGGGCCAAGTGAATGCCCCGCAACAATATTGATAGTAGCAAAACCATAGATCTTTTGCATATTTGGCGCTTCTTTTAGCCAGTCTTCTTTCAAATCTTGCCTTATGCAGAGGCTATCGATCCACAAGTAATGGATACTGAATGTATGAGCGAGAAGTACTGCGTCCCGGAAACACCTTGGTAGTTCTGATATTAGTATACCTGCTCTCAAAGCGTCTATGTTTGATGAGTTCAGCTCTAAGAACTTGGCTTGACCCCAACGATGGCTGAGAGTAAGATATCCTTCTGAAATGGAGTCTAGACTTTCAGAAGATGTAAGTCTTAGTCTGCATGTCTTGCTTCCGGGCTGCCCAACGTCGATGAGTCGGGTCGGAAGTTGGAATTCGTCGGCACCCTTGAGACGCCAGGAACACTTTTCATGGCAGTTAAGACATTTCTGATACCAGGCCTTCATCCGTTGAATTGTTTCTTCCGAAGACAGATCAGAGGCCAATTCGGGAGACATTTTCTGGTGTTCAATGCCTATTGTTAAGAATTAGCTACTTGAGGATTAGGCATTTACTAAAATAATGGACCTAAATGCGAACCTGGACGAAGTGGCGATATACGGAAGAATACCTTATCCATTTGACTGTCGCCATCGTTTCCTTCCCAGTTTATCAAGATGCGAAGAGTACCGGGAATATTGAAGTTGTCGAAGACAAAAGTAGATTTCAGTGACTTCAGATTAAGTGGCTGAACAGGCTTTGCAAATAGTCTTCGATTGAGCTGGCAGCATATGAAGCATCCCATACCAACCGCGTCAAAGAACTGTTCGAGAGAATCATGGTGGCCAACACTTGTCGGGGGATCGAATGTTTGTTCGTGCTGATGGCCTTTGAAAATAAATTTGCAGGTATGGCATAGAATCCGATCCATAATGCAGTAGATACGAGGTGAGTGGTTTCTTGAGATCGACAGTCCCGAAAGCGGGGTTGCTCGATCTGTACTTTTATAAGATTTCTTTTGTAAGAATTTGTTAGTAGCCGAATACTAAAAACGAGCCCTAAAAGAGGTTTTGATTTAATTCTTATAATATAATTAGTTAAAACCTTTAACATCTTCTCTCTATTCATTTCTAGTTGCACGTGCTTAGTTACGGATTCGTATAATCACGTGATTAAATGACTAAATCAATATCTATCTGGTACCTTGAACATCAACTGATGATCCTTTCTAACTAACACATGACTCTTTAAAAGCCCTCTCGGAACATCTGGAGAATATCTAGGCCTACTTAAGATTTATACTATAAAACACGCTCACGTCTTCTGACAGCACCGAGCCATGGTGTGTGGGATTCAATTTACATCGTAGCAAAAGCTGTCTTACTCACGTGACCATCCGAGTCCCGTCTCTAAGAGTTCTCAATCCATCTGACGTCCAAGTAAGAAACACAGCTTCGAAAAGCTTCAGCAGTCAGGGTCTCGGCTATAACTCCCGAAAGAGGCTGTAGCGCGATGACACCATCCCACCCTTTTCGGAGCAACACCACGGTCATCCCTGGCAGTCTTCAACACTCAAACACATCTATTGCTTAGAGAGTCTTTTGATGGCGTCGCCCTAGTCCCTTTCTCGCTAACCACCTTCCCAATGGACTGGACCCCGGTAACTGATACAGTAAGATACGGTTTGAGCCGCTGTTGACTGACTGGTCCTGATAACGCGCAAAAGCACGACATTGCGGATTTTCCTTCGGCACTGTCCGCCTCCGGGATCAAAAAAATCGCCTGAGTATGCCCTCCGGCGTCGATGGCAACCGTCGCCAACGACTGCTTCAAAGCGACGATGAAGACTATGAGCACACTGCGCGTCTGATTCAACCGAGCGTGACGCATAACCAATACAATACCTTCTCTGCACCCAGGCCTATCGATAGCCGCAGCAGCCAACCAGGATCAAGTGCGACTGCCTCCGCCATGCAACGCAGCAACGGCACCTGGGGGAAATCAGATACTGTCGATTTAACGGCAGACCATGGCGCCGACCTCGAAGCCTCCTGGAGTCGCGCTTCTGCCCATGATGGCGATTTCGTCACTGAGCTGGAAAACAGCCGACTGCAGCGTGGCCTGCACCAACGCCATATCCAGATGATAGCCATCGCTGGCGCCATCGGGACGGGACTATTTCTTGGGCTCGGTGGCTCAATCCAAACTGGTGGACCACTGGGTGCTCTTCTAGGATATGCAACCGTCGGGTTGATCGTTTGCGCGGTGCAGTTTGCGCTGGGCGAAGTCGCGGCCTTACTGCCGGTCACGGGATCTTTTGTACGACACGCCGAGTTTCTCGTTGATCCTGCTTTTGGGTTTGCCATCGGCCTCAATATCGTCTATGGAAACTTGCTCTCTGTGCCTGCTGAAATTAGTGCCATTTGCGTGTTGTTCCAGTACTGGACAGATGTGAATTCAGCAGTGTTCATCTGTGTCTTCATCTTCATCACATTTGTCGTGGGCATCTCCTTTGTAGGAATCTATGGAGAGGTTGAGTTCTGGTTTGCTTGTTTAAAGATTCTCCTCGTTGTTTTTTTGATTATTCTCGGATTAGTCATAGACCTTGGTGGCATTCCAGGGCAGGAACGATTAGGATTCAGATATTGGAACCACCCTGGACCATTTGTAGAGCACATAGCAACGGGAAAGTGGGGAGAATTTCTGGGTAAGTTGAATCTGTTCTCGAATACGATATTGGTGCTCATGAAACAAAAAAACAGGATATTGGTCCGTAATGACCAGTGCAGTGTTCAGTTTCGCAGGCGTAGAAAGCCTCGCCATGGCTGCCGCTGAGACCCAGAATCCCCGCCGCAACATCCCCAAAGCGTGTAAAAAGGTCTTCGCGCGAGTGCTACTCTTCTACATCCTTGCTGGTAAGCCTCTGATCCGTATTTCGTAGTATGCACGGGAGCTGAAACTTTTCTAGTCCTCATCGTCGGCATGATAGTTGCTAGTGACGATCCACGCCTCAACGAATCCAGCGGCACCGCCGCTCAATCTCCCTTTGTCATCGTGGCCTCCGCCGCGGGCATAAAAGCCATCCCCTCCGTCGTCAACGCTGTAGTCATCACCTCCGCATGGTCCTCCTCCAACCAAGCCCTGCTTGCTGGCACCCGCGTACTCTACGGCCTCGCTATCAAGGGCCAAGCTCCCGCCATCTTCCTACGTACCACCCCATGGGGTGTGCCCTACGTATGCGTGTGCTTTAACACATTCTTCATGTTTCTGGCCTTTATGTCGCTGTCTAACAGTGCTATGACAGTTTTCTGGTGGCTTGTCGATTTGACCGCTGCAGGCGTGCTCGTGTCGTGGTCGAGTATCCTGCTTAATCACACGAGGCTGTGCATGGCGATGAAGAAGCAGGGAATCCCACGTAGCGAACTGCCATTCTACAATTCGTGGACTGCGTATAGCTCCCCTACGGCACTTGTCATGTGCCAGATTATCCTATGGACCGGTGGTTTCTCTGTTTTCACGAAAGGCGGATGGGATCCTGCAACTTTCGTTTCCGCGTACTTGTGAGACGTCCCGCGTCTTTTGCTGAATTTATCGTATGCAGCTAGCTGACCTTGTGATCCAGAGACATTCCGCTCGTTATCATGGCATATTTAGTCTGGAAATTCGTCAAGCGGACGAAAATTGTAAATTTGGCTGATGTGCCTATCCGTCAGGCTTTGGATGAAATCGCAAGGCATCCTGAGCCGCCGGAGCCGAAACAGACTGGCTGGAGGCGGATTATAGGGATTTTATGGGACTAGGGTCATTTTCTCGGCTGGTACAAGGCTGAAGAACCACTCGTCAGTGCTGAAGAATGCAATGCTTGGAGGTACTTGGTAAATGCTGAACCCTGCTATCGCAGCCTGGTGGTCCGATCATCGGCATCCTAAATATAATCATATAGTGGGCGTATATTTTGCCCTGTATCATGCTGGGGTTGCCTGATCCAACAGCACAGGCTCCACGTGAGCTGGAAGTGGGTTTAAAACACCTGTATTTTAACGCTGGTGATAGATTCCAAAATACAGTCCACAGTACAGTTATGGAAGAAAGAGTTGCGAAGAGCTTTCAAACTTTTCTTCCTTAAAAAATGATATCATTGCTGGTGCACGTGCATCGAAAATATTTAGCTGAGCAATAACTTATCTACAAACGGGTGCGTGCCGCACCATTGAATCGTAGTGTAGGAGACTGGACCTTCATTCACACGAGCTCGCTCATCCACCGGCATCACCACATCTCCTTGAAGCCATATTGACAGCGCATGAACAAATGCACAGAAGCAAGCTCGACGCTGCATTTGTGGATATCAGACAGTTAGTGAGTCTTTCCCAGACGATATGATTATAACCTTAGAAGAACACCCAGACTCCTCGCCAAAGTATTAAGATGCCAGGAATACCATTCGCTTGATATTGCACAGCAGCTCCGCCTTAAAACTGGTCCAGCGTCATGCTCATGGTTACATCTGTGCTTTCCACCATCTTGGTGAATTCCTCGAAGCTGATCTTGCCATCGCGGTCCAGGTCTGCCTCCATGATGGTCTTGTCGACGATCTAGGCGAAGCGTTAGCGTGAACTTGTTGTTTGTTTATCTATAGAAGGCATCGGTGGATGACTTACCTGCTGCAGCTGCTGGTCCTTCAAGTTGCTCCCAACCATCATCTTCAGCACGATGAACAACTCCCCATTGCTAATATACCCATCGCGATCGATGTCGTACACGCGGAATGCAAATCTCAGCTTCTCCTCCTTGTTGCCCTTGCTGCTGAATGCTGACAGCCCTGACACAAATTCCTGGAAATCAACATCGCCGCCGCCGTCCTCGTCGAAAATGGCAATCATGCGCGTCGCAAGTGGGTTAGATGAGATCTGCGGAAGGGCCAGAAATTCGTCGCGGTCGACTGTGCCCGAGTTGTCCTTGTCGAGCTTCATGAACCGCTTGCGCAGCCGGTCTACTTCCTCGCGGTCGACTGTTGTGTTGTAGAGTCAGCGTACGTTTTCAGCCCCGCGTGCGCCTGGGGAGAGCTACGGTAATGCGCATTGCTGGGGAGGGACGTACAGTTAGAGCCGGAGGCTATGTTGTCAAGAATCGCCGACGGTTGGTTACCCATGCTGGCGGTGTGGGTGTGATTTTATTTCTAGATGTGGAGGTGCGGTGCTGTTGTTCTGGTGCTTGAGGTTTGGCGGCGGCGGCAGCGTGGGGTCACTAGCAGGGTGTCTCCGCACAACTGCTTAGTCAGCTGAATTGCGGCATGCTGCTTTCGCTCTACACTACACCTTTGATCGCGGCCATCTACGACGATCAGACATTGAGCCCATCATGGACTCGAACGTTACTTCAGAGATTGCCTCGGTGATCCAATCCGCTCACATCAAGCGGCACCCTTCTCCGCGCCACGACCTTAATCCCTCGACCGCCGCCTCCGAAAAGCAGCCCGTCCACCTCTCCTCGCACCCCGACCCCGACGCCCTATCTGATGCCGAGGAAGATGAGATACCTCTTAGTGTTCTGAACCCCATCCCGAGGCGAAACACCATGCCACCACTCCCTGACCTACGTTTCGAGCAGAGCTACCTAAAGAGCATCGAGCGGGCCGAGTCATGGAAAGGTGTACTGTGGATCACGTTTAAGGACCATGTCCTGATGTGCTTTGCGCAGGGCCTAGTATGGACGCTGATCCTCAATGGATGGCGGCATATGAACCGGTCTTCGAAATTCAGTGGAAGGAGCATCGGCGCTCGGATACGGAGATGGTGGTGGGGAGTTAATAATTGGACTTTACCGGAAGAAGGATCAAAGAGCAAGAAAGTCGCAAGGAGCGTATCCAAGGTGAGTGCTGCGTTTCTGATGGTCGGGAGTCCTGGCATGCATGGGTTCTAGGTCGTGGGCTGATCAATATCACAGTATTACAAAGGTGAATTCTGAAGCTGCGTTTGGGACTGAGAATTGTATATTATACGAAGGGGTGAGATGAATGATTGAACAAATCGAGTGGTGTCTACGTAATTGAATTCCACATTCAGCAGGACTGTACGCTTTGAGTCTTTCGAACAGGCACGCAGTAATCCTTGTTCAAACTAAGGTGTGAAATACCTCATCTTAAAATAATTCTGCTGCGGGAAGTGATGAGGACTACTATTCCGTGATGGAATATGAAACATTAATATACTACGGAATACTTTGTCCGTAAACCGATTCTGTCCCGTATGCTCAATAACTAGTACGAACGATGTGAAGCTCACTGTAACTAGTTGCCGAACTGCGTGGCAAGTCCTCCTCAACCTTTCCTTTTCCTTTTGAAGAACTACTTGCGATTTCGATTCCACTGAGCTCATGCTCTTCTCTCGAGCCACTCTCCTCTATTGTGACTTCTGTAGTGCTGATGACTTTGATGTCCCTCAAGCTGATTCCGTTAGCCGCCTCGCCACTGTCATCGGTCGTCGCATGGGCAGTATGCCCGAGTGACAAACCAGCATTACCTAACGGCTCATCATCGCGCCTTCCCTTGAGAGCTGCCTTGCTCACTGACCTTCGTGCTGTTCGCAGCGAGCGTGAAGTCGGATAACTGGCAGTTTCGTAGAGTCTGCCTTGGAAGATGTCTAGCAGCTGATTCAAAATGCCAAACTCCATTTTTAGTTTGATGCTGTACACTGCCGCCTTGTACGTCGTTTGGATGTCGTAGTACCCGGCGTATTCGATGCCCAGGAGGGAAGCATCAAGCATGATGATGACAACGTTGATCAATACCAGATGGCGCATGACAGCCCTCGCATTTCGACCCTGGATCCGTCGGTCGCTACGCAGCAGCTTCGTCGTCTCCATGACGTACACGCCAGATATGAAAACTTCCTGGAAGAAGAAAATTGTAATCTGGATCTTCTCATATATCGAGTAGGGCTCAAGGTACGGTCCCGGGTTCGAAGAGTTGGAGCCTGCGAGCAGCACGATAACAGGGATATGGCAGGCGACAACGTTGGTGCAGATGAGGATGATGATCCAGGGCCCAGTGGCTATCTTGCTGCGGGCAATGAGGTGCAGCCGTGAGTATAGGACGAGCGACTGGCCAGTGACCATACATGGCCAGCCGACGGCGATAAGCGTGATATAAAGCGGACCGGAGGTCGTAATGTTGTAGAATTTGAGGAAGAAGCCCAAGGCGTACGGAAGGATGCCCCAACTCGCCACGACCAGCGAGTAGAAATAGAAGCCGTCTCGACGCTGAAAAGTGGTGAAGATTTTCAGTGTCAGCTCTACCACATTGTATGTGGCGATTGACAGAAACGCAATGATAGTCAAAGCCACGGGGTACGCTGCCGTGTACCCCTTGGCTATCCCACTATCACGGGACATTGGACTGACAGAGTAACGTTTACTGCGGTGCTACATGCAATTCACAGTATGAAGGCCTAGGAATGGCGAGGACGTAGTAATAGGGCAATAGAGAAGCTGGGGAACTGGCTCGCGTCTATCTGACATACGGTGCAGAGAGTAGCCACCCCATCTAAGTAACGCTATCAAGATCCATCAACCTGGATCTACGACTACTAAGTAGATCCAACTAGGATGCTTTGCCGAACAGTATCATGGTTGGTTTGACAAGTCGAACGGGTACTGCGTGCTCGTCAGCTGAAGCAAGTTGGTCGGTATGATGCAGGGAGACATCCTTGTGACACCCTCAAAAGGTACTGGGGGAGGGGGCGCTAACCACAGAAACGTTCCACTGGGTGAGCCGTTGATCGGTAGCGCAGGTGTGTTTTTCGTCTTTTGAGTCAGGTGGTACTTGTAACAGGCGGAGCGGCGATAGGCGAACTACTGTTGCCAACTTGTCGCGCATTAATCGCTCATGTGAGTAAGGAACTGCATGGAAGAGAATGGGCTCTGTAACTGCAAGTTGCACTTTGTGTTATACGTGCTTTTCTACTCTTCATCTATCCACTCTCTTTTCCTTTATGTTCAGGATGGGAGGTTAGAATTTCTGGCTTAACTCAAAAATACTAGATTTTTGATGTGATTCTTGCGAACCTAAGTTGTCTAGTTTTATCCCTGGAAGTGGAAACACAGATGAGGCGTTCGCATTTGGGGGGATCGGAGATCGGAGCGAAGCGGGTGATTGGTGCCACACAAAGGAGCGAGAAAACTTTAAAAACAGTAATTATGCATAGTAGATCTTGGGCTTTGCGGGGCAGGGGAAACGATTACGGCCTGTGAGACTCTAAAGGGAAGGATTGGCGAGAGCCTAGGGCGAATGCAACACTAGCTGAGGCTTGCGTCCATATGAAATGCATGAACCGAGAGAACGAAAGCACATGGGCCGGCATTTATCCAGTAGGGCTGACACCTTGAGAAGAAGGGATTACCCACTATCGATATGTCGTTCGAGGGCCCGATCCCTTGGGTCTAGACCCTGGTTTCTTCCCACGGCATGCATATAGACTTCGGGATGTGACCAGGTAGGTGTAATTTCGGTCAATTCGGGAACTGGATCTACTGTAGCGATTCATGTTTTCTTTACACTTGTTCGATAAGTAGGTATTCTTTGCCTTTTACTCCAAAGCATTGACGTACACCGCTTTTTTGGTTGCCATGGGTAATGAGTATAATTGCTCAGGTCGTGGTCATGTTCAAAGTTCATGAAATACGCCAACTTGAAGTTAAAAAGCAGTCGCGAATTACAGTTAGAGTTTTCGGGCTGGTTTGTTGGAATTTTAGCACAGGAACATTGCTGATTCGACGTCCTAGCCCACCGTTCTAGAATAAGAATTCAAATATACTCCTTCATCTCAGGCTTTACATGTACAATGACCTCCCCCTTCGCCCTACTAGTCTTCAGCTTTGCAAAAGCCTTGAGCACATCATCAACCTTAAATACAGAACCTATCACGCACTTAACCAAATCATCATGTGTCCACTGCGCAATCTGTGCCAGGTCCTCCGTCTTGGGTTTTGTAAGAACAACCTCATACTTGCTTTTTCCACTGCCCAAGAAACTCGGGAGTAGCATGTTACTACTCACCTGAGCCATTGCAGCCAAGTCTATTCCTGCGCCAACCTGTACAGACTTCGCGCCGCTGGGTAGTATGAGTCAGCTGAACTTCCCACATTATCCACTTCTACCTCCTTATAATTCAACACTTCATCTGCAACCAAGCACTTGCAAAAACCCACGTTAGTAGTCGAGCAAGTTGCAGTAACATAACATCCCAATGCTTTCGCAATCTGAATACTAAACACGCCCATGCCTCCAGACCCACCATTCACAAACACCCTATCCCTGCTCCCTTTCTCCACATGCAGTACAATCGCCTGGTACGCCGTCAACCCAACCGCTCCTACTCCAGCAAACTGAACCAGTTCCATGTGGTGCGGCATCTTCACTAACATGTTGTGCTCCACAACTATGAACATAGCCAAATTTCCTCGCCTCTGTATCTCACACAGCGTCCCAAACACCCACTCGCCGAGTGAAAAACCAGCCAACTTGGATCCGATGGCCGCTACTTTGCCTGCGAATTTCATGCCGAGAATACATTGGGAGGGGAGCTCTGCGCGTGAGAGCAGTAGGACCTCGACGATTTTGTAGTCGGCTGGGTTGAAGGCTGTGCTGTGTACTTCGATGAGCAGCTGCGTATCGGAGATGCTTGGGACAGGAACTGAGGTGGACAGGTGCATGCTGTTTTCCAGACCGGAGCTCACCGGAACGGTGAATTGCCAAGCTCTTATCGTCGGCATTTCTCACACTCTTTTTCTTTACGATCCTTGCGCTTTAAGCATTCAATATTTAGTATTGTGGCTAGAATTGTTTTTGTGTAAGTGTTTAGATGACGTCTAGGTTTGCAAGAGGCGGGGTGAAGTTTCATAAGCTGATCAAAGGTAAAGAAAATATTTAGTCTCAGTTAGGGCCTTGGTTCACAGTTGTGGATGTTAGCAAGTCATCTTTACCGTAAAAATAGCTAAAATTCGATAGATTTTGATTATGCCACTTATTGGTAAGAGTAACTTGAACTATCTAGAGTATGTGCAATCTGTAGGGCATTCACGTGGCGCCCACTATCAATCTTTATGAAGTATGTAATAGGCTCATAATAATATCTTCCAGATATCTAAGATATTCACCATACACTATAGGGAAGGATTAGAAAATAACGTGTGTTCTCGCCAAAGTCAAAGCTGGACGGCTCTTGGTGAAATCAGTTCATAGGACGCGAAGGCACTCAAAAACTTCTACTATCGAACTAATCATGACAATTGGTTTTTATTTAATAATCTAGCACAATCAGAATAGCCGGCCTTATTGAGCGTGGTTTGCCTACCATTGGGCACGACAGGACCGAGTTTAGAGTAGACGAACTGGCCAGTGGTGAAGAGATTAACTTTAAACTTCTTCATGATCTTCTAATAAAGGATTTCATTTTACGCACTCATGCGTGATAATTTGGCTGCCATTATGGAGAATGTTTTCACTGAACTAGGTCATTGTGAGAGGGTTTCATCAACCTTGTACACTACCGCTTTGACAAGCATTTATAGACTGTGGACTGAGAGGAGATTAGGTTGCCTGTGATATAAACCAGTCAGTTTAACTTATGGCTGCCACCGTGTTACTATTTATTCTCCTCTTCGGCCATGCGGATGATATCTGGCTTTGGAAAAGAGGTGGAGAGGCTAGCAAGGAGCCCTTTGAGCTAATGGAAAATTCGAATGACGTCTGGCTTTGGTGATGACCTTCTTTCGCAGCGCTATATAACGATACTGTTTAGAGTTCTGGCCAGTGAATCTAAAGCTTTCTTATAGGAAGCTTTCTCTTGTGCGGGATTCTGGCATGTCACTGCTTTGCCCTGAAATGTGTCATCAAGCAGGGATATAGTGGGGTAAGTGGTAGATTGGTAGGGCCAATGCTACGGGGTTTCCAGCCTTTCAGCAACTCGTGCATTAAGCCGTGAGCGAAGCTTGGTGATCTTAAAACAACGGTATTGTTTGGCATTCCTACCGACAGTTTCCAACTTGAAGCCATGACAATCTTTCAGTAATTTGGTTTCTGAGATAACATGCTCACCGAAATGATTACATTAATATATTTAAGCGAAGGATGCATGATAAGATAATCCCGGAGTGATATGCATACTTCTATTGGCTGGTTTGTGTCGGATCGATACCGTCAGCAATAAAAGAAAACTTTATTATTGAGGGGGATCAAGATACATCTCTTCTGACGCTGAGGGCTTCACACTGAAAGGCATATAGCGCAATGAAGCCATCATTTCTTGTATGTTTTGTTACAGTTCTATCAAGGGCAGTCGCGCAGACCGGTGAAAGCAGCTTCGAGCCATTTGACTTCAATGTGACTGAAGCTCTAATTGGCCATGGTATTGATGTCTCTGTTATATCGAAATTCCAACACGCTGCTGAGCGTTCTATCTCTAGCGCTTGCTCGGTTGCTGTAAGCCTCAAATGACTCCTAGTACTATGGATAACGTGTTAACGAACCGATAAGTGTAATTCGTTAGCGGCAGTTTTTGACGACGTAAAATTGTTGCGTGTAGGGTCCTTAGACTACAAGAATTTCACCAGTGGCTACTGGTCTGCCCAGCAAGTGGCAGTCAAGCCACAATGTGTCTTTAAACCGGACAAGTCTCTGGATGTCTCGATAGCATTACTTATCGCTCGCCTAACAAAATGCCCATTTGCCATACGTGGAGGCGGTCACGGGGCCTTTTCGGGATCATCTAGCATTGAGGGCGGTGTAACCATCTCTTTGGAAAGCCTGAAGCGGATAGATACATCCCCTGATAAAACAACTGTATCTGTTGGCCCTGGAAATCGTTGGGTTGACGTGTATCAGGCTTTAGAACCACAGCAATTGGGCGTGGTTGGCGGGCGAGTATGACACACAGAACAACCTTTATGCACTCTTGTACTAACTTGTTCAAGGTTTTCAACGTTGGAGTTTCTGGTCTTATCCTCGGCGGCGGAATATCATTCTTTTCCAACAAATACGGATGGGCATGTGACAACGTAGCGAGCTATGAAGTAGTCACCGCATCTGGTGTTATTATCAATGCTACGCCCGGCTCTTATTCTGATCTTTACTGGGCGTTGAGAGGCGGGGGAAATAACTTTGGTGTGGTGACTAACTTCAAACTCAACACCTTTCCACTCGGCAAGATGTGGGGCGGAGCACGGCTTTATGCAAACAACAGTCATGCTGCCGTCCTCGACGCTATCTACAAGTTCGCTACTTTGACCTCCTCCCAAGATCTGGATGCCGCTCAGATAATCTCATTTCTCTATACTCCCGGTTTTGGACCACTTGCAATTGCTTTTTTAGATTATGGGAAACCGGTAGCCAACGCCTCCGTATTCAATGATTTCAATGCCATCACTCACGTCTCATCTAACACCGACATTTACACCCAATCTGAGCTCACCATCATGATGGGGGAAAGTGGCCCTGATGGCCCTGATGGCCTTCGTGAAACGTATTGGGATGTTACGTTCAAGGTCGATAGAGATTTGTTTATATTCCTTGTTAAAACCTTCTACGATCTCTTACCAAGCATTGTGGATGCGTCTGGCCTCGTTCCGGTCATTTCGATACAGGCCATTACTGAAGGACAAATAGCTGGGATGCAGAAAAACGGTGGTAATGCACTTGGCCTCGATCCTTCTAATGGACCTTATTTTATCATGAATTTGGCCACTATGTGGGCGAACCCTGCTGATGACAGTCGTATTTTGCGATTCAACTCTGAGATCATATCCCGAGTACAAGTAGAAGCAAGGGCAAAAGGCCTCGACAATGCTTTTATATATCAAAATTATGCATCGCAATTTCAAGATGTATTTGCCAGTTATGGGGAAAAGAATCAGAAGAGATTAGTAAAGATAGGGGAAAGGTATGACCCTGAAAAGGTATTTCAAGATTTACAACCCGGATACTTCAAGCTAGCAAAAGGTGCACCGTCGTCTGCTGTTCCGTAAATCTAGCGGGTCATTGCATGAATAAAGATTTCCTCATTTAAAGCCTATTTGTAGCCTTGTGGTCCACCAACATAATATACTGGACTTTTTCTAAACGATCATCCTTCTAATTCTAGTCTGATAGCGTTCTATAGCTAGAACAGGTCATATTGTATGAAACAAACCCTGATTGTTATGGATCCATCCCATTACACCTTACGACGGCATGCCTTGGCATGTGCTCACTTGTTAGGTGCACGCCACGATTCTTCAAACGAGCTTCTGCAACGCTCTGATAATTGGTTAGCACATCACTTAACCATGAAAGATAAGACTTGTTGCTTTTTGACTGATCCATTGCTCTTTTCCACTGCTTATAACCACCATCCTTATGCATAGAGAGTTGTGGAACAAGCCTGGATATTGACGGTGTGTAGTTTCCACTATTTTGTTCAGTGACAGGTATTTTCTTGGTTTCCCAGAGTATTGTAGCTTCGAGATCGGATATCTTCCTCCCTAGAAACGTTCCTGGAGGCCTTATTGAGCCTAAAAGTGTAGCAACGAAAGCAATCGCATCTTTTGCTTCCTTAGATTTCTGTATTATTTTTTGATGTAGCGGAACCGGGAGGATCGTTGCGGCGTCGGAGGATCATTGCCAAGTCGCAGGCTAATGTTGCCATCAACTCTATGATCCGGCTTGTGAGATTAGATTCCTAGATACCCTCGTCGACGCAAATCGATAGTACTTCGATTATTTTATTGACAATTTCACCTCTAAGCATGTACTTAGTGCTAAGCGTTGACGAATTTATCGAGCTGCCTCATCCTATTTTCCCGTTCATCATATGACTCTTGTTCATTTCTATTTACATCACCAGATTCATTTTGATAAACCAATGGCTCGTTTGACACCGCCAATGGTACCTCTTTGTCCCAGAGAAAGTCAGGGGCAGTTGTTCTTGTCCTTCTGTGAAACCTTTGTTCTTCTCAGGAACGTAACTCAGAATTTGACGAGTTGCTTCAGTTAACCCGGTCATGTCTAGGATGCTTAAGATACCAGCACTTCCCGTTCCATTTGTATGGGCTGCAATGTTCTCCGCACTATGGCCATTGAAATTGAGAACGGCGATATTCGCTCCTTGTCGCATTAAATAACGCAAAATATTATAACGTTACAGCTTCGATGAGACGTGAATTACCGTGTTTCACATCTTGTCGGTCTCGTTGAGTGGTGCTCCAGCTTCGACCAGAGCCATAACCACACCCAGAGAACCGCTGATGACGCTGCAGTTCAGAACGGTTCCGTATATGTTGCTATTGGTTTCCACTTTAGTAGACATATAACTAGTTCCAAATCTCCGAGTAAGCAGGCTCTATGCAGGGTTTTCATGCCATATTTGTCAGTGTGGTCCAGATCAGCCCCTTTGCTGAGGAGAAGGTCGTAGTTCACAGCAGAGTTGCAATAATGTAAGGGTGCCCTTCCCCATATATCCTCGACGTTTAAAAGTCCCTTGCGCTCGTCCATAATCCATTTTGTAGCGCAACGTGACACACCAGTCACCGCCATGTGAAGTGAGGTCCTTTCCATGCTGTCCAGAGCTGCAGGTTTCGATTCACTGAGATCATCGGTATATCTATTGAGCAACTTTGGGATTAGTAGAGCCTCAGATACATCGCGTCGTGCAGCAATTTGAGAAGCAAAGTGATGGGCAGATTGAAAACAGTTTTGTTTTTTGGGGAATGTAACGCTATTTGGGCAAGCTCTAGTTCCACGCGAAGGAAGGCTTCGATAACTTCGTAGTCTTGAAAATCAATTGCTTGCATGAGCGCTGTCATGCCCTCGGGGGTTGTAGCTACGAGTAACTGAATCCTACGAATTGCAAGAACAGTTTTCTCTAATTGCTCGGTACGGTGTGAGCTATGTAGAGCAAGGCGCTCGAGAGAGGTTTAAAATGACAGAGCACATCCCAGAGGTGGAAGGTTCGATTGTTGTTGGGGGTGCATGCTTTGCTAGGTAGGGTGGAAATTCACTACAGTGATATTTCACTGCGATATGAAAGCTGGTCCACTAGGATCGCAAATCTTCTGGGGGAAATCGCACTCTGTTATAAATAAGTGAGAATGGATCCGCTCCTAGATCAAGGAGTGCCTTGACACCGTTAAGGCGGTTGACTGAGATGGCGACTGCCAGTGGAGTCCCTAATATTTCCAATAGCCATTGACTATGAAGCTGACGTGAAGTGTTAAGTGGAATACTCACTAGGCGTCGAATTAGTAAGCGTTGGGCTTTATTTTCATTAAGGTTTGTCATGATATGGCCAATGATCTTTGGGTCTTGGAACAAAAAGAGCCAGTGAAAAGGGCTGCATCCGTCGACTGTCGGTGAATTTAAGCAGAGTCCCTTACGCAAGAAACCCAGTACTTCTTTTGAATCCCCTTCAAAAAAATGCCTTAACAAGAAGGGGCATCTCTTCAGATACATGAGGGTTGGCGTGGATTAGTGTTAATATGCGCGAAGTATATGTGTCTTCTAAATATTTTGCGGTGACGTATAACGTGTTGCCCGGTTTTCTAGAACGGAGTTGACGGAGCCAAGGTTCACTGTCGCTCTAAGCCTAAGATATCTGTGCGCAGGACAGCTTATTCGTTATCTAGAAGGTGTGAAAGGATGAGGCTCTTATGACTGCATCACCTTAGAGACTGCTTTCATGCAATTAACAATTCCGTACAAAATGACTTTGACAATACGTTCAAAAAAAGCTCTGTCTTGAGGTCTGATATTGGAAGGCTGGACAAGTTTGCGAGCTCTATGCGCGTCAGCATGGTCGGTAGTGGAAACCGGGTATGCTGCCTTGACCATTACCTCAAACTGACTTTCATCTACAACATTGACCTGAATCCTAAAACTGCGGTATGGATCGTTCGGAGCGTATTCCTTGCTCTTGGATGCGGTGTTGCAGGTATTTTCGAAATTGATGTCAACGACAGCGATCGCCTTGCATCCTGCCTCGCTGAAGGCAAAGACATAATCTTACTCACTAACACTATCTAAGGCGCATACTGATTGGTACCGGGTGTTTCGCGGTCTGTAGCTGTGCTTAATGTTCAACGAAGAGAGAAAGTTGGTGGTTAATACGTCTCAATAGCGGCGGCTGTGAAAAATTCGAATAGCTTATAAGAACATATTTTTACTCAGTTTTTCCACTTGTAAATAAAGTTAATTTTAACAAACTGTGCCGCTTTGTCGGTCCGTGAGCCCCGTAACCATTGTGATCGGATGCATCATTGATCAAAGTTGGGTGACATCTTTATCGCCAGTTTCCTACATCACGAAACAAAAATTTCTTACGAGAGATCCCTAAGACACAAGGCGAAATAGAGCGCGCGATAACTAGATATACTAAGCGACACGTTTCTCTTAAGATCAAAACTTGGTTTGGCAGGGAGTTCATAATTCACATTGCAATGTTTGACATTAGGGACGAAGCCTCGACTACACATGTCGGTAACATGACTGAAATAAATAACTAGGCAAGAAAGTCAAACGGCTCGAGTTGGAATTCTTATAGTGTGCTAGGTAGTAGAGAACTGTATATCAATGAGTAAGATCGCTAAGCATGATGGCTTTAGCGATTCGCATTGTGACTGTAGGAAAGAAAAACGTATTGTTCCTGAATTGATCGATTTCAACAACCCCTCAGCGTAAAAGGTCATTTTCACCTTGCCTGATTTGGACTAGCGTTTCCCAAACCACCTGTGGGCGCAACTCAACTTTACCTCCACAACAAACATCAACACTACACTTCATACGATCACACACTCATCCGAAAATTAATTTGCGAAAACCCCAGCAGAGTTCAGGGAGAAACCTAACATTTACTTCTCTTTAGGTCTCAGGCGCGCAAAAAAAGGTCCCCACCAACTTGTTCGGAATCGCAAGGCCTGTACTGCATAAAACAGGCACAACGGCAACGTGGAATTGGCCAGTCCTGGCACCGGTGCATACAACAAACTAGAAAATCAGTACCAACAGTGAGGGCGCATCCAGGCTTGCTCGCAATCAAAACTGCATACATGCCACCACTCCTACGCCGCAGAGGTCAACCCCAACTTCCGTCGTCACCTCACGAAGTCATGTCCGAGTCGGAAGACGATTTCGTGGAAGCACGAGCCGAAGAGGAAGAGGAAGAGTTACTAGAGGAAGAAGACAGGGAGCATGTGCCTGGGGATGGCGACGAAGAGGAGCCGCTCGGTAAGTGAGGTTTCCCGTCAAAATCATGTGCTATATTCACGAGTCGCTGTTGCCCATCTGCTTCATTGCGCATTAGATACGTGCGTGAGCGCAAGCTTGCTTCTCAGCTTTCAATCTGGTTGTCATTGCCTCCGTCAGACACATCCGACATATGTATATACACCTCAACCCATCTCACTCTCCATAATCCTACTCTATTCGCATCACATCCTCCCCCCTACTCTCTCCCTCCTCTCTTTCTTCCTCCTCTCTCTCTCTTTTCCTCTCTCTCTAGAGCAAACAGCTAACCAAGTCTCCAGCACCACCTACTCCCCGCACTCCCTCCCCACCCTCCCACTACCGCGAAATCTCTACTCTCGCTTCTTGGACCGTCTCCTCCGCGAAACCAGGCTGTTCCATCCCTCAACTGCGCCACCCCTCCACCTCCCTCTTCTGGCAGTCCGACGGCCCCCAGCCGCACACGCTGAACCTGCACTTCAGCAAGCTAGTCCGCATCATTGGTCTGCGGCTGTACCTCGACTTCGAGCAGGACGAGAGCTACACGCCCACGCGCATCGTGCTGCTCGCAGGCAGCGGCGCGAACGACCTCGTCGAGTGGGGGGAGATGCGACTGGAGAGTCCGCGGGGATGGGTATGGGCTGATTTCGAAGGAGTAGGTGACGCCGAGTCCTCTGATTCCTCGTCAGAAGACGAGCACGGAGAAGACGACGACGACGAGGGCGGTGATGCCGACCACGAAATGCACGACGCACACGCTCTCCCCGCCGTCGCCGCACTCGCCCCGCCCGCCGACCAAGACGACCCCCATTCCGACTTCGAAAACGCAGCGCCCCCGCCGCCCACCGCCGCCTCCCCCTCCCTCCCCGCCCACCTAACAACCACGCCCCAGCCCCAGCTCCACCTCCAGAACCAGATGATGCACACCACTACC
>Ga0247757_10000924_pt1 | contig 21864 bp, 23 predicted proteins | sample UWRJL126311R4_FD_180929 | JGI IMG/M metagenome (GOLD analysis project Ga0247757, IMG submission 180929) | Plant litter microbial communities from Arlington Agricultural Research Station in Wisconsin, United States - UWRJ-L126-311R-4 | ecosystem: Environmental > Terrestrial > Plant litter >...
CGTCGCGGGTGTACGTCTCCACGCCCTCGTCGGCCAGCGCGGCGACGATCGCCCGCTCCATCGTGGCGACGTGCTCGCGCGCGCTGTCGGTGCGCACGATCGGATAGGCCACCAGCTGGCCGGGGGCGTGGTAGGTCACGTGGCCGCCGCGGTCGATCCGCTCGATCTCGATGCCCTGGTCGCGGTACCACCGCTCGCCGCGGCCCAGGTCGGCCATCGAGGCGCGCCGGCCCAGCGTGTAGACGGGCGGATGCTCGAGCACGAGCAGCACGTCGGGGATCGCGTCGACCTGCCGGGCGGCGCGGACCTCCTCCTGCAGCGCGAGCGCGTCGCGGTAGGGGACCACGCCGAGCTGGCAGACCCACAGCTCGGGGCGTTCCGCACGGTCGGGGATGCCCGCGATGCCCATCGGAGGAAGGCTACTCCCGTCCCGACCCCCGCCGAGCCCCACCTCGAACCCGCTCAGCGGGACGGAGGTGGGGCTCGGCGGGAGGGTCAGGCGGCCAGCGCCGCCGGGTCCTGCAGCAGGGTGCCGATCCGGCCGAGGAACGCGGCCGCCTCGACGCCGTAGAGGATCCGGTGGTCGCAGATCAGCGTCACCGTCGTGGTGAAGCGCAGGGCCAGCTGCTCCTCGTGGTTGACCGGCCGGCGCGCCACCGCGCCGACCGTCAGCAGCGCGGCCTGCGGCGCGGTGATGACCGCGGTGAACGCGTCCACGCCGTGCATGCCGAGGTTGGAGACGGTGAAGGTGCCGCCGCTCAGCTCCGGCGGGGTGATCGTCCCGGCCCGCGCGCGCTCGGCCAGCGTCCGCGTGGTCGCGGCGATCTCGTCGAGGGACCGGACGTCGGCGTCGAGCACGACGGGGATCACGAGGTTGCCGGGCGCGGCCACGACGATCCCCACGTTGACCCGCTCGTGCCGCTGGAACTGCGCGTCGCGGTAGGCGCCGTTGGCCTGCGGGTGCTCGCGCAGGGCCAGGGCGCACGCCTTTACGACGAGGTCGTTGACGGTGGGGATGGGGGCCCCGCCCGCCCCGTCGCCGGCCGCGGCGCGGAGCGCGGCCCGGAAGGCGACGACGGCCTCCATGTCGATCTCGCCCTGCAGCGTGAACTCCGGCACGGTCGCCTTCGTCTCGGCCATGCGGCGGGCGATGACCTGCTGGGCGCGGGTCGGCTCGGTGGTCGTGGTCTCGCCCTTGACGCCGGTGGCGGCCGCGGGCCCGGGCGCGACGGCGTCGGCGGAGGGTAGGGAGGGGACGGCGTCGGACACGGATGCTCCTGGTCGTTCGAAGAAGGGAAGGGGAGGGCGGCCGGCGGGGCTACCGGTCGGGCAGGTCACCGGGGTCCTGGACCGCCGACCACCGCTCCTGGAAGCTGTCGACGTCGAGGGCGCCGAGGTCGGCGCGCAGCGCGCGGCCCAGCCGCGACGCCTCGTGCGGCGTGCAGTCCCACAGCAGCAGGACCTCGCCGTCGCGCAGGTCCACCACCTCGACCTGGTCGACGCGCTCGGGGTCGGCCAGCGTCGCGGGCACCCGCCCGGACCGGCTCACGTGGACATCGAACGCATCCCGGGCCTTCACCGCCGCGCCTCCGCGAGCAGGGCGGCCGCGCGGTCCAGCGCCGCCTCGCCGTGCAGGACCTCGGTGCCCGTCCAGATCGCGGGGACGGAGCGCACGCCGCGCTCGGCGGCCAGCGCCGTCGCGTCGTCCAGCGCGCCGCGCACGCCGCGCGTCTCGATGCCCTTGAGGATCGCGGCCGGGTGCATCTCGCACGCCGCCCCGGCGATCAGCACGTGGTCGGGCGTGCTCAGGTCGCGTCCGCCCGCGTAGGCCTGGCGGAACGCGGCGAGCGTGAAGGCGACGACCCGGCCGATGCCCTTGGCGTAGGTGGCGGCGCGCTGGGCCATGTCGCTGTCGAACGGCACGGTCGCGGGCCACACGACGGCCTGCAGCTCCAGCTCCGCCGCGCGCCGCTCGATCGCGTCACGGTCCACGATGCCCAGCCCGCCGGATTCGCCCAGCGCGCTCGCCCGCACCGGGATCCATTCGCAGGGGACGGGCATCGTGCTGAGGATGCGCTCGGCGACGAGGTACGACTCGGGGGAGCCCAGGTCGAAGTAGAACGCGGGGAGCGCCTCGTCCTGCGCGTCGTCACCCGCCGGGTGGCGGGTGACGTCGATCACGTCGGCCATGGGAGGAGTGTGACCCGTCCGGCCGCCGGGCGGTGCCGTGCTAGCCGTGGATGAGCCAGCCGTCGGCCGCGCGCGCGGCCTCCATGACGGCTTCGCTCATGGTCGGGTGGCCGTGGACCATCCGGGCGACCTCGGGGTAGCCGCCCTCGAGCGCCTTGGCGTTCACCAGCTCCTGGATCAGCTCGGTGCTCTTGGCGCCGATGATGTGGCCGCCGACGATCTCGCCGTACTTCTTGTCGCCGACGAGCTTGACCAGGCCGGTGCGGTCGCCGTAGACCGTGCCCGCGCCGACGGCGCCGTACTGGACCTTGCCGACGACGACGTCGTGGCCGGCCTCCTTGGCCTGCGCCTCGGTCAGCCCGAACGACGCGACGTTCGGGGTGCAGAACGTGGCCCGCGGGATGTCGATGTAGCTGATCGCGTGCACGTCCATCCCGAGGGAGTCCTCGACGGCGATGATGCCCTCGTCGGATGCCTTGTGGGCCAGGGCGGGACCGGGGACGAGGTCGCCGATCGCCCAGACGCCCTTGCGGCTGGTCTTCAGGTGGCCGTCGACCTCGATCAGGCCGTTGTCGGCGATCTTGATGCCGGCGACGTCCAGGCCCAGGCCCTCGACGTCCGGGCCGCGCCCGGCGGCGATGACGAGCCACTCGGCCTCGCCCTGCGCGTCGCCGTAGGAGAACGTGACGGACGCGTCGCCGGAGACGACGTCGCTGACGAACGTGGAGGTGTGGACCTCGATGCCCTGCTTCTTGAAGCCGCGCTCGGCGAGCTTGCTGATGTCGGCGTCCTCGGTGGGCAGCACGCGGTCCAGGCCCTCGAAGAGCTGGACCTTGGTGCCCAGGCGGGCGTACGCGGAGGCGATCTCCGAGCCGGACGCGCCGGCGCCGACGACGACCATGGAGGCGGGCAGCTCCTGCAGCGCCCACGCCTCCTCGGTGCCGATGACGCGGCCGCCGAACGACGTGCCGGGGATCGGCCGCTTCACGCTGCCGGTCGCGAGGATCACGGTCTTGGCCGTGAGCGTCTGGTCTCCGACGACGACCTGCCCGTCGGCGTTCAGCGACGCGAAGCCCTCGATCACGTCGATGGAGTTCTTCTTCATCAGGCCGGCGACGCCGCCGGTCAGGACCTTGACGACCTTGGCGCGCCGCTCGCCGACCTTGGAGAAGTCGACCGTGGGCTCGGACACCGTGATGCCGAACTCGTCGGCGTCGCGCACCTCGCTCAGCACGTCGGCCACGCGCAGCACGGCCTTCGCCGGGATGCAGGCGTAGTTGAGGCAGCGACCGCCGATCGCGTCCTTCTCGATCACCGCCGTCTTCTGCCCGAGCTGGGCGGCGCGGATCGCCGCGACGTAGCCCCCCGGACCCGACCCGATCACAACGCAGTCATACGCAGATTCAGCCATAGATTTCGAGACTATCGGACGGCCGACTTCGGGCTCTGCGCGGTGGTATACAACCCCCGCCGACCGGGGGGTGGGCAGCGGTTCAGCGCTCGTACTTGGGCATCTGGATGCGGGCCATCGCGCGGATGAGCTTCCAGAAGAGCCAGCCGCCGAAGCCGATGATCACGACGCAGATGACGACCGCCTGCCACTTGGCCGCGACCATCAGCGAGAGGAAGGCGATGATCACGGTGACCGCGAGCAGCGCCTGGAAGCCGAGGACCGCCCAGTACTTGGCGCGCCACATCCCCCAGGCCGCCAGCAGCATCAGCACGGCGAAGACGATCACGCCGATGGGGCTGGCGCCCTCCCCCCGCACGTCGGTGCCCAGCGCCCACAGGACGAGGTTGGAGACGGCGAGGAGCAGGGCCACGATCGCCGCCACGGTGACCGCGCCGGGGCGCTCGCCCTCGTCCAGCGGCTCGAGGTTGGCGCGGATCTCCTGGTAGCGGCGCTCCGTGCGCTCGGAGCGGGAGAGGGCCTCGGTCTCGGTGGCCTCGACGTCCGTGTCGTCCCCGTCGGCGGCGACGGGCGTGCCGAACGCGTCCGTGGTCGCCGCCGTCGGAGCGAGCGGCCCGCCGTCCGGCCGGCGCTTGCGGCTGCGCTTACCCATGGGTGGCCTCCAGTGGCGCGCCGAGCGCGGTGCGCAGGGCGACGGCGGCGGCGCGCGGATCTTCGGCCTCGGTGATGGCCCGGACGACGACGATCCGGGTCGCGCCCGCGTCGGCGACGGCGGCCACGTTGGTGGGATCGAGCCCGCCGATGGCGAACCACGGGTGCGCGGCGGTGCGCGCGGCATAGGAGACGAGGTCCAGCCCGACCGCGGGGCGGCCGGGCTTGGTCGGGGTGGCGTGGACGGGCCCGACGCCGATGTAGTCCGGCTGCTCCTCGTGCGCGCCGTGCGCGTCGTCGATCTGGTCCGGCGTGTGGGTGGACAGGCCGACGATCGCGTCGGGGCCCATCGTCTCGCGCGCCGCGCCCACGGGCACGTCGTCCTGGCCGACGTGCACGCCGTCGGCGCCGGCGGCGAGCGCCAGGTCGGGCCGGTCGTTGACGATGAACAGCGCGCCCGCCTCGTGGCACGCGGCGCGGGCCACGGCGGCGGCGGCGAGCAGCGCGTCGTCGCCGGCCGTCTTGTCGCGCAGCTGGACGACGTCGACCCCGCCACGCAGCGCGGCGCGCAGGACCACGTCGAGCGACCGCCCGCCCGGCGCGGTGTCGGTGACGAGGTAGAGGCGGGCCTCGGCGAGGCGGAGCACGGGGTGCATGGGGTCAAGTCTGCCAAGACCGGTCGCGCCCGGTCACACGACGTCGGCCGGCGTCCCTCCGGCGACGCGCCGCCACATCTCGCGGCGGCGCGGCTTCCCGCTCGTCGTGCGTGCGATGGCGCCCCGGGGGAGGGCGTGGACGGTCACCTCCGTCGCGGGTCCGACGACCGCGCGGACCGCGCGTTCGGTGGCCGGGATCACCCGTTCGAGGTCGACGTCCTCCAGCAGCACCGCGAGCCCGTCCCCGTCCGCCGCGGGGGAGGGGACGACGACGCAGCGGTGGGCGGGGACGCCCGTCTCCACCGCGACGCGCTGCTCGACCGTCTCGGCGTGGATGCGCTGGCCGTTGACCTTGATGCCGTCGGCCATGCGCCCGACGACGAACAGCTCCCCGTCGTGGAGGAACCCGGCGTCGCCGGTGTGCAGCCGGCCGTCCACGAAGCGCGTGACGGTCGAGGTCGCGCCGCCGAGGTAGCCGGCGGCGACGGTGGCTCCCCGCACCGTGACCTCGCCGAGCACGCCGTCGGGCACGGGCCGGTCGTCGTCGTCCACGATCCCCACGGTCAGGTCGTCCAGGGGCCGGCCGCACGAGAGCAGGGCACCGGTCTCGTCGGCGAGCTCCTCCAGCGGGACGACCGGCGCGAGCATGAGCGGCCGCTCGCCGTCCATCGCTCGCCAGTCGACGCGCGTCGCGCGCGGTGGCTCGTCCTGGTCGCTGCCGGTCACGGCCAACGTCGCCTCGGCCAGGCCGAAGGCCGGTCGCAGCGCGTGCGGGCGGAATCCGTGGGGAGCGAGCAGGCGGGAGAAGGCCTGGAGCGGAGCGGGGACGAGGCGCTCCGCGCCGACGACCGCGCTGCGCCAGCCGGACAGGTCGAGGCCCTCCAGCTGCTCGGCGCGCACGCGCCGGGCCGCGTAGCCGTATCCGAAGGTCGGCGCGGCCGTGATCGCGGCGCCGTGGGGGCCGTCGAAGCAGGCGATCCAGCGATGCGGCTGCCAGAGGAACTGCTCGGGGCGCATCTGCCACAGGTCGCTCTGGCCGATCACCGACGTGAGCAGCAGTCCGACGAGCCCCATGTCGTGGTGCAGCGGGAGCCAGGACGCGGCCGCGTCGTCGGGCCCCCATCCGAGCCAGTCGCGCGCCATCGCCGCGTGGGCGGCGACGTTCGCGCCGGTCACGCGGACTCCGCGCGGCCGGCCCGTCGAGCCGGAGGTGAACTGCAGCAGCGCGATCTCGGGCGCTCGGGCGGCGGGATGGTCCGCCGCCGGGACGGCCAGGCCGTCCAGGACCGGCACGTGCTGGGGGGCGACCTGGGCCGCCACGTCGCGCAGCCCGCCGCCGGTCAGGATCGCGCCGGGACGCGCCGCTTCGAGGATCGCCCCGAGCAGCGCGGCGTGCTCGTCGGCCCGTGGCGCGCGTGGCGGCAGCGGGACGGGTGTCGCGCCCGCGTGCAGGGCGCCGAAGAAGCCGGCGACGAACCCGAGCGCGTCCGGATCGGCGATCGCCACGGTCTGGCCGGGCCGGACCCCCGCTTCGCCCAAGCGCCGCGACGTTCCCCGCACGAGGTCGGCCAGCTCCGTGTACGGGTGGTACGTCCACGTCTCCCCGTCGGCGCCGAGGACGCGGAGACCGGCGTCGGATCGCGGTTCGTCGGTCCAGGCGAGCAGGGGCGCGGCCGTGGCGATGGGCATGTCTGTGACTGATCCCATACCGGTTCGGGCCACAGTCGAACCGCTGTGCATCTGCAGCGTTTCGTCGCAGAAAGCACCACAAATCCTACCGGTTTCCGAAGTGGGGTCCGGGGACCGGAGACAGTCGGTCCAACGGTCAGGAAACAGACGTCGTTCTAAGGCGCAGGTCGCCGGTCAACCCCCTCGGAGGCACTCGATGCTCGACGCAACCGCTCCGCCCGCCCCTGCTCTCGGGCCCCCGCCCGTCTCGGCTGAGGACTTCGCCTCGGCGGCCGGCATCGCCGAGCGCGCCGAGGCGTTCGACGTGGTCCCGCTGCGCGGTCCGTACGCGACGCTGCGGGTCGTCAACCCCGAGGACTACCCGCACCTGCGGATGCTGGAGACCAGCGGGGAGATGGCCACGCGCTGGCGCCTGCGGGGAACGACGCCCAGCCCCGAGCAGTGGGCCCAGTCGATGTGGAACGGCGTGACGGCCCAGTTCCTGGTCACCGAGACGAAGTCGGGCCGGGAGATCGGGCTGGTCGCGATGTACGGAGCGAACTGGCAGGACGGGCATGCGCGGCTCGCCGCAGGTCGCTTCGACCTCCGGACCCGCAACCCCGCGATGATCTTCGGCGTCGCGATGTTCCTGGAGTACGTGTTCGGCAACTGGGACCTGCGCAAGCTGTACATGGACCTGCCGGAGTACAACTACCCGCAGTTCTCCAGCGGGCTCGGCCGGTTCTTCGACATCGAGGCTCGCCTGCGCGACCACACCTTCGCCTCCGGCCGGTACTGGGACGAGCTCACGCTCGCGATCTACCGCGATCGCTGGCAGGCCGAGGGCGCCCGGCTGATCGGGGGCGCCGCCTCCTCCCTCGCGGGCGGCGGGGCATGAGGTCCCCAGCCGGCGGCGGCATCGGGTGGACTGACCTGGCCGTCGAGATCGCCGCCATCGGGCGCCTGCCCGTCGAACGCGTGGAGCCGGAGGCGCTGCTCATCGACGACCTGGGCTTCGACTCCCTGGCCATCGCCGAGCTGATCGTGCTGCTCGTCGACGACTACGGCATCTCCACCCTGCCGCAGGACCTCGAGGCCCGCGACTGGACCGACGTCACCGTCGGGCAGCTGCGGGACGAGTGCGCGCCCGTGGGGGTGGGGTCGTGAAGGCGCGTCGCGCCGTGTGCGCCGGCGGAGTGGCCCTGCTGGTCCTGGCGGTCGCCGGGTGCGGGACGACGGGGTCGAGCGGGTCCGGCGACGACGTGGCGGCGAGCGTGCCGTCCGCGACCGCCGAGGCGGCCGTCCCGGCCGCTCCGGCCTCCGCCCCGCCCGCGCCGGCGGAGGCCGTCGCCACAACGCCCGACCGCACGTCGTCCACGACGACGGAGGCGTCTCCGGCCGCCCCCTCGACCGATCGGCCCAGGACCACGGCACCGGCCGACGAGCGGCCTGCGCCGGAGCGCGCCGCCCCGAGACGCCCGACCCGGCTCTCCGATGCGGAGTCCCATCGCCGCCAGCGGCAGCGGGAGCGGGGGACGCCCGCGAGCGCGACCCAGGCAGACGCCATCCACACGGCGTTCGACGCCGTGGCCCGGGCGGTCGGCGACGGCGATTGGGACGCGGTGTGCGACCAGCTGCTGCCCGCGACGCGCCGGCAGCTGGAGCAGGCGAGCCCCGACGGTACGGACTGTTCCGCGGCGGCGGAGCGGCTCATGGCCCAGCGTGCGGGCGCCCGTCTGGCCATCCGCGACCTGCGGGTCGGCGAGGGACGCGCGACGGCGAAGAACCCCGAAGGCGCCGCGGTGCTCTTCGCCCGCTCGGGCGGCCGCTGGTTCCTGGCGAGCAGGCCATGACATGACGACGATCAGTCGACCCATCCAACTCGTCGCGGCCACGGGCCTCGTCCTGCTCGCCGCGGGGTGCGGGGGCCAGGACGGCACCCCCGCTCCCGCCCGGACCGCCGCGCCCGCGGTCGCGGCACCGCGATCGACCCCCGTCCGGCCCGCGGTGGCGGACGTCAAGCCGCCGACGGACCAGGAGCTCGTCGACGCCGCGCTCCGGACGGCCGACGGACTCGGAGCCAAGGAGCCCACCCGGATCCGCGTGTGGCACGCATCGCTACGGCGGATCGCCGAGGCCCTCACGCCCACGCAGCAGGGGCTGGGCGGGAAGAAGGGCGACCGGGCCGCCGCCGTGGTGCTCATCGAAGGCGACTTCCGGCTCAGCACCGCGCCGGGACCGCCGGGTGCCGAGGTGCCCGAGGCGGCAGCCGTCGCCGTCGCGATGGACGAGCAGACCGGCGAGGGCATCGCCATCTCCTCGTTCCCCCGCATCCCCCCGTCGCTCCGAATCCTCGGGGCGCCAGACCGCGTCGACCAACGGCGCAGAGGAGAGTAGGCATGCACGACATGACGCAGGAGCGGACGCGGCGCGCGCCGGGATCCGCACGGCGGGCCTGGCTGGGATCGCACACGCGATCTCGCCTGGCCCTGATCGGTGGGGTCGCGGGCGCCGCCGCCCTGGCGGGCGGCGTGGCCGCCAATCCGGCGATGGCCTGTTCGACCACCGTCCCCTGCATGGCCGGCAAGAACTGGGACGTCACCGGTTCCGGCACGGCGACGTCCTCGGTGGACACGGTGCAGGAGTGGGTCACCTGGAGCGTCGCGAACTGGACGACCGAGCGCTCGATCCAGGGCGTGTGGGCCATGTGGAACTCGACCAACAGCTGGGTGGGCACCGGGGCCTGGGAGGGGTATCTGCCGGGCGCCGGCTCGACGAGCGTGCCGCGCTACTACAAGGGCAACCGCACCGCGGGGGGCACCGTCACCTATGCCGACGTGGGCGCATCGGTCACCATCAGCACCGGTCCGCTGCAGAACGTCCCCTTCGGCGCCGCGTTGGTGGAGGGAACCGGTGGCTCCGGCTGCTGGACCGCGTATCTCGCTGGTGGCAGCGCGATGACGCCGATGTGCGGCTTCCCGACCTCGACGCAGCACCTTTTCGCCGGGATCGAGACGCTGGGCACGCCGAGCGCCGGCTTCAAGCACAGGGGCTCGGGATCCTATGCGGACCGCGGCGGCGTGGGGTGGACCGGAGCCACCTCGTACGCGAGCAGCGGCTCGAGCTACTGCGCACGCAACACCGGCAACGGCGTCAGCGACGCCTACGCGTTCGCCACGTCCAACCTGTCCTGCTAGGGACGGGCAGCGGCGCACGGTGGCCGGCCGGGGCATGTGCCCCGGTCGGCCGCCGGTGCGCGCTAGCATCAATCGGGCACGGGAGCCTTCGGGCTGAGAGGGGGCCGCGGACCGCGGCGCCGACCGTCAACAGCTGATCCGGATCATGCCGGCGCAGCGAGAACCCAGTGTCAAACCACCACCACACCTGCGACGTCGTGATCGTCGGCGGGGGCGTCATCGGCCTCGCCGTGGCCTGGCGCGCGCGCCGGCGCGGCCTCACCGTCACCGTCCTGGAACGGGACGCGCTGCCGCCCACGCTGGGCTCCTCGTTCGCCGCCGCCGGGATGCTCGCCCCGGTGGCCGAGGCGGAGTTCGGCGAGGGCGCGGTCCTGGAGGCGGGGCTGGAGAGCGTGCGCCGCTGGCCGGCGTTCGCGGCCGAGCTGGCCGAGGCGTCGGGGATCGACGTCGGGCACCGCCAGACCGGCACGCTCGTCGTCGCCCGGGACGGAGCGGAGGCGGCCTGGCTGGACCGGGAGCTGGCCTTCCGCACGCGCACCGGCCTGTCCGCCACCCGTCTCCTGCCCGGTGCCGCGCGCGCCCTGGAGCCCGCGCTGGCCCCCGCGCTGCGTGCCGCGATGGACGTCCCCGACGACCACGCGGCGGATCCCCGCGCGCTGCTGCGGGCGCTGCTCGAGGCGGCGGCGCGCGCCGGTGCCGACGTGCGCGGCGCGACGCCGGTCGAGGCGCTGCTCGTCGAGGCCGGCCGTGCGACGGGGGTGCGCCTGTCGGACGGCACGACCGTGCGCGCCGGGACGACCCTCGTCGCCGCAGGGGCCTGGTCCGGCGGGCTGCCGGGCATCCCCGAGGACGCCCGCGTCCCCGTCCGCCCGCTGAAGGGGCAGATCATGCGCCTGCACGATCCCGAGCACCGCGATGCCGCACCGCTTCTGAGCCGCACGCTGCGCTACGAGACGGGCTACCTCGTCCCGCGCGGGGACGGCCGCTACGTGCTCGGCGCGACGATGGAGGAGCGGGACTTCGACGTGACGGTCACCGCCGGCGCGGCCTACGAGCTCGTGCGCGACGCGTCCGAGCTGGTGCCCGGCGTGCTGGAGCTGGTGGTCGACGACTTCCGCGCGGGCCTGCGCCCGTCCACCCCGGACAACGCCCCGGTGCTCGGCGCCCACCCGGCGCTGCCGGGCCTGCACTACGCCACCGGCCATCACCGCAACGGCATCTTGCTCGCGCCGCTCACCGCGGACGTCGTCGCGGCGCAGCTCGCCGGGGAGGATGCCGGCCACCGCTTCTCGCCCGCCCGCTTCGTGGAGGCCTCCGCGTGATCTGGCTCAACGGCGAGGAGGCGACCGGCCACGACGACGCCACGGTGGCGGCGATCCTCGACACCCTGGACGTCGATCCGCAGCGCCGCGGCGTGGCGGTCGCCGTCGACGCCGAGGTCGTCCCGCGCGCCGCGTGGGGGACGACGCGGGTCGCCGCCGGCGCCCGGGTCGAGGTCCTGACCGCGATGCAGGGAGGATGAGGGCATGAAGACGGAGCTGCCGCCCGACGTCGCCGCCGACCCGTTCGTGGTCGCCGGCCGCACGCTGCGCTCGCGCCTGGTCCTGGGCACCGGTGGGTTCCCGCGTCTGGAGACCCTGGCGGCGGCCATCGAGGCGAGCGAGACCGACATGGTCACCGTCGCCCTGCGCCGGGTCGACGCCGCTGCCCGCGGCTCGCTCGTCGACGTGCTGGCCGACGCCGGCGTGCTCGTCCTCCCCAACACCGCCGGGTGCTACACCGCCCGCGACGCGGTGCTGACCGCGCACCTGGCCCGCGAGGCGTTCGCCACCGACTGGATCAAGCTCGAGGTGATCGGGGACGAGCGCACGCTCCTGCCCGACGCGCCGGAGCTGCTGGCCGCGGCCGAGCAGCTCGTGGCCGACGGCTTCGTGGTGCTGCCCTACACCACGGACGACCCGGTCCTGGCCCGGCGGCTGGAGGACGTGGGCTGCGCGGCGGTCATGCCGCTCGGCTCGCCGATCGGCTCGGGCATGGGCATCCGCAACCCGGACAACATCGCGCTGATCGCCGAGCGCGCCGGCGTCCCGGTGGTGTGCGACGCCGGCATCGGCACCGCCTCCGACGCCGCCCTGGCCATGGAGCTGGGCTGCGACGCCTGCCTGATCGCCAGCGCCATCTCCCGCGCGGAGGATCCCGTGACCATGGCCCTGGCCATGAAGGCGGCGATCCAGGCCGGGCGGCTGGCCGCCCGCGCCGGGCGCATCGAGCGCCGCCGCTACGCCAACGCGTCCACCCCGGACGCGGGCCGGCCGGAGTTCGGGCTCCCGTCGTGAAGCCCGTCGTGCAGGACCTCGCCGACCGGTGGGAGGCCGCCTGGTCGGGCCGCGACCAGCACGCGTTCCGCCACGTCTGCTCGTCCGACGTCTTCTACGAGGACCCGTTGTCCCAGGCGCCGCTCGACGGGCCCGAGGCGATCGGCATCCATGCGCTCAAGCTGTGGACGGCGCTGCCGGACGCGCGCGTGGAGCGCACGGGGGAGCGGCTCAGCGACGGGCAGTTCCTCGTCGCGCCGTTCGTCCTGAAGGGCACGCACCGGGGCGATCTGGACAACCTGCCGGCCAGCAACCGCTACCTCTCGCTCCACGGCGTCTGCTACTGCCAGCTCGACCCGCCGCGCGAGCGGCTGTGGCGCGTGCGGGTCTTCCTGGACCGCTACGACGCGGCCGTGCAGATCGGCGTCCTGCCGGCCTCCGGCACGGTCAGCGAGCGCGCGTTCCTGATGGCCCGGGGCTTCGGCCTTCGCCTCGGCAGGCGATAAGGGCCCCGCTCGGATCCGCGGTTGGCACATCCGTGCCCCATCGGGGAAAGGATGTGCCAACGAAGCGTGGACCGCTACTTGACGACGATGATCTTGCCGACCATCCCCGGGTGCAGCGTGCACTCGTAGTCGATCGTGCCGGCCGTCTCGGGCGTGTACTCGTACGTGCCGCCCTTGCCGAAGATGTCGGACTTGAAGTCGGCGCCGCTGTCGGCGACCACGTTGTGCTGGACGTCGTCGTCGTTGGTCCACTCGACCTTGTCGCCGACCTTCGCGGTCACGCTCTTGGGATCGAACGCGATGTCCTTCATCGAGACGCTCACGGTCGCGCCGGCCTGTGTCCCGCCGGCGTCCGCGGCGGCGCCGCCGGTGCCGGTGGCGGGATCCTCCTGGCCCTCGGCCGGGGTGGTCGGCGGCGCGGCCGCGGTGGTGGCGGGGGAGTCGGACGAGGAGTCGTCGGAGCCGCAGCCGGCGACGGCGAGGCCGCCGGCGGCCAGGGCCAGGGCGACGGCGAGGATGGGGAGCAGGCGGGGCATGGTGGTCCTCCGGGGGTCAGACGGTGCGCGCCGGAGCAGGGGAGGGCTCCAGCGTGACGCGCAGGGGCGCGTGGTCCGACAGCGTCCCACGTTCGAGCACCTCCGTCACGCCGGCCGGCTCCAGCCCCCGGGCCATGAAGTGGTCGACCTTGCGGCCGCCGACGTGCGCGAAGCCGGGGAACCGGGGCACGCGGACGTTGGCGTCGCCGCCCAGCACGCTCGGGTGCAGCCCGCTCCACTCCCGCATCGCCGCGGCGGCCCGGGCGGCGTCGGCGTTGGCCGCGGCGTCGGAGCCGACCTGCGCGTGGAGGTTGCCGATCCACACGCCGGCGGGCTCCCAGCGCACGGCGTGCACGACGCGCTGCTCGGGCAGCCAGCGCAGCCGCCGCCTACGGTGTTCGGTCACCGTCCCGCCGCGCACGAGGATCGCGTTGCTGCCGCCGCCCGACTTCATCGTCACCGGCCAGCGCCGCCCGGCGAACCGGCGTAGGGCGAAGAGCTGGTTGCGCGACGTCAGGGCCATGCGCGCGTGGGCGCCGCACGCCCGCCCGAGGTCGGCCGGCCACCACGGCGGGCATTCCTGCAGCAGGGCCACGTCCCACTCCCACCCCGCGAGGCGGGCGGCGAAGGCGGCGAACAGGTCGCGGTTGGGCGGCGCCGCGCCGTCCTGCGCGACGGCGCGGCCGTGGTACAGGTTCCAGGTCAGGACGAGCATTCGGCGTATTCTCTCCCGCCTGCCATGACCCGACACCTGCTGACCGGACACGAACTCGACCGCGCCACGCTGGACGCGCTCCTCACCCGGGCCCTGGAGCTCAAGGCGGCGCCCCGCTCCTCGGCCGCGCTGTCCGAGGCCGTGGTCGGCCTGCTGTTCGAGAAGCCGTCCACCCGCACGCGCCTCTCCTACGAGGCGGGGGTCGTCGAGCTCGGCGGCCATCCGATGATCCTGCGGGGCGAGGAGATGCAGCTCTCGCGCGGCGAGTCGATCAAGGACACGGCGCGCATCCTCTCCTCGCACGTCCAGGCGATCGGCGTGCGCACCGGTCCCGACGCGCTCCTGGAGGAGCTGGCGGCCGAGGGCACGATCCCCGTGTTCAACATGCTCACCGCGGGCCACCATCCGTCGCAGGCGCTGGCCGACCTGCTCACGCTGCGCGAGACGTTCGGCGCGGTGGAGGGCCTCAAGCTCGCGTACGTGGGCGACGGCAACAACGTCGCCCGGTCGCTGGCCGTCCTCGGCGGCATCGCCGGCGTGGAGGTGGCGGTCGCCTCGCCCCCCGGCTACGAGCTGGAACCCGACTGCGGCGGCACCCGCACGCACGATCCGGCCGAGGCGGTGCGCGGCGCCCACGCCGTCTACACGGACGTGTGGGTCTCGATGGGCGATGAGGACACGGCGGACGCCCGGCGGGCGGCGCTGGCGCCGTACCGGATCGACGACGCGCTGCTCGATCTCGCGGCGGACGACGTGATCGCCCTGCACTGCCTGCCCGCGCACCCGGGTGAGGAGATCACCGCGGACGTCCTCTACGGCGACCGCCAGCGGATCTGGACGCAGGCGGAGAACCGCCGGCACGCCCAGAAGGCCCTGCTCGAATGGCTGATCGCGGGCGAGGAGTAGCGGCGGTCGGGTAGCCTCGGCCCACACCTCTGCCAGGAGCGTTCGATGCCCCAGCCGAAGTCCCCATCCACGTCGTCCCGCGCGACCCGCAAGCCGGCCGCGACGAAGGCCAAGCCCGCGGCCGCGAAGCCGAAGGCGGCCGCCAAGGTCGCCGCGAAGCCGAAGGCCAAGCCCGCGGCCAAGCCGGCCGCGAAGGCGAAGGCCGCTCCGGCCCGGACACGCGCGGCCGCCAAGCCCAAGGCGGCGCCCGCGAAGGCCAAGGCGCCGGCGAAGTCCAAGTCCGCTGCCGCGAAGCCGAAGACGGCCGCGAAGCCGAAGGCCGCGCCCAAGGCCACGCCGGCCGCCGCCGCGGTCGCCGCGCTGCCCGGCGCCGACCAGCTGCCCGAGAGCCTCACCGCCGTCCTGGAGACGCTGCACCGCGGCGTCGTCCTGCAGCGCGAGCGCCTGCAGGAGGTCGTGGACGATGCCGTCAGCCGCGGCCGCCTGACCCGGGGCGACGCCGAGGACCTCGTCCAGAGCCTCATGGTCTCCGGCCGCCGCCAGGCCGAGGACATCATCACCGAGGTGGAGAAGGCCCTGGATCGCGGCCTGCGCGAGGTCGGTACGGCGACGTCGCGGGCGCGCAAGCGCACCGCCGCGTCCCCGGTCACCCGCGAGGTCGATCGCGCCCGCCGGCGCATCGGCGTGGGCGGCTTCCCGATCCTCGGGTACGACGACCTCACCGCGAGCAAGGTGGTCGAGCGGCTCGCCGATCTCACGCCGCCCCAGCTGCGCAAGGTCCGTGACTACGAACGGCGCAACGCCAACCGCAAGGGCGTGCTGAACGGCATCGAGAAGCACCTGCGCTGACGGGCTGCCATCCTGAGGTGGTGTCCGAGACCACGACCTCAGCCCGGCCCCAGCGCGGAGACCTCCTCGACCTGCGGATCGAATCCCTCGCCTACGGCGGCAACGGCGTGGCCCGCCACGACGGCGGCTACGTCGTGTTCGTCCAGGGCGGGATGCCCGGCGACCTCGTGCGCGCGCGCATCGGCAAGCGTAAGCGCGCGTACGCCGAGGCCCGCGTCGAGGAGGTCCTGGAGCCGTCGCCGGACCGCATCGCGCCGGTCGCCGACCACCCGGGCGCGCCCTGGCAGGTCATGCCCTACGCCAAGCAGCTCGAGGTCAAGACCCAGCAGGTCGAGGACGCGCTGCGCCGCATCGGCCACCTGGACGGCTTCACGCTCGAGGAGATCGTCCCCGCCGCGGAGCAGTGGCGCTATCGCAACAAGCTGGAGTACTCCTTCGGCACCGACCGCACCGATCCCGACCACCCGGTGCTCGTGTGCGGCTTCCACGCGCCCGGCTCGTGGGAGGACATCGTCGGCGTGGAGGACTGCATGCTCGCCTCCGTGGCCGGCAACGAGGCCCGCGACAAGGTCCTGGCCTGGTGCCGCGAGCAGGGCCTGGACGCCTACGACCGCCGCACCCAGGTCGGCTTCCTGCGCAACCTGGTGGTCCGCGAGGGCCGGCGCACCGGGGAGCTGCAGGTCCGTCTCGTCACGTCCCCGGGCGCGCTCGACGGCGAGTCGCTCGCCGCCGCGATGACGGTGGACGACCAGCCGATCGCCTCCCTGCTGTGGACGGTCATCGAGACGGTGGGGGAGACGACGCAGGGCGGCGAGACCCACCTGCTCGTCGGCGAGCCGCAGATCCGCGAGGAGCTCAGCGGCCTGGAGTTCCGCATCTCCGGCGAGGCGTTCTTCCAGACCAACACGGAGATGGCCGAGCAGCTGTACGCGGTCGTCGCCGAGTACGCGGAGCTGCGCGGCTGGGAGCGCGTCTACGACCTCTACAGCGGCATCGGCACGATCGGCCTGTCGCTGGCCGCCCGCTCCGGCGAGATCTGGGGCCTGGAGATCATCGAGGAGGCGGTGGAGGACGCCATCGCCAACGCGGCGCTCAACCACATCGACAACGTCCGCTTCTTCGCCGGCGACGTGCGCGTCTCGCTGCGTCAGCTGACCGAGGAGGCGGGGCGCCCCGACCTGCTGCTGATCGACCCGCCCCGCGCCGGCCTGTCCCAGAAGGTGGTGCGCCGCATCATCGAGGCCAACCCGAAGCGGATCGTCTACGTCTCCTGCAACCCGACGACGCTCGCGCCCAACGCGGCCCAGCTCGTCGAGGCCGGCTACAAGCTCGGCCGCGTCCGCCCGGTCGACATGTTCCCCCAGACCCCGCACATCGAGTGCGTCGCGGTGCTCGACCGCGTCTAACCCGCCGCCGACCGTCGAGTGTCGCCCAGTGGTTGCGGTGCAACCACGCGGCGACACCCAAGCCGCCCCGCTACGACTTCTTCTTCTTTTTCTTGTCGACGGGGATGGCCGGCAGCTTCGGGAGCTTCACCGAGTAGGTCGCGCTCGTCTTGCGCATCGCCGCGTTGGCGTTGAAGCGGACGACGAGCGACAGCGTCTTGGCCGTCCCGAGCTTCTTGCGGTCGATGGTCAGCGTGCGGGAGTAGGTGCACTTGGACCGCACGATCGTCGCCGTGCCGGTGCCGATCGACGTGGTGCCGCGGCGCACGGAGAGGGCCACGGTGGAGTCGCAGACCGTGCTGCGCAGCAGCGGCTCGCCGGTCACGGCCTTGGCCCCGAGCACCGGCTCGATCTCGCCCTTGATCGCCACCGTGATCGACTTCTTGCTGGCGGTCGGCTTGATCGTCACCTTCGGCGTGTCGATCCCCGCGGGCGGCAGCACCGACGTGTCACCGGTGACCGGCACCTTGACCGTCACCGTGGTCGGGTTGCCGGCCAGGTCGCGGAAGGTCAGCGAGACGGAGTAGTCGCCGGCGGTGGGGAAGGTGTAGGAGGTGCTCGCCCCGGTGCGGTCGGCGAAGCCCTGCGCCGTCCACGTGAACCCGTTCGGGTCGATGCCCGAGCCGCCGGGCTCGTCGCTGACGTTCGCGGTGAACGTGGCGGGCTTGCCGGCCTCGGCGCTGGGCGGGCGGCCGATCGTGCCGGTGGGCGCGGTGAGGTCGGTCCCATCCGCCGCGGCGATGCCGGTGGGCAGGAGGAACAGGCCGAGCAGCAGGAGCGAGAGGCCCAGGAGGGCGGCTCGTCCGCGCGTGGTGATGGTGGAGACGCTGGACGCAGACATCGGTATGCGCGACGGTAGCAACCCTCTCCGGCCCGTTCGCCGGTCGCACGAGCCCGTGGGCGCCCGGGACGAGGGCCGCGGCGGGCCTCACCGCAGCGCCGGCACGACCTCCCGCAGCGCTGAGAGCAGGCCGTCGGAGCCGTCGGCGCAGCCCGTCGCCAGCACGGGGATCCCGCGGGCGGCGCACGAGGAGGCGACGCCGGCGGTCCAGCGCTCGCCGTCGGCGCCGGCCGGGACGAGCACGGCGCCGGGCGCCTGGGTGGTGATGGTCTCCAGCGCCTGCTGCAGGTCCCGGGCGCGCAGCGTAGTGCAGCGCAGGCCGGTCGCCAGCTCGGCCGTCTGCTCGGCGTCGCCGGCGTCGTCGCCGCACACCAGCACGGTGACGAGCGGCGCGGGCGCGGTGGCGATCGGGAGCGTGAAGCGGAAGGTCGTCCCGGCGCCTGGGGCGCTCTCGGCCCACAGCCGCCCGCCGTGGTGCTCGACGATCCCGCGGGCGATGGGCAGGCCCAGGCCGGTGCCGCCCTTGTCGCGCGCGTCGGAGCTGTCGACCTGGTGGAACCGCTCGAAGATCGACTCAAGGTCGTCGACCGGGATCCCCCGGCCGGAGTCGTGGACGGTGAACAGGGCCATGTCCGTCCCGTGCTCGCCGTCCGCGGCGTTCGCCGCGGCGATCTCCACCGTCCCGCCCGCGTCGGAGAACTTCACCGCGTTGCCGACGAGGTTCACGAGCGCCTGCACGATGCGATCGGCGTCGACGCACACCACGAGGTCGTCCTCCACGTCGATGCTCAGCGTCACCCCGGCCTCCAACGCGGTCGCGGCGACCGCCTGCCGCGTCTGCTCCACGGCGTCGGCGGCGGCCACCGGCTCGATCTCCATGTCGGCTCGCCCGGCGTCCATCCGCTCGATGTCCAGCATGTCGTTGATGAGGCGCACGAGCCGGTCGGTGTTGGAGACGGCCATCGTCAGCATCTCGCCCGCCTCGGGCGGCAGCTCGCCCATCACGCCGGCCTCCAGCAGCCCGAGCGACCCGCGGATCGAGGTCAGCGGCGTGCGCAGCTCGTGGCCCACCACCGAGACGAACTCGTCCTTGATCTGCTCCATCTTGCGGCGTTGGGTGATGTCCTCGAACACGCCGATCACGTACACCGCCACCCCGGCGTCGCCGCGGATCGCGGAGAACGTGATGTTGCCCCACATGACGCTGCCGTCCCGCCGGACGTAGGGGATGTCGCGCTGGAAGCTGGCCGACGTGCCGCGCATCAGCCAGTCGCGCAGGTGCTCGTCGCTCATCACGTTGTCGACGGGGTGGCTGGTCAGGGTGAGGTCGTCGCCGCGCAGCTCGTCGACGTCGTAGCCGACCATCTCGGCGAAGGCCGCGTTGACGTCGACGACGTTCGGCCCCTGCTCGCTGCTCAGGTCGATGACGACGATGCCCACGCCCGCGTTGTCGAAGACGGTGTGGAAGCGCCGTTCGCTCTCGCGCAGCTCCTTCTCGGTCCGCAGCCGCTCGCTGACGTCCTGCCCGACGCCGATCAGCACGCGCTCCCCGTCGATGCGCGCCTCGCTGACCAGGAACTCCAGGGGGAACGTCGTCCCGTCGAGTCGCCGGCCGGTGAACATCTGCCGCTGGCCGAGCATGGAGGGGTCGCGGGGCCCGCGGGCGGGGTTGAGGTTGGTCCCGCGCTGCTCCCAGTCGACGTTGCTGAACAGCGACTCCATCGACATCCCCACGAGCTGCTCGGGGTGGGCGAGGAACGCGTCCTCGGCGGCGTGGTTGGCGGACAGGATCCGGCCCGTCTCGGTGAAGGTGATGACGCCCTCGCCCATGCTCTCGAGGATCATGCCCATCCGCCGCTGGAGCTGGCCGGTCTCCCGCTGGGCGATGTACTGGCGCAGCGAGACCAGCACACCGAGGTAGATGACGAGGATGATCAGGCTCAGCCCCGGGAAGAAGGGCTGGTCCCAGAACTCGCTGAGCAGCAGCCCGAAGCCGGTGCCGAGCGCGATGTACGGGATGAGGCTGGGCTTGCCGATGAGCGGCGCGGGGTCGGGCGTCGCCGCGTCCGGGGTGCCGGCGTGGACGGGTCGCTGGAGCGTGCCCGCCAGCGCGAACGCGCAGGCGGCCAGGAAGTAGAGGACGTCGACGGGGTCGCCGCTGACGTACGTCCCGTGCAGGGAGCCGTACCCGGTGATCACGTCGGCGAGCACGTAGAGCGCGAGCCCGGCGCCGAGGGCCTGCATCGAGGGCCGCAGGGCCACGGGGCTGCGGCGGTAGTAGGCCGCGGCGATCGTGGTGAGGAGGATCACGTCGCCGATCGGGTACGAGAGGGTGACGGCCTTGTCGAGCGTGTCACCGGCGCCGTTCTCGGCCTGCGGTCCGAGGACGAAGTACCAGACCAGGGCGCCGAGGCCGACGACGGCGATGGTCACGTCGAGGATGGTGCGCAGCTGCTGCGTGCGCATCCCGTCCGGGACGGGCAGCCTGACGATGGCCAGGAACATCAGCGGGTAGAAGGCCAGGTACAGCGCGTCGGCCCAGGACGGGTAGGGCGGGTCGTCGAACGCGAAGTCGTAGGAGGTCTGGGTGACGTCGGCCAGCATCAGGACGAGCAGGGCGGCGGCCACCGTGCGCCAGAAGCGGCGCAGCCCGGGGACGTCTCCGCACACGTGTGCGGCCCTGAGCGCCATGGCCACTGCGAGGACGTCGAGGACGGGGAAGAACAGGTCGCCGTAGCGCGTCGATCCACCGCCGCTGTGTGCGAAGACCTGCCAGGCCGCGTAGAGCAGGAAGAGGACGGCGAGCGCGAGCAGCACCGGCTGGGTGCGGACCGGGTCCGTTCGCGATGACCTGGGGGCGGACGCCATCACACGGCCGACAATAGCGCCGGGGTGGGTGAGCGCGAGCGGTTTTTCCCTGCTCTTGGCGCCCTCAGCGCTGCATGCGCTCGATCGCCTCGACCGTCTCCTGCGCTCCGAGGAAGGGCACGAGGGCCAGGTAGGCCAGCTGCGGGGCGAGGGTGTGGAGCGGCCGGCGGTGGTCGTCGGCGACGTGCTCCTGGATCAGGTGCCACAGGCCGCCGGCGATCGCGTCGGCGGTGAGCGGCCCGGTGTCGGGCGCCTGCTCCAGGGCGGGGGTGAAGAACAGGCGGAAGAGGTCGAGGATCGCGTCCGCGCGATCCAGTGCCGCGGGGGGCCCGGTGTAGATGCCCATCAGCGGCAGGGGCGCCATCAGCGACTCGCGCCCCAGGAACTCGAGCAGCGCGTCGAGCCCGTCGCACACGGCGGAGGGCCAGTCCGGCGCGGCCTCGAAGGGGATCGCGGCGGCCTTGCGCGCCCCTTCCGTGATCTCGTCGAACGTGGCGAGGAACGCGTCCTCCTTGCCGGAGAAGTGCTTGTAGAACGTCTGGTTGGAGACGCCGGCCAGGGCGGAGATCGCGGGCATGCTGAGGGCCTGGTACCCGCCGCGCTCGACGAGCATGGTGATCGCGAGCTCGATCCGCGCCCGGGGTGGGAGGGTGAAGCGCGTCTCCGGATCGTCCAGCGGCGAGGTCGGGCGCGGCGCGTCCGGTTCGGCCGTGGACGGCTCGGGGAGCGGGGCGACGGCGGCCGCGGTCTGGTAGGTGACGACCCAGTCCACGAGCGTGTCGGTGAGGCCCTCGAGCTGGTCGGCCTGGCCGTGGCGCAGCATGCGGTAGACGAGCTGCAGGGTGCCGGCGATGATGGCGTGCATCGTCGTGTCGGCCATCCGCCCGGCGGCGGGGCTCTCGGCCAGGCTGCGGCGCAGGACGTCCTCGAACGGGTCCATCGCCTTGCGCCGCTGCTCGACGCCGCGGGGGCCGAGCGCGAGCGAGTCGACGAGGACGAGGCGGGCCGCGTCGGGCTCCTCCGCCAGCGTCGCGAGGAAGACGGAGAACCCCGCGCGGATCCGGTTGCGCCAGTCACCCCCGGCTTCCTCGTAGGCGATGGAGACCCGGT
>Ga0247757_10000926_pt1 | contig 21848 bp, 20 predicted proteins | sample UWRJL126311R4_FD_180929 | JGI IMG/M metagenome (GOLD analysis project Ga0247757, IMG submission 180929) | Plant litter microbial communities from Arlington Agricultural Research Station in Wisconsin, United States - UWRJ-L126-311R-4 | ecosystem: Environmental > Terrestrial > Plant litter >...
GTAACGTTGCTCCGGCACGGAGCCGTCGGTCCCCCAATGCGCGGTGTAGCCGGCGCGCGCCATGTCTTCCGCATGGCGTTGGCCGGCCCGGTTGGCCGCGTCGTCCATGACCACCGGCGAAAGGCCATGAGCTGCGCGGTCACGGTTCACGAGCGCCAACACGTAGCGCCGCGCCTGCTCCAGATTCATCGCGGATTTCGCGGGCAGGTCGGGTGAAGCGACACCGGGCGCCTCCGTAGGCGCCGAACTCGGGGCGTTGCCCGTGCTCGACGCCGAGGCGCACGCGGCAAACCCCAGGCCCATCGCCAGTGCGAACACCGAGCCGTCTCGCCAAAATCCAGCGCGCATCCAGGAATGCTATCTGACAAATCACGAAAGGCCAGTGCGGCATCCGTGCTCACGCTGCTATCGTAGCCACGATGACGAGCGGGCAGAGCGGGACGAGCGATCCGATGTCCGCGGACGAGCGGGCAGAGCAGATGCTCAAGCCCCGGCCGCGCCAGCTACCAATCGCGCCGCACGCGCCACCGGCACGCCGTAAGCTACCGCTCGCAGCCGCGCGCGAATCCGATCGCGCATTCCAACCGATCTATGCCGTTTGGGAGATCACGCTGAAGTGCGATCTGGCCTGTCGTCATTGTGGCTCGCGCGCGGGGCATGAACGAAGTGACGAACTGACGACGGCCGAGTGTCTGGATCTGATCCGCCAAATGGCAGAGCTCGGCGTGCGAGAGACGACGTTGATCGGTGGTGAAGCCTACTTGCGCGATGATTGGCTCGAGATCGTGCGCGAGTTGAAGCGCTACGGCATGTCACCCACGATGACCACCGGGGGCCGGGGCATGACCGCCGAGCGCGCCCAGCAGGCCAAAGCCGCGGGCATGGACAGCGTGAGCGTTTCGATCGACGGCACCGAGGCCACGCACGATCGCTTGCGCGGTGTCGCGGGCTCGCATCGTGCCGCGCTCGCGGCCATGCGCAACTTGCGGGGCGCTGGCGTGCGTGTGTCGACCAACACCCAGATCAATCGTTTGAGCATGCCCGAGCTGCCGCAGATCTTGGAGCAGCTCGCGGCGCACGGTGCGCACAGTTGGCAAATCCAACTCACGGTGCCCATGGGTCGCGCTGCCGACGAGCCCGATGTCTTGCTGCGACCCTATGATCTACTCGAGCTATTCCCGCTCTTGGCCCAGCTCAAAGCGCGCGCAGACGCGCTCGGCGTACGCATCTGGCCCGGCAACAACGTCGGTTACTTCGGACCGTACGAGCGCGTACTCAGAGGCATGATGCCGCGCGGACACGGCGCCTCGTGCGGAGCGGGCCGCGCGACCTTGGGCATCGAGGCCGATGGCGCGATCAAAGGTTGCCCTTCCCTACCGACCGAAGCGTGGACGGGCGGCAACGTGCGCGACAACTCACTGCGCGAGATTTGGGAACGCTCGACACCGCTCCGCTACACCCGCGATCGAACCGTGGCCGACCTATGGGGGTTCTGCCGGAGCTGCTACTACGCCGAAGAGTGCCTGGCGGGCTGCACTTGGACCGGGCACGTGTTCTTCGGTCGTCCCGGGAACAACCCCTATTGTCATCACCGCGCGCTGGAAATGCAGGCGAAAGGCAAACGCGAGCGCCTGGTGCAAACCAGCATGGCGTCCGGCGCGCCGTTCGACTACGCTCACTTCGAGCTGGTCGTAGAGGACGACCCAGAACAGGAGGCGAGGCGATGAAGCATTTGCTGCCGTGTCCCGAATGCAGCCGTCATGTACGCGTGACGGAAACGGCTTGCCCGTTCTGCGCGCTCCCGCTCGATTTCAGCGGCGCGCCCGAGCCCGTGCTGCCGCGTGCTCGCTTGTCGCGCGCGGCAACCTTCGCCTTCGGCGCGACCCTGGCCTCGGCCAGCGCCCTCGCCGCGTGCGGCGGTGATGCCGACGACGGAAAAGGCGGCGCAGGTGCCGGCGGAGCGGAAACGGCGGGGAACGCCGGGGTACCCAACGCGGCCGGTACCGCGAATCCCGGCGCGTCAGGTTCGAACGCGGTGCCGGTATACGGAGCTCCCGCGGCCGCGGGCACTCCCGGCACCGGCTCGGGCGGACAGAGCAGCGGCGGTCCCATCTACGGCGCCGCGCCGTAATTACGTTCTCGCGTGCGGCGAGTGGCCGTAATTCGGCATTGTCAATGCCGGAAGTCTTGCTATGAGTGCGCGGAACTAACACGCCTTTTGGCAGGAAAAGAGAACGATATGGCTCTCGAGCGCACCCTTTGCATCATCAAACCCGACGCCGTAGAAAAGCGAAAGCAAGGCGCGATTCTGCAACGCCTCCAAGAAGAGGGCTTCGTCGTTCTCGGCCTGCGCCAAACGCAGCTCTCGCGCAAAACGGCCGAAGGCTTCTACGCGATTCACAAAGAGCGTCCGTTCTTCGAAGAGCTGTGCACGTTCATGACGCGCGGCCCAGTCGTAGTGATCGCCCTCGAACGAGAGAACGCGGTGCAGCACCTGCGCAACGTGATCGGCGCGACTGATCCGGCCAAGGCTGCCGAGGGCACCGTGCGCAAGCAATTCGGCGCCAACGTCGGTGAAAACGCGGTGCACGGTTCGGATTCGCCGGAAAACGGCCGCCTCGAGACGAGCTACTACTTCCAAGGCGCCGAACTGATCTGAGGTCATGCTCCGCGGCCGGCTCACGGCCGAGCGGAACGGCCCGCGCGCCGAAGGCGGCGGGCCGAGTGACTTCTCACCCTGGCAGCGAGAACTGGTCTAGCCTAGTGGCCTCCATGCAGAGCGGGAAGCCGCCCCCAGAATCCCGCACCGACCCGCTCGGCAGCGCAGAACTCGACGCCGCGCGGGGCACCTTGCGCGAGGCACTGAGCGCGTTGCGCAATTTCGCCGAGCTGCTGCACTCGGTTCGCGTCGGCTCGAAGGCGCTGATCTCGGTATTGCCCGATGTCGCCGCGGGCTGCTCGCCCATGCGTAGCACGGTCGACGGTCTGCTCGCCGCGGTTGCGGATCGCGTGGGCTTGGCGGAAGCCAGCGGCGCGCTCCAGCAGTATTTTGCGCCGCGGCTCGCGCATTTGGACCAAGAGCTGGCGGCGGCGGCGCATCGGCCGTTGAGCGCCAAGTCGCGCCTGAGTTTGGAGCAAGTGATCACGCGCTTGTCGCTCGAGCTCGACACCGCGCGCGGCTTGCTCGATCTGTTGGTCGAAGCCGTGTCCGGTCGATCGGTCCCGGTCGATCTCGCCGAGCTGTTGCAGCAGAGCTTCACCGGGCCGCCCAGTGGCGGCTCGTGGAAGCGAGATCACATCGCGGCCACCATGAGCTTCGTGCAAGCCGACGTCGAGGTGGAGCTGAACCCGCGCATCGCGACCGCGCTGTTCGCGCTCGGGGTCGAGCTGGTCGCGCGCGGCGGTGCGGGCAAGCCGCATGTGCTCGTCGATCGCGATCAATCGGGCTCGTATCGCGTCAACATCGACCGCGGCCAGGTTCAGGGCGGCGATGACATGGTGCTGATCGCGCGCGGCGTGATCGACCCCACGTTGACCTGCCTCACGGCCATCGCACGGATTTCCGGCGTGTCCTTGGCGTGGGACGAGCAAACGCCGAGTTTGCAATTCGCGTTTCCCGAGCGCGTGAAGGCGCACTGTACGAGCGACGCGAGCTGACCTTTTTGTGGGCTCGGTCTGCCGAGCTGGGCCGCAGGCTTGCGACCGTCGCCGAGCACCGGTATTGGGCATGCCATGTCCGAACTCCAGCCCCTGATCGAAGCCGCGTACGCCGACCGTTCGCTGCTCGCGAAAGACGAATACAAAGCCGCCGTCGCCCAGGTCGTGGCCGACTTGGATCAGGGCAAATACCGCGTTGCCACTCAAGATGCACCGGGCAAGTGGACGACTCACGCCTGGCTCAAGCAAGCCGTGCTGCTCTACTTCGGCATCGCCAAGATGGAGCGCATCGAAGTCGGGCCCTTCGAGTTCTACGACAAGATCCCACTCAAGAAAAACTTGGACAAGGCCGGTGTGCGCGTCGTACCGCCGGGCACCATCCGCTACGGCGCGTTCGTCGAGTCGGGCGCGATCGTGATGCCGGGCTACGTGAACATCGGCGCGTACGTCGGCTCGGGTACCATGGTCGACACCTGGGCGACCGTGGGCTCGTGCGCTCAGGTCGGTAAAGATTGCCACCTCTCGGGCGGCGTGGGTCTGGGCGGCGTGCTCGAACCGCCGGGCGCCCAACCCGTGATCATCGAAGACGGCTGCTTCATCGGCTCGCGCGCGATCGTCGTCGAGGGCATGCTCGTCGAGCGTGAAGCCGTGATCGGCGCGGGCGTCGCACTCACCGCCTCCACCGCGATCATCGACGTCACGGGGTCCGAACCGGTCGAGTACCGCGGGCGCGTCCCTGCGCGCAGCGTGGTCATCCCCGGTATGCGCACGAAGAAGTTCCCCGCCGGCGAATATCAAATCGGTTGTGCCTTGATCATCGGTCAGCGCAAAGAGAGCACCGACAAGAAAACCAGCCTAAATTCCGCTCTCCGCGACTTCAACGTGTCGGTCTGATCTCGATCCAAAAACCAATGTCGCTCGCTGAAACGCTGCTCTGGTTGTGCAAGATCCCCTCGCCGATCGGGGAGGAACGCGAGATCTGTGATCGCGTTTCGGAGCGACTGAATCAGGTTCGCCTCGCGGCGCCGATCCGCCGTTACGGCGAGTCGATCGTGGTGCCGCTCACGCGCGGCAATGGCGGGCCGCACATCGCCCTCGCCGGCCATCTGGACGTGGTGCGCACGGTGCACGAGGGCCCTGCGCGCATCGAGGGCGACAAACTGTATGGCGCGGGCGCCGCCGACATGAAGAGCGGACTTTCGCTGATGCTCGACATCGCCGAAAACCCGACGCGCCCCAACGTCGACCTCACACTCGTGTTCTATGCGCGCGAAGAGGGGCCGTTCGCCGAGAACGAACTCGGCCCCGTGCTCGATCGAGATCCGGAGCTCGGCAAAGTCGACTTCGCGGTTGCGCTCGAGCCGAGCGACAACCGCTTGCAACTCGGTTGCAGCGGCGCCCTACACGCCACCGTGCGTTTTCGGGGTCGCACCGCCCACAGCGCGCGCCCCTGGCAAGGTGAAAACGCCATCCACAAAGCCGCCGGCTTGCTCGCGCGCCTGAGCGCCGAACAACCGCGCTCCCACCTGATCGACGAGCTCGAATGGCGCGCGGTGATCAGCGCGACCCTGGCCAGCGGTGGTCGCGGGCGCAATGTCATCCCCGACCTGTTCGAGCTGAACCTCAATCATCGCTTTCCCCCGCTCACCAGCGCCGAAGACGCGCAAGCTTACGTGCGTGCGCTAGTCGCCGACGAGGCCGACGTCGAGTTCATCGACGTCTCGCCCTCCGCGCCGCCGATGCGCAATCACCCACTCACCTTGGCTCTGGCGGAGAGCGGCGTGGTCGCCGTCGAGCCCAAGCAGGCGTGGACCGACGTCGCACGCTTCGCCACGCTGGGCATCCCCGCCGTCAACTTCGGGCCTGGGACCAACGCGCAAGCGCATCAAAAAAACGAATGGACCGAGCTCCCCCTCTTGGACCAAGGCCGCGATATCTTGAAGCGCTGGCTCAATCGGGTCGCGCAAGGCGTGAGTTGATTTTTTGGTGATGGTCACGCGGCAGGCGAGCCGCGTCATAGCCTTCGGCGGCCAGGTTCGTTGCCTGACGCGATTTGGTTCCATGAGCGAGTATCTTTGCACTGACGACGGTTGACCCAGCTCACCCTCGAACAACACGCAACAGGAAATGCGGGCGCCGTGTGTTATTGTCGACACATGAACAGGGGCATCCGTTACCAATCCGCCGCTCTCCGCTTCTTCGGTTTGATTGCCCTCGCGCTCGCCTCGGCGGCGTGCGGCGGCTCGACGCCTCCGGCCGAATCACCCGAAGAGAGCAGCGGCCCGGTCATCCCCGACAAGACCGAAGTCTCCGCGCCCACGGAGGATACTCCGAAGGCAGAAGAAGACACGCCGAAGAAGGCGCCCAAGGAAGACGCCGCCGAGCCGACCTTCACGCCCGACATGTCCGTCGAAGAAGCGATCAACGCCGCGAAATCCACAGAACGGATGAACGTGGATCAAGAGACGATGAGCAAGCCGCTGCAAGACGAAGCCGTGTACGCCCCATGCAAAGCAGGCACGGCGCACTTCACGTTCCGCGTGGCCGTGTGGCGCGGCAAAGCCGTCGCCGTCGACCTGACCACGACGCCCAAGAATCCGAAGCTCGCCGAGTGCCTCAAAGGTCGCATCCGCGAGCTCACCTGGCCCGCAAAAGTCCCGTCGCTCAATACGGTCGAATACTCGATGTGAGTCGGCGCGCCGCGCCGTTCAATCGGACGAGCGAAGGCGCTCGGGTCGCACACAAGTGGCTCGGGGCAGTCCGTGTCGGAGACACAGTGGCCAGCCTCGATGCCTAGCTGATGTTGACGTCCGACTCGGCACGAGCGCCGCCCGAGAACGGAGCACACACGCTGCCCGGTGGCCCCGCTTTGTTGCCGGGTGCCGCCTGAGCTTCTTTTAGGCGCGCGCTCTGCGTGGAAACTGCGGCTGGGCTCGAGGTGCGATGCGGGACTGCGGTCGCCCCCCGCTCTCGCTGACGTGATTGGCCCCCTCCCACCGACCGCTTCTTTCTTGCCCGCAAACCGAACATAAAGCATCATTACTTACGTTCGAGGATACGAGTTCGCGTCCGCTCGCCAGCGTTTTTGATCGGGAACCGGGCATGCAAAAGTGGAAAATCCTAAGTGTCATCGTCTGGTTAGGGTCTGCGGCGGCCTGCGCGAAGGGGACGAACGCGCTCTCGATAGAGAGCGACTCGGAAGAACCCGATCCCTCGGGTGGGACCGGAGGCGATGCGAGCACTCCCTTGGGAGGAAGTGGCCCCACGAGCAACGCGGGGAGCACTCACGTTGGAGGAACTAGCAGTGGCGGTGGCGGCCGATTCTCCGGGGTCGGCGGCATTGCGGGTAAGGGTGGCAGCGGCTCGGTAAGAGCGGCGTGGCTGGCTCAGGTGGCGGCGAGTTCCCAGCCAACGGGTGCGCGAGTCTCACCGTTCCGCTTACCGCGACGACCGGCCGGGCGCACTTCGTCATCACACTCGCGAGCGGCACGAACTTCAGTGGCGCAACACTGAGCATGCGCGTTTACGTGAAAGCCGGCGTCGGCGGTGCGATCTCGAACTACGTTCAGGACTCGACCTACAAGCTGCTCCGCGACTCGACGCCTGCGAAGCTCGATACGCTCAGCGGTTGGCAGACGGTGACCTGGGACGTCGCGGCTCAAGGGGCTGGTTCGACCGGCATTGCCCTGACGGCGGTATCGCGTATCGGTATCGAGATCAGCGCGGCTTCGGATACGGCTTGGTCGAATCCGACGATCGTCTACATCGATTCGATAGCCGTGACGATGACGTCGCCGACCCTTTCGTTCGCCTTCAACACGAACGGTACCGTCAGGTCGACCCCGTCCACTTTGGACGTCGCCGGGCAGGTGCTCTGGCAGAATTCGAACACGGTCGACACGACCGCAAGCAACGTAGCGCTCGGCTGGCTGGCCACGTGTCCGTAGGCCAGGGCGCCGGGCCTCGACTCAGCCCACGCGATCCAGGGGATCGAACGCGGCTTGCGCCATCTGCACCTGTTCCGAGGTTTTGCCGAAGCGGCGCTCTTTGTGGCCATAGTCGGCCACGGCGGCGGTGAGCGTTTCGGGGCGAAAATCGGGCCACATGATGGGCAGGAAGACGAGCTCCGCGTAGGCGGACTCGAACAGTAGGAAATCGCTGACGCGCGTTTCGCCACCGGTGCGGATCAGCAGATCCACGTCGGGCAACATGTGCGTCGTCATTTGGCGGTGGAAGAACGTCTCGTCGATTTCTTCGGGGAGCACGAGGCCGGCGCGGGCGCGCACGGCCAGCGAGCGTGCGGCTTCGACGATGTCTTGGCGGCCTCCGTAGGACAGCGCCAAGGTCAAGGTCATGCGATCGCCGTCGCGCGTGTAGGCCATCAAGTCTTCGACGGCGTGGCGCGTGGCCGTCGGCAAGTCTTCCAACGCGCCGATCACGTTCACGCGGATACCGTTCTGGCGCAGGTCGGCGCGTTCGTTCTTGGCGAACTCGACCAGCAAGCGCATCAACGCTTCGACCTCGGGTCGCGGTCGTGCCCAATTCGCAACACTGAATGCGTACAGCGTGAGGTACTTCACGCCGATGCGCGTGGCCGTCTCCACGGCGTCACGCACGGCGCGCGCGCCTTCGGCGTGGCCCTCGGCGCGATCGAGTCCGCGGGCTTTTGCCCAGCGCCCGTTGCCGTCCATGATGATCGCCACGTGACGAGGAAGCGAAGCGCCGTTCGACCCGTTCTTGCCGCTGACCACTCAAGACTCTCTTTCCGCTGCCTGGGGCTACCAGGCCGAGCACGATATTGACTTCAAGCGTCGGGAGCCGGCCTCGTGGCCAAAGGCGCCCGCATGACCTACGTTTTCCCACAGACGAAGCGCTAGATTTGTGGAGCTTTCGTGGAGATCCGGTTCAAGCTCACAAACCCATGATATCGTTATTCTAATTTGCCGGGAGCGGCCAACTCTTGGCGCGCGTCTTGGACCGCATCCAGGATCTGAAGGGCGGTGCGGCGACGAGCGGGCGGCAAACTGACGTGAAACACCACCTCCGGCGGGCCGGGGTTGGCGAGCTCGACTTCACCGCCGTGGGCCTCGGTGACCGCGCGCACGATGGCGAGCCCTAAACCGGTGCCGCCCTTGTCGGCGCGGGTGGTGACGAAGCGGCCGAACAGGCGCTCGCGCACGTGCCGCGAGATCGAGCCTTGGCTGCCCACGCTCAGGTTGACCCACTCCTCACCGCGCGAAACCTCGACGCGCAGTTGCGAGCCGCGCTCGCCGTGACTGAGTCCATTTTCGATCAGGTTGATCAACGCGCGGGCGAGCCACAGTTCGTCACCGCGCACGCGCGTGTCACCCGAGACGTAGAGGGTGATGCGCCCCGCCGCGTCGGGCAGGGAGTCGATCGTGCGACGGCTGAGCTCGCCGAGATCGACCGGCGTGAACGTCTCGACACCGCGGGCCTCGATGCGCGCCAAGCTGAGCAGTTCACCGAGCAAGCGCTCGATGCGCGCCGTCGCCTCACGGATGCGAGCCACGAAGCGACGCGCCTCGACCGGCTCTTCCAGAGCGCTCTCTTCCAGAACTTCGGCGCTGGCGCGAATCGCCGCCACGGGGTTCTTGAGCTCGTGCGAGAGGTCGGAAGCGAAGGTCTCGACGAACGGTCGCCCCTCCAGGTCACGGCGCATGGAGTCGATCGCGCGGGTCAGGCGCGTGACCTCACGACCGAAGGCGATCGGCGGCGCGCCGCGGCGCTCGCCCAAGCTGACGCGCTCCCCGAACACGCTGAGCGCCTCGATCGGAGCGGCGATCGCGCGCCCAATCCAAGCCGCGGCGAGTGCCGCCGCGGTGCCCAAGACCAGGCTGATGACCAGCACGGTGGGCGCGAAATCCGCCAGCAAATTGCGCATACCGATGGTCGGCTTGACCACGCGCACGGCGCCCACGCGCAGCCCGCGCACGCGAATCGGCGCATCGACGGACACCACGCCGTGCTCCTCGGCGGGCGCTTGTAACGGGAACAAGCGCACACCGCTTTCGTCGAGCAGCATCAAGCGTAGGTCAGCGCCGCGACCACGCTCGTGCTCGAGCCGAGCCGCGAGATCGGCCACGCTGACTCCCGTGCGGTCGAGCTCACCCGCCATCATGCCGGCCAAGGCCACGGCTTCGTCTTCGGCGGCTTGCGAAGCAATACGAACCGCGCGCGCCTCGATGCGATCGATCACCATCAAGCCCAAGCCGAAGGCAAACGCGCCGACGATCACGGCCAAGGCCAAGAAGATCTGCATGCGGATCGACATGCCGCGCGTGCGCGTGCGCAGCAGGCGTGAAACCACGAACGCCACGAACAGCATCAAGCCGACGCTGGCGGCCGCGACGACGATCAGGCGAATCACGGCTCTTTCAAGGCGCTCGGAGCGTCCGTGACGCGATAGCCGACGCCGCGAACCGTCTCGATCAGACCGGGTTCAGCGCCCGCCTCCGCGACTTTTTTGCGCAAGGCTTTGACGTGCGAGTCGATCGTGCGATCGGTGATGGCAAAGCCGTCACCCCAGACGCGCGCGATCAGCTCGACTCGACTGTAAACGCGGCCCGGCTGCTCGAGCAGGCACGCGAGCACATCGAATTCGACGCGGGTGAGCTCCAAGCTCGAACCATTGGCGCGCGCGCGACGCGTCGCGGCATCCACGGAAATGGCCGGTGCAGCCACTCCCGCCCCCGGTTCGTTCTGCGAGCGACGCAGCACGGCGCGCACCCTGGCCACGACTTCACGCGGGGAGAACGGTTTGGTCACGTAGTCGTCCGCGCCGGCTTCGAGCGCCACGACTCGATCGGCTTCGCCATCGCGGCTCGACAGCACGATCACCGGGATATGCTTGTTTTTGCGCCAGCGTGCGATCAAGTCGAAGCCGCTACCATCCGGCAACATCAGGTCCAAGACGACCAAGTCGGCCCCCTCGACGAGCGCGGCCGCGTCCGTCGCAGTCGCGGCGAGTGTGACCGAAAAGCCGTCCCGTCCGAGCGCGTAGGCCACGGATTCAGCGATCGCCGGTTCATCCTCGACGACAAGAATCCGGGCAGCCATTCGTCGCTATTCTTGCATGCTCGCGGCCTTCGGACGATCTTATGAGTACATGAGAACGCTGCTCATCCTGCGTCACGGCAAGGCCGCCCAAGAAGAAGACGCGGGCGACAGCGCACGCCCGCTCACGCCGCGCGGCAAGCGTGAGGCTGAAGAAATGGGCGATCTGCTGCGCCGCGAGGGCCTCGCTCCCGACCGCATCCTCAGCTCGAACGCGCAAAGAGCGCGTGACACGGCACGCCGCGTGGCAGCCGCCACGCAATTCAGCGGCGCCATCGACGAGCTCGAAGAGCTCTACTTGGCCGAACCGGAGGCCTATATAACGGCCGCTCGGCGGCGTGCGCCAGACGCCCAGCGTGTCCTTTTGGTGGGGCACAATCCGGGCCTCGAGGCGTTGGCGTTGATTTTGACCGGCGACCCCATTTCGCTGCCGACGGCGGGTCTCGTCGTATGCACACTGCCGATCGCGAGTTTTGCGGAGTTTGCGCCACAGGTCCGCGGCAAAATGGCGAGGTTCGAGCGCCCCAAAACGCGGGAAGAGTGAGCGCGCACGGTCGGATCGGTCGGTCCGCGCCCGATCGCTGGCAATTTGGGACGGAGGGCGCTAAGTAACGGGGCTGAATATGGCTCCGACGGCTCGCCTTCCACCGAAGAAGGACGTCGCATTGGCGTTGCTCGAACAAGCGTCAATGTACATCCACCTCGACCCGCGTGCGGGCTCGGTACAGGTGCCTCCGTCGTTCAAGAATCAGCCGCAGCTCGTGCTCCAGGTTGGCTTGAACATGGCAGTCGCCATTCCCGATCTGCACGTCGACGACAACGGCTTGTCGTGCACGTTGAGTTTCAACCGCACGCCTTTTTTCTGCATGATTCCCTGGCCCGCCGTGTTCGCCCTCGTGGGCGAGAATGGCCAAGCCATGGTCTGGGCGGAAGACGTGCCGGCCGAAGTCGCCGCTCAAGCTCAAGCGCAAAAGGCACCCGAGAAGCCGCGCAGCCACCTGCGCTCGGTGGGTGATGGCGAGAGCGCTCCCCCCGCCGCGGAGAAAGCGGAGTCGGCCAAGGCGGCCGAAAAGAAGCCCGCTGCCAAAGCGAGCAAAGCCGGGAAAGCCGCGAGCATCAAGGCCGACACCGGCAAAGCGGCAGCAAAAGTCGCCGCCAAATCCAAAGCCGAGGCGAAGGGCGCAGCGCCCAAATCGGTCAAGACCGCGCCGAAAGCCACCGCCAAATCGCCCAGCAAAATCGCGAAAGCCCCGTTGGAGAGCGCACTCGAGAAGAAGCCCGCCGCGGCCGCCAAGCCCGAACCTGCCCTCGCGCGTGAGGCGCAACCTGCGCAAAAGTCCGCCCCCTCGAAGCCAGAAGCCTCGAGCGAAAACGGCAAGCCGAAGCGCGAGCTTCCGCCCTACCTACGCGTCGTCAAGTAGCCCCCGCTAGTGGGTCTCAGTTGCTGGTTGCGCCACCAGCACCGGCTTCGCCGTCGCCGCCGCTCGCGGTCGAAACGCATTCCCAAACCTTCATGCTCGACTGGCACCGAAAGCCAGCGACGCAGCCGCTGAAGTAACAATCACCTGGCTGGCAGTAGCCATCCTTGCCGCACGTGTAACCCGGCGGGCATTCACGGGGAGAGCGACAAGCATCATCAGCCCCGGGATCGGCCGATGGCAGCAGGCATTCGCCGGAGTAGTCGTCGCAAAGGTAGCCCGGAGCGCAGTCGTTGTCGTGGTAACAACCGTCGTCTTCGTGGCTGTAGATGGGGCAACCGCCCAGCACGCCGAGCGCCCCGAAGAATAATACCGTGGCGGCCGCTCGCTTCATGGGCGCTCCTTCATGCGAACGAGGGTAGCAAGCAACGTGCCCGAGACAAGCCTGCTTCGGACGACGCTTCCACGCGGGCAAAGAATCTCGCTGGAAAAAGCGCGAGCATGCTACGTTTTTCGCCCCTTTCCTCCCAGTCGATATGGACGTTCGTTGTAACCGCTGCGACACCGAATACGAGTTCGACGATGCCCTGATTTCGGAGCGGGGGACGACCGTCAAATGTACGAACTGCGGGTTTCAATTCAAGATTTATCCCAGTAAGGGCGCGGGGCTCGCACCCGAGCGCTGGGTCGTGCGCACCGCTTCGGGGCGTGAGCTCGTGTACACGTCGCTCCGAGAACTGCAGCGCGGCATTGCGGATAAAAAGGTCGGTGCGACCGACTTGTTGTCGCGCGGCAAGCAAACCCCGCGGCCGCTCGGATCAATCGCAGAGCTGGAACCCTTCTTTCAGGTGTTGCAGACGACTCCGACTCGCAAGCCTGGTCTGGGCGATCGAGTGCAGCGCACGCTGCACGGCGTAGCGCCGCCGCAAAACCCACTCGCGAGCGTGCGGCCGAGCGGGTCGCGCAGCGAGCCACCGCCGCGAGCGGCGCCCGCAGCACCAGCAACGCCGGCGCCTCGACCGGTGACGCCCGCGCCCGAGCCACCGCGAGCGATTGCGGGGGAGCCGCCGGAGGCCGAAGTACCCGTGACACGGCGAGTCCCCGGCACCCCGGATTTTCAAGACAGCGCAAGCAGCCCTTCCGACAGAGTTCCCGATACCGAGTTGATGCAGCCCGTGGCGCGCGAACCGTCCGGCGTGTTCTCGTCCACGATCCCCGATGATTCGCCGGTGAATCCGCGCACCACCTTGCCGAACGGCTCGGCCGTCGAGGCCATCATCAGCGCGCAACCGCCGCTCGCGAATGCGCAAACGAAGCCGCGCGCGCTGAGCGACAGCACGCCCGACTCCGCGCGCGGGTCGCTCTTGGGCACGCCCATGTCGCCGCGAGTGGCCGCCTTCGACACCACGTTGGAAGTACCGACCGCGCACTCGCCCGTGTCTTCGCCGCGCAACTTACCGCCGATCGAAGTGGCCAGCATCCGTGACAGCTTCAAATCTTACGACGAGCTGCACATGGACGGCTCGGCGGAAGATCACCACGCGCGCGTCGCGCGCTCGCGCTGGATCGCCGGGGTCGTGGTGGTCGGCGTGCTCGGTTTGCTGGGGGCGACGGTCGGACGTCGCTTCTTGGCGCAGCTCACCGGGGCGGCCGAGGTCAAGGCCTCGAGTGACGCGCGAGTGGCCAGGTTCTTGAGCGACGGGGCGCGCCACGCCGACGAAGGCGATTTCGAGGCTGCGAAGGAAGAGTTCGACAAGGCTACCGCCTTGGCTGAGAAAGATCCCGCCGTGCTGAGCGCATTGGCGCGACTCGAAACGCTGCGCGCGGACGTCTCCTGGCTCAAGCTACGCATCATCGATCCGAGCTCGACCGATTTGGTGCAGGCCACGTATCGCGAGCTCGGCCGGCGCGTGGGCAAAGCTCACATCGCCGTCGATCGCGCGTTCGCCATATCTCCGGAAGATCCTGCCGTTTTGCGCGCGCGAGTCGATGTGCTGCGGCTGAGCGGTGAAGCCGACAAAGCGCGTGAGTGGCTCGGGCCACTGAGCGCGAACGCTAGTGTGCCGGAGAATGCCTACGTCTTGGCCGCGCTCGACTTGGCGGATCCGGCTCCAGTCTGGCCCTCGGTGATCGATCGCCTACGCACGGCGGCTGCCGCCGAGCGCGACCCCGGTCGTGCCCGCGCCGCCTTGATCTATTCGTTGGTCCGCGCCAGCCGCATGAGCGAAGCGGAAGCCGAGTTCTCCAAGATCGACGGCCGCCCCAAACCCCACCCGCTGTTGGAAGAGTTGCGCGCATTCTTGCTGCGCGCGAAGCGCTCGGTCGAAGCCGCCGGTGATGCTTCGCCGAAGATCGCTGCCGTCGACACCAGCAAGTTGCCCAAGCTCGACACCTCGCAAGCACCGGACGAAGCCCGCTTGCCGGCGAGCGACTTCCGAGCCCGACTGTCCCAAGCGGCGGCTGCGCTTCGCGAGGGCGATCCGGCCCGGGCCGATCAACTGTACAACTCGGTGCTGAGGGATCAGCCGGGCAACACTGAAGCGCTCTCGGGCCTCGGTGACGTGGCCAAAGCTCGCCACGAGCCCGCGCTGGCGGCGCGCATGTACGACCGCGTGCTCGCAGAAAATCCCAACTATTTGCCGGCAATTTTGGCGAGTGCCGATCAGAAGTGGGACGCGGGCGACAAGGCCGGCGCGCTCGTACTGTACCGGCGTTTGCTGGAGCAAGCGGGGGCAAACTCCACGTACGGCTCACGCGCGACGGCCCGCATCGCCAGCGCGGACGCGCCCGCCACGGGTGCCCCCGCACCCGTCGAGACCGGTGCCACGATCAAACCCGAAGTGCCGGCGGCGTCTGCCCCGAGCCGCGACACGCCCGCCCTCCCCGAGGAAAAATGAGACTTCGCGCCCGCTGGCTGCTTCCCCTGCTCTTGCTTGCGGCCTGCCGCTCACGACCGCGGCACACCGACGCCAGCAAATCAGCCGAAGCTCCGAAAGCCGATGAACCGCGGCTGGTCGAACTCGACCTGAGCGCAGGTGCACCGGAGAGCACCGACGGCAGCGCTCTGTTTCGCACCGCGGCGGCGCAAACCTACACGGGGCTCGTGCGCATCATTGGCCGCGCGGCGACCGACGACAAAGTGCGCGGCCTGTTCGTGCGCGTGGGTGAAGCGTCCTTCGACTTGGCCGAGAGCGAAGAGCTGTCGCGACAGCTCGGAAAGGTCCGCGCCAAAGGCAAACCGGTCGTGTGTCACGCGCACACGCTGAACAACTCGAGCGCGCTGCTGACGGCGCGCGGCTGTAGCAAAGTCTGGCTCAGCCCCGCCGGCGACGTCTCGACCATCGGGATCGCCGCGCAAATGGTGTATTTGCGCGGCATTTTCGACAAGTTGAAGGTCGACGTGGACTTCCTGCACATGGGCAAGTTCAAGAGCGGCGCCGAGCCGTTGACGCGTGAGGGCCCGAGCGAGGAAGCGCGCACCTCGCTCGTCGAGACGTTGGCCGCCATTCGCGGCGCTTGGCTCGAAGAGAGCAACGAAATCAAAAAGAGCGATACTTTGCGCAACGCCTTGGAACACGGCCCGTGGAGCGCGGGTGAAGCACTGGAGCGCGGCCTGATCGACGAGATCGGCTTCGATGGCGATGCCCTCGAGTCAGCGCGGAAAGCGGCCAAGGTCACGGCCGTCGAGGCCAGTTTTGGACCGCGCGCCAAGAGCGGCGGGGGACTCGACATTGGCGCGTTGCTACGCGTGCTTTCGGGCGCGGGCAGCTCGAGCGACGGCAAACCGCACGTCGCCGTGGTCCCCGCCGAGGGCGCGATCACCATGGAAGCGGGCGGTCCGTTGCAACGCGGGGGGATCACGGCGCGCGCGCTCGGCAAAACCTTGCGTCGTATGCAAAAAGACGACTCGGTGAAAGCGGTCGTGCTGCGCATCGATTCGCCCGGGGGCTCACCCTTGGCAAGCGACCTGATCTGGCACGAGATGATGGAACTCAGGAAGCGAAAGCCGATCATCGTCTCGGTCGGCAACATGGCGGCCAGCGGCGGGTACTACATCGCCTGTGCGAGTCAGCGCATCTTCGCCGAGCGCACGAGCATCGTCGGTTCGATCGGCGTATTCGGGGGCAAGATCAACGTGGCGCCCGCGCTCGAGCAGTTCGGCGTGCATGCGGAGACGTTCGCCGCGAGCCCTGAACCAGGCGCCGCCCAGCGCGCGGCCTTCAACTCCCCACTGACCTCTTGGGATGACGCGACTCGCGAGCGCGTGCGCTCACAGATGCAAGGCATTTACGATCTGTTCATCGCACGCGTGGCACACGGTCGGCAGATGGCCGTCGAGAAGGTGCGCGAATCCGCCGAGGGTCGCATCTGGAGCGGCGATCAGGGCAAGGAGCGCGGCTTGGTCGATGAGATTGGCGGCTTGTCCGAGGCCCTCGCGGCCGCGCGGAAAGCGGTGCACTTGGCTGACGACGTGCCGGTCAGCGTCGAAGGCGGTCGTGACGGCTTGCTCGACAGCCTATTGCTCGGCGACGACGCCAGCGATGCCGATGCGGCCGCGGCATTCGCTCGTTTGAGCGCCGCGCCACAGGCACGCTTGCTCGGCGAAGTTCCGGAGCAATTACGTGGGTTCGTGAGCGCCTACTCGCCGCTCTCGGAGCGTGAACACGTCGCGGTCGCGCTGCCCTACGGGCTCTTGATTCACTGACGCGCAAACATCGCCGAACATGGGGCCGACGCGCCGCACGGGTACGGGGGTCGAAACCAGACTGACACTTTGCGCCTCGCCGAATGGCATTTTCCTATTTCGGGGCTCGCAAACGCGCGCGTTTTCGACTGAACTAGACTTATGTCACCAGGGCGTCGAGGGCCGCTTTCGTTCTTGGATACGGAATGGCGCGCCGCGCTGTGGCGACGTTGGATCGCAAGTCACCTGACGGAAGCCGCCACTCACGTCGCTCCCGAGCCCAGCCACGCGGCCAGCAGTGTGCCGACGGCGCCTGCGGCAATCCCCGTGGCGGCCGCGCCCTCACCACCGCCTGTGAACGACGCGCGTCCGTCGCTCGAGCCCCCCGAGACCAGCGTGGATGTCTTGCGGGCCGCGCAAGCCGCGCCCCCCCGCGCCGCTAGCGTCGGCGAGGACCGGCGCAACGAACGACGGGCTGATGTGCGCGCGCGCTTCGACGCGCTCTCCGAGCGCCTCCAGGGTCTGGAAGACGCGATCGACGTGATCGCTCGTCGCCTATCTCACCGTTCACGCCGTGAACGTCGCACCGATCGTCGCACGGCCGAACTCGTGGAGAGCATTGCCGAGAGCGTCGAAGCGCACGCCGTCGCGCTCGACAACTTGGCTTCCACTCTGGAGCGCATCGAGCGCCGCCTGGATCGCGTCGAGCGCCCGAGCGTGCGCGATGAGCCCGAACGTCGCGACTCGCGCGTGCCCAAAGCGCGCAACTCCGAGCCACCGCGCAGCGTGCACCCACCCCGCCTGGACGACACGGGTGACTTCTCGCTCGGCCGCGACGGCTCGGAAGACGACGAAACGTCGATCTCGGGGGCTTCGATCCGCGGCAGCATCGGCGACATGTCGCTGTCTACGGTGCTGGCAATGCTGGAAATCGAGCGTCGCAGCGGCCGGCTCAAGGTGCAAGGCGAAGGCGGCGCGCTCTTGGCCTTCGAGCTGGAAGATGGCTCGGTCGTGGGCAGCCGCGCCAGCGAGAACGACGTCGACCCGGTCGAATCACTGCGTGAAGTCTTGGGCTGGAAGAACGGCCGTTTTTGGTTCCGTCAGAATCCGAGTGAATCGCAGATCTCGCCGCCGCGCTCGGTCAATTCCCTGCTGCTCGAAGCGACCCGCCAAATCGACGAGGCGGTGCGCGTCGGCTAGCCGAGTGCGCGGGCTCCGCGCTCGGCGCGATCTTTGACGGTACGACGATCGAGCCCCAGCCGACGCCCGGTCTCGACGTAGCTGTTGGTCTCACGGTAGAGCAGCGCGCAATAACGATCGAGTAGCGCCTCACCGTCGAAGCCGCTCGCTAGCAGCGCGCGGTCCAGATCGAGAGCGACGGGCGCGGCGGGGGTGCGACGCGCGGGGCGATAGCGCTGCCGCACCAACACGTTGCGCACGCACTGCTCGAGCTCACGCACGTTGCCGGGCCACGGGTAGTCGGTGCCCAGCTCACGCTCGACGAATGACTGTACTTCCTGGGCGAGCTCGGGACCGTACTCCGCGCCTGCGATGCGCTCGCTGAGCACCGATACCATCAGCGTGAACTCGCGCTCTTCAGCCTCGATGCGTTCGCGCAGGCTCGGCGTTTGGATGCGGTCGGCACACAGCCGGTAGTACAGGTCCTCCCGGAACCAACCCGCTTGTAGGCCGAGGTCCAAATCACGGTGGGTGGCGGCCACGATTTTTCCCAGAAATAGCCGCGGTTTGGTCTCGCCCAAGCGTTGGAACGCGCGCGTCTGCAGCACGCGCAGGAACTTCACCTGCAGCTCGTTGTCGAGTTCTCCGATTTCGTCCAAGAACACGGTGCCATCCGGACCGCACATCTCGAGCCAACCCTGGCGATCTTCCAGCGCGCCCGTGAAAGCGCCGCGGCGATGCCCGAACAGCTCGGACTCGATCAAACCGCGCGACAGCGCGGAGACGTTCAGCGCGTGATATTGACTCGTGAACGTCTCCACGAAGCGCGACTTGCCTTCGTCGAAGGACAAGTAACGAGAGTAGCCGATCGCCTGCGCCACCAGATCTTTGCCGGTGCCGGACGGGCCCGTGATCAAGGTCGGGATGTCGGCCATGTGGCGATACACGCTGTTGCGGTAGCGCCGCAAATCGTGCGTGAACACCGAGTGCCAAGTCTCCGCCCGCAACTCGGCGATGGGCCGCGAAATGCCGAGCAAGTACCGAAAAATATAGTGAAACGCGCGGCGGATCTGAAAGAAAAACGCCAGCGCGGAAGCCGCCGTCAAGCCGGATGGCAACGGCAGTTCCGGCTCGACCAATAGGCGTTCGAAGTCGCGCTTGAATGCCGGATAAAAGCCAACTTTCCGTGTCTCACCCGACTCGTCGACCGCTAACTCGTACAGGCTCAGCTCGTAGCGCGCGAACAGGGCGTACAGGCACAGGTCTTCGTACAGCAGCAGTTCATCCGGTCGGAGCTCGGCGCGCGGCTGGGCGAGACGTGCCCGCAGCGCGAGGGCCGATTGCCAAGTGAGATCGCGCAGACGAATCACGTTGGGTCGCTCGCGATGAAACCCCTGGCGCTCGAGCTGCGCGCCATCCGGCGACCAAACGGGACTGCCCTCGGTGAAGGCCCGGCCCAGCGCGACGCGCTCGCTCTCGATTCGCTCGGGGGCAAACGGGTTATCGTACGCGATGCGCGAGACCGCGCTCGCGAAGTGTCGTTCGTCCGCCCGAAAAAACATGTACATCTGATGTACATCATGATCATCTAGTGCTCACGCTCCTGATCGGCGCCCGCGAATGCCATGAGTCATTTCAATGACTTAGCGGTGGCGGTCGCAAGGCCCGGGACTTGCTCAATGCGCGCCGTGCTCCCATGTCGGGGGCGGAGGAAGCTCATGATGGCTCGTTTCAAACGCTGGACCCACGGGGTGGTGGCCAGCATCGATAGTCTGATCGTTCAGGTAGAAAATCACGAGGCTCAAGTCACGAGCACGCTGCGCGAACTCGAACAAGGCGTGGCTCGCTCGAGAGTGCAGTTGCTGCGCGTCGAACGAGACGGCTTGGCGCTCCGACAAGCGCTGATTGACGAACGAGAAGCGGCCAACCGCTGGCGGGACCGGGCTCGGCGCGAAGAACAAGAGCCACGCGCGCTCGAGTGCTTGCGGCGGCACAAGCGCTCGGAACGGCGCGTGCTCGAACTGAGCCAGAACCAAACCGAGCATGCGCGAATCGAAGCGCAGCTCAAGCGCGACATTCGCGTGCTAGAGCAACGACTGGTCGAACTCCGACAGCAACGCAACACGATGCGCACGCGCCAATCACGCGCGGAGGCGTTCAGCGTGGTGCAAGGCCGCGGTGATCTGGAGAGCAGCGAGATCGGCGCGATCTTCGAGCGCTGGGAGACGCGCCTGGCCGAGACGGAGGTGGCCAGCGGTTGCTTGTTCACGAGCTTGGATAGCTTCGACGATGAGTTCTTGGACGCCGAGGAAATCGCTTCGCTCAAGCTCGAACTCGATGATTTGCGCCAACCCAAGGAGAACGCCTGATGCACCTGCCCGATGACACGACCCTGATTGCCGAATCCGCTCCCCCCGCCCCTACCGGCTTCGATCCGGAGGCCCTCACGCGTGCGCTGCGGATCGCCGGCGCGGCTCTGGTGGTCGCGGCGGCGTCGACGTTCATGCTGCAGAACTGGCAACTGGGCAATGACTTGATGCGTTACGCGATGCTGGTTGGGCAATCGCTGCTGTTGGCGGCGGCCGCGTACTTCGTGGGACGCACGGTACGCGAGGGACGCTCGGCCCGCACCTTCTTGGCGTTGGTGTTGGCGACGATTCCAATCAGTTTCGCGGTTCTGGGCGGGCTCGTGTACTCGCAGTTCCACCTCGGGGCCCTGTCGCCCCTGCCCCAATACGCGAGCTGGGTCGCGCCCAGCCGTTCGTCGGCGTTGCTCGCGGTGTTGGGCACGCTGATCGTGCTGGTACCGCTTTCATTGGTGTCGTTCACGGCACTCGCGCGCAAGGAGGCCAAGTCGCTCACGCTCGCGTTCTGCGCCTCGAATTTGCTGCTCCTGGTGCCGATCCGCGAACCCGAATTCATCGCTATTTTGGCGGGGGCGGGGCTGCTCGGGCTGTTACATCTCGAGCTCACGCGCTTCGCCCTGGCCCCGCAACTCGACACGTTGGAGGGCAAGCTCGCGCGCGTCATGCCCTTTGCCTCTCCACTGGTGATGATCGGGCGTGTGTTTCACCTGTACCACGTGGGTCCCGCGTTCGTCGGTGGGGTGCTGCTGATCGCCGCGGCCGCATTGTGGCTGGTACTATCGCGAACGGTGAGCATGAGGCGACGAGATCTCGGCGCTTGGCTCGCGAGTGCGCTCGCCGTCGCCGGCTGGGGTGCCTGTTGGTCCGAGCTCATGGCTCAGCTGCCCTCGGTGGGAGTCGCGATCTTGCGGTTAGGGTTGCCGGCTGCGCTCTTGATCTTCCTGGGTGCGGCGCGGGCGGTTGCGAGCAAAACTGCGCTCCTGAGCATCGGGACCATCCTCGCGCTGATGACCGCGCTCGCCGCAAGCGCCCTCGACCGCGGCACGGCCGCCGCTTTCTGCTGCATCGTGCTCGGCGTCGCAGTCGCGGTGTGGGGTGCCGCGATGCGCGCGCGCGTTCGCGTCGTGAGCGGGGCTCTGGTTGCACTGTGGGGCTTGGGCCTCCAGGTGTGGCTCGCGGTCCACGCCGATAACCTGTTGCGTTGGGTCAGCCTGACTGCGGTCGGCATCCTGCTGATCGTGGGTTCGGCCTACATCGAGCGCAATCGCGGCCGCTTCGCGCGCTGGTGGCAGGCGAGCTTCGGCGCTACATCGAGCGCCTCGGCGAAGTAACGCGGAGGGCAGCGACGGCGTCGAAGGGGCGCGCGCCGGCCTAGTGCCGGTGCGCGCCCTCGGCTTCGTGCGGGCCGTGCACATCGTGCGCGTGCTCGTGTTCGTGAGGCGGGGGTCGCACGATCGTGGCCAACCAAAG
>Ga0247757_10000927_pt1 | contig 21836 bp, 26 predicted proteins | sample UWRJL126311R4_FD_180929 | JGI IMG/M metagenome (GOLD analysis project Ga0247757, IMG submission 180929) | Plant litter microbial communities from Arlington Agricultural Research Station in Wisconsin, United States - UWRJ-L126-311R-4 | ecosystem: Environmental > Terrestrial > Plant litter >...
CTTAAAGTTGTACGGCTTATTTTTATATTTACTAATATAGAGGTCTATAAACTATAGGCGTATTTAAATTTCCTTATATTATAATATACTATTAGGTCGCGCGTAAGTTAAATAAATCGCGTAGTTAATATAGATCTAGTTCCTAGGCTAGGCTAGTACTAGGGAGCTTTGTAGTAGATCTCTTTTAGTTCTATTAGAAGAGGCGCTATCTAACTAAGGTAGTCCTTAATAGGCGTCCCTATTCTTCGTACTGACTATCGCTATCCTAGACCGGTACTAGGGAGGATATCGAGAGTTAGTCGCTTCTAATACCAAAGCTAAGTCCTAGTAAGCTAAGAAAACTCTTCCTATTAGATATTCTTTACTAATCTATAGCTTTTTTATAGTCTAGCTACTAATTAGTATTAGTATAGTAATAGGTATATAGGTTAAATTAATCTATAGCTACAAAGTAGGTTTGAGAGTAGATAATTTTTTTAATTCTATAAAAGAGAGAACTATAGAGGAGTTTATATACACGAAGGCGCGATTCCGTTTATAACGCATGGAGCGCTATAGGACCTAGCTCGCGCGTATAAGCGCGATAGGTTATAGCGAGGAAGGGAAAAAAAGGGGTATAGTAAGGGGCGTAGCCAGGGGCGCAGTAAGGGGTGCAGTAAGGGAACGCAGGTAGTGAACGCAGCTAGTGACGCAGCTGTCACGTAACGAGTCACGTAACTCGGAGAGCTGCCAGCATGCTGGCGGAAAGCCGCCAGAAAGCTGCCAGAAAGCCGCCAGAAAGCTGCGGGCGAACCGACGGTGAGCAGTCACGTGATACTAGTCACATGACTCGGAGAGCTGCCAGCATGCCGGCGGAAAGCCGCCAGCAAGCTGCCAGAAAGCTGCGGGAAAGCTGCCAGCAAGCTAAGCAGTCATGTGACGTAATTCCAACAGAGCAAGATTACATTTCATAGGCTCTGGAGAGAAGATCGGTTCAGCGCAGTAAACACAGTGCGACTAAAAAGACCAGCCCTTGCTAAGCAGCAGTAGCATCGCCGAGCTATCTCTTTTACACGCCGACTAACACTCTCAATTTCTCAGGCAGAACTGGAAGGGAGAAAAGACACAACGAGCTCAGAAACGTATCTGTTAGTTTTGAGTCTTTTTTTTCGTGAACACTCGATATTTAGCTTAATTACAACAGATAAACTTGTAACGCTCATGGTTTTATTCGGGTGCTTACAGCACTGGCATCACATATAAGTAAAACCATAATCATCCACCAACTAAAACCTTTGTTTTGTACAGCGCCAGTTACTTTATTCACAGGCGTAGAACGAAATGCTGACTCATTTTACAATGTTCCATCAATTCTGGGATGCTAGCTCGACAATTTAATCTAAAATAGGTGCTCCTGCCATTTAGTTCCCTTAATCACCACTTACACGCAGAGAGTGTTGATAACCAGGAGGCATGTGGACGAAAAATGTACAGTCAAAGCAAGTTGACGGTTATGTGGTGTCAAACGAAGTAAGAGGACACCAGGATGTTCGTGTAAAGGAGAAAGCAGACTTAAGAATGGAGCACATCATATAACAAAAATGGGACTCAAAGAAAGTGCAGGATAGGAAAAGCTTTTCATAACCAAGCAGAAAAAAAAAAGGAAAAGAGCGCATATGGTGGCGCCAGTAGCAGTATTACATGACCCCATGAAACTCTATTACCACCCCATTATCATCTCCGTCGGAACTGGGCGAACCTTTCAAGCAAAGAGCCACTGACTACTGAGAAGTTGGAAAAACTAGCCCCCCCGGTACCCCCTAAACGGCTTCCCCAAGGAGTTATTCCTGCCACCCGCTGAGAACATCGTTGCGGTACCTCTGACCCGAATGAGCCGTTAAGCTGCGCTCCAGCTTCCGAAGGCAGCTTGCACGTAACCCATAGCCGGAGTTTCAGTTTTAACCCAATCAAAAGTCGATCAATACCTGCTTCTCCAGCTTTCCCATTGACACGAATTCTGATATGTACACAACGATACCTGTTAGTGGGAAAGAACGGCAGGTACTAAAGATTTGGCTCGAAAGGTTGTTATGAGCTCAAAATTTCCTAGACAAAAGATTGGCCGAAGTCATATTATGAAGCGCCATGGTTAGCGTCACTGCCGAAACTGACAAATTCCTCAGAAGTCTGCCTCCGGTACTGCAAACCCAAAACTGCGACGGGTGGCACGAACTGGGGCGGTGACTCGTCTACCTAATATATTGAGTAAGCGGCACGCTTCTTTGCAACAAGATGAACAGCTATCAAAGTTTATGACAGCAGATTAGTCGAACCTCGGGGTCTTTTAAGCCAAGATGCCTGTAGCTACGGGCACTATTAAGGGAGCCCTAAAGAAAATTTGTGGAATTAGAATAGTACGGAAGGTACTGACACTCCGTTTCACTAGACTTTTTGCTTCGTAGGGATGTTTGGATTATGAGGAAAATCAATCTCTGTACAGCTATAGTAGAATGAGACAATGGCGTTCGTCTTACATAGTTGCTTTGAAATATATATGCATTACGTCTGAACAAATTTCCTCTGGAACATGAATACGTGATTCGTTAGGATCTGAAACTTAGGCTGTTGTTTTAAGTAATAAAAAATCCGCCCATGAAACTATAAAGAGCTTAGATTCCACCCCCATTCGTAGACAGCTATTATACGGCTAATAGACAAACAATATTGGCCCTGAGGAGACTCCAACGGTTTAGGTGGCTGTGCTCTGGGGTGACGTCATCAAGTGGGGTGTTATCTGCCGTATGGTGGGGGCCCAAAACTGGGGTATTTATCCACCTCATCAGGTTCCCTCATCACCCAACGAAAGTATTCACGATTACTGAAATCATGGTTCCTTTACGGATCGAACCATTCAAGGTTAACACCATGTTCCACACAGGCAAACCTCATTAATAACGACAACCACAACAGCTAGAAATTAGCCAAGCAGAGCAACGCCTTCTCAGGAAGAAGCTTGAGCTTACACGTCTGCCACCAGGAAATGCCCAATGGCGTGATGATAATGGCATCACAATGTCTTTCATAAAAGACATAGTAAAATACTGGCTCGAGGAATATGATTGGGAATCCGAACAACAGAAAATTAATAATCTTCCTCAATTCAAAGCCCAGATTGTTCTGAATGATTTCGGACCTTTCGACATACATTTTGTACATTGTCTGGCGCGAGACGAAGCACATAAACCCATCCCGTTATTGTTCATGCATGGCTGGCCTGGAAACTTTACTGAAGTATCGAAAATAATTGGACCTTTGACAACAGCAGGATATCATGTTATTGCTCCCTCGCTGCCAGGCTTTGGCTTTTCCTCATACACTGAGAAGGACGGTTTTAAGAACTGGGATTCTGCTCGGCTCATGCATCAGCTCATGGAAGGGCTGGGGTATGAAGAATACGTTGTGGCAGGTGGGGATTGGGGTGCCATGATTGCGACGTCCATGGCTCGACTGTATCCGGAAAATATCAAGGCTATACATCTTACTAATGTGGGCACTACTAGAAACCAGCCTGCTTTCCTTTCTGACTTGAAATAGGTTTTCGTGCTCCCACCTAAGAACAGAACAGAGTTGAATTACAGCGAATTCGAACTGAATTCGCTCCAAATCATGAACTGGTTTGCTAAATCTCAAAATGCTTATGGTCAGATTCAGAAAACTAAGCCTCATACTCTCGGCTTTGCTATGCATGATTCACCTGTGGGAATGCTTGCTTGGATGGCCGACAAGCTGATCCTCTGGTCAGACGACTACCTTTGGACAAATGATGAAATCATTACATGGACCCTGCTGCATTACTTTCCTGGTCCTATGACCGCCTTTCAGATGTACAGAGAAAATCTCCCCATTTTTGAGGCGGGAGAACTACCCCCGAATATAACAAGCAAGTATGTGCGAGTTCCAACTGGGGTCAGTGCTTTTGCGAAGGATGTCTACATTGTGCCACGGAGCTGGGCGAATGGTGATTTCAACATTGTCAGTTGGGAGGAACAGCCTAAGGGGGGCCATTTTCCATCGTATGAGAGGCCGAATGAGCTTTTTGCAGACATGGATCGTTTGTTCAGGTCCTGTTGGGACCCGCAATTGGAAAGGAGGTGCGGATGAAATGGATATTATGGATTGTTCTCATCTACTAGTTGACGGGTTTCCCTTTATGCTCAAACATGCCCGTCTGTAATTAGAGATCAGCTAAGGTGAGCATTGTCGGAGTCTGCGCTCTTTGATCCGGTGTTTTGACCCCTTTACCTTTGGCCATGTCTGTGTTACCTATCTGAGACAGCAAGCTTTGATTAGAAGGTTGCTCCTTTTTGCTTTTTCCAGCATGATCTAGGCTGTGGTGGTGCCGATGAGACCGGCTTTAGATATGGCATAAGCTGCGCTCGGGAAGCCCGCTCTCCTCTTGTTCCTAGCCCCAATATCTAACTCGAAATCTTTCATGATACTGGTGGCATCGGCCTCGGTTTGCCAGGAGAGGGAGCGGTTTCGGACACCATCCGAGTATTTGCTGAGCGAGCCAGCAGTGCTGGCAACATTGACCAGCCGCCCTCCGGGCTTCAACAGAGGGAGGAGTTTATGACAAAACTCCAGGTTATGGTAGTAGTTGCATTCAAGCGTCGTTCTGATGACGTGAGTATCTACACATTTTTAGACACTGGGTTCAGGTTGTGTCCGGCTCTGACCGACGTACCGAAGTCGTTCAAAGCGATGCTGGCATTGTTGATGACAAAATCAATTCCATGCTCGTAGGCATTGACAAAGTGATCTACAAAAGCTATGGCCCATTGTACGTCTATTATATCCAGCTGTTGGAAAGCGACCTTCAAGGGACCGCCGCTGCCTCTGAGCGCCTTCGCCTCTTTCAGCCGGTCATCACGATGGAATTGCTCTAGAGCAGCTTCACGTCTGCTCTTTTTGAGAGCGGTGAGGTAGATTAGAAAAGGACCGTCGAACATATGAGGATGTACACTGGAGCGCAAGCTGACGGACAATTGGGGGCCCGATGCCCTTTTTGGCGTTAGCCTGGTTGGCGACGAGAAGGTCAGCGTTGGCTTGGGCACGAGCCCGGCTTGCCTTGTTTGCGCCCATCGCGACCCCTATACGGCTATATGCCTCTACAGGGAACCATTATCATGCGTGGCCTGGTCTCCTTTCGATGTGGGACCACCGAAAGCGAAACGTCAAACCCCCAACTAGCCCGCCTTCACCGTTTTACTACGTATCCGACTGCAACGCATTGAAGCCTGTGGCTTCGTGAGGCGGACTTCGAGGAGGACGAGTAATATAGGCCAAGCGTAAGCTGTTGAACCCGTTGCATGTGATTATGCGATTTAAGTAGACATGGTCAAGTACATAATGCCCTCAACCTGAACTGGGCGGTGAAAAGCGGCAGAACACCTGTCGAGGCGCTGTATCGTGTTCTCGAGCTCTCGCATCTGCACCTCGACAACAGAACGGCAAATCCCCCCTTTGGGCTGTCCTGTGAGGTTGTCGATATGACAGAACAGCGTAAGAGATATGTACTCGTCACTGGGTAAGCTTATCGCCTCTGTACTGTTCCCATCGGCGGCACGCATTAGGGCAGAACATGTACGCTAATGTCTCCATTCAAGGTGCACTCCTGGGGGCATAGGGCACTATCTGGCGCTCGAGTTTGCTACCAGAGGTTTGTAGCACGCCTTTTTTTTTTTTTTGTTTTTTGTAAAACCACACTGCTTACGCCCGGGTGGTCAAGGTTACCACGTCCTAGCCACTGTGCGCAACCCCAATAAATACACTTCCCCAAACGCGGACATCACCTACCTCCCTCTCGAGCTTACGAATCCGGAGTCGATAACTCAACTCAGAGATCGCGTGGCGGCCATTACGGATGGAAAATTGGACATTCTCTACAATAATGCGGGCCGTAATTACACTGTTCCAGCCCTCGACGTCGACATGCACGAGGTTCACGAAACGTTCCAGGCCAATGTATTCTCAGTAATCCAAATGTGCCAGGCCTTTGCACCTATGCTGATAGAAGCAAAAGGTACTATTGTGCAGACAGGCAGCTTGGCCGCTATTATGCCTTACGCATTTGGCAGCGTATACAATGCGAGCAAGGCGGCACTGCATGGATACACAAATACTTTGCGCGTTGAATTAGCTCCGTTAGGCGTGAGTGTCATTAATATCATCACCGGAGCTGTCAAGTCGAATATCGCGCGGACTCATCGCGAATTGCCCGAAGGCAGCTACTACACGCCACTGGCCGCAGAGTACGAGAGTAGACTTACGCATAGCCAACAATTGGGGATGGACACAGAGCAATATGCCCAGAATTGCGTGCGTCATGTTCTCGGCGGCGACAAATGGCTTGGTCTTCTGAAGAGGCGATGGGTTTGGGACGGGAAGATGAGCTGGGTCGTATGGTTCGCGTGGAGTTACCTGCCCCATTTGGTACTAGACTGGTACTTTACCCTAAAATTCAAGCTTGGGAACTTGAAAGGAACAGCGGGACCGGATAAAAAGACAAGGTGATCATATTCCATTTCATACTATATATTCGAGCAACATCGCTCTCCAGAGACAATATAGGGTTCTACGACCTCCTAGGGAACGAACTGAGAATATGCGTGACATTGACACCATTGGCCGACGTTCTATCAGTGGGCATATGCCTTGCTTTGCACAAATCTTTAGGGATCTCCTTGTGCTCTACATCAACTTGGTGGACGTCTATTATCGGCGTTACTTTAAAGCAGTATAACTAAAGTCTATAAGATAAAGTAAAGTTGAATGAAAATAGGTGGAAGCTCGTACCGTTTCACTGTGCGGCTGTGTCCTGCTTTGCTTTTCGCTTTGCCTCAGCTGCCTTTCTCCATCTACCACCAAATTTCCATTGTATGGCGAAGCCTAGAAAAGACATGCATTGTACAATTGCACAAATCGTAAACGTAAGACCTATCCCGACACCATGTATCATTGGCATGACAGAGCTCGTGCCAGCAGCAGCGAATAAGCATCTAGCGAGGTTAAGGCTTGCACTGGCTGCAGCGCTACGATCTGGAAAAATGTCGACAAGGTAGGTCATGACAATGGATTGTGCAGAGACAATGGACCATCCTTGGACGAATGTAGACATAATAGGAACAGCGATATGGACATCATAGTGTACAACCCACCCAAAGAGAATGATGGATGCACATTGAAGGAACGACAACATAGGAATCAGGCGTAACCGTGCTCTTTCCAAAGGAAAGTTCTGATCGATAGGCTCATCATGGCCCAGCTCGACATCTCGACTGTTCGCTTGAGTCTCGTATGTAGCTTTCGACCGACGGTAGTCAATGTCGAGAATCTTCCCAGCTACGAGCGTTCCTATGATTGAACCAGCGCCGTTAGCAATGAAAGTCAGGCCGACTTTTGTTTCGCTCAAGCCGTATCGTTCGTTGAAGAGAGTAGACATAGCTGTGATACTCATCTGCCAGACGGCATAGTGAATGCTCAAAAATATGATGATAGGTGCTGCATGTCTGCTACTTAGTATTTGAAGCGGTCCCAATATTTCAATATTGTGCTTTTTTCTCGTGACATCTGACAGTGAGGTCCACCGCATCTTAGTTCTTTTTTGGTACAACGAAAGAGGGTATCTGGTGAATCGATTGCGAGGCGTTAAACTTCCGTTAGCGACGATTGACCTCAGCGTTTCCGGGAGAAGTAAGCATAGCAATATGAGAGTTATTCCGCCGTAGATTGTCAGAAACCAAAAGATTGATCGCCATCCAATGGATGCTAAAGCACCTCCTATGACTGGTCCAATAGCAACGGGTGCAAGAAGACCGGCCTGGAAGATTGCCATATAGATTCCCCTTTCAGCACGTGTGGTAATATCTCCTACTACGCCAGAACCTATGGCAATAGTACTTGCACTTCCGGTACTTTGCAAGCATCGAAACATGACGAGCAGAGGATAGTTTGTTGCCTCTGACAGGCCGATGCATGCCCCTATGAATACAACGAAGGTGATACAGTAAGCTACTCGGCGTCCCTGGATATCCGAGATGGGACCCCACAGACTAGGAGCAAGGCCCTGGAATACCAAATAGAAAGTCACTGTAAGATTGACCAGCTCTGTCGATATTTTGAAGTCCTGAGCGATGGATGGAATAGCGGGAAAGTAGATGTTGGAGGCAAAGCCGGAGACTGTAGAGTGTTATGAGTGAATGATGTGTGCCAAAGGGAAGAGCAATAAACCCACATGTTGCTGCAATAGAAATTATCAATACGATTACGCCCTTCTGTTGCTTGTCGAATATGCTATACGGTTCCTCAATTGATAGAGACATGATAATAACGAGCTTGGTAGTAGATAAGCAAACTTCGTTTTTGCTATATAATTTCAGAAAACGGGTTCTAAAAACAATATTACAGAGTCTCTTATATGGCCGCCCTGCCAGTGTGGTCGGAGTTGAGGTTGTACAATGTGTGGCACAATCGGGGTTGACGGACCTATTTAGCCAATGAGAAAGCAGTCTTTTAAGCGAGCGGCAAATGCGCAACGTGATGGCGGAGTTGAGACGAGAAAACGCTACGAAAGACGTGTCTGATCGACAACAGGGTAGTGTTTTAGCGAACAACCATGGCGCACACAATGCAAGTGTTCGGTTCGTGGAGCCCTACGCCGACTAGGCCGCCCCGCAGCAGGACGTCACGAGACACAATGCGCCATAGCCCTGCTAGACTTATGCTGCGTGGACGCTGTAATTGACGACAAACGGCGATAAGTCCTACGCTGTTGGATGTTCGCCTATAAAAATGAGTAAGGTCCGGGTTTAAAGGCTGTTCGATGGTGGATCGATATCGTCCACTTTCCAGCTGAGCTCGTATAGGCCATAAATCATGACCTGTTTTTTCGAGATCTCACAATTGCATCAGTCCACCAGAAGTTTGCAGTATACAAGGCAATCAGCCACCATGAGTGCAGCTTGTAACCGCATAAAGCATTGTCCCAAACTCATCCACGCTTTCTAGCCAGCGGTCTACCCTGTGACGTCTTCCTGCAATTGTAAGTTCATCCATGTCTGGCGGTATCGGCCAAAGTTCATCGATACGTAAGGTTTCTGCCGAGTCCGATAAAAGAAGGTTATAGGCTTGTTCCCACTCACTCTTGCCAGTCGCTCTCCATAAAGCTCGGCCACCAGGGGCTGGCAATCCGTGCAATTCTGTGCCTAAAAATATCGGAAGACCGTCTTGAGCTGAAAGAAGACTATCAAACAGATACATGGTAAACAGTGTCCGTCGATTCGCTTCAGCAACTATCCACGCTTCCCACCTTGGGCGTGCATTTTGTTGCTCCGCTGCGCACATGAGACCTTGGCGGCTACTGGCGCTTGCTAATACCTGAAGACTCATCATGGCTTGACGGAGTACAGATGTTGATCCTGGGTTCAGTTTAAAAAACAAAACCATTGAATATATCAAATATGCTTGGAAGGCGCCAAGAAGTTGCAAACGATGATAAGATCTATGCTGATTATATAGGCGACTCATCTCCCTTTGCAACACATCAACTGCAGTGCGTTGGCTACCCGGTAATGGATTCTCGCACATGCGTACTATGGTCAGACATGTGGAGAGTGGTGGCGTGATAGACGCCAAGGCTGTCTGTGTCGCATGTACGAACGGTGGAGCTGCTCGGCCACGTATAGTGACGACAGCGTAGGATTTGAGCATCCTGTAGATGAAGGCCGTGATTGCGGCCGGATACTCTTTGTTCTGCTGTCCGGCGATGGGAATGAAGGTACTTAGCCAGCGATTGCTGATAGCTTCAACATCGATTGGGCATATGAGCTCTTGGGACAGAATAGATGAGAAGTCGGCCGTATCTGGACTTCTAGCCTGGGGACTCATACCGTCCAGTATCGGGCTCACCTCAGTGAAGCCTTCGTGGGCCATTGAGGGATTGCCTATAGGGCTGATTTCTCCTACAGGGGATGCAGATTCATCGACCGGGCTCACCATGTCGAGTTGACTACGCAGCCCGTCATGGGAATGCGTAAGTGGGCGGTCCGTCACGGAGGGTAGGGTGATCGCAGATGAGGCAATATCGACTCTTGTCTCATCCATCCCGTGTGCAGCGACAAGCGGGCCTCCGAATGGGCGGTAAATGCATGACAAGTCTCGTTGGGTGCATCTGGTGCAGCGTCCTGTCTTGCGGTCACACTTTGCCTTTGCCGCTGAGCACCGAAGGCAGGATTTCTGCCTTGAAGTGGAGTATCTGGCCGTCTTCATAGCTGATGTTGATAGGCCAGACAGAATTGTGGGTTTGATGTTTTCGGTTGCCCCGAGTTCAAAAAAAGGAAAGAAAAAAACAATATGTTCTACTGTCCAGCGGAGATGTGTCGATGGGATGTGATTGGGCTTGGATCATATGCCGAGTCATTCATGCTGTGTCTACCTTTGTACATCACAAACAATAGCTCGTGTTGCCAAGGCGCCTTGTTGGATTAGGCCTAGCATGGACCACACATAATCAGCAGCCATGTGGGTGTCCTCGCTTGAGAACCGACTTCATGCCACCAGAGGACGTGTATCTGCAAGGCACGGGGCACTACGGTGGCTTTTCTTTAGCTGCCTGATCTATCATCGCACTCAAGCATCAGATGAAATTTGTCAAATCGGAAGACTCCCCGTCCATGCACATCTGATTCGTAGCGCCATCGGAGAAGAAGCCGTCTTTTTGGAAGCTTTGGTAGGATTTGCATGCATATCGTCTGGGCCTCGAATGCGCCTGATCAATCATGCACCCGTGCACTGTGATGTCTTGCGCATGTTGCGGAATATGGTTCCAATGTGGAGCAATTGGTAGCGAGAGCAGGTTGGGAATGCCAACACGTACGCCCCAAAAAGATGAGTGCCAAGAATGTGAAATTAGTGCTGCTTAGGATCTACGGCATCCTTGATCCATGTTATCCATCCAAGTATAAGCAGCCAAGATACCATGCAAAGGAACCCACACAATTACAATCCTTGTAAACCACGCCTAAACTTTTCCTGCTATACCGTAATACGTGTGCCGAAGATATATGGCGTATGATGTGAAAAGGTTGAGGAGAAAAATCCGACGCGGAAGAGAAAGCAAATGCGTCTTTGTGATGCTTATGCTTCTGTGGAACTTTTTAGACCCGAAAAAAAAACTAGCTGTAGGACGAGTGCCGGGTAGCCTTTCGAGCTGTAATTTTTTTGCCTGTGCGGAGATTGAGCTAAGCCTGATAACCCGCTACAGATCGGGCGTGATGTTCTTCAGACCATTCCTCGATATTGGGGTGCGAAGGGTGTTGTTCGGAATGAGGTCGTGGCATTGGCTGACGAGAAGAGGATGATTCTGGCTCATTCTCTATGTGAGTCACGGCCTGTACCAGGCCTTTTCGCATGAAACTTTCCGACTCTTGCTCATTGAGGTCGTCGCGATAAGGATCATAATATTTGTACTCTATATCGCCCTTGCCATTCTCAAGACCGGGTGCTCTCCATGTAGATACGCCTGTAATTGCATCGTATTCTTCGACAGTTGATGCAAGCCTTTTACCACCTCCACCGGGAAGGTCTACCACAAAGGCAGGCATCATGAAGCCTGAAAAGCGTCCGCGGAGGTATTTATCCATGCGGAGAATTGTACTAAGGGGAGTCCTCAAGTCTTCGATGTCCCGTACTAAATCGCATTGATAAACGTAATACTATTTCAACTATTAGAGATTGTCCAGGACGTGGAGCTTGGCGTGCAAGCAACCGGAGTCTTGAGGCTCTCGGAAACGGCTTACCGGTTGGATATTCATATTTGCAAGGGCCTTAATGAGCCTTTCCATTACTTGCTCACTGTCGTTGATACCTTTTAGGAGCACAGACTGGTTGCGGACAATCACTCCTTTTTTGAACAGATACCTGGCCGCAGCTTTTGTGATCCACGAGATTTCATTGGGGTGATTGAAATGTGTATGCAAGCATACTTGCTTCCCTACATCTCGACCACGATTCGACAAATTCACGAGCGCGTCGGTCCAGGGATCTGTCCTGTCCAAGATCCGGCCTGGAGCAACCGCTAAGCCTTTGGATGCAAAACGGAAGCGGCGAATGTGTGGAATGCGGAGAAGCCTACTTCTTGTTAGTCTCAAGATATATAAAGGGCACCGGACAAAAAATCTCACCGGTCACCAATATCGTAAATATCTTCCGGGGCAAGGTAGTATGAATCTCCACCAGAAACAACGATGTCTTCAAGACTCTTATCCTGTTCGATGTGTTCAAACACGGCCTCCCATCGTTTGCGGCTAGGCCTCTGGGGAGATTTGGTTACGGTTTTTGTGTTTGCGCCCACTGCGTAGGAACGCGTGCAAAACCTGCAATATACAGGGCAAATCGACGTGGCTGTTTTGAGCCGATTAAAATATGGTCCGTTGCATGAGAGTGATCATATGATGCATGCCTCACCTAGAAACAGTGCTCTACCTGGGTATCGATGGACTAAGCCGGCCACCTCTGTTCTCATCAGTATCGAGCTCATGGGAAGAAAATGTGGTCATACGAGAATCTTGTTGTTCCCCAAGAGAGTCCAAAGTAAGCATTCTATGATCCTTCAACATGCCGCTCTTCAGTGTGATAAATTGGCGTCGGATAGGATCATCCAGAGGGCTGTCCCAATTGATAGATGAGAGGATATGAGGAGTAAGGCGGATGCTCATGGGCGCGGTATTGAACCCTGCAATGGCATCTTGAATGAAATCATGTCTGGTCCTAATGCTTTGTAGCCGGTAATTGGTAGACGGCCCCAAAATGTCTGGAAGTACCTTTTGGAGGAACCGTTCGAGTTGTGCAATAGTAGCGACAGTGTTTCTAAGCTGATAATCCGGTTAGGCAGAGACTGGAAGGAGCAGACATGACAGACTTGAAATCTATAGCTTATGAATTCGGACGAGTCTACATTCTCCCACCCAGGGATCTTAGTCCAATAAAGATCCTGCTTGACGTTTTGAGCTGATCGAGGAGCGTTATTGGTCAATCTTGCTAGAGCACGAAGCTGGGTTGGGTTCAGAGACAAAGGCAGACGCGAGGTGGTGGGTTGGACACGAGTAAATAGCTTGAGCAAGTGCATTTTGGCCCTGTATGAGAGAACTAGACGAGACTATCAAGAAGTGGGCTGGGTCGCAGGTTTTGAGTTTAACTCGTCAAAAGAAATTGTGAAACCACGTCACAGAGCATGACTTGGTGACCTTTAGATTCACGGCAATGAAACAAGGTACAGCAGGGGCTTTAGAGCATCATCTTTTTCGTGGCTGGCGTGGTCAACAGCTAGCACACGGGTGGATCTGGAACTCGCCGAAGAGCATGACGGACGATAGTTACGAAGTTTCTGGAGACAGGCATTGATATGTGGAGTGGCGGTGAAGCTAGTAGCAAGCCAGGCTAGTGAATGCTCAACATAGATCAGCAGAGAAGCATGCTAAAACGTTGTACCATGGCAGGGTTACTGGCGTCGGGAAACTGCAGCAACAGCAAAGGATGTGAAGAAGGGCCCGAGCATCTCCTCCCGGTAGCGGAACGCAACGAGGCGTCAAAATGCACGGGAGTAACGAGCGGGCCCACAGTCCTAGTACCGAGTAATCAGGGAAGAAACACGGAGTGGTGGAAAGAAATAATTAATCGAGGCTGGTTACTGGCGTTTGGTGCAGAATGGCGGGCGATGGAAGGACAACGTGTCGTGAGGGGAGAGTAAGGCGTCGGGCGGAGGTTTTTCCGCAGGTTAACAGCGAGCTGTCGTGGAAGAAGACAGACGGTGGAGTGGACTGAGATGCGGGCGTTGTGCTGAGAAACAATTCATCAGAACACGCAGGGGCAGTCCGAAACGGGGTTAGCGACTGCAGCGTCCGGGTTCAAGCAACATCCCGATTGTGCCACAATACCAAGCCCCGCATAACCCAAATCCACATACCCTCTGTACCTCTGTCTCTGCCGGTGACATTGAATCGCTTTAACGCTGCAGCCAAGCGAGCCGACGCCAGGCGAGGCCAATACTGTCGAGCAGCTCTTTCGCGCCCACGCAGCTGTGACTATCATCATCGCCGTCGCTGCCCACCACACCCACATCGCCCGCAACGCCCACACCCCCTCATCGCCGCCATGCCTGACTCGCCAGCGCTCGCCACGGCTGGCCCTGCGCCCCCGGTCGAGTCTGCGGCCCAGCAGCAGGCCCGTCTGCGAAGGGAGCGCAGGGCCGCGAAGCTGCAGGCCGGCGAAAGTCGCCTGCAGTCCATCACGGCGCTGCAGGGCGGAACCCATCGCGACGTGAAGAAGGACCTCCCTGGTATGTTCGAGTTCCCTGTCTGCCCCGCGTGTCTGAAGCGTGTAGCTAAAGTTGGCGTTCAGCGAAGCCATCGCCCACATCGTCCGGAACAGCGACCGCCGACCCTGCTGAGGTCGATATCTCCAAGCACCACTACGTCCCGCAAGCCCAGCCTCGTCTGCCTTCGCCATTCGCTTTCGATGGGAACACCACTCCTCAACCTATTCCTGCGGGCCTGTCGAACCAAAACCAGGATCCCATCATGCAAATGATGCAGCAGATGCTGGCGGGAGGCGCCCCGGGGAGCAACCATGACGGAGTACCAAATCCTGGTGACCTTCCTCCGGGCCTGGCGAACCTCTTTCCCGCAATCCAGGGGGGTTCTGCGCCTGAATCCTCGCCAGAGCAGTCATCCGCCTGGGTCTGGCGCCTCGTGCACTCCCTCTTCTCGCTCATCTTGGCCGTTTATATTGTCTTTGGCACGTCTTTTACCGGCTCCAGCCTCTTGCGGAATCGCGAGGCGGGCGATGAGGACGGCGATTGGCACCGTTCAGACCTTTCACCAGACCCGTTTGCCCGCTTTTTCTACCTCTTTGCTACGTTCCAAGTTGTCCTCCAGACTTCGCGCTACTACATCGAGCGCGGCCAGCTACAGGGCAGTGGCATGCTGAGTACCGTCGCGCAATTGCTGCCTGAACCGTATGCGGGTTATGCCCGGGTCATAGGGAGGTACAGCGTCATATATGGTACTGTGGTGAGCGATGCTATGGTTGTTGTGTTTGTGTTGGGAGTTGCGAGTTGGTGGAAGGGAGGCGTGTGAACGGAGCTCGAGGTAACTTTGAATGATATATCATGGCGGGCAGCTAGCTTAGCTTAATTAATAGTACGACCGTAATGGCAAATATATGAGACGCGACTTGCACCACGCATGCAGGACAAACGTTCCACTGGCAGCAGTGTTAAAATTGTGTTGCACATGTGGTGGTCCCAGTTGCGGGGTGGCTCGATGAAGACGTGCTGCACATGGTCCAGCTCTGAACCTTGAACGAGCTCTATGATTTGCAATCTTTGCTGCGCATGTAATACTTTCGGTGGAACTGATTAGCCAAGCCTTGTAGCGCTGCTGGTTAGGTCGTTGGGCTGTGTTCGTCGACGGCCATCATCGCAGTACTCCGGAGGCTCGGTATGCCGGACAATACTTCATGTTGTTTTCAACAGCCCTGGCCCTGTCTATTCCTAGTTTCGTGTTGACATTTCCTAGTTATCTAAGGTCCAATGCGGTGTCTGGTAAGTTGGCATTGATCATGTGATTTCCATTGCTCTTTCATGTTAACATTTAAGTATATACAAAATGTTCCTACCAATACATATCCTACACGATCTTCATTCCCACAAAGCGCAGTCAATGATTCGCTAAACTCTATGCCGAAGCCAGGACATCACCCCTTGCCAGCCGTAGTAATTCTTCCTCGCGCCGTTGTGCCTCCAGCTTCTCTCTCACCTCCACCCTGTCCTTCTCAGCCTTTATTTTGAATTCGGTAATTTCCTGCAGCTCAGTGAGTTCTTCGAGTGTAGCCTGAATCATCTCCGCGCCGGTTTTTTCAATAAGCTTTTCCAGTATCTCGCTGTCAGTCAAGGTTTTGATGTCAATGGTGTGTGTGGGCTTTGCCTCGTGTGTACCCGAGGACGAAGCCGAAATGCCAACGGAAGTAGCCGGCGTTTTCGAAGTGAAAATGTGAAGATATGCGGGACCCAAGGGGTCTAGATGCCGTGTAACTTGCATGGGAATGGCAGGATTGCGGTACTTCACTCGAGGAAGTATTTGGTGCCAAAAGTGCCTGACCATGTTCTGTCAATTGCCTGCCCTTGCCGGAAGCTGTTCTGCTTTCCAAAAACGCAGAGAAAAGCCCCATGACCTGTAAGTCACGAGATATGGAGCGTACCTAGCACCGTAATGCCCCCCTCCAACATATTTTTTGTGGAATTCCATACTGATTTTAGTGACATCCTTAGGTAAGATAAGTGCTCCAGGTCCAACTCGTATCCGTAAAAGCTGTTGGATTACGTCAATACTCGAGTGTAATTGTCTGATCTTCGGCCATGTATGGGGTGGGAGGGGGAACAATGGTAGATGGAAGGGCAAGTGAGCTGCAGCCATGGGCGTGGTGGGACGCGTGTACCTTCTGTAGCGGGCGTTAGCGAAGGATTGAAAAGCACAGCAAGTATAGATAGAATTCGGAAACTCACTTCGCGCAGTTTGCGCATCCGTTTTACTATGTTGACCATGGTCCATGTACTGAATTGGGGATGGACTTGAGCGGTAGAAAAAGTGGCCGCGCGAGAGATTTGGATGGACGCCTCGGAGCCGGCGTTCAGCCGAAACGGCGCCTCTCATTGGTAGAGCGGAACACTCACATGGGTAGCAGATTACTGGTCTTTGTTGCGTTTGAAAGCACCGATAGCAGTTCCATCAAAATCAAATGTTGGTAGAGCGCCAGGGTACGCGTGGACGTACTTTTAAATTCTGTTTCCTCTTTTCTGTTTGTTGCAGCCCAGCACGCCTGCATCGGCACCTCTCTCGGCCGTAAAACACCCATGTAGACATGCCCCATTACAAGTTACTACCATGACAACTTGGTCCTAATGAGAACTCCAAAGGCAAACCTCTACCTTGGCAGCAAATATACTTGAAATAACCTCCAACGCCACACAAAGCGGTGAATACTGAGCCTCAAGCGATGAAGCAGGGCGCTTTTACTGCGCAGGACGGGGGCCCTGCTGCGATGCGCCGCCTTGGGGTCCCATGCGACGGCCCCTATGCTTGGTCAGAAGCGCACGACTGAAATATCAAGATGCACTCACATGAAGGATCTGCTCACAAAAGAGATGACAATCATAGGTAACCATGAAGGCATCCTGGAGAAAGCCCAGAAGACATAGGCAAGCGGAATGGCCAACCCATAGTTTTGTAGAGGGCCGTTGAATGGGTGCCAGGGACCCTCATACGGCTCTGTCTTCTCATAGCCCTTGTCCACGATCAACTTCTTGAAGGTATCTACAGTGGTGGAAGTACGATTGAGAGGGAGAAAGCGCACAGTGGGTGCTGGAGCCGACTGGTCGGCAAGCGGCTTGGGGATTTGGAAGTAGTACAATGAAGGTGGCCCCACGGACCATGAGTTGCAGAGGATGGCCTCCTGGTCACAGTTAACGACGGCAAACTTGGGTGGGCTCGGCTGGGCGGCCATGAGGGGTAGTGAATTGTTCCAGGCTTTGGACGCATTCCCGCACAAGCCGTAGCAGGTGGTGTTGCCACCGGTGATGAAGACGAGCCAGTCCTGGGCTGTGGGCACGCTGGCCGTTGGATCGACCGTCAGCGTCTCCTTCCAGTTGTTCAAGGTCAGTTCATGCTGGATATGCTCAGCAGCTTTGGCAGACGCGGCCTTGAGCGGCGCGGTGGATGCGGCGGCGGGGACTGCTGACGAGACAACGGCAGCAGCCTGGTTCCAGATGCCCTTGAGCTTGTTGAGCAGCAAAGCCTGCTCCTCAGCGAGGGTGGAGGCGGAGAGGGCGAGCAGCAGCGCGAACGAGATGCGCATGGTGGCGGGGCGAGAGATTGAGCGGGGTGAGAGATGAAGGAAGTGAGGTGGGCGGGTTGGGATGATGCAGTGGCTGCAGTTGGTTCACAGGCGCAATAGATCACAGGATTTGGCGAGTGGTTCGCGCAGCACGAAATGTGGGGGCCGTCGGGCGGGTAGCAGCAGCAGGGTATGTATGCAAACACTTGCAAAAGAGAGGGCAGCAAAGGGAGGTAAAGGGAAGAGAGAGAGAAAGGAGAAGAGATGATGAAGCGACGGCCGATGCTAGCCAGTATTGTCGTCGTTGTCGTTGTCGTCGTTATTGTTATTGCTGCTTGGCATGCTCCGGCTGTTTTGCTCAAAACATAAAATTCATATCAAACAGCACCGAGAATAGGGGCATGTGCCCTCTCAGTCTTTCTCTTCCAACACGCATTTCTTCACCGCCCTCGCCCTCTCGAACCTGCTCCTGGGTACCGCCGCCGGTCCGCTGACGGCCAAGCGGCAGGAAAACGACTATGAGGGCAACGCCTCTGCCTCTGCCTCTGCCTCCGCATCCAGTACTTCTAATGTTTCTGTTACCCCTACATCCGCTGTCGCATCATCCTCTTTACAGACAGGAACGACCTCCTCGATCCAGTCCCGTGCGTCGGCCGCGCTCGTCGAGCAGACGCTAAGTGATGGCAGCATCATGACAGTAAAAGTGCTCCTGCAGCCCACCGGCGTCGACACCTCGACCACGGCACTCGTAACGACAACCCCTTCTCCCACCACCACCTACACCTCCCGGACTGGCCAGCCCGAGCCCCTCAGAACTCTTTTCCCCTCTTGCGTTGGCGATGACAAGGCTAGACCCTTCTGCCGCCCCTTTGACAGGTCTACCCTTTACGTCGGCAAGACCTACTATGTTGCCTGAAACCACAACTTCTTTTCAGGCGCCAATGCTACCGTCCGTATCAAGACCCACCCGGCCAACGAGACAGACGTCGAACTGTGGTCGTCCGATGACACTCAGAATGGCTGGGACTATGTGACTGTCAACATGCAAAAGGAGTGGCTCCAAGGTAAGCATCGCCCGACCACAATCTCCTCGTCCACACCACCTGATGCTGCATTGTAGACTACTCCTTGTTCAACTTGACCTTCGTGGCTGTAAGTAAGGGAAACAAGCCCAGTGACCAACTGCAACGTGGGGCTGGGCCTATTGTCACTCTGCAGAACGAGCCTCCCCGCCACTACCTCCTCCACCCAAAAATTCTATCATTAAGGAAGGTCTATACATCGGCCTTCCTATTGGCCTTGCGTTCGTCCTACTGATCTTTATTGGCTTATTTATCGGTATACGCAGCTAGCACATCATCGGTCTTAGTTACATCATGGGTCGCCACGGTCATAGCTACGGTGCTGGAAAAAGTAAGAGGCAGCGTATAGCTATTAGGAAGAAAGGTGCTATTAGGATTAAGCAGCGGTATATCCATCTATTATACTAATATAGATTAGAATATATTTTTAATAATATTATATTAGCTGAATAAATTTATAAACGAGACTTTTATCTTAAGTATACTAAATAGATCTTAAAGATAGTAGTATTTCCCCTGCTATACGATAACTTAAAGATCGTATAAAGAAAAGATCTTAAAGGGTTTAGGATAAAAGCTGGCGGGATTAGGGCCTAGCGTTACTTTATCCCTTTTATAAGAGCTAAAAAGACCTAAAACTATAGTTAGATTATTTACTATCTTAACTACTATTAAATAGTTAATAGTATTTTAGTAGCTTATAGTATACTAGTACTATACTATTACCTAGTACTATAATTATTAAATATATCTTAATAACTATTTTAATAACTATAATATTATAACTCCTAAGTAAATTACTATTAGTAATATATATATTGATTTCTAGACTAGATTTAGTAGTCTACTATTATAGTACTATTAGAAGTATAACTATAAAATATAGTCTTAATACTCTATAGAAGTCTATATAAATCTATAGCCTATAGTCCTTTATTTATTTAAACTACTCTATTTAAAACTTATTATATCCTAAGAAAATATTATAATTTAAAAGGAACTATCTAAAACTTTTTTTATATTTAGATATATATATTAAAATATATAGGTATTTTATTACCTATAGAATCCCTAAGTTGACTAGAATTATCTATAGAGCCTATTACTAACTTTACTATAATATTTTACTAAGATAATAATAATATTACTATCCTCTACCCTACTAATATAGACGCTTATTATACTTTTATAGCCTTTAAGGTAGTTAAATACTTTACTTTAGATATAGCTAGATTCTTAAAGAATAGGATAGAAGAGAATATCTAAAATATAGCCTTTAGTATAGATAAATATACTAAATTTAATAATATATTAATTAAATAAATTTATAAATAAGACTTTTATTTTAAGTACGCTAAAAAGATCTTAAAGATAGTAGTATTTCCCCTACTATATAATAACTCGAAGATTATATAAAGGAAAAATTTTAAAGATTTTAGGATAAAAGCTAGTAGGACTAGAGCCTAGAGTTACTTTATCCCTTTTATAAGAGCTAAAAAGTCCTAATACTATAGTTAGATTATTTACTATCTTAACTACTATTAAATAGTTTATAGTATATTAGTATTATACTACTACCTAGTATTATAACTATTAAATATATCCTTAATAACTATCTTAATAACTATAACTCTACTATAGTACTACTAATAGTATAACTATAAAATATAGTTTTAATACTCTATAATAGTCTATATAAACCTAACTTATTATATCCTAAGAAAACGCTATAATTTAAAAGAAACCATCTAAAACTTTTTTTATATTTAGATATATATATATTAAAATATATACTATAGGATCCCTAAGTTAACTAGAATCGTTTATAGAGCCTATTACCAACTTTGCTATAATATTTTACTAAGATAATAATAATATTACTATCCTCTACCCTATTAGTATAGATATCTACTATACTTTTATAGCCCTTAAAGTAACTAAGCGCTTTACTTTAAATATAGCTAGATTCCTAAAAAATAGGATAAAAAAGAATATCTAGAATATAGCCCTTAATATAGATAAATATACTAAATTTAATAATATATATTTAGACCTACCTAAGATAGTCTAAATATATTACTTTAGATAGTTTATTATATACTATTTAATAAAGTAAGAAGGAGGAAAGGAAATAAGGATAATATTAAATAATATATTAGTAGTAAAAAGACTATAAAAGAAGTAATCGATCTAGGTTATAAGTAGGGTATAGCTACTATAGAGTAAAAGCTTTAAAAAGGAGCTTTATAATAAGTTAACTAGTAAAGGGAGTATTACCTAAATATAGGTAATTATTAGAGCTATATAGTTTAAGGGTTACTAATAAGTAGATAAAGGGAGATAGAGGGTATAGATAGTTTAAAGAAATAAAGGAGCTATAAAGGTAGAAATAATAGTAGAGAATATAGACTATAATAATAATCTTTTTAAAAGTTCTTATTTATATAATATTAGGTTAATCTATTTAAATATATACTTATATAATTAAGATATTTAAAGGGTTTATATATAATTAATAGAAAAGACTAGTAAGTATATATTATATCTACCTAAGGAGATAAAGATACTAAATAAATAGTATAATATTATTTAAAGATAACGCGGCTTTATCCCTTTTATAAAAGTTAAAAAGTTTTAATATTATAATTAGATTATTTATTATATTAATTATTTTTAAATAATTAATAGTATTTAAATAACTTATAGTATTGGCTAAATTAGCTAAATAAATTTATAAACAAGACTTTTATTTTAAGTATACTAAATAGATCTTAAAGATAGTAGTATTTCCCCTACTATATAATAACTCAAAGATTATATAAAGAAAAG
>Ga0247757_10000928_pt1 | contig 21835 bp, 23 predicted proteins | sample UWRJL126311R4_FD_180929 | JGI IMG/M metagenome (GOLD analysis project Ga0247757, IMG submission 180929) | Plant litter microbial communities from Arlington Agricultural Research Station in Wisconsin, United States - UWRJ-L126-311R-4 | ecosystem: Environmental > Terrestrial > Plant litter >...
AGGTTAGAGGCCCGTAAGTGATATACCGGATAATACCTTGAGAAGGCCTTCGTGGGGATAAAAAGTTCGGTAACCGAATACTAGACACTGCCCTGAGAAGGCTTTTACAAGAGCAAAAAGGTTATACCTAGAGAGGGCTCTCAAAGGCCTTTATTTTCCACTGTTATTTTACTCGATCTCGTCTCGTGAGGGTCATCAAGAAGGTGTTGCTGCATTTGACTTCGTTGTTTCGAACGCAAGGAGGATCCTCGGCGATGTTGCAGAGCAAGCGCTCTCGAAAGAGACCGGAAGGTTAGCGACCCGTAAAGGCTGAATTTCAAACAACAACACAAGCTTTTGGTCACGTTTTGCAAGACCAATCAAGTTATTAGACATTAGTGGTATTTAATACCTGCTTTGCTACAGCTCAAACTGTCGAAAGAAATCAATTCTCTTCAAAAAGGTTAATAAGACAAGAATGAATGTTTACGAAATACTCACTCCGTCCTCGTCCTCGTCCCCGCTTGGCCTCATGGGCCATCTCCTCCCAGGCCTCCTCTCCGAAGCGCTCCGAGACCCTCCGCTTGGTCTCGTCCATCCTCCTCTTGAGACGCTTCTCCTTCCTCTCCACCTGCTTGAGCTTCTGCTCCAGCTTGCGCTTCTTGGCAGCAAGCCGCTGCTGCTCGGCCCTTTGGGCGCTTACAGTGCTTCTGAAGCTCCCAAGGTCTTCTTGGTCTTGAGCTGTTTCTGTCTTGATATTAGATGCAAAGAACAGGGAGTTGGTTCGCTGACTTTTGGTGCCATCGTCATCTTGATTGGCAGGACCCGGGACAGCGCCGGTCTATCGTACTGTTAGTATTCCTATGATTGTATGATTTGAAAACTAGTTTTGAGTTGAACGTACCTCGAGTGGACGAATACGTCCGTAGAAAACATCCATTGGATGTGGCAGAATGGTGGCATCCGCCGGCTGTCCCTTCACGCGGGGCGGATCATGCTATTTTGCTTTAGTTAATGCTACAATGATATGGTTTGGATGCTAGCTATAGGTGAGCGTACCGGGTAATATCGGCGCAAGTCCCCTTGCATCAGATGTGACAGTAAATTACTGTCACTATCTGTGCGGTCTGGGGCTTGCGCATTGTTGTCAGCTCCCACTTCCTCCTTCGGCTTGGAGCTGCTTTCTTCAGTAGAGCCGATGGCTCTTGCGGGTGATTGAAAGCGCGGGCTGAGTGGAGGAGTGTGTGACATGTTGGTGTAGGTGTACGTGAGTAGGTGTGGTTGAATGTGTAGAGAGAAATGTGTGGAGAGAAGTGTGTGGAGAGAAGTGTGAGGAAGTAAAGAAGTGAGCGGAGACAGAAAAGTGAGTTGAGGTAAAGAAGTGAGCAGGAGCAAGAACGGTAGCAGAGGTAAACAACAAGGCAGCACTAGCCCAAAGAGGCTAAGTAATAGCGACTTAGGGTGAATAGGCTTCAAGCCCATAGCGCGCTGCAGCATAGGTGAACAAAACAAACAAGTGCAGCTGCTCTTTCCGCCCACAACAATCAAAATTGAAAAGCTTCAGTGATATAAAAGTAATTTATGCCATTTCTTTCTGGGCCGCGATAGTACGCTGTCATCCCTGAGTAGTGGATCAATGCCCCAAAAAGCATCATAGCATTGGAGAACCAGACCGTTCTAACTTGTACTTGACATTCTGAAACATTTTCTTTTTACTCATTCAAATGGGAAAGTGCGTATCTGTTATAGTCCATGTCCCCTGAGATTATATCTTGTCACTCCTCGACCGGCTTGATAAGTCCTTGCTTAACCTGATTCTCAGTATATAGTTCGCTGGAGCCTTCCTGATCCGATGGAATGAACAGATAACATGAATTCACTATTGGAGGTACTATGACTAAGAAAATATCAGCCTGGTCGTCTGAGACTATGTTGGCATTAAAGTCAAAATCCGTACTTAGGCAATACGCCCATGACAAACGGCGAGACTTTCTTAAATTGTTTGATGGCCCTTTTTGAATTCATACACGGAATGTGGACATGCGTCGTACAAATAAGGAAAAGAATCTCAAGGTAATAGCGTTTCCTCTGTTAAACATTCCCTAAAGGACGTTAGAATTGTAAGCGGACGAGAAGACCAATATCGATTTCCAGTCAATAGACATTATATTTAAAGCCGTTGTCGAAGATGATACCCCACATCACTCTGTCACTTTCATTGTTTCAAAAAAATTATGAAATTTTTCATTGGCAATTGATCGCCCAACGCAGACGAAACCATAGTATTCTCCCCTTCGACCCAGAATCCGATGGAAAGCCGCCACCCGGCGTAAGCCAAACACGAAACTACATATTGAACCGCGTCCTTTGCTTCTCCATTCCCGCCTTCCACTGCCACTCCTGCCCGCTCTTGTGTTGAATACCTCTATCGATGCGCCTGAGTTTCTGGAACGAGAGTCAGTAGCCTGTCTGCTGAACATGGAGCTATCACGGAAGATCCGTTGGAGGAGCAAAACTCACCAAAGTGCATCTCGGCCCAATTTCTTGCATTCCGACTCTAATATCCTCGACGCCTGAAACCGGCTTTCCATCGGCTCCAACGACGCTCTTCTCCCTTCCCTTCTTTTCGCGGAAGATGTATCTGTGGCGGCGGAGGAAGATATAATCACGCTGATTATGCCTAGTTACAGTTAGCAAAGCTTTTGCATATTGAAGATATTTGGCATATCCAGCACATAACCGCCAGATCTGATATGGGGCTGGCATGCCAGGGAAAACTTACAGCGTAACAGCCGTGCGACCGACAAATTCAGGTGCTTGTGGAAAGAGACCTTGCCAAAGATGCGCAGTGAGCATGCCCAGAGGCGTCTTAAAATTATTGAGAATCAACTCTGGATGGAACCCTTGGTCCCTGCACAACGTTAACACTGTCCTATCTATCGGCTCGAGAGTCAACTTACACGCCATGGCCGGGCAGTTTTTTGCCATCAACCCAATTCGATATGGAAAAATGGAAATGCGGTCCCGAGGGAAGAAGTACGATGTCGAGGCCATCAGGCTCCTTCGCATGATGCGCCTGCATGAGAATAACAAGCGCGGAGTACCCGCGATTGTGTGCGAACCCGGCAATTTCGCGGACGCTATATTTGTGTGCGTGGGCATGAGCGGATCTGCGAACGTATGTAGCGTTCGGGAAGAAAGTCGAAAGCGTCTGCGCTTGGGGGTGAATAGTTGCGTTGATGGATGTCGTGACAAGGATTTTAGGCTCCTCGACGCGGTTATACACAGCCGGAAACTTCTGCTTCAGAAATTCAGGCGATATATCCATGTTCGTTGCTGTTGACATAGGACTTGCTGCTCGTTTAGGTGGATCGGGTTTCCGTTTTGATCTCGAGGGCGCCGAGTCTGAATCTGATGCACCGTCGTCCGAAAAGTCTTCCGCTTCTGAGTCGGAGTCGAGCATGCTGTCGACTTCTTCGTCATCTTCATCATCGTCGCTTTCTGCCTCTGCATCCCGCTTTTTAAGCTTCTCTAGTAGACCATCTTCACCGTCTTCCTCTTCATCCTCGCCCCGCGCGGCAGCCTCCTCTTCCAGCTTCCGCTTCTTGGCCAGACGCTCGACGTCTATCGCCCAGCCCAGTGCATCTCCCTCATCACCCAAGTTCTCGTTATCCCATGTTCGTTTGCTGTCGATCGTCACGGGGATGTTGTGCGCAAGCCGCTCTTCGCGCAACGAAGGGTTTTTCGCTTCTTCTCTCTTTCTTTTGAATCGTTCGTCCCGCTTTGCGGCTCCCCTAGTCTTCTTGATTGTGAGGTATGCGCTCTGGCGACGGAGCTTGTTTTTCGGTTTCGTGCCCGCTGGCATCGAGTCTTTCGAGGAAGCCATCGCGGCGGAAGGAAAAGTTGTCGTCGTCGCTACTTGTGGTATCCAAGACCTAGTGAAAAGCCCGAAGAGAGTTTCCGACCGCGTCCACAGAGCGATACAGCCTCTACACCAATGAATCCTTACTTTTCCGCACCCAACGAAGAACAGACGCGCCCAGCATCCGACGTTCCCAAAAATTTTGGGCCGCGCGGCGAATCCTTTTCCCGAAAAGCACGAACGCTTGGCGTGTCGAGCCACTCAGCTCGCGCAGCGACCGCGACGTCGCCTCTTCCGCAGCGCGTTGTAAATTACTGTATCTCTATATTTCATCTAAAAAATTGCCTTCTCCTGTCCCAATTGGGGGAAGGTGTGTATTCTCTGATAGTATAGATGCGCTCGCTAATGGGTGGGTTGGGCGCGTGCGTCCGCGTCTCTCTGCCCCGTAGGCCCTTTTTCACTACCCCACCTTGTCTTGTTTATCCCGCCCGGAGCTTCACCACCACAACCCCACTCCACCGCGCTCAGGTGTATAGGCCCACCAAGAACAAGAAGAAGGTCAGGATGGCGCAAGGCATGACCACGCTCAAGGGACAACCCTTTGATAGGGTATTGCTGGAGAGCTTGATGAGGGTATGTTGAAGCGGGTGCAACACGACGGAGTCATACTTACAGTGCCACAGCGTCGCATGTTTTACACGCCTGCGTTCGATATCTATGGCGGCGTTTCTGGATTGTACGATTACGGGCCGCCGGGAAGTGCATTGACGAATAACATCATCGATGTGTGGAGGAAACACTTTGTGCTGAAGGAGAATATGCTCGAGGGTGAATGCGCACACGACGTCGGGATGAGACACGCTTCTGACGATGGCTAGTTGACTGCACGATGCTCACGCCGTACGACGTTCTCAAGACGTCCGGCCACGTCGACAAGTTCGCCGACTGGATGAGCAAGGACCCCAAGACCGGCGAGATTTTCCGCGCAGACCACCTCGTCGAAGAGGTACTCGAGTCGCGGTTAAAGGGCGACAGGGAGGCGCGTGGACAGAAGGCCAAGGTGGAAGAGGAGGACCCCAAGAAGAAGAAGAAAGTCAAGGCCATCACGGCAGTCAAGCTCGACGATGCTGTCGTGCAAGAGTACGAGGAGGTTCTGGCTAAGATTGACAACTATAATGGCCAAGAGCTCGGTCTACTCATGAAGAAGTACGACATTCGCAATCCTGCAAACAATGGCGAGCTGCAGCCTCCGGTCGCCTTCAACCTTATGTTCCAAACTTCTATCGGCCCCTCCTCTAACCTTCCAGGATATCTTCGTCCCGAGACCGCCCAGGGGCAGTTCCTCAACTTCGCAAAGCTTCTCGAGTTCAACCAGCAGCAGATGCCATTCGCGTCTGCCTCGATTGGCAAGTCATTCCGAAACGAAATCTCGCCGCGTTCCGGTCTGCTGCGTGTACGAGAGTTTTTGATGGCTGAGATTGAGCACTTTGTCGATCCGGAGGGTGGTAAGAAGCACCCGCACTTTGAAGAGGTCAAGGATGTGGAGCTGGAGCTTCTTAACCGTGAGGTGCAGCTCGCCGGTAAGACCAAGGTAGAGACGATGAAGATCGGTAAGGCTGTCGAGACGGGGCTCGTAGACAACGAGACGCTCGGATACTTCCTTGCGCGCATTCAGCTCTTCCTCCTGAAGATCGGTATTGATCCGAAGAAGATCCGATTCCGGCAGCACATGGCCAACGAGATGGCGCACTATGCGGCTGACTGTTGGGATGCCGAGCTGCTAACTTCGTACGGGTGGATCGAGTGCGTCGGCTGTGCCGACCGCAGTGCATACGATCTGTCAGTGCACATGAAGAAAACTGGGGCGCCGCTTGTCGTGCGTGAGGCTCGCAAGGAGCCCCTCAAGATCGAAGAGTGGCAGTGCGAACTTGACAGAAAGAAATTCGGCCCCAAGTTCAAGAAGGATGGCAAGGCGGTGGAGGCCGTGATCGAGGCACTCTCGCAGGACCTTCGGGAAAAGCTGTCACTGGATCTGGAGAAAGAAGGCAAAATTGTGCTCGACGTTCCTGGCGTCGGCGACGGCAAGGTGGAAGTAGCAGGAGAACTAATCAAGATCGAGAAGCGAACACGCATAGACAACGTGAGGGAATACACACCCAACGTCATCGAGCCGTCGTTTGGTATCGGTCGAATCTTCTACGTGAGCATGGGCGCCGGGCAGACGTTGAGTCGAGGCTAATGCATGACAGGCGCTCTGCGAACACAGCTACTGGACGCGTGAGCATGATGAGGCTCGCGGTGTCCTATCCTTCCCTCCCATGGTAGCACCGACTAAGGTGCTCATCGTCCCACTGAGCTCGCACGGCGACTTTAAGCCGTTTGTGCGACAGCTCAGCAACAGGCTCCAAGACATGGGCATCTCGAGCCGGGTAGACGATTCTGGTGCATCGATTGGCAAGCGATACTCGGTACGTCAGTGTCATGACATAGGATCCTCCGCTAATGCAGCACGCAACAGCGCAACGACGAGCTTGGTACGCCCTTGGGAATTACAATCGATGTAAGTGGTCGCTTAGGCATGCAGTCGGGGCATGAGCTAACTTGACAAGTTCCAATCCGTCAAGGACAACACATTCACGCTGCGAGACCGCGACTCGACGGAGCAGGTGCGGTCCAGCGTGGACGAGATCTGCAAGGCCATTTCCAGCCTGGTCAACGGCACGGAGCAGTGGGCAGACGTCGCGAAGCGGCTGCCCAAGTTCGAGGGCCAGGAGGTGGATTAGAAGGTGGAGCAAGGCAAGGTGTTTTCGCGCAGCACAAGCAGCAAAACGGCGGACTGACAGACGGGCGGCTTCTGCAGCATGTATTAGGGTACTTGTAGGGATGATGGATTCGGCAGGTATTGCGGGTTAGCAGGTAGAGTCATGAAAACAGCATTCCCGGCCGACAGGACAGGTTGTGCGTGCATGCATCTTCGAAGTGTGGTGGGCGACAGGGGGCGGCATCGGAGGTCACAGGTGGCTGATCGGTCGGTCTTGTCGGGGGCCTTCAGCGTTGGCGGAGATTACACAGCCAACAGACCCGTCGGCCGGGTGCTCGCACGACAGATGGCGACAGGCGACAGGCGACAGGACCCGGGCGCTGCGGCAGCGGCAGGCTGACATGCAGCAGATGGGCGATGGGAGCGTTCCTGGGGTGGTTGGAGGGACGGGAGGGATGGGAGGGATCAGAGGGGGGGCCTTGGGCGCCTGGGCCCGATTGAGTGACAAATGGGACTGTTTGCAAGCCGTGTGGGCGCCGACGGGACGGTTGCTCCTGTTGTTGCTCAGGCCCGTGGAACCGGCTGGGGGGGCGACGAGGATGCGCTTCCTCCAGCCCGCCCCGGCCTCAGCGCAGACGTAGAGCGGGATGAGGGACGAGGTGCGTCGTCAGAGCCGTCGTCCCTCTCGCCCTCGCCCTCGCCCTCGCCCTCGCCGTCCAGCAGGTCCCAGGCCCTCTCCTTCTCCCTCTCCATCCAGCCCGTTGCCATCTCTTGCATCATCGGTGGCCGCGATGGCGGCAAGCACTGGAGGCTGGCGCGCTGGCACGCCGACGCCGACCCCCCGCTCGGCCTCACTGCACACCGCAGCGCCGTGCAGCGCAGCAGAGGGCTTCAGCATGGCATGGCTCCCGCCCAACCTTGGCCCTTATCCACATCCACACGCCCTCTCGACAGGTTCCACTAAATAGAGTCTTCTGGAAGCTAGCCCGACCATGCTGGTGCTGTCCCGCAGCGAGCCCCTCCGACGTGCGCCACAGGGTCTGCTCTCTCCCCTCCCTCCCCTCCCATTTCGTTGCTGCTGTAGCCGCCGTTGCAACCCGGCAGCCGTGCACGTCGACTCCACCTCATCTGTTCCACTTGACGTTGCTGTGTAGAGTCGTGGCTGGCTGCGGACCCCCTCTCGCCTCGCCTGCTGCGACCTGGCGTGCGGGAGCTCCCCAGGACAGCTTCTTTGCTCGCCTCCCCTCCTCCCGCTGCCGCTGTCTGTCACTCTCTGCCACACCCGCTGTCTGCTTCTCCCTTGCATTCGTGTTAGACCGTGGTGCGGTAGAGCGCGCGACGCTAAACGTGCTCCCGTGAAGGAAGTCCCACCACCGCCAACATCCTCACAACCAGGCCCGCCACTTGCACCACCACCACAGTAGCGACCTCCGCGGACCTGGGATCCGTCTCCCGACTTCTCTCTGCTCGGGCCCTCGCCGCCCTCTCCAACTCGAAACGTGCAGCTGCAGCTCTGCATCCTGGGGCCTGTCCGTGTTGCACTGCCAATCAGACGCCGCCCGCCAACTAGCTACAACACCAGATATCATCGCCCTTTCCCCCAGGCACCGGGTCCGCAGCTTCTCGCTGCCCTCCCGAGCCCCCGGAGCCGTCCCAGGCCATATTGCTCCCAAGTTGCACCGTCGCGAGGGCTGCCGCTTGACCCCAATCCCCCAGGACTCGTCTGCCGGTCCTTCGGCCCAGGACCATGGAAGGGGGACCGCCACCACCCGAAGATCTGGCCAAACATCACACAGGCCCGTCCCCCAAGCGCCCACGATCTGATTCAGACAGTTCCACCTCCATCGAGTCCCTGTAAGGCGCTTTTCTTTTCTTCTTCCCTGAGCAACCTCGCTTTGTGTTTACCATCGACAATTGGCTTCGCGTAACCCACCCCCGTCCGACCATGACTCGTGGGCTCACCTCCAACCTTGATCGCTAATTTGCTGACCCCAAGTGCCCGTGTGCAGTCGCTCGACGCGGACGCTGATGTCCGATGATCTGCAGTTCGTCTACGAAAATGGCAGGGTCTATGCAAACGACAGCTACTACATGCCCTGCGACCAGACCGAATACGACCGCCTGGCCCTCCAGCACCAGATTTACACGTACGCGCTAAAAGGCAGGCTCACCACCACCAACGTCACAGGCGCCACCAGGAGAATTCTCGATCTGGGTACTGGCCCGGGCCACTGGGCCGTCGCCATGGCCCGCCAGTTCCCCCACGCCGAAGTTGTCGGCCTCGACATGGCCGTGTGGGACATCGAAACCACCGAGGAGGTCATGGGCTGCGCGCGCGTGAGGTGGGAGCTCGACGACCTGGACGTGTGGGGCGTCGAGGACAACTTCGACGACCTGACCATGCGCCTCCAGCGATACGACCCCTCGCGCGACCACGCCAACCGCGAGCCGCTGGAATCCCCTTCCAAGCAGCGCACCAAGCCCAGCAGCGACTCATCGCAGCCGCAGACCCCCTCCGACTCGGCCTACGAGTCCTACATGCTCGAAGCAGAAGCCCAGCCCGGATGGCACTTCTCCGAGCCCTTCGACCTCGTCCACATGCGCGGCATGAAGGGCGCCTTCGCCTACTGGGAAGGCGTCTACGACGAGGTATACAAGCACCTCTCGCCCGGCGGCTACATCGAGGTCGTCGACTTCGACATGACCCTCCCGGACATCGAGTTCGGCGTCGCAGACTTCCCCTTCCCCACCCTCGCCACCCTCTACCTCGCCGTCATGCAGGCCGCCTTCAAGTCCGGCCGCCCCGTAGGCACTTTCTACATGCACCCGACTTACCTCGAGGACGCGGGCTTCAAGGACGTCAGGCAGACGCACGTCAACGTGCCCATCGGCCAGTGGCCCGCGGATGAAGAGCAGAGGTCCATCGGCAAGATGCATCTCGTGTGTATTATGGAGATGCTCGAGGCTTTTCTGCTGAGGTATCTGACCATGTGGGGGGATGCGCAGAAGGAGCATTGGACGGGTGAGGAGGTGAGGAGGCTGATCGAGGTGGGGAAAGGGGAGATTATGGCGTGGGCGGAAGGGCCGCTTCAGAGACCGGATGGGGGGACGAGGGAGGGGTGGTGTGCGAGTTACAAGTGGATCGTGGGGAGGAAGCCGTCTGGTGGAGGGAGGGAATATCGGAGGGGGAGTTGAAGGGGGGAAGGGAGGGGATCGAGGAAAAAGGGATCGCTAGCTGGTGGAGTGGTAGCATTGGGTCAGGTGGGTCTTGCGTCGGAGCAGGTGTGTGTTATACCTTTTTCTTTTTCTTTCTTACGTCCTTTTTTTTACTCATGCCGTTACGATGGGATGACGATTCTCTTATCCCTTCTTCGGGGAAGCGCTCCTACGCGCAGCATTTCGGTCGTTGGGGGAGCAAAATCTAGCGATTTGGCGTAACTATCGTGCAGAAGGAGAAAATGCATACTATTGTAGGGGAGGTTCGTTGTGCAGTAGCTAGCCAGGCAGGAACGAGAAAGAAATGAATTTAGTTAATACGTGAATCGAGAAGACAGAGATTGATCCGCTGAAGGTTCCTTGAATTGGGGAAAAAAGAACTTGTTGCACCAAAAGCATGTCCGAATTATGACTTTTGCCAGGGAGATGTTCTATATACTGCGACAGAACTGGACATATTCAGGCTTCTCCTTACCTACTGCGTGCGCTCTTCGCCTTCCCAGCACATGCAACCAGGCCCAGCAAGAAACGTTATCGTGGATTCTTTCTACAAGGCACGCACTCGTGCCCCGTAGGATGAGGGGGCATCGCAAGCTCGGAGCCCATCCATGGCTCCTGATGACATTTCATCCAAGAAGCACGCGCATCTTTCGGTACCGCGTATTGTACGCGGCGGCGCGCCCGACACGCCCACCGTGCGGTGGAACGCCTGAACTCGCTTCCCCCGTTTTCAGGCATCCAGAGCGTTGGTTCCGGGTTTCGGGTTGCGAGAGGATTCGCACAGCATCCTTCCCGCGCCACACACACACACACACACACGCACACACATACGTACAAACATACGCACGCACGTACCGGACCGCACCGCAACCGCGCCGGTGACCTGGGAAAAAGGGGTTACACGAAACGAGGCCCTGATGCCGTACGCCTCCATGCGTGCCTGCATGCATGCATGCATACATGCATGTCTCTCCGTCCGAGGAAAAGCCAACACGAGGCGGGAAAGGGGTTGGCCTGGCCCGACCCTGGCCTGGTCTTTACCTACCCTGGCCTTGCCTGGAGTGTGGAAAACATCCCTGCGCAAGACGGGGCGCTGCTGCTTTGCTCGGGCTGTAGGGATTCAACGTGGGGGAAGTATTACTTACTTTTGGAAGAAAAAATAGTGTTTTTTAAAGGGGGCGGGGTTGAAGGGTAGGGAGGGGAATGGTATGTTTCGGGAAACGCGAGTGGTAGTGCTGCGTCGGGCATATAAGTGCTAGCCGTTCGGATATGAGATCCCGTAGGATGTGTATTTATGGAGGTTAGTGGGACGGGGATGTTGGCGTATGTTTTGCTAGGATGGGGTATAGAGTAGATGCGTTTAGGTTGATATGGCGGATTGTAGGCGTGGGAGGTGGTGAGTTTTGAGAACTGAGTTAAGAGGTGTGTGTTTTGGTAGTAAGTAATTGAAGCTAGGGTAGGATAAGAGATGGAGGTTCCGCTGCTAATTTTTAAGTCTTAGGTGAGGAACGAGGAGAATAGGGGATGCTTTCCTCAACTTCGTAGGAGAATTTTGCAGCATCCAAGGCAGCTGCTATTTGACACCTTTGTACAGTAATTTCTAAGCGACCGCGGTACTTTGGCTATGCTGTTTTTGTGCTACAAACACTGACGGCTCAACTATCCGCTACTATTAATCTGCCAATCGAAGTCCATGCAACGTCAAGACTGGGAACTTTTGTCGCTCTCCTCATTATCCATCTCTACCGTCGGTTGTGTCTCTATATATCCTCCGGAGCCCCTGTACCCATGAATGCGCCTAGATAGGGAAATTTTGTCGCTCCCCTCATTATCCGTCTCTACCGTCGGTTGTATCTCTATATATTCTTTAGAATCTCTGTATTCACGAGTGCGTTTAGGCGGTATGTCCGCCACACTGGTGTGCTTGCCGTGTGGTTCATCATAGAGGGGCTATTTTGCCGCAGCAAAGCTACGCAGGCGACGAGTGTGTTCGAAAAGGATCTCCGTGTCTTTTGTGTCCATTTCTCGGAGAATGATTATGTAGTTCGGATCAGTCTGGAGTTGTTATCAGTGTTGTTTCTTCGCCCGGTTATGATGAGACAGCTTACTTGATCCCATTCATATGGAACACCATAATAATGGAGGGTATCAACATCCAGATAATCTTTATGGGTTTTGGTGTAGGTAGGCTGCTTAAACTTGCTACTACCTCCCCACAGCGCAATCGCGCCATGTCGCGCGATTTCGCCATGTCGACCATCTTCGTCTCCAAGTTTCGATTCTAGCAGCCCGGCGTTGTACAAAGCGGCCTCTAGAGGCCTGAGGACAAAATGACATATCTCTAGAACCTCGTTTGGTGGTCGGTAATCCATCAACTTTAGGAAGCGGGGCGCTTTGGCTCCGGGATTGCTCTTGCTTGATTGGAGATAAGCTCTCAAAGTACGGTAAGTGTCTTCGTAGCCATAGCGAGGCCACTCATGGATTCTGGAAACAGATATGCACATGCTAAGTCGCTTCGTCGGGAGGGCTTGATCGGTAAGACAGTAGTGGATCAAAGAAGCGAGTAAATGGCCGGTATGGTTGATTACAGCTGTCAAGTTGGTGACTGCGTCTTTGACCATTCCCAATAAGCCGTCTGGATGCCCATACGGAAGACGGTGCCAGCTCCCGATTTGGTATCTACAATTTGACGTGATTAGATTGGGGCAGTAGCAATATAATTGATGCAACCGAGTTGTGAGAAAATTGAGGGGGAAAAAATGAAGAAACACTTACAGTAACAAACCCAGCCCCAACAAAGCGGTGCGTTTGGTAGAGGTGATTTCGCTTGCAAGCCCAGCCGGTTTTTTGGAATGGTCTGCTGGCATCTGAATGTACGGACTGAGCAGAAGTTCCTCATGCATAAGAGTATTTGTGTCGTCGGTTAATGTGTAATATATACAGTCCACAGGACGAAATATGCGAGCTTGGCCATTCGCGCCGAGACTCACGTAATTGCTCATTACAAGGAGTGCCAGGCGCAGATGAGTACTTGCAAACTTTTGGTCATGAAACCTGTCCTCTTTCAAGAGATTTTCCAGAGTTTTGTAGAGGATCCATCGAGACTTGCAGTCCTGATAAACATGGTATAGAATTGGCCTTTGGAGTAGGCGATACTTTTCTTCGGTGGGTGTGCTCTCCATATTTTACTTCTGTACTGAGCTACTCTACGTAGGTTCTCCTTAGGACTTCTCCTCAATGGAGGCCTCATCCTAAAAGTATCGATTGGAACACTTGCAGATATCAGAGTCACCTTGAGTGGGTGATGTCGCTCTAAATATATCTACTGGATGCTCAAGTCCTCTAGAGCACATTTGTTCAGCATGTGAAAAGCGCTCCGGCAAAGGAATGAACCTTGGGAAAGATCGACTATCCGAGTTACTGGAACGTGCTGAAGCGAAATCCGAAACAATAAACGCACCGTCATACCTAGGAGCGGATACCGAAGACGACGGAGCATACGCCGAGCTAATTCGAGAATGTGCAGATGAGATCAAGGGGTTGAGCACAACGTTCACTGAATTATGCAGCGGCTTTTGCTGCAAATTCGGCTGACAACACAACACGAAATGGAGAGTCAGATCCGAGAGCGTCAAGAATAGCACACCCGGGTAGCCGAGCCCTTGCTACAAGAGCGCCGTGGGCAGGCGGAACCTGAGTATGCCCGGGCAAGACAGTCTACCACTCGTCGGAGGGAATCACCAGAGAGGGATATGAGGATTAAGGTGGATACTACCTATTCCATGCACCGCTGAACGCGTACTTCGGTTGATAACCCAATCAGCAATGCGACACAGTGACTTTTACCACAGATGGCTGGGACTGGAACAGTGACTACGGCACGCCGGTTATTGGTTGGTTAAACGATGTACGCCCCACTGGGGCATGGGATAATGTACAATACAAAACCTAGACTCTGTTAAGCGCACAGAGTCCTATTGGTAGCAACCCTCGTCTCGACCCCACTTGCTACTAGAAAGGGCTTAGTGGAAAAGTCATAAACTAGATTATATGGTACTGTACTCCGTACTATTCGTCCATAATCACATTTACCTTTGCCTCGGCCACGCTTTCAACTCTGCTCTTTTTCTTAGGCTAGGTACAGTACTAGTTCAACAGACAACCTCGTGTTTAATCAACTATAAAAGAGTGTGCCTAAACTCTGTCTCTCTGCCTCCCAACCGCGCGGCTGGGTTTCTTGTTGGTGTGGGTCCTTCGAGCGACAAGCCAACACGAGACATATCCTTAATGGACGGCTTGTGTCGCATACATGCGACACTTGCAAACAAACCGCTCTGTACCCTTAAAAGTGTGCGCCACATTTCTGCACTGATGGGCGGTTAGTATACTGCTGAAGATAGTCCTTCAGCGAGGCCAATTATCACTGCCATGGAACACACTTGCAAGAGTAGTGCTTCATGTAGGAAGGAGCAGCCCGTACCGCTTCAATTTATCCCACTGGCGATCGTCAATTCTTACCGCATATACAGAGCAACATCTAGAGGCCTACTGGCCTTTTAAGATTGTCTTGACATGCCAGTGAATTACCTCTCATGTGTATTGGTTTTCATCGCTCTCGGTACGGCTGCTATCCCAGCCTCGAGGGTAAGTCACGAGGATACACCGCGGTGTGCATATAGATGTTTTTTTCTGCCTGAGAAACGTCTCACACTCATCCACACCAACAACCTTTGCGCAAAATGCTATCCTCTGAGCACGATACCCAACATGCGCGCCACGTCATCGATGAGACAGCATCGCTGCTTGCAAATCATCGCCGCGATGATGGTGATGATGCCACCAACACGACAGCCAGTACTCTTATCAGCCGCAGAGCGGCTGCAAGACAACAAAGTTACACCAAGACACAGTCCATCATTCTAACTACTCTCGTCGTCTTCGTTATCGATTTCGCATTCCGCTTAATCGACGCACTACGGATTGAAATACTTGAGCTATCATCTGCGCGAGTGTCACGATGGCTCGCACTCCGAAACCACCCCTCGACGCCGAGACGAGTTACGGCGCGTGCTATGCCCACCTTGCAATCACGTTCGGATCGCGATGCCGTGCGTATCGCTCAAGGCATACGCGTCGTCGGGTGGCTGCTCGTATTCCACAGCTGAAATGCAGGTAGCCGCCGGGGCAGTACGCGGACGAGGCTGAGCAGCCTTCCGTTCCTGCATATAGGAAAGTCCATTGTTGTTGCAATGGGCTACGATTTCATTTCGCTCTTCAACATCTCTTTTACGACATGGAAAGGTACGGGCTCCCAAAAGGGTTGATCTGGGAATCCAGCGTGAGCACCGGTGGCCGTCAAATGGAGGATGCGGACGTGTTGGAATGGCTCCAATCTGCGGAGCAAGTCGAAGAAATCCTGCTCCGCACTGAACCAACCGCCAGGGAATCTCGCTTTAGATTGTCAGAATTTCCTCGAGAACCAAGACGAAGTCCGAACAAACCCACTGTGGACGTCAAGGTCCATGTTGTAGATGAAACAAGTCCAGAGATTTCCCCACTGGAAAATCGTGCAGGCCTGTCAGGTCACGGGTCGAAGCCACAAAACAATTTACGTCAGCCATTCGTCTTTGGGAGCAGCAAGACGCCTTCAGATGACACCAAGGCTTCAAATAACACCTTTGCCTTCGGTCAAAGTCAATCAGGTAGCAGCGGGCCAAGTTCCGAGTTCTCGTTTAGCTACAAAAATGCAATCACCCAAACAGTCGAACTAAATCAGTATTGTGGCTTTTGTAAAGTCATCTTGCAAAAAGCCCGAGCGCTTGGCCTGCGACCCCCGGAGTGTACGTCGACTGGGTTTGGAATTCACATTGAAGGCGGGGGTTGCAGTTGCGACTGTGATAACCCTTACGATCGGCAAGTCGTTGATCTTTTCCCATACCGACGTCAAACTTTGGATCCCGTTCGCAAATCTGCTCGAGATGGATGCCACTTGTGTTCAATGCTTGTCGGTCGGGGAACTCCACTCGACGAACCCGAATTTGATTCCGAAGGTGGTTTCTACGGCGTAGCGGTACAAGGGAGGCAAAGTTATGATGGACCTGGAAAGATCCTTCTTGAGAAAATGACATCAAAGGGGCAGAGGCATACGACGCTGAGGACGATCGAGCTTGGTTATGCGCTTCGGCCTAAAGACCTGTCCGCCTCTTTACAGTACACGCGAACAGATTCACAACCCTTGTATGCCATGGCCAAGGAATGGCTCCGGCAATGTCGCGAGGACCACGATTCTTGCAACAAGGTCACTACGCTTAGTGGCTTTCTGCCGACACGACTCATCAAGATCACAGCCGTTGGAGGCGATGTGCGCTCGATCAAGCTTTGTGTGACGTCCGACCTGCCAACCCGCAATGTATCGTACCTCGCTCTCAGTCATCGATGGGGCGGCCATTCGACAAGCCTGTTGTCCAAGAACTACGGCAGCCTCCTCAATGACATGCCGATCAAGTCCTTGCCGCCAAACTTCCTCGACGCCGTGCGGATCACCTCAAACATGGGGTTCTCCTACCTTTGGATTGATTCCCTATGCATTATCCAAGACTCACCGGTCGACAAAGCTCGCGAGATCCCGGCCATGAGCGAAATTTATGGCCACGCTGTTCTGACCATCGCTGCACTCGCAGCGGAAAACAGCAATGGCGGATGCTTCACGTCTCGTTACCCGCTTTCTCTGGTCCCTGCGCTCCTTCGTGATGGAGATTACGACAGTCGGGATCAGGTATGGGCAGGACCTGAGGAGAGCCGAGGGCCGAACCTTGATGGTGACAAACGCCCTCCTCTTCATACGAGAGGATGGGTTGTACAAGAGCGCGCGTTGGCTCCACGTACCTTGAATTTCGGAGCGGATATGGTACACTGGGAATGCATCGAGGCCGTTGCAGACGAAGCATCACCTCGAATGATCAGAGATGCCGGTCGCTTGAGTAGTCGGAATCACGTGGGCATGGGGTTGAAATGCGCCTTGGAGATCATTCGCCAGGACGCGAAGGCTGGCCGTAGATATGAGGAGTGGAGCCCGTTTTGGTGGCGCATTGTGCGAGAGTATACTGCTAGCAATCTGACCTACAATTCCGACAAGTGGAATGCGATTGCTTCGTTGGCTAAACAAGCCGAGGAGGCAGTTCGCGAAGGCCCGACACCTAACAGGCTCTTCTTCGGCTTATGGGGACGTAACCTGGCCGAGGAGCTCATGTGGAAGATCCGCAAGCCTGGGAAACGAATCGATCTAGTAGAATTCAAGGCACCCACGTGGTCATGGCTTTCGGTTGATGCTGCAGTCACCGAACAGCGTTTCGATTTCGAGAGAATTCACGTCCGAATGGCTACGGCTAAAGCCGATGCCAAAGCACGCCTTTCCTTCGATGGCCTCGGAGCGACGAACAAAGCGATTATTCACGGATGCCTCTTTGATCTAGAGCTCAAATTCAACCGTGACAAGGAGGGAAATCGCATCTACAAGTTCCAGTCTGTCCAAGGACAAGGACGAGTATTCAGTAAAGATGATTACGCGTTCCAGTGGTGGCCAGACACACATCCGAAGAACAGCGGAGGACTTGCTGTTCTTCCCATGGTACGCGGGAAACGGGAGGGAGATGGTTGCAGCGGGCTTGTGGTGCGGCCTAGCGATCCGGCAAAGCTTTCTTGGGAACGTGTTGGTTGCTTTCAGCTGACTCCTGTGGGGAGAAAGCGCACAGGTAGTACGAAGCATTTTGATGGGAAGTGGGAGATGATCATCTTGATATGACACGAGCATGCGATTCATTGACTAAATTTTCCTCTATGGGTGTTGTACGATACAGGACGATCACTAAGGTGTTGCTCATTTTACTTTGAATCAATGTTAAATGGGATGAATAACTCGACTATCGACCACTTGGACCTCCACTGTTCGTCTAATTTGAGAGAACACACACAGCGGTGTTTGGACCGAGATTCTCGGTGGACTATGGCTCGCTAGGCTTGATATCTCAGCGCATGAGGCAGGCCAAATCATAAACAACTTGAACGAGCGGCTCGCACGAGTCGAAGCGGGTGATACGGGCTGTATACCGTAATCATAACGTTAAGGTGCTCATGCTCTTTTATCGCCTCAATGTTAGACTGAACCTCCACGAGCAATGCTAGAATCTGCACGGTTTTACGTCTGCTCAATCCTACGCCATCTGGTGCCAGATTTGCGGAAGATGCTGCCAATTTGAGAATACCTATGACGTAACTAATTCTGCTCTATCTACTAGAAAACACGTACAACACTACCACCATGACTTCCTTGACAAGAAATGCCCTCAGTACGATTGGTGCCATGATTGCACCAGTCTAAGAAGACAACTCAGTTACTCACGCTTCCTTCGGCTCACTCAATGTCCTGTACGGCTTTAAGGACGGCTTGATCTCAGATGATCATCCACGTTTTGTAGACCGTACTAAGCTAGTGAAATTGACCACAACCTTTTCAATAATGACAAGCTACTCCGAATTGCCAACGTCAACATAAAATACACCGTGGTGTACCACGAGAAGTAATTCGAGGACGGGGCAGCGTATTATACCGGCTACAACGATTTGATGGGCATAGGAAAAAAAGAATAAAGATAACCCTGCCGCTTTGCTCGATGCCGGTTCACGAGCACCCAGCTCTACCCCCGTTGAAGCTGACAAAACCCTGACGCAAAATGAGTCTTAGAAAAGAGAAAGTAAATTGCTAGGGAAAAATTGCCTATTTGTTATTACAAATAGGTTGGAAAGAGTATTGTAAATAGAATCAAGGGCACATTTCGGAGTCTCAATACAAATATATGGAATGTTCTTCCGGGCTGTTATAGTCACTTTTATTTCATATATAGATGAAATAATAGAAGTAAATTCTAGGATTCAAAGAAAACTACAGAAAAGTAATAGTGTTCTTATACCGCTTAGCAGTTTTACTAAAGCTTAACGTCTTTGATGTTTGCTGTCCTTGAGAAGGTCTTCATGCGACCCTGGGTAAGGCGTAAGGCTCTGTGGCGTGCGGTTACAGCCGCCCGCAAAATCGAATTTTAATTCTATTAAGTGACTTGTTCTTCGTACTCCGTCCTTATATGGGAATCAAATATGTTTTGTATTAGCCATAGGGAGAAGATATGTGTTGAGAAATTTTCACTTCAAGACAAAAAACAATTAGGCTATCACAGTGGAGGACATCTATAAGGGGTTTAGTAACTAGAATTGCCACTTTATATACTCAGCAGTATGTTTAAAAGTTCATAGTGAATATGCCATACTTTAGACAATAAATCTCACCTTTGTGACTTTTAAGCTAAATAAATAAACCAGTGGAGATGAAGAAAAAGATGGAGCTAATAAACTTGGTAGAAGACGCTGCCGTAAACTAACAGGCTGCGACGGCCGCTTCTTTACTTTGATAAATTGATACAGAATACAATAGCAGTTATTATCGGATTCTAATTTGACTAGAATGAATCTTGCGTTTTTAAAATGTATGTGGGGGAGGCACTAGGATCTACCATGGCAAGTATTTTTGGCTCCCTAGTGCATCTCACGGAGTATCAGGGCTTCGCCCCTTAGCATTACGATAATGTCCCTTAATATATATCTTGCACTAGTACAATTTGAAGGAATACTCGAGCAATTATGCAACTAGAGTCCGCTGATGTGATAAATGTCTATTAACAAAAAAGAAAAAGAAATACTTGATGTGCAGATAATGCGTTATAACTACCTGGTCCAATTGCATACTTGGGAGTTGTCAGAATAGTACCCCTTCTAGGAACGCCGCCGGAAAGCCGCCAGCAAACCGGTGGAAAGCTGGCAGCAAGCTGGCAGCTTTCCTAGGAACGCTAGAAAGCTAGTATTGTTCTCTATGAGCACTAGCTAGAAAGCTAGTGGCGTTCACTAGGAACGCTGCCGGAAAGCCGCCAGCAAACCGACGGAACGCCACCAGAAAGCCGGCAGTTTTCCTAGGAATGCCGGCAGAGAGCCGTCAGAAAGCGTACGAGTGAAAGGAATATAAGAAGGATAGAGAATGGAACTTTCCTAGAGATAGAATCAATCAATCACCCCAATCAAAATCATCCTTCTCAGAACAACGAAAATCCGACAAAAGTATCATTACCATAGTCTTTGTGTGACCCGTCTTTGGAGGAAATGACGGCGTGCCTAATGTTTTCATGGACCGTATTCGAAGATTGAACATAAGAGTACGAGATTAGTATAAGGAGCATATCGAAGGGGTATATATTGGTAGGAAGAACGGTATCATGGATGATAGCAAGAGGAGACTAAGGTGCCATTAACCTGTTTCATATGTTAATAGCTTGCTAGGAATTAGATTTGACTTTGCACGATAGCTCTCGCGCCATATGCGGAAACTGTATCCGCATAATGCAACATAACGGAAGAAAACGTCGAACCACAATATCTTCGCAAGTTAATCAACACTTGAAATTCACTTGCATTTTTATATTGATCTTATGGTTCCCTCCCCCCTAAGTATGTCTAGGATGTTGTTACTTAAGGCCCACCACTATCATTCACGAATGGTTATATGGTGGAGACTACGTTTATCCGTTACTTCTAAGGTGTCACACATGTGTGCTTTGGCTAGCAGTTCACCTGCACGCCAACATGATACGTGTGGAGTTTATGGGTAGCCCTCCAAGCAGGCTTCAGATCACACGGATGTTGCTGCCACCTGCAGATTACTCGCTTCCTAGAGAAAATATACCACCCTTCTTTCATCCAAAATATATGTTCGTAGTCCATATGCACAGACACCACAGCGCAAGTGAAAGTCTACTACTTCGATAGATTATGTATGAAACCATTGATCACCGCAGGGTGAGAAGAGCAAGGAACAAGTGATCGAGCAACGGGAAGGAAACAAGCTCTCTGATTACGCCTTGAATCTGTTCTCGGGCTTGAGACTCGGTATTCAACGTGGTACAAGAAGATCTTGGAGCGTCGCCATTCCCAACAGACCTTATTAAAATTACTGTCTATGGTCGAAACAACTGATGTAATATTGCAGCTAGTGCCCTTTCATCTTGAACAGAAAGTGAGTGCGACTACAGTTGTGCCAAGGTGTATACTATGCAGGAGCCTTTGAAAGTGGGGTGGCCTTGAGTTATAACCTTTTAGATCATTGTATCGTAAGGTTGTGAAGAAGACATCGATAACATACAAAAGCTTCTTATTACTTCGGTAAGCTGGGGCGGTCACGGTCGCTGAGGTAGTGGTGCCTGTAGAAGCCTTGGTAGCACGTTTCCGAGATGGACAAGGCCGGTTAGTTGGCGAGACACACCTGGCGGACAGTGCTAAGGTTTAAACGTTCAGGTGGGATTTGAGGATACCTGGAGTCGCAACGAAACGAGGCGCTCGCTTTGGCATGTCGGATTCTGTGATAGCACACAATCCGTACTATAGTGTAAATGCACTCTACTTATCTGCTCTTTGCGATTGTATCCTTTACTTTTTCAGCATGCTCTCACGACGTGATGATGATCAAGGGGTTTGTATGCTACTATGTAGGCTTCCTAAGCAGGGTTACACAGGCGCCTAGTTGCAGGTTGATGTGCGTGAACCATCCCCCAGTCCGAGGTGACATGCAAGCAAGGCTGAGGCTCAGCTTCGAGTAGTATTGTGTTTAACGTCTTATGGAAGTAGCCTATATAGTTTTCCTTCGACATCCCAGGGGGTATAGAACACGTGCCTGGCAAGTAGACAGTTCTTGTTTCTCCAGCAGCCCTTTCGCAAGAAAAGGTATATCTAGACTAACGCTTCCTCCCTTTAAAACGTCCCATCGGTAGACCCCCTATAAAGATCTATTGTCTTTACGCAATAGATAACGTGATACTAATCGCTATCCTCCTCGCTTTCTAGTAGATCGCCTTCCATACTCTCTTCCTCCACCTAGGCAGTTATCCTATACCCTTAAGACTTTAAGCCGTAGCCTAGCCTTATAA
>Ga0247757_10000929_pt1 | contig 21832 bp, 20 predicted proteins | sample UWRJL126311R4_FD_180929 | JGI IMG/M metagenome (GOLD analysis project Ga0247757, IMG submission 180929) | Plant litter microbial communities from Arlington Agricultural Research Station in Wisconsin, United States - UWRJ-L126-311R-4 | ecosystem: Environmental > Terrestrial > Plant litter >...
AGGCGGGCAACGATCGCATCGTGCTCGGCGTCCACTCCCCGCTCGACATCGTCGGCGGACGCATCGACGGGGAGGCCGCGCTCGCCGCGCGCTGGTCGGACGCGTCGTACCGCGCGCGGGTGCTCGAGCCGGCCCGGGCCGAGCTCGTCTCCTACCTCGAGAAGCGGTGCGGCGGCACCCTCGCCGCGTGCATCGCCCGCCAGCAGCCCTACCGCGACGACCCCTACGGCGGCGCCGCGATGCCGGCCGGGACCGCGCAGCGCATCGTCGACCGGGCCTCCGCGGTCGCGGTCTACCGCGAGCGTCTCGACTACGGCTTCGCCGCCGTGGGGAAGAGAGGCGCGGCCCCGTCCGTCCCCGCGGGTGCGGCGGATCTGCTCCGGACGACCTTCCCGACGCTCACCGCGGCGCAGCGGACCGCCGTGCTCGCGCAGACCGAGCTGGCCTCCGGCGGGCCGCTCGACCTGACCGCGGCCGGCGGTCCGGCCTGGCAGCGCCTCGACCTCGCGGCCGCGATGAGCGCGACCGTGCGGATCGCGTCCGACGGATCGGCGACGGTGGTCGCGACCGGCGGTGCGGCGACCGTGCGGCGCTAGCCGGATCCGCTCCGCGGCTACGCGGCGCGCGGCACGAGGGTCAGCACGATCGCCTCGGGCGGGCAGGCGAACCGCACCGGAGCGTAGATCGAGGTGCCGAGCCCGGCCGAGACCTCCAAGTAGGCGATCCGGTCCTCGTGCATCCACTGGCTGAGACCGCTGGCCTGCGCGCGGGGGAGGTCGCAGTTGGCGGTGAGGGCGGGCATCCCGGGGATCCGCACCTGGCCGCCGTGCGTGTGCCCGGCGAAGATCAGCTCCGCGCCCTCGTCGACGAGCACGTCGAGGATCTTGCGGTACGGCGCGTGCGTCACGCCGACGCGAACGACCTCGTCGCCGCTGCCGTCCGTCCAGCGCACCTCCTGCCGGAGCGTCGCCAGCTCGCGCCGCATGGCCGGGACGTCGTCGCGGCGATGGTGCGCGTCCGCCGTGCCGAACAGCTCGAGCCGGGTGCCGCGGATCTCGACCGCCCGGGCGTGGTTACCGAGATCGAGCCAGCCGAGATCGTCGCCGAGGAAGCGGTCCAGGCGCGCGGTGTCGAGCTGGACGCCGCGTCTGCCCGGCGCCTTCGACGCGCGGGCGAGGTAGGCGAGCGGGTTCTTGAAGAGCGGCCCGACGTAGTCGTTGGAGCCGTGGGCGAAGACGCCCGGCACACCGCGGAACGGGGCGTAGGCCGCCTCGATCCCCTCGATGCCGTCGACGTGACCGAGGTCGTCGCCCGTGTCGACGATGAGGTCCGGCTCGTAGCGGACGAGCGAGCGGATGAACTCCTGCTTGCCCTCCTGCCACGGCGCCATGTGCAGATCGCTGAAGTGCAGGACGGTGATGCTGCGGGAGCCGGGGGGCAGCACCGGCACGACCTCGCGGCGCACGGTCCAGCGGGTGCGCTCGACGAAGACACCCCAGGCGAGGGCCGCCGCGCCGACCGCGGCGGCCGCACCGAGGGCGACGCCCCCGGCACGGACGGCGCTGCCCATCAGCAGTGCGGCTGCTTGACGGCGATGGTCACGGGGTTCGCCGGGTTGGCGGAGCTGCCTCCGCTCGGCGATTGTTGCACGACCTTGCCGGCATCGGGATCGGTCGGCCCCGTCCATTGCACGCACTGGGTCGTGACGCTGTTGAACCCGGCCGCCTTGAGCGCGTTCTTGGCGTCGCTCTCGGACTGCCCGGTCACGGTCGGTACGGGTTGGGCGAGGCCGTTGCTCGTGTAGACCGTGACGAAGGCGCCCTGCACGACCTGCGCACCCTCGCCGGGATCGACGCTCGCGACGGTGCCCGCGGGCAGATCCGAGTCGACCTGGCCGCCGTCCTGATAGGTGAGCCCGGCCGCGTCGAGGGCGGCCTGCGCGGCCGGCACGGAACCGCCGATCAGCCCGCTCGGGACGGTGGCCTTGGCCCCGTCGAGCAGCTGCTGCGCGGGCGCCGGGAACTTGTCGCCCTTGAGGCCGGGGAACGCGTCGATCGCGCGAGCCGTCGCCTTGAACACGTTGTTGCGGATGGACGCCGCATTGATGCCGCCGACGGAGATCTTGCGCAGCGGCTGGCCGCCCGCGCCGTCCTCGCCGACGATGTTGCCGACCCAGAGGGCGGTCGAGGCCTTCGTCGAGGAGCCGACGGTCCAGGTGTGGATCGAGTTGTCCGTCGTCCCGGTCTTGCCGATGTAGGCGGTCCCGTCACCGGGGTTCGCCGCGTAGGCCGTGCCGCTTCCGGCGAACACGCCCGCCATCGCGTAGGCGGCGGTGTTGGCCACGTCGGGCGTGATCAGCGGGTCCTGGGCGCAGTTGGCGGACTGCCCCGGGAGGACGGTGCCGTCCTGATCCTCGATCTTGTCGATGAGGATCGGCGTGCAGTACACGCCCCCGTTCGCGATGGCCGCGTAGGCGCCGGCCTGCATGAGCGGGGTGATGTTGTTCTCGCAGCCGCCGATGATGCAGGACGGGCGGGTGATCAAATCATTCGTGTACTTGCCGGTGTCGGGCTGCTTCACCTTGGTGGCGGCGAACAGGCCCAGGGACGAGGCGATCTTCTGCGTGTCGCACTGGTCGACCTTCAGCCCCATCTGCACGAACACCGAGTTCACGGACCGCGCCGTACCCCGTGCGGCCGTGTACGAGCCCGACTCGTTCTCGTCGTTGCGGACGGGGAACGAACCACCCCAGCCTCCGTTGGCATCGGGGCAGCTGTCGGTGAACTTCGCCTGGTTGAAGTTGCGGACGCTCGCGTTGAAGGCCTCGTTGATGCCGTGCCCGTGGGCGAGGAAGTTCAGCAGCGTGTACGGCTTGTAGGTGGAGCCGGGCTGGAATCCTCCCGCGCCGCCGAGCGACGGGTCGACGTTGAAGTTGTACGACGAGTAAGGGAGCTTCGCTCGATCCAGGTTCGAGAGGGAGGCGTCCGCCGCCGTGCCGATCCCGAAGGGCTTGTTCTGCGCCATGACGAGGATGCGGCCGGTCCCGGTCTGCACGGTCGTCTCCGCGGCACCGAACGCGAATCGGGACTCCGTGGGCGGGACGTACTTCTGGACGATCTGGTTGGCCTGATCCTGCAGGGTCGGCTGGACCGACACGTAGACCTTGAGCCCGCCCTGCTTCCACCGCTCCTTCTGCGCGTCGGCGCCGGCGCCGAGGCTCGGGACGGTGTCGGTCGAGGTGAGGTACTGCACCGCCAGCTCGCAGACGAAGCTGAACCCGGCGGTGGCATTCTGGCATCCCTGCTTCGGCGCCGAATACTTGATGTAGCTGGCGACGGGCGTGTTCTTGGCCTCGAGGTACTGCGCCTGGGTGATGTAGCCCTCGCCCTCCATGAAGCCGAGGATGACGTTGCGGCGGGCCTCGTTGGCGGCGTAGTTCTTGTCGCTGAAGAGGCCGTTCGCCGAAGGGTTCTGCACGATCGCGATGAGGCTCGCCGCCTGCGCGGGCGTGAGGTTGGCCGCTGTGCTGCTGTAGTACTGCTCGGCCGCGGCCTCGACGCCGTAGGTGTTGCCACCCATCCCGACGATGTTGAGGTATCCGGCCAGGATCTGCTGCTTCGAGTACTTCTTCTCGAGACCGATCGCGAGCTTCATCTCCTGGACCTTGCGCCCGAGGTCCGGGTAGACCGCCGCCTTGACCGCGGCGTCACGCGCCGCGCCGGCGGGGAGGGCCGAGGCCTCCTGGAAGCGGATGTTGCGGACGAGCTGCATCGCGATGGTCGACGCGCCACCCGAGTCGGAGGAGCCCTGCACCTGACCGAGGGCCGCGCGCGCGACGGACGGGATGTCGATGCCGCCGTGCTGGTAGTAGCGGCGGTCCTCGCCGGCGACCGCGGCCTGCTTCAGGTAGTCGCTCATCTGGTCGAGGGCGACCGACTGGCGGTTCTGGTCGAACACGGTCGCGATGTGGAAGTCGGAGCCGTCGGGGTTCGTCGCGACGATCTCGTTCGCCTCGCGCTGCTGGCTCAGCGTGATGTAGTCCGGCAGCGAGTCGAAGATGCCCACCGTGTTGTTCGTCGTGATCCCGCCGACGGCGACCGCGGGCGCGACCATCACGGCCGCGAGGAGACCGGCGAGAGCGCTGAAGCCGACGATCCCGAGACCGGCGGAGAGCAGACTGCTGGCCGTGGATTTGGGGGCAGGCATAGGGTGAGGGTACGCCATGTCTTTTCCCGGCTAGCTGAACGGAAGCCTTGCGAATGCCCCAGTGGGAGTACATGACGACCCCCCTCATCATCCACAACACGACCGCGATCCTGAACAACTGGGGCGCCCAGGGCTGGGAGCTCGTGCAGATCGTGACGGGGCCCGAAGGCGGCCTCGTGGCCTACCTCAAGCGACCCAAGGAGAACGCATGACCGTCGCCGACACCCTCGCCGGTCTGGGCCTGGCCCTGCCGCCCGTCGCGACACCGGCCGGTGCCTACATCCCGGCGACCGTCTCCGGGAACCTCGTCTTCACCGCCGGCGCCCTGCCGTTCGTCGAGGGCGTGCTGCCCGACACCGGCAAGGTCGGGGCGGGCATCGACGCCGACGAGGCGGCCGCGTTCGCGCGCATCGCCGCGCTCAACGCGCTCGCGGCGGCGGAGTCGGCGATCGGCTCGCTCGAGCGCGTCACCCGTGTGGTGAAGGTCGGCGTCTTCGTGGCCTCCGATCCGTCGTTCACCGGGCAGCCCGGGGTCGCGAACGGGGCGAGCGAGCTGCTCGGCCAGGTGTTCGGCGATGCCGGCCGCCACGCCCGCAGCGCGGTCGGCGTCGCCGTGCTCCCGCTCGACTCGCCGGTCGAGGTGGAGCTCACCCTCGAGTTCGCCTGACCCTCGCGGGTCGCCGCCTCAGTCCTCGGACTTCGGCGCGGCCTGCAGCGTGTCGGAGATCGTCTGCATGACGTCCGCGTCGGACAGCGTCGTGGTGTCGCCCACCGCGCGTCCCTCGGCGACGTCGCGGAGCAGCCGCCGCATGATCTTGCCGGAGCGGGTCTTGGGCAGCTCGGCCACGACGAACACCTGACGCGGGCGCGCGATCGCGCCGATGCTCGTGGCGACGTGCGCGCGGAGCAGCTCCGCCGCCTCCTCGGGGGTCTGCTTGTCGGCGTGCTCGGTCCGCAGGATCGTGAACGCGACGACGGCCTGACCGGTGGTCTCGTCGTTCGCGCCGACGACCGCGGCCTCCGCCACGATCTCGTGCGACACGAGCGCCGACTCGATCTCCGCCGTCGAGAGCCGGTGGCCGGAGACGTTCATGACGTCGTCCACGCGGCCGAGCAGCCAGAGGTCGCCGTCCTCGTCCTTGCGGGCGCCGTCGCCGGCGAAGTAGTAGCCCTGCTCGGCGAACTTCGCCCAGTAGGTCTCGACGAAGCGGTCGCGGTCCCCCCAGATGCCGCGCGCCATCGACGGCCACGGCTCCGTGATCACGAGCAGGCCGCCCTGCCCGTCCGGCACCGGCTGCCCGTCGTCGTCGACGACCGCGATCGAGACGCCGGGGAGCGGCACCTGCGCGCTGCCCGGCTTCGTCGCCGTGATCCCGGGGAGCGGGCTCACCATGATCGCGCCGGTCTCGGTCTGCCACCAGGTGTCGACGATCGGGGTGCGGCCGGATCCGATGACGTCGCGGTACCAGATCCACGCCTCGGGGTTGATGGGCTCGCCCACGCTGCCGAGCACGCGCAGCGTCGAGAGGTCGAAGGAGTCGGGGACCTCGCGGCCGCCCTTCATGAAGGAGCGGATCGCGGTCGGTGCCGAGTAGAAGAGCGAGACGCCGTACTTCTGGACGATCTCCCACCAGCGGCCGGGGTGCGGGGTGTCGGGGGTGCCCTCGTAGATGACGCCGGTCGCGGCGTTCGTGAGCGGGCCGTAGACGACGTAGCTGTGACCGGTGATCCAGCCGACGTCGGCGGTGCACCAGTAGACGTCCGACTCCGGGTGGAGGTCGAAGACGTTGCGATGCGTGAACGCGACGCCCGTCAGGTATCCGCCGCTCGTGTGGACGATGCCCTTCGGCTTCCCGGTCGTGCCCGAGGTGTAGAGGATGAACAGCGGGTGCTCGGCCTCGAAGCCCTGCGCCTCGTGCTCGGGCTCGGCCTTCGCCATCTCGTCGTGCCACCAGAGGTCGCGCGCGTCGTCCCAGGCGACGTCGTTGCCGCCGCGCTGGACGACGAGCACGTGCTCGACGCTCGCCGCGCCCTCGACCGCGGTGTCAACCGTCGGCTTCAGCGCGAAGACCTTGCCCTTGCGGTAACCGCCGTCAGCCGTGATGACGAGCTTCGCCTCGGCGTCGTCGATGCGGGAGCGCAGCGAGTCGGGGCTGAAGCCGCCGAAGACGACCGAGTGGATCGCGCCGATGCGCGCGCAGGCGAGCATCGCGACGACCGCCTCCGGGATGTGCGGCATGTAGATCGCGACGCGGTCGCCCTTCGTGACGCCGAGACCCTCGAGCACGTTCGCGGCGCGCTTCACCTCGGCGGTCAGCTCGGCGTACGTGATCGAGCGGGAGTCGCCGGGCTCGCCCTCGAAGTGGTACGCGACGCGGTCGCCGAGGCCCGCCTCCACGTGCCGGTCGAGGCAGTTGTAGGCGACGTTGAGCTTCCCGTCGCCGAACCATGTCGCGAACGGGGCGTCGGACCAGTCGAGGGTCTCGGTGAAGGGCTCGTGCCAGTGCAGCTGCCGGGCCTGGTCGGCCCAGAAGCCGAGCCGGTCGCGCGCGGCGGCGTCGTACACCTCCGGCTTCGCGACCGCGTTCGCGGCGAACTCGGGCGTCGGGGCGAAGCGCCGCGACTCGTGGAGGAGGTTGTCGATGGATGACATGGACGCACGTCTCTCTGGGTCGATCCGCGTTCGTGCCTGGAGTTCGCGCGGCGATGAGCGGTGGACGACACCGATCCTAAAGCGGCGGAGAACCGGCCCTCATCCGGGGGTGACGGCGTATTGCGGAGATCTTGAGGGAATCCTGCGGAAAATCGGGGCATGACCCCCGTTGCGGTGTCCTCTTTTCGGAGTACAGTGAGGGCATCCGAGCGCAAATCTCGGTCTTGCAGCGCGACGATTCCCCCCAATCATGCGTTGCTGTGGCGGCGCCCTTTCCCCCCAATGGGCGCCGCCCCTCTCCTTTTAACGGGTCCTTTCCGAGGGCCGTGCGGGGAACGCCCGTCGTCGTGGGATTCGCCCGCGCGGCGGGCGTTCCTGTCGGTGGGGGATCCGGTCGCGGCGGTCGACCTGCGGCGGGATCTCGGGCGCGGGTAGAGGCCACCACATGTGCGGCTCGGGTCGCTCCGTCCACATCCCGTCTCCTCGGCGTGGGCCGTTCTCGTCGGCGGGGCGACCCTGGCGGGGTGGTATTCGTCGCTCGTCCCCCGGGAGCCTCGCTCGACGACGCGGCGGTGAGCCGCGACGTGTCGGCGTTCGGCGTGCTGGGAGAGGTCGTCGGCGGCGCGGGGGTGACCGACGTCTTCGTGAATCCCGACGGCTCCGTGTGGGCCGACGCCGGCGGCGGCGCGGCGGCGGTCGAGGGCCTGCGGCTCCCGGCCGACGAGGCGCGGGAGCTCGCGGTGCGGCTCGTCTCGCTCGGCGGGCGGCACATCGACGAGGCGACGCCCGCGATGGACGTCCGGCTCGGCGACGGCGTGCGGGTGCACGCGGTGCTGCCACCGGTGTCGCCCGGCGGAGCGGCACTGTCCATCCGGCTGCAGCGGGCGCGCCCGCTCAGCGCACGGGAGCTCGCGGAGGGCGGGATGTTCGCCGACGTGCCGCTCGACGGCGTGCGCTCGCTCGTGCTCCGTCGCGCCAACCTCCTGATCACGGGCGCCGGTGGGAGCGGCAAGACGACGCTGCTCGGCGCGCTCCTCGCACTCGCACCGCCGCACGAGCGGATCGTCGTGGCGGAGGACGTCGCGGAGCTGCGCATCCGCCATCCGCACGTCGTCGCGCTCGAGGCGCGCCAGCCGAATCTCGACGGAGCCGGCGCGATCGGACTCGAGCGGCTCGTGCGCGAGGCCCTGCGCATGCGACCCGACCGGCTCGTCGTGGGAGAGGTCCGCGGGGCGGAGCTACGCGAGCTGCTCGGCGCGCTCAACACCGGCCACGACGGCGGCGCCGGCACCCTGCACGCCAACTCGCTCGCCGACGTGCCGGCGCGGCTCGAGGCCCTCGGTGCCCTCGCCGGGCTCGACGCGGACGCGCTCGCGCGGCAGGCCGTCAGCGCGATCGACGCGGTGCTGCACGTGGAGCGCACGGAGGCGGGACGTCGGATCACGACCCGCGGCTCCCTCGCGCTCGATCGGCGCGGCCGGCTGACGGTGGCGGTCGCGTGATGCTGCTCCAGCGGCGCGCGGTCCGTCCCGATCTCGCCGCGGCGGCATCCGCGGTCGACCGGCTCGCCGTGCTGCTCGACGCCGGCATCGCGCCCCCGTCGGCCTGGGCGCACGTGGCCCGCGGCGGCAGCGGGATCGCGGCGTCCGTCGCGGCGGGAGCGCCGGCCGGGCACGAGCTCGCCGTGCGGATCGCCGAGGCCTCGGCGGCCGCTCCGCCCGCCGAGCGCACGGCGTGGAACGCGGTCGCCGCCGCGTGGCGCGTCGCGACCGAGGCGGGCGCCCCGCTCGCCCCGACGCTCCGCGAGCTCGCGGCGACGCTCCGGGCGCTGGCGCAGACGGCGCGCGAGATCGAGGTGGCGCTCGCCGGGCCGGTCGCGACCGCGCGGGTCGTGCTCGGGCTCCCGGCGGTGGGCATCGTTCTCGCCGCCCTGCTCGGCGTCGATGCGCTCGGCACCCTCTTCACGACCCCGCCCGGCTGGGTCTGCCTCCTCGCGGGCACGGCGCTGATCGCGGTCGCCGTGCGCTGGATCGGGCGGATGGTCCGCAGCGCGTCGCGCCTCGATCCGACGCCCGGCCTCGGCCTCGAGCTCCTCGCGGTCGCGCTGCGCGGGGGAGCGGGCGTCGACCGCGCGACCGAGCTCGTCCGGTCGGCGCTCGCGGACGCCGCGCTCGCCGACGCCGCACGGGGCGCCGCGGAGCAGGGGGAGGAGGTGCTCGCGTTCAGCCGGGCGGCCGGGGTGCCGGCGGCGGCGCTCCTGCGCGCCGAGGCCGAGGAGCTGCGACGCCAGGCACGCGCCGACGCCGCCGCGCGCGCCGCCCGTCTCGAGACCCGCCTGCTCGCACCGCTCGGGCTCTGCGTGCTGCCGGCCTTCGTGCTGCTGGGCGTCGCGCCCATCCTGCTCGCGCTCCTCTCGTCCACCGCCGCCGCGCTGTGACCTCCATCCCCCGGTCGCGCCGGCGGCCGCCCGCGGAGGCGGACCGCCGGGGAGGCTGGACCTGTTCGTGCCCGAACCGAAGGCAGGAGCACATGACCCGTTCCCTCTCTCTCCCCGCCCGCGCATCCCGCATGGGCGCACGGCTGCGACGCCTCCCGGCCGACGCGGGCGCAGCCACGGCCGAGTACGCGGTGGTGATCATGGCGGCGGTGGGCTTCGCCGGGCTTCTCGTCGTGATCCTCAAGTCGGGCGCCGTGCAGGGCATGCTGACCGACCTCGTGCATCGTGCGCTCACGGTCGCCGGCTGACGCGGGCGCCGCGGCGGCGGAGTTCGCGGTCGCCATGCCGGCCGTGCTGCTCGTGCTCGTCGCGGCCCTCGCCGGGATCGGCGTGGCCGCCCTGCAGGTGCGGGCGCAGGACGCCGCGGCCGACGCCGCGCGCGTCCTCGGCCGCGGCGAGGGGGGTGGATCGGTCGCCGCTCATCTCGGCACGCAGCTGCCCGGCGCCTCCTGGTCGAGCAGCCAGCACGACGGCATGGTCTGCGTCCGGGTGAGCGTCGCGGGCGCCGGACCGGCGGCCGTGTTCGGGCAGGTCGGCGCGACGAGCTGCGCTCTGGACGACGGATGAGCACGGGACGACGGCGATGCGCCGCCCGCGAGCTCGGCGCGGGCACCGCACTCGCCCTCGCGGTGGTCGCGGCGGTCGCCCTCGTCGCGACCGCGGTGGTCGGGCTCGGTGCCGGGCTCGCCGCCCGGCAGCGCGTGCTCGCGGCGGCGGATGCGGCGGCGCTCGCGGCGGCGGATGCGGCCTCCGGCGCGGCTCCCGGCGACCCGTGTCCGACCGCGGCGAAGGTCGCGTCGGCCGACGGCGCGCACCTCGACGGATGCTCGGCGGACGGCCTCGTCCTGAGCGTCGCGGTGAGCGGGAGCGTGGCCGGCGTGACGCTCACGGCGCGAGCGACGGCGGGGCCGCCGCGGTGATCCCGGCCCCCACCGGCGGCACGTCGTCGTCAGCGCCCGCCGCTCGCGGATGTGTATGGTGTGCCACGAACGGAAGGTGGAGCGTGACCGACAGCAAGAAGCTGGTCATCGTCGAGTCCCCGGCGAAGGCCAAGACGATCGCCCAGTACCTGGGCGACGGCTACGAGGTGCAGGCCTCGGTCGGGCACATCCGCGATCTCGTCGAGCCGAAGAACCTCCCGCCGGAGCTCAAGAAGGGCCTCATGGGGCGCTTCTCGATCGACGTCGAGAACGGCTTCGTCCCCTATTACGTCGTCAGCGACGAGAAGAAGAGGACGGTCTCCGAGCTCAAGAAGGCCCTCAAGGACGCCGACGAGCTCTACCTCGCCACGGATGAGGACCGCGAGGGCGAGGCCATCGCGTGGCACCTGCTCGAGGTGCTGAATCCCAAGGTCCCGGTCAAGCGCATGGTGTTCCACGAGATCACCAAGGAGGCGATCCAGCGCGCCGAGCAGAACACGCGCGAGATCGACATGGCGCTCGTCGACGCGCAGGAGACGCGCCGGGCCCTGGACCGCATCTACGGCTACGAGGTCTCGCCGGTGCTCTGGCGCAAGGTCGGGCCGGGTCTGTCGGCCGGGCGCGTGCAGTCCGCGGCGACCCGCCTGGTCGTCGACCGCGAGCGCGAGCGTCTCGCGTTCGTCTCCGCGACCTACTGGGACCTCACGGCGCAGCTCGCCGCGACCGGCGGCGGGCAGTCGTTCGAGGCCAAGCTCGCGCGGCTCGACGGCCGCCGCGTCGCGACCGGTCGCGACTTCGACGACCGCGGCGCCATGAAGGGCGACGCCGTCGCGCTCGACGAGGCGTCGGCCGAGAAGCTGGCCTCCGCCCTCCGCGCCGACACCGCGCGCTGGACCGTCGCCTCGGTTGAGTCGAAGCCCTACACGCGTCGGCCGGCCGCGCCGTTCACGACGTCGACCCTCCAGCAGGAGGCGGCCCGCAAGCTCCGCTTCTCGGCCCGCCAGACCATGAGCGTCGCGCAGGGGCTGTACGAGAACGGCCACATCACCTATATGCGAACGGACTCGCCGAACCTGTCGCAGCAGGCGATCAACGCCGCGCGCAACCAGGCCGCGAAGCTCTACGGCGCCGAGACGGTGCCCGACAAGCCGCGCATGTACTCCGGCAAGTCGAAGAACGCGCAGGAGGCGCACGAGGCGATCCGCCCGGCCGGCGACGTGTTCAAGACGCCGTCCGAGCTCGCGAGCACGCTGCGCGGCAACGACTTCAAGCTCTACGACCTGATCTGGAAGCGCACCGTCGCCTCGCAGATGGCGGACGCGCGGGGTTCGACCGCGACTGTGACCATCGCCGGCGCGACCGCGGATGCGGGCACGGCCGACTTCACGGCATCCGGCACGGTGATCACGTTCAAGGGCTTCCTCTCCGCGTACCAGGAGGGCACCGACGAGACCCGCGACGAGGCCGCCACGACCGGCGACGCCGACGCGGAGGGCGCCAACCTCCCGCCGCTGACCGAGGGCCAGGAGCTCGACGACCAGGAGGTCCAGGCCAAGGGCCACGAGACCAGCCCGCCGCCGCGCTACACGGAGGCCAGCCTCGTGAAGACGCTCGAGGAGCTCGGCATCGGCCGTCCCTCGACGTACGCGAGCATCATCTCGACGATCGTCGATCGCGGCTACGTGACCCCGCGCGGGCAGTCCCTCGTGCCGAACTGGATCGCGTTCAGCGTCGTCCGGCTGCTCGAGGACCACTTCGCCGATCTCGTCGCCTACGACTTCACGGCCTCGATGGAGGACGACCTCGACCGCATCGCCGACGGCGAGGCCGAGCGGGTCGGCTGGCTCACCGAGTTCTACTTCGGCGGCGACAAGCACCGCGGCCTGCAGAACGTGGTCGAGAACCTCGGCGAGATCGACGCGCGCGACATCAACTCCGTGCGCATCGCCGACGACATCACGTTGCGGATCGGCCGCTACGGCCCGTACCTCGAGGTGCCGGTGGAGGGCGCCGAGACGCCGCGTCGCGTCAACGTGCCCGACGACATGGCCCCCGACGAGCTCACCGAGGTCCGCGCCCGCGAGCTGGTCGACGCGCCCGAGGTCGGCGACCGCGTGCTCGGCGAGAACCCCGAGAACGGCCGGCAGATCGTCGCGAAGGACGGGCGCTACGGCCCGTACGTGACCGAGCTGCTCCCGGAGGAGCCGGTCGACGCCGACGAGGCCGAGGTCGACTCCGCCACGGGCGAGGTCAAGCCGAAGCCCAAGAAGAAGCCGGCGAAGAAGGATGCTCCGAAGCCCCGCACGGCGTCGCTCTTCAAGTCGATGGATCCGGCGACGGTCGATCTCGCCACCGCGCTGCAGCTGCTGACCCTCCCGCGCGTCGTGGGGACGGATCCCGAGTCGGGCGACGAGATCACGGCGCAGAACGGCCGCTTCGGCCCGTACCTGAAGAAGGGCACCGACAGCCGCTCGCTCGAATCGGAGCAGCTGATCTTCGACATCGAGCTGCCCGCTGCCCTCGAGATCTTCGCGCAGCCCAAGTACGGGGCCCGCCGCGCGTCGAGCGCGCTCAAGGAGTTCGAGGCCGACCCGGTGAGCGGCAAGCCGATCCGGATCCGCGACGGCCGCTTCGGCGCGTACGTGACCGACGGCGAGACGAACGCGACGATCCCGCGCGGCGAAGAGGTGGAGTCGGTCGACTTCGACCGCGCCGTGCAGCTGCTCGCCGACAAGCGCGCCAAGGGACCGGCCAAGCCGAAGGCCGGGGCGAAGCGCCCCGCCGCACGTCGCGCCCCCGCCAAGAAGAAGTAGGCACCGGATGGCGCAGGACCTTCCCGGCCTCTTCGTCACCTTCGAGGGCGGCGACGGCTCGGGCAAGTCGACGCAGGCGGCGCTCCTCGAGGAGTGGTTGGCCGGCCAGGGGCGCACCGCGGTGCGCACCCGCGAGCCGGGCGGGACGGACCTCGGCCACGAGCTCCGCGAGATCGTCCTGCACCGGCGGGGCCACATGGCGCCGCGCGCCGAGGCGCTCATCTACGCCGCCGACCGCGCGCACCACATCGCCACGCTCGTGCGTCCGGCGCTCGCGCGGGGCGAGGTCGTGATCCAGGATCGCTACCTCGATTCGTCCGTCGCGTACCAGGGCGCGGGGCGCGACATCGACGGGTCCGAGATCCGCGATCTGTCGCTCTGGGCGTCCGAGGGGCTGCTGCCCGACCTGACCGTGCTGCTCGACCTCGACCCCGCCATCGGGCGCACCCGCCTCGACGCCGCTCGCACCCGCTACGACCGGCTCGAAGCGGAGGCCGCCGAGTTCCACGGGCGCGTCCGCGACGCCTACCTCGAGCTCGCCGCCGCCGAGCCGGAGCGCTTCCTCGTGCTCGATGCGACGCTCCCGGTCGAGGCGCTCGCCGCGGCGATCCGCGACCGCGTCGCGCAGCGCCTGTCGGAGCGTCCGACTCGCGAGCCGGGCGTCGGCGGCGCTCGGTAGCCTCGACTCGTGGCGCTGTGGGATGAGCTGACCGGCCAGGTCGAGGCCATCGCGACCATGCGCGCGGCCGCGGCCGACGATCGCGCGCTGTCGCACAGCTGGCTCATCACCGGACCGCCCGGATCGGGGCGATCGACGCTCGCGTACGCCTTCGCCGCGGCGCTCATCTCGCGCGAGGGCGGCGATCCGGTCACCGACGCGCAGGTGCTCGCGCGCACGCATCCCGACCTCGGCGTGCTCGCCACGGAGGGCGTGCAGATCCTCATCGATCCGGTGCGCCGCCTCGTGTCGACGAGCGCGTTCTCACCGAGCGTCGGCCGCTACCGCGTGATGGTCATCGAAGACGCGGACCGCATGGCCGAGCGCACCTCCAACGTCCTGCTCAAGGCGCTCGAGGAGCCGCCGCCGCGCACGATCTGGATCCTGTGCGCGCCGAGCGAGGCCGACCTGCTGCCCACGATCCGGTCGCGCGTGCGCAGCGTGCGGCTCCGGATCCCCTCCGTCGACGACGTCGCGGATCTCATCGAGCGTCGGGACGGCGTGAGCCGCCCCGACGCGGAGCGCGCCGCCCGCGAGGCCCAGTCGCATGTCGGCATGGCGCACCGCCTCGCGACGAGCGAGGAGGCCCGCCGCCGCCGGGCGCGCACGCTGCAGCTCGCGCTCGGGGTGCGCAGCACCTCCGGCGCGGTGCTCGCCGCGGCCGAGCTGCTGGAGGTGGCCGGAGCCGACGCGAAGGCGATCACGGAGGAGCGCGACGAGGAGGAGCGGGCGGCGACGCTGCGATCCCTCGGCGTCGAGCCGGGCGGCACCGTGCCGCCGGCCCTGCGCGCGCAGCTGAAGGCGCTCGAGGAGGACCAGAAGCGGCGCGCGACGCGGAGCCTGCGCGACGGGCTCGACCGCATCCTCGTCGACCTGCTCTCGCTGTACCGCGACATCCTGCTCCTGCAGCTCGGCGTCGGGTCGGAGCCGGTCAACCTCGCGATCTACGGCGAGCTCGAGGTGGCCGCGCGGGCCGCCGAGCCCGAGCAGACGCTCGCCACGCTCGATGCGATCGCCGCCGCGCGGGAGCGGATCGCGGGCAACGTGGCGCCGGCGCTCGCGCTGGAGGCCGTGCTGGTCGCCGCCGTCCGCCGCGCCTAGCGGCGCGCGAGCCGTCCGCCTCGCCTAGCGGCGCGCGCGAGCCGCCCGCCGCGCCCGATCCACCGGGTACGCTCCAGCGCAGGGGATCGTCACCCCGGCCTGCGAGGATGTCCGGGTGATCCGCCGCCGTCTCCTCGCCGTCGCCGTCGCCGCGGCCACCGTCTCGCTGCTGCTGAGCGGCTGCGTCTCGTGGTTCCAGCCGCCGCGTCCCGCGTCGACGGTGTCGACGCCGACGAAGGAGACCGTCGCCGCCGACCTGCAGCCCTTCTACTCGCAGGTGCTCCGCTGGCACGCGTGCGACGGCGGCATGCAGTGCACGACCGCGAAGGCGCCCATGAACTGGGCCGACCCGGGCCAGGCGGCGATCGACCTCGCGCTCATCCGGCACCCGGCGACGCAGAAGCCGCTCGGCTCGCTCCTCGTGAACCCGGGCGGCCCCGGCGCCTCCGGCGTGGACTTCATCAAGTCGAGCCTCACCTACGCCGTCGACAGCGACCTCGAGAAGAACTACGACATCGTCGGCTTCGACCCGCGCGGGGTCGGATCCTCGTCGGCGGTGGAGTGCGGCGGTGCGAAGGTGATCGACGACTTCATCTACGGGATCGTGCCGGGCACGCCGGGCTCCCCGTCGTGGATCGCCGCCGCGGAGCAGGAGAACGGTGCGTTCGGGCAGAGCTGCCTCGACCACACCGGCCCGCTGCTCCAGTACGTCGACACGAACAGCGCCGCCCGCGACCTCGACCTGCTGCGCGCCGTGCTCGGCGACAAGAAGCTGAACTACCTGGGTTACTCCTACGGCACGCTGCTCGGCGCGACGTACGCGGAGCTGTACCCGAAGAACACCGGCCGGCTCGTGCTCGACGGGGCGTTGGATCCCGCCACCTCCGACTTCGACGTGACGCTCACGCAGGCCAAAGGCTTCGAGAGCGCCTTCCGCGCCTACCTCAAGGACTGCCTCGCGCGGAAGGGATGCCCCTTCCGCGGCACGGTCGACCAGGCAATGAACCAGGTGCACCAGCTCCTCGTGCAGCTCCAGCAGAGCCCGATCCGCGGCGACGACGGCCGTGAGCTCGGCGCCAACACGATGTTCAGCGCGATCATCCTGCCGCTCTACAACCGCGACAACTGGTCGGCCCTCGACCAGCTGTTCAGCGACGTGCGCCAGGGCGGCACCACCGTCGCGTTCGCCCTCGCCGACCAGTACAACGACCGCAGCTCGAGCGGCACGTACAGCTCGAACGAGACGCAGGCCTTCACGGCGATCAACTGCCTGGACTACACGAGCGACGACGACATCGCGACGATGACGACCCAGGCGGCGGAGCTCGCGAAGCAGGCGCCCGTGTTCGGTCCCGTCATGTCGTGGGGTGGCACGACGTGCGCCTCGTGGCCGTTCCCGGGCACGCGCGACCGGGTCGCGATCCACGCGGACGGCTCCGCGCCGATCCTCGTCGTCGGCACGACGAACGACCCCGCGACCCCCTACGTCTGGGCGCAGAACCTCGCGAAGGAGCTCCAGAACGGGCACCTCGTGACCCGCAAGGGCGAGGGGCATACGGGCTACAACAAGGGCAACGGCTGCGTGAACTCGGCGGTCGACGACTTCTTCGTCGGCGGGAAGGTGCCGGCGCGCGACCCGATGTGCTGACGCGCGAGCGGGAGCTTCCAGCGCATCCGCCCGGTGCCCGGGAGAATAGGGGCATGTCGGAGACCGAGGCGGTGGATGCCGCGGAGCCGGGACTGCGCGAGCGCAAACGCCTCGCGACCCGCCGCGCGATCCTCCTCGCCGCCCTGCAGCTCGTGAGCGAGCGCGGCCTCGAGGCGACCACGGTCGACGAGATCAGCCGCGTCGCCGACGTCTCGCCGCGCACGTTCTTCAACTACTTCCCCTCCAAGGAGGAGGCGCTCGCGGGCGAGGCCCCGCGGATGCCCTCCGACGCCGCCGTCCAGGCCTTCGTCGACGCGCGCGGCCCGCTGCTGGCGGACCTGGGGCACCTCTTCGACGCGACCGTCGACGACGCCGTGCACGACGTCGAGATGATCGCGGCGCGCAAGGAGGTCTTCCAGCGCTACCCGCACATCACGGCGATGCGCATGGAGCACTTCCGCCACTTCGAGTCCGACCTGATGGCCGTCGTGGAGCGCCGCCTCGCGGCGGAGCACCCGGAGCTGTCGGAGGAGACGCGGGCCAGCCGTGCGCGGCTCGCGGTGTTCGTCTGCCTCGCGACGATGCGCCACGCCTGGATGACGTTCGCCGGGTCGGGCGAGCCGGCCGAGAGGATCGTCGACCGGATGCACCAGTCGTTCGCCGAGCTCGCCGACCTGCTCGCGACGTCCGGTCCGCTGCCTCGCTGACCTCGGGTATGCTCGTCGAGGCCGCAACGCGGCCAGGCCGCCTTAGCTCAGTCGGCAGAGCGTCTCACTCGTAATGAGAAGGTCGTGGGTTCGATTCCCACAGGCGGCTCCGTCAGGAGTCCTTCGTTCCCCAGTCCGGGGGTGAACCATCCGGTCGCGGTTGTCACCCGCGGGTGATCGGGCGTAGCGTCCCCCACAGGCACAGGAACAACTCTCCGGGGGGAGAGCCGGTGCTCAGCTGAGCTTGGTCTGGGGGGACCATGAAGAAAACGATCATTCTGGGCACCGTCTTCTCGTTGGTGCTGATCCTCGTCATGCCGTTCGTCGGCGGAGCCGGTCCGTCGTTCCTCGCACCGGCCAACGCCGCGGAGTCCGGCGCGATCATGCCGGTGGCGGCGACCGCCGCGGTGGCGGCGTCGGACGGCGCAGCGGCGGCCGGGGTCGTGACGGTGCGGACCGCGAGCCTGGTGCGGACCGCGCAGGCGACGAGCGTCATCCCGGACACGGAGCACCTCGCGCAGAAGCCCGTTCCGAAGCCGGTCGTGGTGACCCCGCAGGTCGCCTCCAGCCGCGACGGCGGCGCCTCGGTGCGTCGGGCGGCGAAGGCCGCGAGCGGCGCGACCTGTCCGGGGTCCGGCGGCGGGGGCGGTGGCGCTCCCGGCATCTCCGACCCGCAGGGCCAGGGCATGATCTCCGGCACGACGTCGGGCGACATCCAGTCGTTCTCCGCCGCGTACAACGCGATCCGCGCGCAGAACTGCCTCGACCCGATCCCGTCCGGCAACTTCCGGTACGACCCGTGCATGGAGGACCGCCTGTTCTGGATCGCCGAGGACCCGAGCGAGGACCCGAACAGCGCCTGGGGCCACAGCGGCACCCCGCGCAGCGACGGCGTCCCGGCCCGCGGCTGCGACGGCAACCTCGCCGGCGGCTCGGGCAACTCCGGGGCGACGGTCGCGCAGAAGTGGTGGGACTCGATCCCGCACCGCCTCTCGCTCTACCGGCCCAGCTACACGGGCGGCACCGGCGGCGTGTGCATCTACTTCGCCATGGTGCACGGCGGCGTTCCGAACGAGCCGTCGAGCTTCACGCGGGCCGCGGCCCGCTGGGGCGGCTGCTAGCCGCTCCCCTTCGCTCCGGGAGGGACACGGGGTTCTCAGCCCCCGTGTCCCTTCCGGTCTCCTCCTCCCCGGTTTCGACGAGCTCGACCAGCGGACGCCGATAGCGTGGGGACATGACCGAGCACCTGCGGTGGGGAATCCTGGCGACCGGCGGCATCGCCGGCGCGTTCACGCGCGACCTGCAGGTGGCGGGTGCGCCCGTCACGGCGGTCGGCTCGCGCGACCTCGCGAAGGCGCAGGCCTTCGCCGAGGAGCACGGCATCCCGCGGGCGCACGGCAGCTACGAGGAGCTCGTGGCCGACCCCGAGGTCGACGTGATCTACGTCGCGACCCCGCACCCCGCGCACGCCGGCAACGCGCTCCTCGCGCTCGACGCCGGCAAGCACGTGCTCGTCGAGAAGCCGTTCACGGTGACGGAGGCCGAGGCCCAGGCCGTCATGGACCGCGCGGCCGAGAAGGGCCTCGTCGCGCTCGAGGCGATGTGGACCCGCTGGCTGCCCCACATGATCCGGGTGCGCGAGATCATCGCGGCGGGCACGATCGGCGACCTGCGCACCGTGGTCGCCGCGCACGACCAGAAGGCCAACCCCGACCCGGCGGCGCGGATGCTGAATCCGGATCTCGGCGGCGGGGCGCTCCTCGACCTGGGCATCTATCCGGTCTCGTTCGCGTGGGACATCCTGGGCGCGCCCGAGCGCGTCATCGGCGTATCGGATCCCACGGCGACCGGGGTCGATCAGCAGACCTCGATCATCCTGACCTACCCGGGGGCGCGACAGGCGCTCCTGCACATGGAGCTGGACGCGCGCGGCGCCAACAACGCCTCCGTCCTCGGCACCGACGGCCGGATCGAGCTCGATCCCACGTGGTATGCGCCGACCTCCTTCACGGTCTACGACAGCGCGAACGAGGTCGTGGAGCGCTACGCGTCCGAGGTCGACGGACGCGGCATGCAGTTCCAGGCGCTCGAGCTGGAGCGGCTCGTGGCCGAGGGGCGCAGCGGGAGCGACCTGCTGCCGCCCGCCGAGACGGTCGCCATCATGGGCACGCTCGACGAGGTCCGCCGCCAGATCGGGCTGCGCTACCCCGGGGAATGACGCAGCCGCACCCCGTAGGGTGTCGGGCGTGACGCGTCTCGAGGGGATCGTGGCCGTGTTCCGGCGGCATCCCGTCGCGTGGGTCGTCGGCGCCGCGGTGCTCGCCTTCGTCCTCCTCGGCACGGGAGCCGTGTTCGGCGGGATGGCATACGCCGACGCCGCGCCGGCCGCCACTCCCGCGCCCACCGGCACCCGCACGCCGGACCCCCGGCCCACGCCGAGCGGCACGCCCGCCGCGAGCCGCCTGCGCACCTGCTCGATCGCGGGACCGGCCTCGGACCCGCGCCTCATGACGCTCGAGGCGCAGGTCTCGCGAGCGGACTCGGGCGAGGTGCTGTTCGACCGCAACTCGGGCACGGCGGCCGCGACCGCCAGCCTGCTCAAGGTGATGGTCGCGGCGGCGGCGGTCGACATCCTCGGTCCCGACTTCCAGATCGCGACGGACGTCGTCGATGCCGGGACCCCGGGCACGGTCGTGCTCGTCGGCCACGGCGACGCGACCCTCAGCGCCCTCCCGCGCGGGCAGGAGAGCGTCTACGCGGGCGCGCCGAAGCTCGCCGATCTCGCGGCGCAGACGCTCGGCGCGTACGCGACCGCGCACCCGGGCGTGCCGATCACCCGCGTCGTGCTCGACTCCAGCTACTGGACCGACAGCGCGTGGGATCCCGACGTGCAGATGAGCGAGCGCACGCAGGGCTACCAGTCCTACGTCACGGCGCTGCAGGTCGACGGCGACCGCCAGGACCCGACGAAGCAGACCAGCCCGCGCGGCGAGGACCCGGTGGCGGATGCCGGTGCCGCCTTCCTCGCGGCGCTCCACGCGGCCGATGCGCACCACCTCGTCGCGGCGGGTGCGACGGCAGGCGCCGGGACCGCTCCGACGGGCGCGCCGAAGCTCGCCGAGGTCACCTCGCAGCCGGTCCGCGCGCTGCTGCCGCAGATGCTGCTGCCGAGCGACAACACCCTCGGCGAGATGCTCGCGCGCATCGTCTCGAAGAAGTCCGGGCTCGACGGCTCCGCGTCGTCGCTGCAGCAGGCGATCCCGCGGGCGCTCGCGCCGTTCGGGGTCACGACGACGGGCGTGATCGTGCGCGACGGATCGGGCGAGAGCCCGAAGAACGCCGTGCCGGCCTCCTCGCTCAGCCAGCTGATGCGCGCGGTGCAGGCGGGGCAGCAGAACCTCGACGTGATCCGCGACGCGCTGCCGGTCGCCGGCAAGTCGGGGAGCCTGCAGAGCCGCTTCAGCGGATCCAATGCGGTCGCCCGCGGTCACGTGACCGCGAAGACCGGCTGGATCGACACCGAGTACAGCATGTCGGGCTTCCTCGACGCGGCCGACGGCACGCGGCTCGTCTTCACGTTCTACGCGATGGGGCCGGGCATCAAGTCGTCGGCGCAGAGCGCCCTCGACTCGCTCGCGACCGCGGTCTACTCGTGCGGCGACAACCTGTCGAACAACTGACGATGCGGTTGGATGGAGGCGTGGTCCGGGCGCTGTTCATCATCGACGTGCAGAACGACTTCACCGAGGGCGGAGCACTCGGGGTCGACGGCGGGGATGCGGTCGCCGCAGGGATCACGGCCTACCTGCAGGCGCATCCCGACCGCTACGACGTCGTGATCGCCTCGCGCGACTGGCACGACGGCGACTCCCACAACGGCGGGCACTTCGCGACCGACGCCGAGCCGGACTACGTCGGGACCTGGCCCGTGCACTGCGTCTCGGGCACGCCGGGCGCCGAGTACGACCCCGGCCTCGACGAGCGGCTCATCGACGTGCACGTGCGCAAGGGCCAGGGCCGGCCTGCCTACTCGATCTTCGAGGGGACCGCGGAGGACGACGCGGCCTTCGACACCGTCCTCGACCGCTACGGCGTCACCGACGTCGACGTGGCCGGGATCGCCACCGACTACTGCGTCCGCGCCTCGGCGCTCGACGCGCTGCACGCCGGACGCCGGGTCCGCGTGCTGACCGACCTCGTGGCCGGCGTCGCGCCCGACAGCAGCGCCGCCGCCCTCGAGGAGCTGCGGGGGGCCGGCGCCGAGCTGGTCGCCTCCGCCGCGCGCGAAGGAAGGAAGTCCTGATGGCCGCACGCGTCATCCTCATCGCCGCCGTCGTGGTCGCGATCGCCCTGTTCGTGGGATTCGTGCTCACGGTCGCGATGGAGGGGCAGTCGCCCACCGGCTGATGCCCGACATCGAGATGGCCCCGATCGACGCGTTCGAGCCGGGCGCGTTCGAGATCGGCGTGTACGCCGTCACCCAGGAGCAGCTGGCCGAGATCGTCGGCGACGGCGCGGATCACCCGCGGCGGCCGGCGACCGACATGAGCTGGCTCCGCGCGGTGCGAT
>Ga0247757_10000930_pt1 | contig 21828 bp, 19 predicted proteins | sample UWRJL126311R4_FD_180929 | JGI IMG/M metagenome (GOLD analysis project Ga0247757, IMG submission 180929) | Plant litter microbial communities from Arlington Agricultural Research Station in Wisconsin, United States - UWRJ-L126-311R-4 | ecosystem: Environmental > Terrestrial > Plant litter >...
GGGAAGTGCTTCGCGGTGGACTGCACCCCCGCGTCGCGCAGCCCGCCCGCGAATGCCGCCGCGTGGTCGGCGACCGTCCGCGCGTCGCCGCCGTACTGGCGTTGGAAGACGCCGATCGGCGGATTCCGGCCGGCCGTTCCCGGCGGGACGATGTCGGCCACCGGCGCGAGGTCGAGGTTGACGCCGGCGGCGCGCAGCTGCGATCCCCACTGCGTCGCCATCGTGCGAAGGGCGCCGACGTCGGTCTCGCCCTGCGCGACGGCGGGCGGGATCCGATCGAACCCCGGCCCCTGCAGCACCTGCATCTGCCCGCCCTCCTGGTCGGTCGAGACGATGAGCGGGATGCCGTCCGCCGACGCGCCCTGCGCCTGCTGCACCACGGCGAGGTTCGCGCTCGCGGGCGCCGTGGATCGCCCCCGGAGGAAGAGTCCGCCGACGTGCCGGTCCCGGATCGCGGCCAGCGCGTCGGCGTCGAGCGCGACCGCCGGGGTGCCGACGATGAAGAGCTGGCCGACCTCCTGCTCGAGCGTCAGGCGGGCGATCGGGTCGACGGTGGGGGTCGGCGTGGGCGTCGGCGTCGCGGTCGGCGTGCGCGTGGGCGTCGGTGCCGGAGAGGGCGTGCACCCGGTCAGCGCGAGCGCGGCGAGCGCGAGCACCGCGGCGGTGCGGGCGACGACGACGGCGACCATGCGGTCCAGCCTGGCAGCCGCCACCGACGCGGGCTAGACGAAGCGCGCGGCCGCCTGCACGCGCGTGCGCACCTCGAACAGATCGGTTCCGCCGATGCCGACGCCGGGGATGCCGCGCCGGACGAGATCGGCGAGTCGCGGCCGCTGGACGAGCAGCGCTCGCGACCCCCGCACGGAGCCGAGGTCGACCACCTCCTCGGGTGCTGCGCCGTCGGGCACCACGATGACGAGGGCCGTGAACTTGACCCGCGCAGCGCGCGCGAACGCGCGCGAACGCACGGACAGCTCGTGCACCGGACGCTCGTGCGGCGCGAGCGCGCGGCCGATGATCTCGCCGCGCTTGACCGCGACGGGCTCGCCCCAGTCCTCGCTGAGCATCGCCCAGAGCCCGGTCGGTCCGAGCACGACGTGGTCGAGCTTGCCGCCCGCGCCCTGGGGCGACGCGGTCAGGCCGGTGCCGGCGCGCCGCGCATCGTCGGTGCGGAGGTCGTGCCACACCGTGAAGCCCATCCCGAGCGAGGCGAGCGCGCGGGCCGTGTCCTCCTCGGCGACGGCCTCCGCGAGCAGATGGCGCAGCTCCCGCGGGGCGCGCGCGAGCAGCTGCGGGTCGTAGGGGTCCGGCACGTCGACGCCGCGCCCCACCCACTCCTGCAGCAGCACGAGGAACTGCTCGCGGTACCAGCCGCCGGGATGCCCGTGCATCCGCGCCGCCGGCCGGGTGCCCTCCCGACGCGGGGGCGCCGCGGGCGCCCAGCTGCGCGGCTCGCTCACGGACGGCCGGATCCCGCGGTCGTACGCCGCGCGGGCCTCGGAGGTGCCGATCAGCTCCCACGCCCGCTGCACCCGGTCGAATTGGAGGGCGGCTCCCCCGGTGTCGGGATGCGTCTCCCGCGCCCGCCGCCGGTAAGCGCGCCGGAGCTCCTCCTCCGTCGCGCTCGCGGACACGCCGAGCACCTCGTACGGGCTCGCGGCGAGCGGGCTGTCGGGCATCCGCTCATTCTGCCGGGACGCGCGCGCTCCTGGCCGAGGAACCGCTGTGCGCGAACCGCGCGGCCTCGCGACCCCGACGGCAGGGCGCTCAGCGACCGCCGCCGCCTCCACCGCCTCCCCCGCCGCCGGAGAATCCGCCGCCGAAGGAGCCGCCCGAGAAGCTCGACGATCCGGAACCCGACCACGACGAGGTCGGGACCGGCGCGCTGAGGCCGCGCGACATCCCGCTCAGCATGGGCGCGAAGGCCGCGTAGGCGAAGGCCTGCTGCCCCACGTACCAGTCGGGCGTCTGCTGGACGCGCGCGAGCTCGGTCTGGAGCTCCGCGGTCCAGGAGTCCTCGATGCCCCACAGGATCGCCCAGGGCAGCAGCTTCTCGTGCAGTTTCACGATCTGGCGGCCGTCGGTCGTGTCGATGCGCTCGGCCCCCGTCACGCTCTGCAGCACGCGCAGACGGTCGGCCTCGGCGAGCTGCATGTACATGCGCATGCCGAGGAGGTGGTCGATGATCCCGGCGGCGGCGGGCGTGGGCCGCTTGCGGCCCACCGCGCCCACGATGCCGAGGATGAGACCGACGAGGCCGGGCACGAACGCCACGAATCCGAGCACGATGCCGATCGCGCCGCCCGCGACGACGCCGACGATCCCGGCCGCGCAGAGCGCGATCGCGGCGCCCATCCAGATCTTCGCGGCCGTCGACGAACGGCGCGCGCCGAAGAAGCTCCCATCGACCCAGCCCGACGCCGCGCCGACCGCGCCGCTGAGCCCCTCGCCCAGCGTGGCGTCACCGGCCCGCAGCAGGTCCCGGGCGGAGCCGTCGGGCGTGCCGGGCGGGAAGAGCGCGTCGAGGTACTCCGTCTCGAACGCGTCCAGTCCGGACCGGTCGAGCAGCTGCACCGCGTAGTCCGACCCTCCCCGATGCGACCCCGTCGCGTACCCGAGCAGTCGGATCCTCCCCCGCACCGCGAGGTCCACGAGTTCGGCGGGCCGCGCCTCGGTCGGGCGGTTCAGCAGGCGGGCGGCGGGCAGGATGCCGAGCCCCTTCGGCGGCGCGTACTGCGGCACGACGATGTCGCTGGCCTTCGGTCGGCGCGAGCGCCCGAGCGCGAAGGCGACGATACCCGGGCCGAGCGCGAGGCCGCCGCCGAGGGCGAGCACGATGGTCCAGGGCGCGGGCCAGTCGATCGGGGCCGGCGGAGGCGGGGGCGATCCCTCGACGAAGGTGTCGGACGCGAAACCGACCGAGACCGTGAGGTTCTCGTGCGCGGCGAGGTCGTCCGCCGAGGCGGTGACGACGGCCCCCGCGACCGCGATCCCGCCGTCGCAGGTCGCCGTGGCGTTCTGCGGGCCCTGGTAGCAGGCCTGGTGCCCCGAGAGCGCGGGCACGAGGTCCGCCGCGACCTCGACGCGGGCGCTCACCTCGGCGAACGGCTGCGCCCAGCCGGTGCCGTTGACGTCCCAGTAGAACTCGTCCGACGACGTGTCGGCGAACGCGCGGATCGTGTCCTTCTGCGTGTAGTGGATGACGTAGGTCGTGGCGCCGTGCACGAAGTCGTCGGTGCCGAGCGAGAGCGTGACGAATCCCCCGCTGCGGTCCGTCTCGAACGGGACCGCCTTCTCGTGTTCGTCGGTCACCGACTGCACCTGCGTGTCGAGCGGGACCTCGCCGTAGGTGTCCGGGATCGCGCGCACGATCCCGCGGTTCTGATCGGTCTGCGGGAACAGCGCCACGATCGTCTCGGTCACCGCCAGCTGCGCGTGCCGGTCCTCGCCGCGCGAGAGCCGGTAGTCGGCATCGAACGAGCGGAACGAGAAGTCGTCGGTGCCGCCCGGCAGCGGCCCGACGGCCTCGGGATGCGGTCGTGCGGCCGCCAGCGCGCCGACCGGGGCCGCCGCGACGACCGCGATCGCGAGCAGAGCGGCGGACGCGGCGGAGACGAGGCGTCGCATGCCCCCGACCCTACCGAGGGGCATGCGGCTCGCCGGCCCCGGGAGCACGAACCCCGCGAATCGGTGCGGAACGCCCGCGGAGCCGCGGCACTCGTGTCTAGGCTCGAAGGCATGCGCGTCGCCCCCAGTCTCGAGGTCCTCCGCGCCGAGGCGCAGGACGAGCTCGGCACGGTCGTCGAGGAGCGCCTGCGCGGCGGCGAGGATCCGTGGGCCTTCATGCACGAGATGCCGACGGTCGACGAGATGGTCGTCCTGCTCCTGCACGGCGAGCTCGCCCCCGACGCCACGAGCACCGACGCCGCGCTCGACCGGGTCGTGGGCGCGTATCCCGCGCTGCGGGCGACGGTCGACGGTATGCGCGACCGGCTCGACGACCTCCGGCGCCGGGCGTGAGCGCGACGGCCGCACTCGCGGTCCTGCGCTACGACGGCGACCGCGCCCTCGGCCACGACCTCGTCGACCCGGCCTCGCCGATCCTCACCGCGCTCGACCTCGCGGCGACCCGTGGCGACGGCGTGTTCGAGACGATCAGCGTCGGCCACGGCCACCCCCAGGCGATCGACGCGCACCTCGCGCGCTTCGCCCGCTCGGCGGCCCATCTCGACCTCCCCGAGCCCGACGCCGAGACCTGGCGCGCCGCCGTCCGGGCCGCCGCCGACGTGCTCGGCCCGGTGCCCGAGAGCTTCGTCAAGACGGTCCTGAGCCGGGGCATCGAGGGCCATGACACCCCCACCGGATGGGCCTACGCGGCCGTCGCCCCCGACCACACGGCGGCGCGCACCACGGGCATCCACGTCGTGCTCCTCGACCGCGGATTCCGCTCCGACGCCGGGGCGACCGCGCCGTGGCTGCTCATCGGCGCCAAGACCCTGAGCTACGGCATCAATCGCGCGGCGACGCGCGAGGCCGCGAAGCGCGGCGCGGACGACGTCGTGTTCGTCGCGACCGACGGGCTGCTCCTCGAGGGGCCGACGGCGAACGTCATGATCCTGCGCGACGGTCGGCTCCTCACCCCGCCGCTCGACGCCGGCATCCTGCCCGGCACGACGCAGGCCGACCTCTTCGCGTGGGCCCCGTCGCACGGCCTCGAGGCCCTCTACCAGCCGCTCCGGCCGCAGGACCTGCTGGACGCCGACGCCGCGTGGATGCTGTCGAGCGTCCGCCACGCGGCCCCGATCCGCGCCGTCGATCACGCGCCGCTCCCGGTCGACCGCGCCCTCTCCGACGCGATGAACGACTTCCTGCGAGGCCGGACCAGCTGACATGCGCGCACCCCGATCGGAGCGACGGCCACGTCCGGACTTCGCCGCGGTGCCGGCGCGGCCGGCCGTCTCGGCCGGGCGTCGGATCGTCGCAGCCGTCCGCATCGTCGCGGGGCTCGCGCTGCTCGCGACGATCGTCGCCCAGATCGCGGACGAACTCGCGCACGGGGTACTCCTTGCCGACCGCTACTTCGTCTACTTCACGATCCAGACGGCCCTGATCGACGTCGTCGTGCTGCTGGCCGGCGGATGGTGGGCTCGGCGCCGCCCGCGCGACACGGTCCTCCTCACCACCGTCGCGATGTGCACCGTGGGGTACGCGGTCGTGACGACCGTCGTCTACAACGCGCTGCTGCGCGGGATCGTGGTCGAGGGATACGTGCCGCCGGACTGGATGAACGAGGTGCTGCACGTCGTCATCCCGACCCTGCTGATCGTCGACTGGATCGTCGCGCCGGGCCGTGCGCGCTTGCGCTGGCGCGCGGCGTGGTGGGTGCTGGTGTATCCGCTGGCGTGGATCCTGCTCACCATGATCCGGGGCGCCATCGACGGCTGGTATCCGTACCCGTTCCTCGAGCCGGACGGCCCGAACGGGATCCCCGGGGTCGTGGCCTACATCGCGGGCCTCGCGCTGGCGATGCTGGGCCTGGCGTTCCTCGCGGTGCGACGCACCCGATCCGTCGCCCGGACAGCCGCTTAAAATACTGGCGGCGGCGCCTCGTCCGCGCGACCGGTTCTACCCCCGTATCGCGGTCCGCGTCATCGACGAGGCTGCCGCCGCCGCTAGTCCCCCGACTAGTGCATGACCAGATTAGGCAGGGGGACAAGCTTTTGTATGTCCCCATTGCGAGTGTCCGCTGCGAGGAGGACAAATCGGGGTACAAGCCGGTCACGACGAAAGGCCCCCGATCACCGCGTTCCGCCCGGCTTGCGCCGCGCCGTCCGTCGAGCCCTCGAGGGCCTTTCTGTCACTTCCGTCGATCAGTCCATGGGACCCATCTCCTTCAGTGATGACGAAGCTACTCCCGCGTGAACGGAAAGCAAACGGGTGAAGTCTCGCTAGATGGTTGAGACTTCGGGGCCTACTTGACCGAGTCGCGCAGGAGGGCGATCAGGGCCTCCAGCTGCACCGAGCCCTCGGCCGCGTCGTCCATCGTGGCGCCGTCGAGCGCGCGTGCGGCGAGGCCGGCCTTCGCGTCGATGAGCTCCGAGATGCGCCCGTCGAGCGTGCCCGCGGCGATGATGCGCCAGGCCGTCACCGGGAGCTCCTGCCCGATGCGGTGCACCCGGTCGATCGCCTGGGTCTGCTCGGCGTTCGTCCACGACAGCTCCGCGAGGACCACGTTGGACGCGACCTGCAAGTTGATGCCGACGCCGGCCGCCGTCAGCGAGCAGACGATGACGGAGACCTCGGGGTCGTTCGTGAACGCGTCGAGCGCCGCGGTGCGGGCCTTCGGCGTCTGATCGCCGCGGATCGAGACCGTCTGCAGCCCGGCGGCGCGGAAGTGCGCCTCGGCCGCATCCATGACGTCGATGTGCTTGGCGAAGAAGACCACCTTGCCCACGTTGCGGGCGAGGTTGACGGTGTAGTCCGCCGCCGGCGTGGCCTTGGCCTGGCCGATGCGGCGCACCATCGTGAAGACGTTGTCGCCCGAGCCGTCGGTGCCGGCCGAGCGGGTCTCCTCGAGCTCCGCGGCCGCGACGAGCCGGATGACGTCCTCGCGGTCGAGGTCGGCGCGCGCCGCCGAGAGGCGACGGTAGCGCTCCACGAGACGCGCGACGAGCGCGGCCTCCGCGGCGCGGACCGAGCGACCCGCCTCGCCCTCGAGCTCCACCGGGATGTCGGCGATGCGCCGCGCCGGGATGTCGGCCGCGACGTCCTCCTTGCGCCGGCGCACGATGCCCATCTCGACGACCGCCTCGCGCGCGGCGCCGAAGAAGCCCGGCTCCCCCGGGTCGAGCTCGGTGTCCTCGAGCCGGTGCATGAGCTCCGGCAGCGGCTTCTTCTCGTCGATCCAGCCGAGGTACTGCCAGATCATCCGGAAGTCCTCGATCTGGTTGATCAGCGGCGTGCCGGTGAGCGCGATGAACAGTGCCTTCGGCGTGACCGAGCGGATGCTGCGCGACAGGGCCTGCACGTTGCGCGAGCGCTGCGAGTCCTTGTTCTTGATGAAGTGCGCCTCGTCGACGATCATCCCCTTGAAGCCGCGGCGGCCGAGCCACGCGACGTGGCGGTCGAGGACCTCGTAGTTGACGATCACGATGTCGGCGAAGGCGTCGATGTCGTCGCCGTCGCCGTTGACGATCGTGGCGACCCGCTTCGGGGTCCACTTCTCGACCTCGCGGGCCCAGTTGACCTTGACGACGTTCGGCACGACCACGACGAGCGGGAACGAATGCGACACCTCGGCCGCGAGCAACGCCTGCGCCGTCTTGCCGAGGCCCGGCTCGTCGGCCAGCAGGTAGGTGCGGTGGCCCTCTCGGGCGCTCTCGACGAAGCGCGCCTGGTGGATCATGAGGTCCAGCTGCCCGGGGGTGTCGAGGGTGCGCGGCGCGGGCAGCGTCATGGAAGCCGCTCCCCCGCCCATCTCGAACGAGCGGAACAGCGGGTCGATGAGCTCCCAGTTGGCGAGCCGGCCCGTGGTGGCGGGCTTCGCGGCCGCGGCGCTGAAGTCGGGCGCCAGGAACGGGTTCGACATCTGGAACTGCCGCACCGACTGCGGGACGACCTGGCGCTCCTCCGCCGCCGGCTTCGGCGCGGGCTCGGTGACGACGATGAGATCGTCGGGGCTGAGCTCGGTGCCGGCGTCGAGCAGCATCGCCCGGCGCAGCTCCTGCGCCGCGGTGCTGAGCGGCGCCGTGTCGGTCAGGAGCGGGATGAGGCTGGAGTCGCGCGCCACGGTCTTCGCCATGATCGTCGCGATGCCCTCGAGCCGCGTGACCTCCTTGGTCCGCTCGGCGTCGGTGAGACCCGCGTCGGTCTTGATGCGGGCCCGCTCCTCGCGCACGAGGGCCGCGACGACGCGGAACCGGGTGCGGCCGGTGGGGCTCACCTTGCCGCGCTCGGCGGCGTTCTCGATCTCGCGCACGGTGCGCGCGAGGACGGGGATGATGCCCGTCTCGTCCTGGTGGGCGCGGCGACGCGTCGCGGGACGGCGGGTCGCGTTCTTGCGCTGACCCGACTTCTGGCCGGATGAGGCCATTGCTCTCCTCGGGCGGCGGTTCGTCCCGTCGCCGGCTGTGTCGACAGTGCGCGGATACCGGATCGGTCGAAGCGGAATCCCCCTGATCCCGGCTTGGCCGGTCGGGGTGTGCGCACAGACATATTAGCGCACGAGGGCCGACATCGGCCTCAGCTCGTCCGGTGCTCCTCCGAGGCGGGCCCGGGCCGGGAGACGTCGAGGTGGTCCGTGTTCGGCCGCCGGTCCACCATGTCGGTCACCGCGCGTCGTGCGGCGTGGACGTCACGCGGATCAGGATCGCGCAGAGGATGAACACGGCGACGGCGCCGAACTGCCCGGCCACCCACCATTGCCCGTGCCATTCGAACGGGAGGACGGGGTTCCAGATCACGATGACGGCGACGAGCAGCGGGAGCGCCCACCAGGCCCGCCCCTGGATCGCGAACCAGCCGACGATCGCGGCGAGGATCGCGGCGCCGTAGCGGATCCAGAGGAATCCCGACTCGGTGTCGAGCAGCGCGAGACCGGCGAGGACGACGATCGCGCCGAGCAGCCCGGGCGCGAGCGCCATGCGGCGCGAGACCGGGTCCTTGTAGCGGTCCGCGGGACGCTGCGCGGGTGTGGTGCGCGGCGGCTGCGCGCCGTTCGGGCGGCTGCCGCCGAGGGGCGCGGATCCGGCCGGCGGTCGACGGTTGCTCATCGCGATCCAGGATAGCTAGCCTCCGCCTGTGGGCTTCTTCCGGGACATCGCGAACGCCGTCGGCAGCGCGACCGGTACGCCGGACCACGCGCTCCTCCGGACCGGCGTCCTGGCGCGGGGCGAGATCCTCGGCCTCGACGCCTCGGGCATGACGGTCCAGCTCGGCGGCGGTCTGGTCGAGCGGAAGTGCTCGATCACGGTGAGCGTCATGCTGGATCGCGAGCCCCGCTACCAGGCGACGGTGGAGCAGCGGATCCCCGAGGTGTACCTCCCGCAGCTCGCGTCCGGCGCCGCCGTCGTCGCCGTGCGCGTCGATCCCGCCGACCGGAGCCGCATCGCGCTCGATCTCGCCACCCCGGTCCCGGTGGTGCATCGTCCCTTCGCCCCGGGCGAGCTGGGACCGGCGTGGATCCTCCAGAACGGCGCCCCGGTGACCGTGGTGCTGGTCGCGAGCGCCGAGACCGGCCTCCTCGATGCCGACGACAACCCGATCCAGCTCCTGACGCTCACGGTCGCGACCGGCGTGCCGGTGCCCTACCAGACCCAGACCCCGAACTCGGTCCCGGCGAGCGCGCTCCCGCTGGTGTATCCGGGGTCGAAGCTGCACGCCCGCGTCGCGACGAATCCCCAGGTGGTCATCGTCGACTGGGCTGCGGGGCCGGTCACGGCCTAGGCCGGAGCTCCTTCAGCGGTCGCACGGCCGGCCCCTCGAGCACCGCGCCGTCGGGCGCGAACCGGGAGCCGTGGGCCGGGCAGTCCCAGCTGCCCTCGAAGTCGTTCCAGGTGACGATCGCGCCGAGGTGCGGGCAGATCGCGCACAGCTCCCGCGTCGTGCCGTTGACGGTGGAGACCGCGGCCGGGCGGATGCCGTCCCGGCCGACCTCGCCCATGCCCTCGAGCGGCGCCGCGCCCAGCGGTCGGGCGAGCGCCCCCAGCCAGCCGCGCAGGTACCAGCTCGCGACGGCCGCGTTCTCGCCGATCCCCGCCGCCATCGCCTGCGGCAGGGTGGGGCGGCGGTGGAGCACGCGCTGCCAGTCGGTCGGGGTCCAGCCGGCGTCCTCGCCGAGGATGTCGCTGACGAGCGTGAGCGCCGTCGCGACGCCGTTGGTCATCCCCCACTTCGAGAAGCCGGTCGCGAGGTAGACCCGGCCGCGGCCGCGCGGCAGCCAGCCGACGAACGGCACTCCGTGCGGCGTCAGGTGGTCCTGCGCGCTCCACGAGGCGACGGGCTCGGCGTCAGGCCAGTGCTCCGCGGTCCAGGCGGCGAGCTCCTCCGCGGCGGCGCGGGGGCTCGCCGCGCGACCGACCGGATGCCCGAAGCCGCCGGTCAGGAGCAGCGGCCCCGCGGTCCGCACGCTGCGGGTCGGCTGCTCGACGTCGAGGAACATGCCGTCCGGGAGCTGCTCCTCGGGCACGCGCCACGCGGCCGCGTAGCTGCGGTGCGCGGAGGTCTTGGCGAAGTACAGGCCGCGGTCGAGGATCGGGGCACCCGTCGCGAGGATCACGTGCTCGGCATGCACGGCTCCCGCGGTCGTCAGCACCTCGACCGGCGACGTGGCGTGGACCGCCTCGACCCGGACGCCCGCGACCACCACGCCGCCCGCCTCCCGCACCGCCGCGACGAGCGCCGCGAGCAGGTCCATCGGGTCGAGCTGCGCCTGGTCGGCGAGGCGGACCGCGCCGGTCGTGTCGAAGGGCAGGTCGACGCCGTCCACGAGCTCCACGGGCAGGCCGACGGCGCGCGCCGCCCGGAACTCGGCCTCGACCCGCGCGCGCCCGTCGCGCGTGGTCGCGTAGCTGAAGGCATCGCGGCGCTCGACGGGCACCTTCGCCTGCTCGCAGAAGTCCAGGAGCCAGTCGAAGGCCGCCTCCTGGCTGTCGGCGTACGCGCGCGCGACGGACGCGATGTTGCGGGTCCGCACGAGATCGGACTGGGTGCCCTGGAGCCGCGACACCTTCGCAGTCGTGCGCCCCGTGGTCCCGGCGCCGATGCGGCGCGCCTCGACGACGGCGACGCTCCGGCCCGACCGCGCGAACAGCAGCGCGGTGACGAGGCCGGTGATCCCGGCGCCGATCACGACGACGTCGAAGCGCTCGGCGTCCGGGAACTCGTCGGTGGCGATCACGGGGGCGGACTGCTGCCAGAGGGACTCCATGAGCGCCACGCTAGACATGCGTCGGCGAACGCGGTGCGGACTCCCGGCGACCTACCATCGTGGGGTGGGCGACGTCGCTGATCCGAGGGTCGAGCGGCTGCGCGCGCTGCTGCGGATCCCCACGGTGTCGCGGACGGACGGCACGGCCGACGAGGCCTCCTTCGATCGGTACCGCGTGACGCTGCGCGAGCTCTACCCCCGCACGTTCACCGAGCTCGAGGTCGAGACCGTCGCGGACGGCGTCGGCCTCCTGCTGCGCTGGCCCGGCCGCTCCCCCGGCGACGCGGCCGTCCTCATGGCGCACTACGACACGGTCCCGGCCGACGAGCCCGGATGGACGCACCCGCCCTTCGACGCGACCGTCACGCCCGAGGGCGACGACCACCGCATCTGGGCGCGGGGCGCGATCGACGACAAGAACGCGGTCACGGGCGTGCTCGAGGGCGTGGAGGCGCTGCTCGCCGATGGATTCCAGCCGGAGCACGACGTCTGGTTGAGCTTCGGCGGCGACGAGGAGGTCTTCGGCATCGCGGCCGAGGCGGCCGTGCGCACGCTGCAGGAGCGCGGCGTGCGCGCCCGGCTCGTTCTCGACGAGGGCGGCGCGATCGTGCAGGGCCAGTTCCCCGGTGTCGCCGAGCCGACGGCCGCGATCGGGCTGAGCGAGAAGGGCGTCGCGTACGTGACGCTCACGGTGCGGCAGCACGGCGGGCATGCGGCGCATCCGCCGCGGCACGGCGTCACCGCGACCAACCGGCTGGCGCGGGCGATCACGGCCATCGAGCCGCCGTCACGCGCCGCGATCCCGCCCGTGCTGTCGTCGATGTTCGAGGTGCTCGGACCGCACGCGCGCGGGATGGTCGGCTTCGCCTACCGGCATCCGCGCCTCCTCCGCCCGCTGCTGCTGCGCGCCCTCGCGCGCGGGAGCGACGAGACGCACGCGATGATCCGCACGACGCGCGTCGTCTCGCGGCTGCAGGGAGCGGCGGCGGACAACGTGCTGCCCGAGACGGCGCGCGCGGTCGTCAACGTGCGCGTCGCGATCGGCGAGCGGCTCGACGACGCGGTCGCCGAGATCCGGCGACTCGTGGGACCGGACGTCGAGGTCGAGCTCGTGAGCGGGTCCGACCCGTCGCCCGTCTCGCCGATCGACGGCGAGGCGTGGGCCCTCCTCTGCGGCGCCCTCGCCGTCTCGCACCCGGAGGTGCTGCCCGCGCCCTACGGCATGCTCGGCGCGACCGATGGACGGCACTTCACGCCGCTCGGGCCGGTCTACCGCTTCTTCCCGTTCGAGCTCACGAACGCCGAGCTCCGCGGACTCCATGCGATCGACGAGAGCATCCGCGTCTCGTCCTACCTCCGCGGCCTGCGCTTCTACGAGGAGCTGCTGCGGCGGCTCTAGCTCAGATCAGGCTCTTCGTGTGCCAGACCGTCTTCGTCTCGGTGAATGCGAGGATCCGCTGCAGCGACCGCGCCGGGACGCCCGGCTCCGGCGACAGCACGCGCTTGAGCGTGTCGGCGGCCGCGATCTCGAGGTCCACCCACTCGCCCGCGCCCGCGCCCGCGAGGTCGAGCGCGTTGACGTCGGCGTGCGACGCGAGCCACGGCGCGATCTCGGCCGGCGAGCCGGTGAGCACGTTCACGACGCCGCCCGGCACGTCGCTCGTGGCGAGCACCTCGGCGAGGCTGATCGCGCTGAGCGGGTGCGCCTGGTCGGCGATCACGACGACCGCGTTGCCCGCGACGAGCGCCGGCGCGACGGTCGCGACGAGGCCGAGCAGGCTCGCACCCTTCGCCTCCTGCGGGGCGACGATCGCGACGACGCCCGTCGGCTCCGGCACCGAGAGGTTGAAGTACGGTCCGGCGACCGGGTTGCCGGAGCCCGCGACCTGCGTGAACTTGTCGGTCCAGCCCGCATACCAGACCCACAGGTCGATGGCCGCATCGACCTGGGCGGCCGCCTGCGCGGCGCTCACGCCCTCCGACGCGCGGATCTCGTCGACGAACTGCGCGTGACGCCCCTCAAGCACCTCGGCGATCCGGTACAGGACCTGGCCGCGGTTGTAGGCCGTGGCGCCGGCCCAGCCGCCGACCGCGGCGCGCGCGGCGACCACGGCATCCCGGGCGTCCTTGCGGGAGGCGAGCGACGCGTTGGCGAGGAAGGCGCCCTTCGGCGTCGCGACCTCGTAGGTGCGCCCCGACTCGCTGCGCGGGAACTTCCCGCCGATCGCGAGCTTGTACGTCTTAGGGATCGTGAGGCGGTCGGCCATCAGACTGCTCCTCCTGCGCGTCGCCGCTTCTGCGACGCGCTTCGCTCCGCGGGCACGAGCGCGGTCGCGCCCGCTCCGCTCTCGCCCTTCAGGTACGCGGCGAGGCCGTGGCGCCCGCCCTCACGGCCGTAGCCGGACTCCTTGTAGCCGCCGAACGGCGACGCCGGGTCGAAGCGGTTGAACGTGTTCGCCCAGACCACGCCCGCGCGCAGCTTGTCGGCGACGGCGAGGATCTTGGATCCCTTGTCGCTCCAGATGCCGGCCGACAGCCCGTAGGGCGTGTTGTTCGCCTTCGTGATCGCCTCGGCGGGGGTGCGGAAGGTGAGCACGGACAGCACGGGCCCGAAGATCTCCTCGCGCGCGATCGTCGACGAGGTCGACACGTTGTCGAAGATCGTCGGCGCGAACCAGAAGCCGTTCTCCGGGATCTCGCACGGCGCGCTCCAGCGCTCGGCGCCCTCCTGCTCGCCGATGTCGCTGAGGGCCCGGATGCGATCCAGCTGCTCGCGCGAGTTGATCGCGCCGATGTCGGTGTTCTTGTCGAGCGGGTCGCCGAGCCGCAGCGTCGCCATGCGCTGCTTCAGACGCTCCACGACCTCCTCGTGCACGTTCTCCTGCACGAGGAGCCGGCTGCCGGCGCAGCACACGTGCCCCTGGTTGAAGAAGATGCCGTTCACGATCCCCTCGACCGCCTGATCGATCGGGGCGTCGTCGAAGACGATGTTCGCGGCCTTGCCGCCGAGCTCGAGGGTGACCTTCTTGTGCGTGCCCGCGACGGTCTTGGCGATCTCGCGGCCGACGGCAGTCGAGCCCGTGAACGCGACCTTGTCGACGCCGGGGTGGCGCACGAGCGCCTGGCCGGTGGGGCCGGCTCCCGTCACGATGTTGACGACGCCCGGCGGCAGCTCGGCCTGCTGCACGATCTCGGCGAACAGGAGCGCGGTGAGCGGGGTCGTCTCGGCGGGCTTCAGGACCACGGTGTTGCCCGCCGCGAGCGCCGGCGCGATCTTCCACGCGAGCATCATGAGGGGGAAGTTCCACGGGATGATCTGCGCCGCCACGCCGAGGGCCCTCGGGTTCGCGCCGAGGCCGGCGTAGTCGAGCTTGTCGGCCCAGCCCGCGTAGTAGAAGAACCATGCGGCCACGAGCGGCACGTCGACGTCGCGGCTCTCCTTGATCGGCTTCCCGTTGTCGAGGCTCTCGGCCACGGCGAGCTCGCGGGCGCGCTCCTGCACGAGGCGCGCGATCCGGAACAGGTACTTGCCGCGGTCGGCGCCCGACATCCGCGACCAGGTGCGGTCGTAGGCGCGGCGGGCCGCGGCGACGGCGAGGTCGACGTCGTGCTCGTCGGCCGTGGCGATCTCGGCGAGCTTCTCCTCGGAGGCGGGCGAGATCGTCGAGAACGCCTCGCCGTGCCCGTCGACCCACTGCCCGTCGATGAAGAGCCCGTAGCTCGGGCGCAGCGCGACGATCGCGCGCGACTCGGGCGCGGGCGCGTATTCCAGGAACGACATATTCAGTCCACCGTGACGTAGTCGGGGCCGCTGTAGTGGCCGGTTGTGATCTTCTGACGCTGCAGGAGCACGTCGTTGAGGAGGCTGGACGCGCCGAAGCGGAAGAGGTGCGGCTGCAGCCACTGCTCCCCCGCGGTCTCGGCGACGGTGACGAGGTACTTGATCGCGTCCTTGGAGGTGCGGATGCCGCCGGCCGGCTTGACGCCGACCCGCTCCCCCGTGAGCCGATGCCAGTCGCGCACGACCTCGAGCATGAGCAGCGTGACCGGGAGCGTCGCGGCGGGCGCCACCTTGCCGGTCGAAGTCTTGATGAAGTCGCCGCCCGCGAGGATCGCGAGCCAGCTGGCACGGCGGACGTTGTCGTACGTGTTCAGCTCGCCCGTCTCGAGGATCACCTTGAGCGAGGCGAAGGTGCCGTCGTCGCGGCGGCACGCCTCCTTGACCGCCACGATCTGCTCGAAGACGGTGCCGTAGCGGCCGGCCAGGAAGGCGCCGCGATCGATAACCATGTCGATCTCGTCCGCGCCGTTGGCGACCGCGTCCCGGGTGTCGGCGAGCTTGACCGGGAGCGAGGCGCGGCCGCTCGGGAACGCCGTCGCGACCGCCGCGACCGAGACGAGCCCGTCGTCCGGGTCGCCGTGCGCCGCGCCGAGGGCCGCGACGGCGGCCGGCACCATGTCGCCGTACACGCACACCGCGGCGACCTTGGGGGTCGACGGATCGGACGGGTCGGGGGTGAGGCCCTTCGCGACGAGCGAGCGCACCTTGCCCGGGGTGTCGGCTCCCTCGAGCGTCGTGAGGTCGGTGAGCTCGATGATCTTGTCGAGCGCCCAGGCCTTCGACGTGGTCTTGATGGACCGCGTGCCGAGCGACGCGGCGCGCGCCTCCAGGCCCACCGCATCCACGCCGCTCAGCCCCTCGAGGTGGAGCCGCAGGCTGCGCTCGGTGAGGTCACCGCCCAGCACCTTCACGGCCCGTTCGGCCTGCGGGAGCATCTGCTGCATGGTCATGCGTCCTCCAGGAGCGCTCGTGCCGTCGCGTCGTCGGTGACGAGGACCGTGCACAGCCGGCTCGTCACCACCGTCCGCGCGATGTCGTGCTTCGCCGCGCCCGCGACAACGAGGATCGCCGTCCGGGCGGCACGCAGCCGATCCAATCCGAGACCCACGGTACGCGCGTCGAGGGCCGGATCGACGATGTTGCCGTCGGCGTCGACGAAGCGGCCGAGGACGTCGCCGACGGCGCCCTTGCGGACCAGCTCGGCGATGTCGTCGGGGCTCAGGTAGCCGCTCTCGACGAGGGCGGAGTCCTTAACGGCGGCGCCCGCCGTGAACAGGTAGGCGGAGGCCGCGGCCGCCCGCGCGAGGGCGTCGGCGACGACGCGGTCGCTCACGATCGCCTGCTGCGTCTCGGGGCGCTCGAGGATGGCCGGGCTCGGCAGCAGCACGGCCTCGCCGTCGGCCTTGCCCGCGATGGTCGTCGCGGTGGGGGCGGCGGTCCCGGGGCGCCGGTTGAGCGTGACCCCGCCGTTGACCTGCACGACCTCGACCCCGTGCGCCCAGCCGGGCACGAGCCGCTCGGCGACCGCGGCGAGGGTGCGACCCCAGCTGACGCCGAGGGTGCGCGGCGCGGGGCGGAGCGCGCCCAGGTGGTCCGCGGCGGCCTGCGCGACACGGGCCAGCAGCTCCGTCTCGTCGTCGGGAGCCGGGACCACGACCGCGTCGGCGAGCCCGAAGCGCTCGCGCAGCTCCCGCTCCACGGTGAGGCGACGCGCGCGCGGGTGGACGATCTCGATGCGCACGATGCCCTGCTCGCGGGCCTCGGCGAGCAGCCGCCCCACCTTCCAGCGGGACAGCGCGAGGAGGGCGCCGACCTCGTCCTGGGTCTTGCCCTCGTCGTAGTAGAGCTCCGCGGCGCGCACCGCGAGCAGCTCGTCCTCCAGCAGCATCGGATCCAGGCTACGACCCGCGCCCCGGATGCGCAGCCGCCTGCTCACATGAGCAGCGGGCCTCGATCGACGCGCTCAGCCGGTGGATCGGAGCGCCGAGACCGTCGCGCTCCAGTCGACCGGGTGGCCGCGCAGCAGGTTCTCGAGCCGGTCGAGCAGCTCCTCCGGTCCCGCGACCGCGCCGGTGATCCGCAACCGCGTCGAGCGGCCGCGCGTGCCGCCCGCGACCTCGTCCGCCGCGAACGCCACCTCGCCCACCTCGGCGATGCGCACCCGCAGCAGCTCCGGATCGTGCCGCTCGAGCACGACGACCGCGGGCTCCCCGCCCACCAGTCGCAGCTCGGGATCGAACCAGCCCTCGACGAGCACGGGATCGACGAGCCCGTCCCACACGATCGCGCGCGGCAGATCGATGAGGCGTTCGACGGTCCCGGACTGCACACGACCACGCTACGCGCGGCGTCCGACGCGGCCTCGGAAGCCGGGGCGCCATTCGCATTCGGCGCGCCTCGTGGCATGGTCGGATCATGAAACTCGCCATCGTGGGCGGCGGCTCCACCTACACGCCCGAACTCGTCGACGGCTTCATCCGGCTGCGGCGGGAGCTCCCCGTCGAGGAGCTCTGGCTCGTCGACCGCGACGAGGAGCGGCTGCGCCTCGTCGGCGGGTTCGCGCAGCGCATGTTCGAGGCCGCGGGGCATCCCGGCCGCATCGTGCCGACGACCGACCTCGTGGCCGGCGTGAGCGACGCCGACGCCGTGCTCATCCAGCTCCGCGTCGGCGGACAGGATGCGCGCCACGGCGACGAGACCTGGCCGCACGAGGTCGGCTGCATCGGCCAGGAGACGACGGGCCCCGGCGGCTTCGCCAAGGCCCTGCGCACGGTGCCCGTCGTGCTCGACATCGCCGACGCCGTGCGGAGGCACGCGAAGCCCGATGCGTGGATCATCGACTTCACCAACCCGGTGGGCATCGTCACGCGCGCGCTGCTGCAGGCCGGCCACCGGGCCGTGGGCCTCTGCAACGTCGCGATCGGATTCCAGCGCCGCTTCGCCGGGATCCTCGGCGTCGACGCGGACGAGGTGAGCCTCGGCCACGTGGGACTCAACCACCTGACCTGGGAGCGCTCCGTCACGGTCGGCGGCCGCGACGTGCTGCCCGAGTGGCTCGCCACGCGCGCCGACGAGCTCGCCGAGGAGGTGGAGATGCCCGCGGCCCTCCTCACGATGCTCGGCAACGTGCCCTCGTACTATCTGCGCTACTACTACGCCCACGACGAGGTGCTGCGCGAGCAGCTGAACTCGCCGACGCGGGCCGAGGCCGTGCGCGCGGTCGAACGGGAGCTCCTCGCGATCTACGCCGACCCGGCCGAGCACGAGAAGCCGGCCGCGCTCGCGAACCGCGGCGGGGCGTTCTACTCGGAGGCCGCGATCGAGCTCCTGGGGGCGCTGCGGTCCGACGAGGGCGCTGTGCGCGTCGTCAACGTGCGCAACGGCGGAGCCCTGCCGTTCCTGCCGGAGGACCACGCGATCGAGGTGCCCGCGCGGGTGTCGGCCGCGGGGATCGAGGCGCTGCCGGTCGCGCCGCTGCCGGACGACATCCGCGGTCTCGTCTCCGCCGTCGCGGGATACGAGCGGCTCGCGCTCGACGCGGCGGTGCACGGCGGGCGGGAGCGCGTGCTCCGCGCGATGCAGGCGCACCCCCTCGTGCTCCAGTACGAGCGCGCCGAGCGCCTCACCGATTTGCTGATCGCCCACAACCGGGAGCACCTCCCGTGGGCGGGCTGATCGTCGCGGTCGACGGGGGCGGGTCGAAGACGGACGTCGTCGCCCTGCGCGTCGACGGCTCGATCGCCGGGACCGCGCGCGGCCGCGCGACGAACCCCCAGGTCGAGACGCTGCCGGTGGCGGTCACGCGCATCGATGCCGCGGTCGAGGAGGCGACGGGCGGCGCCGAGGTCGCGCACGCGAGCGTCTACCTCGCCGGCCTCGACCTGGGGATCGAGATCGACCGGTTCACGGCCGCGGTCGCACCCCTGCGCTGGGCCCGTAACGGCCTGGCCGTCGACAACGACCTGTTCGCCCTGCTGCGCACCGGCACCGAATCGCCCGACGCGGTCGCGGTCGTGTGCGGCACCGGGATCAACGCGGTCGGCGTGCGCGCGGACGGCGCGACCGCGCGCTTCCCGGCCCTCGGCACCGTGACGGGCGACTGGGGCGGCGGCAGCGGCCTCATGCTCGCGGCCCTGTGGCACGCCGCGCGTGCCGAGGACGGGCGCGGTCCCGCGACGGCGCTCGTCGGCGTGCTGCCTCCGGCCCTCGGGCTCCCGAGCGTGCAGGCGATCGGCGAGGCGATCCTGCTCGGCGAGCTGCCGCCGGCCGCCCTCACACCGCTGGCCCCGCTGCTGTTCGAGGTGGCGGTCGCGGGCGACGCGATCGCGGGGCACCTGCTCGATCGGCAGGCCGAGGAGATCGCGACCATGGCGCGGGTCTGCGCCGAGCGGCTGGGGCTCGAGAGCGCGGGACTGCCGGTCGTGCTCGGCGGCGGGCTCATCCGCTCGGGTGAGCGACGGCTCCTCGATCCGGTGGAGGCGCGGCTCGAGAGCATGCTGCCGGGCGCGCAGCCCGTCATGGTCGCCGAGGCACCGATCGTCGGTGCGGGGCTCGGTGCGCTCGCGGCGGCCGGAGCCGATGCCGCGGCGCTCGAGCGCGCGCGGCCCGCGCTCTCCGCGCTCGACGCGCAGCTCGTCTAGTCGCGGGTGGCGCGCGGCACGACCTCGTCCTCGACGAGCCGCGGACGGCGGAGCACGACCGCGGCGGGGACGAGCGGCACGAGCGCGATCAGCAGCAGGACGAGCGATCCCGTCCAGTTGCCGGTCACGGCGTGCAGGACCCCGACCAGGAGCGGTCCGAGCGCGCCCGCGATGTAGCCGACGGCCTGCATGAACCCGCTCAGGGCGACCGATCCCGCGTGGGTGCGGGAGCGGAATCCGACGAGGGCGAGGCTGTACGGGAAGAACGCGGCGCCGAGCGAGACGCACGACATCCAGACCCAGACGAGGCCCGGTGCGACCAGCAGCCCGAGGAATCCGGCGGCGTTGAGCACGATCGTCGCGACCGCGGGGCCGACCGAGCTGCGCAGCCGAGCGGCGAGCGGCGGCATGACGATCGACAGCGGGATGCCGCCCAGGCTGAACACCGCGACGAGCGCCCCCGCGGTCGCCTCGTCGACGTGCGCGACGTCGGCCAGGAGCGCCGGGAAGGTGCCGAACACCGTGTACGCGACCGCGGCTGTCGTCGCGAACCCGGCGGCCATCGCCCACGCGGTCGGCGAGCGCCACATGCCGCCGGCGAGCGGGGCCTCGGGCTGCATCGCGGCCGCGGCGGCGGCGTCCTGCGGCTCACGTCCGTGCGCCCGCACCAGCTCCGCGATCCACGGGACGGCCGCGATGGCGGCCACGAGCGCCCACGATCCGAGCGAGGTCTGCCAGCCGGCGGCGATCGCGACGGGCACGGCGATGAGCGGCGCGACGGTGGCGCCGACCGTCTGGACGGTGACGTAGCCGGCGGTGACCCCGCCGATCCGGTCGGAGAAGTAGCGCCGCACGAGCGGCGGCAGCAGCACGTTGCCGATCCCGATGCCGAGGAACGCGACGACCGACGCGACGACGATCACGGGCGCGTGGGGCACGACGGCGCGCAGCACCTGCCCGAGCGCCACGAGCGCGATGCCGACCAGGAGCGTGCGCTCCACACCGAGCCGCGCGGTGACCCGCGGTGTGAGGGCCCCGGCGAGGGCGAAGGCGAGCGGAGGAGCCGCGCCCAGGATCCCGAGGACGACGGAGTCGAGCGGCACGTCGCGCGAGATCTGCGCCGCGATGGGCGAGAGCGCCACGACCGCGGCGCGCAGGTTGAGGGCGACGAGCAGGATGCCCGCGAGGGCGAGGAGGCGACCCCGCCACGGGGATGCGCCCGGGGCGTCGGTCACCTCCTCACCCTAGGGGCGGTCCGCGGCCGCGACCGGCGCCGGCCCTAGAGGTCGAGGATGGTGCGGATCGTCGCGTCGTCGACCCGCAGCGCCGCGACCAGCTCGTCGATCCCGTCGAACCGGCGCATCGGCCGCACGTACCGCACGAAGCGCAGCTCGATCGTGGCCCCGTACAGGTCGAGGTCCTGGTCGAACAGGTGCGCCTCGACCTGGTGCTCCGGCACCCCGTCGAACGTCGGGTTGTTGCCGATCGACACGGCGGCGCCGTAGGAGGTGCCGCCGATCTCCGCCCAGCACGCGTAGACACCGTCGGCGGGCACGAGGCCCTCGAGGCGGGCGGGATCGAGGTTGGCGGTCGGGTAGCCGAGCCGGCGGCCGAGCTGGGCTCCCTGCACGACCACGGAGCGCACCGTCGGGGCGCGGCCGAGCAGCTCGGCGGCGCCGCTCACGTCGCCGCTCGCGATGAGGTCGCGGATCCGCGTGGAGGAGATGCGTCCCGTGCCGCCGTCCGCGCGCACGTCGTCGATGAGCACGACCGAGAATCCGAGCTCCGCACCGAGGGCGCGCAGCAGCTCCACGTCGCCGGCGCCGCCCGCGCCGAAGCGGAAGTCGCGTCCGCAGAGCACCGCCTGGGCGTGGAGCGCCCCGACGAGGATCTCGCGCACGAACGCCTCGGCGCTCTGCCGGCTGCGCTCCTGGTCGAAGGCGAGCACGAGGGCCGCATCGACGCCCGCGGCGGCCAGCAGCTCGGTCTTCTGCGCGGTGCTCACCACCGAGGGCGGACAGGCCCCCGGCCGGAGCACGCTCAGCGGGTTGCGGTCGAAGGTCACGACCGTCGCGGTCAGGCCGCGCTGATCGGCGAGCTCCCGCAGCTGGGCGAGGACGCCGCGGTGCCCGAGGTGGACGCCGTCGAACTTGCCGACCGTGACCGCCGCGGGGCCGAATCCGGCGGGCACCGACGCGGGCCCGTCGTAGACGGGCATGCCGGCGGGCTGCATCTCAGTGACCCGCCCCGGCGCGCGCGCGACTGCGGCTCAGCCAGACGAGGCCGAGGATCGGCAGCACGAGCGGGATGAACAGGTACCCGGCTCCGTACGTGCTCCACACCGTCGCGGTCTTGCCGAACGGCGCGTTGGAGAACTGCCCGAGGAGGTCGGGCGCGACCATCGTGATCGTGCCCACGAC
>Ga0247757_10000931_pt1 | contig 21819 bp, 15 predicted proteins | sample UWRJL126311R4_FD_180929 | JGI IMG/M metagenome (GOLD analysis project Ga0247757, IMG submission 180929) | Plant litter microbial communities from Arlington Agricultural Research Station in Wisconsin, United States - UWRJ-L126-311R-4 | ecosystem: Environmental > Terrestrial > Plant litter >...
ATTACCCTTACAGCAAGGCTCTAGGCCCAACGAAAAAGCTTGAAAGATATTATGTCTTTTGAGTATTTCCGTCTTGAAACAATTTTAATGCTCAATCCAAGCCAAAACATGCCTTCACCAAAGCCTACCTTACGACCTCGACCCTTCGTAGTTAAGACACCCATCTTGGCCCACTTGCGACACCACCACCCCTACGCCTTCTCCGCTTCCGCCTCGATCCGCGTTGAATTACAGCCGCTTTTTTCTTCTCTTCCAAGATCGTTATAAGCGACTCTAAACTACGGATAGATCTCTCGCCAAAGGCAGCATGACCGAATGCTGTTATGCATGAAGAGCGTCGTTTGTAAAGCTTCTGTGCCTAGATGTCTTCCTAGTGCGGATCAGACATGGTGCTATGCTATGTAAGGTATGCTCAGTCACGACAGGCTTACTATAGTCAAAGCCACCCTTCTTGATAGCGCTACCGACTACGCAGAATCCCAGGCATAAGGATCCGCGCCGTGATTTAGCATAAGCGTAAACATTTGTATTACAAGCAGAAAAATTAAGCCCCTTACCCTCCATGAAATTAAAGATTTGGTGCAATGTATTATGTACTGCCAGGGAGCGTAACCCTTCCAGAAGACGTTTAGTTTTTGGCCTTGGCTCAGTAGTTATTCAGCCATGGTAACAGCTGGGGCTACTGCCCAGCAGTCAAAAATAGCGCAGATTTGCAAAGATCTGGTTGTAAAGACCCACGCAGATGGGTCAAAATCTTTCAAGAGTCAGATTAAAGTTGGATTCAAGGCTACTATGAAGCGAACGAATCCAGATGATAAGACCAATGAGATCGGGCAGATCCAAAGCCAACTATCCGTTGCGTTCCTACATCTCATCCAGTAGGCTTCCCGGCGCTTAGACTAACTCAAGAAATCAAAGCTACGAGGCGCGCCAATCAAAAAGCTAACCAATCTATCAGGAAGAATCAAACATTACAACATAACAAACTCATTGCTCTGAATGTTGACTTTGGTGTTGCAAATGCAGCCCGTCTGGATTCAGTGCAAGGAGATATTTTGCAAACCTTACAATGTCAGCAAACTCAGCTCACTTTACGTCCAAAGGATACTGGTAGCAGCAATGAGGAACAATTTCAGAAAGCATACAAGGCCATCCTTCAGTCCATACAGCACAGCCAAGAGCGGACCATAAAAGAATTGAAGATGATTTGAGTTGAACAACGGCAATCCGCAGATGAATTTTTCTTAATGCGTATAGAACAAGACTGTCAAAATCTTCTGGCAAGTCCAGAGTTCCAAGGAATGGATCGAAGAAAAGATAATATCTCAGATAGCGCTCGATGTACACTTAGTTGGGAATCTGACGAGAAAAGAAGCACGTTTCAAGGCTGGCTCAAGCAAGAGCATCCACTGTTCTGTATCTTTGGAAAACCAGGTTCTGAAAAACCTACGATGATGAGGTTCTTAAGCCGGGACAAATGCTCTCGAATGGCTCTTGAAGCCTGAAGTGTCGATTCTTTGCTCATGATGGCCGATTATTATTTTTGGTATACCGGGGAAGCTATGCAAAGATCGCATCAAGGACTACTTCAGAGCTTGTTATACAGAATTCTGGCTGAAGAACCATCTTTAGCACTGTTCATTTGCCCAGAACGATGGAAGGCAGAAGACAGAAGGATTCGCCGCCCCTGGACACGCGAGGAACTGCTAAGTAGCATGGAAAACCTACGACATATCAGAAACGTAAAGGTATTCCTCATCATTGATGGACTCGACGAATACAATCCTCATGACAGCCATTGTTTCTACTAGAGGACTTAGGCGTGCTCTCCAGGATCACCGACCTTAAAATTTGTGTATCCAGCCGTCGCTGGCTAGTATTTGAAGACAAGTTTCGATCGCTCCCCAAGCTAGGTCTCGAGGATCATAACTACGATAATATATACTCATATGCCTTTGATAAGCTCGTCGCCTGTTCACCAAGCAATGAGATCATAGAAACTGATACTGCAGTACAACTAGCTACTCGAGTTACTCGTACTGCGCAAGGGGTTTTCTTATAGGCTTATCTTGTTGTACGCGCCTTCTCCAAACAGTTAAGAGCTGGCGAAGGAATTTCACAACTGCAAAGATGCCTCCAGCAACTTCCAAAAGATTTGCATGAATATCTCATAATATGATATACAAAAGAATATCCAGTACCCAGCGAGAAGGTTCAGAATGCCAAGACACCTAGTATACTTCTAATACGTCTATATCTAAAATAGATATAAGTCCGTGCTCGAACCAATAGTTGTCTGACACGTTTAATTGTATGACAGAACTTCAACTATTCATAGAAAGAGAGATAGCCAAATATCGTACGCTCATAGCAAACCGTAGTGAAAATTGGTTTGTTCTGTCCAGCGTTTTGTTGAAGAATATCAATTTGGCTTAGCTACCTTATGCACAATGGACGTGAGTAGACTCAAAGTATGTATCTGATGAATAAATGGCCGGCTAAGGTTTGGTGCTGGCTATAGTGGGTAAGTAAATAAAGAGTATATGTGTGATGAATGGATGGCTGACTGTTGCTTGATGCTGGCCGTAGAAAGTAAGTGAATCATAAGCACATGTGCGATGAGTGGATAACTGACTGGAGTTTGATGGCTGGCTGTAGATCGTAAGTGAATCAAGAGCATTGGACGATAAATGGATGGCTGACTGCTGCTTGATGGTGGCTATAGGAGGTAAGTGAATCAAGAACATATGTGCAACGAATGGATGGCTGACTGGAGTTTGATGGCTGGTCGATAGTTCGTAAGTGAATTTAGAGTATATGTGCGATGAATAGATGGCTGACTGGGGTTCTATACTGGTCATAGAACGTAAGTGGATTAAGAGTATTTTTAGGATAAACGGATGGCTGACTAGGTTCGGTACTGGTCGTAGAACGTAAGTGAATTAAGAGTTTGAGTACATTATTTAGATAGCTGACTGGTCTTAGTGGGTAAGTGAATTAAGAATATATATGCGATAAATGGGTGGCTGACTACGGCTGGATGCTGGTTATAGGCTGTAAGTAAATTAATAACATATGCGCGATGAATGGATGACTGATAGGGTTGGATACTGAGTGTAGGCTGTAAGTGAGTTAAAAGCATATGTAGGATGAATGGATAGTTAACCCCTACTTAATGCTGATTATAGGCTGTACGTAAATTAAAAGAACATGTACGATGAATGGATAACTGATAAGGTTGGATATTGAGTATAGGCTGTAAGTGAATTAAAAGCATATGTATGATGAATGGATAACTAACCCCTACTTAATGCTGATTATAGGCTGTACGTAAAATAAAAGAACATGTACGATAAATGGATAACTTACGGGGTTTGATGTTGGGCATAGCCTGTAAGTAAATTAAAAGTAAATATGCATAGATGGATGACTGAGAGGGCTTGGTGCTGGTTATAGGGAGTAAGTGAACCCAGAACATATGTGCGATAAATAATGGCTTACTAGGGTTTATGCTGGTCGTAGAAGGTAGGTGAATCCAGAGCACATGTGCGATAAATGGATGGCTGACTAGGTTTGGCACTGGTCGTAGAAAGTAAGTGAATTAAGATTATATGTGTGATAAATGGATACTGACTGCTGCTTTGTGCTGGCCGTAGTTCGTAAGTGAATTAAATGCATACGATGAATGAATGACTTACTAAGGTTTGATAATGGTTATAGAACGTAAGGAAATTAAAACCATTTACGAGATGAATAGATGGCTGACTACTACTTGATGCTGATCGTAGAAGGTAAGTGAACCCAGAGCATATGTGCGATAAACGGATGACTGACTGCTGTTTGACGTTGGTCATAGGGCGTAAGTGAATCCAGAGCACATGCCAGATGAATGGATGGCTGACTAGGGCTTGATACTGGCCGTAGTTAGTAAGTGAACCATAGGTGCGCATGCGGTGAATAGATGACTGACTGTTGCTTCGTGGTTGTTGTAGGAGGTAAGGGAATCAAGAACATATATGCGATGAATGAATGACCGACTGGGTTTGACGCTGGCAGTAGTTAGTAAGTAAATTAAGAGTATATATGGAGAGTTGACCGGGGGTTGATGTTGGTTGTAGTGGGTAGGTGAATCAAGAGCATGTGTGCGATAGATGAATAGCTGATTAGGGTTTCATGCTGGTTGTAGATGGTAAGTGAATTAAAAGACATGTGCGATGAATAGATGGCTTACTAGGTTTGATGCTTGTGGTAGGACGTAAGTAAATCCAGAGAATACGTGCGATGGCCGGATGGCTAACTGCTACTTAATGCTGGTTGTAGGAAGTAAGTGAATTAAAATACGTATAGGATGAATGGATGACTGACTACTGTTTGATACTGGACGTAGAAGGTAAGTGAACCTAGAGCACATGTGCGATAAACGGATGACTGACTGCTGTTTGACATTGGTCGTAGGGCGTAAGTGAATCCAGAGCACACGTTAGATGAATGGATGGCTGACTAGGGCTTGATATTGGTTATAGTTGGTAAGTAAATCAAGAGCAGATGGACGATCAATAGATAGCTAACTGGAGTTTGATGCTCGTCGTAGAAGGTAAGTGAATCCAGGACATTTACGCGATGAATGGATAGCTGACTAGGGTTTGATGCTGGTCGTAGTTCGTAAGTGAATCCGGAGAATATGTGTGATGAATGGATTCCTGACTGCTGCTTGATAATGGCCGTAGGAGGTAAGTGGATCAAGAACATATATGCAGTGAATGGATGGCTGACTGGGGTTTAATGGCTGGTTATAGATCGTAGGTGAAACATAATTATTTATGCGATGAGCAAATGGCTGACTAGAGTTTTATATTTGTAGGGCGTAAGTGAATTTGGAGTATATGTGCGATGAATAGATGGCTAACTAGTTTAATGCTAGTCTCAATGGGTAAGTAAATCAAGAACATGTATGCGATGAATGGGTGGCTGACTACAGCTGGATACTGGTTATAGGAGGTAAGTAAATCCAGAGTATATGTGCGATAAATGGATAGCTGAGTAGGTGTTAATATTGATCGTAGTGGGTAAGTGAATCAAGAGCATGTGTGCGATAGATGAATAGCTAATTAGGGTTTGATGCTGGTTATAGATGGTAAGTGAATTAAAAGACATGTGCGATGAATAGATGACGAGGTTTGACACTGGCTATAGTGGGTAGGTAGATCAAGAGCACATGTGCGATGACTGGATGGCTGACTGCTACTTAATGCTAGTCGTAGGAAGTAAGTAAATTAAAACACATGTAAGATGAATAGATGACTGACTACCGTTTGATGCTGGTTGTAGAAGGTAAGTGAACCCAGAGCACATGTGCGATGAATGGATGACTAACTGAGTTTGACTCTGGTCGTAGTTAGTAAGTGATTTCACACCCCATTTTCAGATGGCATGGGAATGCGTCGCTCCGCGTACTTAATCACGGTTTCTACAGATTCAAACACGACTGTCAAGAGTTAAAAGTTCTCCCACATCGTTCCTTGACGAGTATTGCGAGTCCTGCAAAGCAGCTCCCATCATTAAGTTACTTGGATTAAGAGTCGAGAGCAATCTTCAGCTTGGCAGCGACTCCACTCCCCACGTAATAGCACGGCCCTGCCCTATCTGCTCACGTGTTGAGGGGCTGGGTGGAAGTATTCCTGGACAAGGTACGATATTAGTCGAAGCGTGCGCGAATCCTACAAAATCTAATCATTAGCATCTAGGCGGCCAACTTGCAATTCTCCCAAAGGCAGGCAGCGAGCTCCATTTTCTCCTGCTGAATCATTGGCTGCAGACGTGCGATACACAGCACGGACATCCCCGTCGCTATCCTAAACTGCCCACAAGAGTCATTGACCTTTTTGCGGGCAACCAAAGTGGATTACGCCTTTACCAGAGCGATGAGCATGTGGATTTGTATACCGCTCTCTCTCATCGTTGGGGAGCCGACGACCATAAGTATCGGACTACCAGAGCCAATTTCGAGGCTCGATGCAAAGAGATTAAGTTCAATGAACTTCCTCTCACCTTCCAAAATGCTATTGATGTTACTCGAAAACTCGGTGTACAGTACCTCTGGATTGATTCCATTTGCATAATTCAGGACAGTTGTGAGGATGTGCGGCAAGAATGCAGCAGGATGGAGGAAGTATATGCTTTGGCCTACTGCACACTCGCCGCCACTTCTGCGAAAGACTGTAACAAAGGTTTCTTTCGCAATGATAATGACGCATCGCTTGGCCCTGATGATAGATATGAATCGCTCTGCATTCGCAAACTAGACGAAAATTTCGCTCGAGATGTAGAGCAGGCAGAACTAAACCAACGTGGTTGGGTATTCCAAGAACGAGCCTTGTCACGTCGAATCATTCATTTCGCGGGGACCCAAACATATTGGGAGTGTGGAAACATGGTTTCTTGCGAAAGTGCTGATCCCATTACTGAGTGAGTGCCGCGTACCCTTAAGGATGATGATTATAGGTGTCCCTGTGTTATAAGGGTTTCGATAATCATATCGTTAACATTGCACTGACCTGGAATGATAGGGATAGAGACAAAAGTCCTCTTAGCAGCTCTGAGTTTCCAAGTTGCGATTCATCCGAGTTTCAAAAGAGCCCTTCTTCTGTGTTCGAGTACATTTTCACCAGGTACTCGAAGCTCCATATTACAAACGACGAAGACCGACCAGTAGCGATCGCCGGGCTCGAGGCCAGACTAGAGCGGTTCTATGGCACAAGAAGCGTGTACGGCATTCTTGGAAGTTTCTTTCGCGAAAGTCTATTCTGGCATCGCGCTGGTAATAATGGGCTTGTATGGAACCTAAAACTTCACGACAGAGGCGTACCAACATGGTCCTGGATGGCTTATATTGGAGAAATTGGCTATATTGCTCTTCCAACAAGCAACCTGCAAAAAGGACCCAGGTTTACGTATGTAGAAACCCTGGGAAAGTGCGCCCTTCAGGCTCCGCTGGCTCAGATGTCATGGAACAGTCACGTTAATCGTAACGGGCGCAAGAACTGCGAAATTCTGGATTCGGGGGAAATCATTGGCCTCACCTTCTGCGATGAAGAGCATGACAGGGGTAGCGAGGTGACTGAACACAATACCAAGGATGTAAGCTGCATTTGCATCGCGAAAGGCACGGCTCCCTATATAGATGGGTCTGAGTATGAGGAACTAAAGGGGGGGGGATTTTTATTATATTATACTTGTTTCGCCGATAGGGGAAGCGGGAAAAAACGACAAACAGGCTTACCGCAGGTTAGGAGTTGCGCTTATCAAAGACGGGCGCCTTTCGTTTGGGGACGAGGTGTGGGTCGTTTGAATCCGTATTCTGTTCGACAGTTATATATCCATCCTACTTCGTTGTCCATTATTATCCTTTAAGGATGATCTCTTATCTAAGAGCGGTTATTAACGTACCTAGCATACGAGTGGATCACCTCGGGGGGGGGTAAAGAATTCCTGAAATTGATAAGGCCTGGCTCATTGCAAACCTGCTGTTATCTAAAGGTGCCGATCTTACTAGGCTCTGTTGTGTGGCATACAGTAGGGAATGCGTATACAGCGAAAAGAGTACTAGTTGCCGGGAATACACCGCCGATGATGTTCTTAGTACATATGTCCCGAAAGCTTACAAGGCTTACTTGGAAGAGTCTCCAAATCGGGTTTCTGAGAGATTAGCTGCTGGCCTACACGGGGGTATATATCGCATTGGTATGTTCTGATAATCACAGTATTTCATATCAAGTGCCAGGTCATACTTTTAGGATGACTGATCAGATAGCATTGCGATTCTGAGTACCACATTAACAACGCGTGTCAACTAACCATGCATCACATGGATTTATCGCTCTATCTACCAACCTCAACACAAACGCAAAGGTCGTCAGAAAATAGATCATCAGAGCAGGTATCCATAAATTCAGTGTTCACCGCCACTTCAAGAACAAGAGCAGGAATAGTGTATACATAATCAGCCAATGTCATATCAAGATACAGTGCATGAACACTGCAGTCTGATGCGCCTGGAGGCGAGGAAGTCCTGAAGGAACCAGGCCGAAGCTGTCATGAGTGCGCAGTCTGCTTTATGGCGAGCCAGACGGGTTCAGCTGATCGTCTATAACTTGTTCGGGTCGAACGAGGCTGCCATAACAATGAAGTTAAAGATGGTTTTGCTGGGCATAGCGAGGATGTTTTCGACTTGTTTCAGTTCGAATGCTGGCCATTGTGTTAATTGTGCGGAAGGGCCAGGAAGGTGTTTGATTACTGGGAATTTTTTCCACCGTATAGGAAGGGTGGATAACTGTTAAAATCTAGCACAAGTTCGTTCGAATATAGGGTAAGTGGTAGTAGGTATTGATCAGGATGTTTCTGGTGGAAGCTTGCATCTCGTTCTTGTAGACAGCACTCACTTTTGGGTTGGGGTTGCGCAACCGTTTTTTAACTAGTCTGCATGAGAAGAAGCATGGATGATGATCATGGTCGAGATGAAATCCTATCCAGTGACGTCGTTCATTCGCGCCAATCGCGAATTCCTGTGAAGAGCATTGAACCGCCAGAGCTTTATAATATTCAACAGGCTAACAGGAATTAGTGTTCACATTCACCAAAGCCGCAAACAGATTTCATGCACATGTGGGGCCTTAGCTCTAAATCGTATGAGCTGAAAATCCAATGGAAAAAAATTGGACTGCAGTAACCTCAAGTTATCTAAATTACTTTCACTCTTATTGCATATTGCTCAAGTCTATTCTGACTGATGTTCCTATTGTACCCATCTAAAAAACATACTATATACAGTCTAAAATGTCTTCCCCACTATCCACCCCTTCACCCACTAAGAACGGTAATCCTTAGCAAAAGCATCCACCGCATCCGTAATATCCAAAATCGGATACAGCGTCTTGAGCTTCTGCGGCAGCTTCGGCTGGAAGAACTCGCTGTTCGTGAAGATCCTGTCGCCGATCTCAAACGACGCCGTGGTATATCCGCCCGTCGCCTTGATGGTCGGATCGATGGGCACGAGGCCCAGGAACGCCGCCGTCTTCCACTCATCCTTGCTACCGTACACGCCGGTGCCGAAGAGGTCGTCCGCCCAGAGCGCAACCTTGCCGCCGTAGCGCTTGGGCGCGTACAGGCCGTCGGCGCGCGGGGGCGTGTAGTTGGACGGAAGGCCCTGGATGGGCACGTACGTAGCCTTACCCTGGGGCGCTTGGGAGTCGAAGGTGACGAAGCTGAGCGTAAGCGTGTCCGACACGACCAGCTTGTCGCCCAGAGAGAAGATGCCGCCGAAGCCATAGACAGGGCTGTACTGCGCAGGCGTGTACCACAGCGAAGCCTTGTTCGCGCCACGGGCGATCTTGACGATGGAGTTGCCAAATGTGCCGATGACGAAAGTGTCGCCGCAGGTGTTGGACGCGGTGTCCTGGAAGCCACTGGTGCGGTTGTTTCCGCCCATTTTCTTGACGTAGGCGTCCTGCACGGGCTTCATGCTGAATTCATTGAGGACCTTGGACTTCTTCGGGTCGAAGCGGTACACAAAGTCGATGCCCGTGTAGTTGGCGAGCGAGTAGTTGCCCGTCGACGAGGCGGCGAACGAAGTGTCCGGGCTGCCCGTCACCCAGACGTGGCCAGTGGCGGCATCGAAGTCAATGCCAGCAAGGTGGTAGGGCGCCTCGTGGAACTCGCCATAGTTGGTGATAGGGAGGTCGGTGATCTTTGAGGTGTTGGTGTAGGGGTCGTAGGCGACGATGGTGCAGTTGTAGATGGAGCTTAGGTACAGCTTGCAGGTGGTTGGGTCCCAATCAGCGTTCTCTGGGTTGAGGTTCTGGACGGGGATGTAGAAATCGCCCTCGACGGGTGGGCATGACTTAGAAGGTCCACCGAGGACAGGGGGGAGGCTGAAGACAGGAGTGCTCAGCAGCAGCAAAGATGCGAGCGTAGCGGCAGGAGACATGGTGGTCGGAATGGCCAGTGAAGTGTCGAGTCTCGGAGTGGCACAAGGCTGAACATATTGTGAATAGATCTCTATGAAAATATATAGTCACTTTTCCATCAACGGGACACAGGGACATTCACTGCGGACCATGCCAAGTTAGTCGGGAATTGGAGTGTACCTGCGTTGTCTGACGCCTCTGAACCCGTCAGTGTTGGCGTCCACTTTTTGCGGGGACATGGACAGTGGCTGAGTTGGTTAACCCACGTGTGCGTAATATCCACACCAAATATCCATAGGGCTGTTATGCAAAGTGACGTGAAATGGTGATGGTGTGAAGAGAGACGGTACATGTTGGTAGCCACATCTAGCACTAGCATTAGCCACACTCACCAGCCATCCAACTCCGCACCAATCACAGCGCAGAATTCATCCTTTTGCCATCCTGGTCTTGTGGGCTGCCGTAGAGTCCCCGACATCTAATTCTATTCGAGTTCCCGAATTGTCACCCTTCCAGCTGCTCGGGAAGGGGCGCATACCCGAATGTACGGAAGCAGCCTGTAGCGTAGTAAAAACTGACAGAACCCATCATCGTCAGCAGCCAAGTAGCCATCCTCTCGGGTTGGATTGAAAAACACAGCCTTGGCCAGGGCTCAAAATCCGAACTGGAGGTGTCTGAACTACAATTCTAGTTGGTCGATGAAGAAATACAAAGTATTGCCAAGTTAGTCACATTGATTCGCAGAGGAAATACTGACAATTCGTGCTGCCGACTGGTCCCACCACGCTACTCAAAAGACGAGCCCTGCGTCAACTTCATCCATCCTACTTCTCTTCCTCCTATGTATACTCTCCAACGCCATTGCGCTGATTCCACCCAACCCACACATCTTCCACCGCTCAAAGATCATCGTCGCCTCTATCCTCTGCTCCTCCTTCTCTGCATGCATTGCTACAAGATACAAAGGCGTTGCCATGCGCATGAACGCACACCCGATCTTAAACGTAGTCAGGTACCCTGCCACATCCAGAATCCTCTGATGGTGATCCCTAAGATCTAGGAAACTAACTGCCAGCCGAGGCGACAGTACGGAAAAGAGCACCCGCGCGGAAGCAAAGTACGCTATGCACAGCGCAGTGTATGAATCCCGATATTCAGTCACGCCGTCCAGAGCCGTCCAGAAGAGGCTCTCGCCCTGGTCCTCTGCCGCCTGTTCGTACTCGACCCACAGCGCGTCGACTTCGCCCTTGATCCTCAGGTACTCATCGAGATAGAGCAGCTGCGCAAGCTGCATGCCATCGTCGTTGTCATCCAGATCTAGATATATCGACGTCAATTTCGTGATGTGGCCTATGAGCCGTTGGAATATCGGTAACCGATCGTAGCTCAGCGTCCCGCGCAGTATCTCTTCTGCGCAAACGCTGTTCTTGTCCTCCTGACGCGTAGTCAGGTACACGAACGCCATCTGCGTGCGGATGTGGAAGAAGACCTGGCAGAGCACGCCGTAGATGCACTGCCCCGGCCCTGCGAGCCTGATGAGCTCAGCTGCTCCATTGATGTGCTCTCTGTACGCGCGAGCGGTCGTTGCATTCATCGCTTCGAACAGGCTCAGGAGCACGGACGTGGAAACTGTGTGCACGGTGATTTCTCGCTTCGTGCGTAGGACGTGGGAATGGTTTGCCAAAGCTTTCCAGTAGAGATTACATGCATCCCGGAGGAGCGACGGGTTCATCGTTTTCATGGAAGAAAACGCAGACGCCGTGGCCTGCAGAGCTAGATTCAGCGCAGCATTGCTCCCGTCCACAGACAGATCTGGCAGGCGATGGAGCCATGTCTGCCGGTTCCGTATGTCATTAGATTCGCCTGTGGTGGTGAAATAGGCGAGAAAATGCCCGTAAAACACCTCGTTCATGGCGTTCCGCTGTGAGATCTGGATGGTCATACCGGTCAGGATTTCCTGCGGAAAAAGTTCCACTACTACCTGTGATCCGTCTCGTTTGGCTTTGCTCTTCTTTTTCGACACCAATTTCGCTGTTTCGGTCATGTCTACGATGATGGGGCCATTGGTTGGTCCGGGGCACTTGCGGCCGAATTTAATGCACATATGGCATTCTGGGAGTGTGGCATCGCACTTTATCCGCTTCTTGCGGCATATTGCACAGGAATTCGTTCTTGCGGGCATCTTTGAGGTGTGGTTGTTGAATCAAGGAGTTCTTAGACATGCGCCGCATGACGACATCGGGGGCTCGCCTCACCATTAGTCAGCATCGTCCTGACATCCTGCGAGGGAAAGTATTTAATCTTGCCACATCTCAACTGCTCGAGAATGGTGTTGACGGGGCCCGTACAGAAAAAAAGGGGGTAGGTTATTTTATCTAGACGTAATGAAGGAAGTTCTAGAGGATCTCAAATTGACAAGACGAAAGAACGCATGTGTAGAATCATCAGTCGATGGGTTGCAAACGCTCCTATCGCATTGATCATAGGAGGCAAACACAGCTACATTGACGCCTGTCCACTCCAGCTAGTGTTTTGGGTTTGCATCTATTACATTTATCACCTATGCTAACCCATCGCCATCATCAAATTGTCGTGTTCTCGTATCATCGCATTCTCCCGTCGCCTGTTTGCTCCCACATTCAAAGCAGGCTCTTAATAGTTTGTCCACCCTCAAACACCTCACCCTTCTCAAGCTTCTGCCATCCATTGACGGTGCCGACCTCTACGCACACCATGTTCTTGTATCCGTCGTCGGGTGAAAAATCTCCCATTGCTTTTGCCTTTTCGATCCACGGGTTCCAGACCACCGTGTCCGACAGGTTGTCCCGAACCACGTCAAAGCGCGGCTTACCATCCTCTGCAACGGAGGTGGTGTCTTGCGGGATGTTGGCGTAGACGCGGTCGACTTCGCCGGTAATCTGGATGGAGTTGTCGGACTGCTGGTGCTCAGTAGCATTGAGGACCTTGTCGATGTACGTGACGCCGAGAAGGCCGTTGATGCCGACTTTGGTGATGTCCTGTGAGAATTGTGTTAGCTAGGCTCCAGCCGAGTAGATTGGGGAGGAACATACGCCGATTTTGAGGTATGTATGGAGCAGGAACTGGAACTCGAAGCTCTGCTCTCCCTCATTACGCACGTTGACCACCGTCTGCAGACTCTCCTTGGATAGCGTCACGCTGTACACGAGGCCAAAATCAAGCGGCCATGCCTTGCGTGCCTCGTCACTGATCCCAGAGCTGTAGAGGCCGAAATCGAGCTTGACTGAGTTGGAGCCGAGCGCATCTTCGGAGCTCGACTTACCCAGGAACTCCCAGCGTGAATTACGTGCGAAACCGTGCTGCGCGAGCGACGACGTGGGGTGGCCTGACTTGGGCGGTGGGCCAAACACCTGCGGAATTGCATTAGAGGAGCTCCTGACTGTCTACTATGCAATGTTTATGGGCGTGTGGGCTGCTTCTTACTGGAAACACGACCGGAATGCCACCCCGCACTGCTTTGCTTCCATCCAGCGCCGCCTTCTCGCTCAACCACAGGTTCTCCGTCTTTCCGCCATTGCTCTTCCAGCTTGTCACCGTGGCACCGTATAGCAGCACCTCGACGCTCTCCCCAGACGGCAGCGTTGCGATGACCTTGGATCCGGCTCCTGATCCGACAATGTCTACCTGGGCCTCGGGACCCGCGGCAGACGTGGCTTTGAGGGCCGAGGGACGGTTGGTACGATCAACCATGGTGACGAACGATTGCGGGAGCTTTGAAGACGAGCTCTTGGGGTAGTTTCGGCACAAAGGCGGATAGTGAGCTAGCTAATCTCAAGAGAAGGTGGGGAGACGGGGACTTGAGCGAAAGTTTGCAGGTCGGGAATGGGTTGTATGGAGTAGAATGCGAGAGACGCTTGTGTAAATGCGAAACCAGCTTGCTTGGAAGGCTAATTCTAGATGCTGAGCCGTTTCTTCCAAAGGGTAATCGGTTGTGAAGAGGACGGGAAGAAGACGTGGTCGAGCAGTGCGGGAAAGAGGGTGGAGGGGTAGTTCAAGCCCCACCAAGGCTGACAACATGCACCAGCCCTTCACCTGAAACAATGGCGCTGCTGGGATGCTTTGCATGCAGGTCGCTTACTGCCTCCCAGGCTGCACCATTGGACCGCGTCCTGCAGGTCAACAAGCATAGGAGTCGCCTTGGAGTTGGCGGCATGCACACGAACAGTCCAGAACTCTCAACTGCTACCGTCTGTCCGCCAAGAGGTATTTGATCACTATTGACATTCCTATACTCGTTTTGCTTTTCAAGGTATCATGCATCCTTCGTAATCCCGCCCTTTGAAACCCTGTGCAGTGCTATCTACTCCTACCCTAACCCAAGCGTCGTATTGAAACTGATCCCTAGTCGCAATTATCGCCTCGTCGCCCTGCTGCATGCACTTCGCGCCTGATGTCGAACAAGGCATCGTCGATTTCCCGTTCTTCCTGTCTTCCGAGCACAAGCTGCGAGCTGCCAAACAAAGCTTCCTTCAGACTTCGGAGTTGATTGATAATGCTTCGCGGAGTGAGAATGACGCGTTCGGCGAAGGAGCGACCGGGCGTGGCCATGCGGGTAGATGCCTCCTGCGACTGGCTCTTTCCTGTTTGACTAGCATGGGCGACAGCATCTGGCAGCTGCGGTGCAACATTGGCATTCTGTTCGCCCACGGCTGGTGTTCCCGAGTCTGTCGCCCTATCAACCACCTTATCCTCGTCCATCGCAACGGACGAGCCACGAGAGGATACTTCTTCCGAGGCTTGTATGGCAGCAACTTGGGCGTGAACAAAACGCTTGGCCTTCCCCGAGCGCGCTTTTGACTCGCTTACGTCCTTGTCTGTGTTTCGGCGGGCACGCTTGGGTACTGGTGTCTCGTCGACAACATCTCTGGATCCAGTGCCCACCTGACCCAGCATCGAAGCTGAACGCCGGGTGCCCCGAGTCTGAATAGTACGAGGGACGACAACATTGCTGGCAGCAGGCGTTTGGGACTGGCCTTCGGATCCAGGTGACATACCGTCTACCAGCAGGCTCTTCCTGGGCCTGCCACGGCCCCGTTTAGGGATGGGGTCGTTCTTTTTCGTATTAGCGTCTTGCTGGTTAGGCATTGAGTGTCGTCCAGATCGGCGAAGATTGTGAACCCGTGAGCTCTCCGCCTCTGGTACCGCGCCCAAGAAGGAGTCCCCTACACGGCTTATACTACTTGTGTCAACCTCCGTTGGCGTAGGGCTCTCGACCTCCTCTCCGCTTGTTTCTTTAGCGTTTAACTGAGCTGGCGCCGTATTGATCCTATTAGCGGCTTCACTGATGCCTTGTTCTTCTGTGCTTGGAACGATATATGGCCGAGCTGATATATCAGCATCAAATTGGGCAACCAGCTGCAAGTCGAGCATTGAACTTGGTAAATCGGACCCGGCAGCTTCGGTAGGGTGTGGCTGTCCTGGCTTGTCCTCGATTGACTCCTCTAGAATGGCATCTGGAAGGGTTATGTCCTCCAAGGTTATGCCCTCATCAAAGGACAAGCTATTAGTGGCCAAATCATCTGCATTTCTGTTGTTCCCCGCAATGTTCTTTTCGAACTTGGGAGGCGAAGAACCCAGCCCATCAATGTCATTCTCCAGCTGAACTGTGCGTACGGCGGTCGGAGTGGCCAGGCTGGTTTGATCGCTCATGACTTCCTGATGTCGATTGCGTGCCTGTGGAGTGGGCGATGATCCCACAAACACATCCATTGGGCCAAGATTTGGCAGCGTCTTCAACGGGGTTCGCGAGGTATCTGTAGGCAAATCATCTGCGCTCAAGACGTCCGAAGAAAGCTCTAAATCAGAATGTATCTGAGTTTGAGAGGGAGACCCAGAGCGCATATCGGCGAACAGGTTGCCCGCACGCATCTGTCTTTCAATGACTTCTTTTTGACGCTCTGTTAGGATTTGTGACTCTTGGTTGAATGGATTCGAGGGTGAAGAAGTGATTGGCTCGAAATGCATCTGTGAGTTCTCATGTCGAAGGCGGATTTTAGGTGTTTGTCGTGCAGTCGCTCTTTTGCTGTTGGTACCGGATACTGCAGGAGATCGTGATTTCGAACGAGATTTTCGTGATGCTTTTGAAATCCTGAAAGGGGACTCCCTTAGGCGCGGATTTTGTAGCCGCCGCTCGGGCTTCTCAGTGTTGCTATCGGAGTCGTAAAATGAAGGTACGAAGTCCTGTGAATGTCAGCAATCCAACTTGATCCAAAGACCGTAGGTATCTAACATCGTCATCTTCCCTGGTGTCAATATTGGGCAGTAAGAGCTCTACAGAAGTCCGTAGTCGGCGAAGCACTTTCTCAAGCTGCGCAGGATAACGCAATCTGCTCTCTTGGCCAAAAGTAGCATTCCACGACGTAGCCGATATGCTCACAATATGGCGTCTTCGGCTGGAGAACCCAGCAGTGATCGTTGGTTCCAGATGCATAAGAATTTGGCCATCCCTTCGAGGTAGTCTTTGTATGGCAGCACAAACCTCTTCCCAGAGCTGCACAACCTGTAAGAGTCAACATATATCCAGTCATGCTATCTCAACTTTCTTACCTGTTTATATATATCCGTGGCCCAAGCAGACTTCTGCTGTAACGTCCTGTCGGGATCTTCAACCCACAAACGCAACATGGTCTGGATCCGTCGCAAATACACTGCAAGTAAAGACAGAGAGCATTGGCGGATGGAAATGCCTAGGGCTGCTAGAAAATCGCAGACTCGAGCAGCTTCACTCATGCTGAGGTCGTGGTAACCGGCAGATCCAATGAATACTATCGCGTCGTAAAGGTGGTTATAGGGGTCGAAATCAGTATGGCGCCCCAGATTAGAAGAGTTGGGCCACAGGTTTTGGCGTCCCTGCTCAATGGTCTTGCGGACAATCACAGAAGGCAGGTTGCGGAGTAGTATGCTCAAGATTGGGAGATAGACGACTTTACCTTCGTTGCCCGCACGTTTGAGAACACGTTCAGAAAGGTTCTCAACTACGGCGAGAACGACGGCACCTTCTCCGGCTTCCCGACGAACCGTTTCAGTAAGACAAGTGAGAAGTTCTTGACCTTGCTGCCCTTTGGAGAGGTATGGAGAACCTAGAGAGATAATCCCAACAACTACCTCGTATTCCTTCCCCAGCTGCTGTGATGGGTGTTCCTTGGGATCTGAAGGCTGACTGGTAAGGCAGTCTCTCGTCATTTCTGCAATCGCAAACCAGAAGTCCATTGCTATTGAGCTCTTTGCCACAGTATCGACGCCGCGGGTTAACCAGTCGCGGAGAAACTCCAATCTCCCCAAACGATCATTTTGACATTCATAACATGGCTCAATCAGGAGCATCAAAGCCCGGATCCTGATCGGCTTGGCTATTCCTTCAGATTTGTTGACAAGATCAACAAAATGAAGGAGCGGCGAAACTCGCTGTCGAGAACGATGAGAAGGCGTTGCGGCAGCTTCGATTTTGTTCTCGTCGTTGCAAATCAGGCATTTCTCTGAAAACCGCGTCGCACCCAATTTCTCAATGGCAGTTTGCAGCAAGAAGCAGAACTTCTCGGCCCAGCTATCTTCGCTCTGTTGCGAAACGGCGAGCTGAGCTGCATGTTCATCCCACACACGGCGAAGGAAATTAACGATGTTGGCCATTGCATCTTTGGATTCAGTGGAAACCATCACTTCTTGGCTGCTTGCGGAGTTTATAGAATTCAGCAAGGAAAGCCACATGGTCTTCGCTGGCTCATCCTGGCAGTCTTCTGCGGTCCAAGGACTAGCATCCAACAGTGTGCGGACAAATTCAAGGATAAGCGGAAGAGACTTGCGCACCCATTTCGGGTCTAGAAGTGGCAGCTCCTCACGTTGCAGCAATTTTTGTTTTCCTTCCAGGGCTCGTAGCGAGTCCCACGGCTTCCTAGAACCTTCGAACAATGCTGAAACGATGCGACATGCGGTGGTGGCATGCCTTTGCGACGTATTCTGGGCTGAGGACGAATTCACCAAAGGCCTCCAGAAGCCCGCAACGAACTCGGCCCAATACAGGTCCAGTTGCTTTTGTGAGGTAGCACTGCCAAGGGAATAGTACAGCAGGGTATAATAGCTGGACATGACTGCTTCACGCCCGCGTTTCTTCCCTTGGCCTCGTTCCTTCTCGAGCTGAGCTTTGGGGACGGTGGCAAGCATCTTTCTCCATCCCGGTGCAGTCTTTTCATTGAGCGAGACCGCGTAGACCAGAAATCCGAAAGCAACATTCGCGTGCGCTTTGACTTCTTCGTTTGGGATGCGGAAACATGCGTCGAAGAGAGAGAGCCAGGCACGTAAGGGAGGGAATACGTCCTTATCTAAAGAACCGTGTAGCAGAGATGTCACAGCAGACCAGATCAGTGGTACTATGGGAGCGTTTTCTGTGGTGAGCACTCTATGAAGCTCCTTCACCATAACAGTGGCATATGTCTCCCCGCCGCTAGTTTGCCGATTCAGAATCGCAAGAGCAGATCTGGTCACCTGTCGGTTATCTCCAAAGGCTTTTGCGGCGCATAAAGTTAGATCGATCGCGCTTTCATTGATGTCTTTCAGAGTTGATAATAGAGCTTTAACGGTAGGTTTGAACCATCGTTCAGCATGCTTGGCCATAAGGTCGGGTCTCTGCTGGATCAGTTTCCTGTATATGCGAATACGATAGGCCAGGACTGAAAGTCCAGACACGCGCTCTTGGATCGTATCAAGAGCATCCAGGAGCTTCTCCACTCGGGCAGTCGTGATGATTTTCCTTGAAAAATTCTGCTGCATTAGTACAGCCAGGTGAGTGTTCACGACAGTCTTTGGGATTCCTGGATCGGCTGCCATCTGAATAGAACGCTCAATGAGGAAGACACAGAACTCCTCTGGCATGGCAGGCCTTGTGTCCGGTATGCGCATAAGTGCCAAGAGGAGCCTTAACGACTGGCTGACAAGCTGCGAGTCCAATCCCGTACCATTGATGCTGACAGCCTGCATGTCACGCTGTATGAATTGTGTTAAGAGACCCATTTTATCGACCAATGCCTGCGTGCTTGGGATCTCATCGTAGGCCTCCATAGTGCGTTTCAAGGTCGTGTATGCATCGGAACGGGAGGACCGATGCTGGGAAGCGAGTTGCTTTGTGATGGATTCCAGCATATCGGCGAATGACTTGTGTTTGTGTGGGGGAGCACCTTCCACGGGGGGTGTTGAAGCGGCGTCTGAAGGCTTGAGGATCGACTTGAGTGGCCGGGAGACACGCGTCTGGGGTAAGGGTCGTAGCGGCGAGCTATACGTTGGTATGTAAGAGTGAGCGACAGCGATCCCGTTTGCAGGCCTTGGGCATGATTGTGGCTCAAAATTGACCCTCTTCTTACGAGAAGACGATGCCGTGGAGCTGGGGAGCGTATTCTCGGGGGCCGGCGAAGTTTGGGGGGTGCTGAGCACAGTCGTGGCCACGATTGTTTTGGCAACGGGCTCTTTCGTGCCAAATGGATCCTGCAAGAAATCCAGGACTTCGTCTGCGGCCTGGTTGCTATCCTCGAAGTCTTTGGGCGGTGTTGGCGGCCGGACTGAAAGGGCGTGGAACTTGGAAACAGACGGCCCCGAGGCCATGCTTGGAAGGACAATTACAAGGAAGCGGGAAAAGCGATAGAGCTATGCAGCAGCATCGCGTGGAGAGTGTGCAGTCGGCGAGGATGGGGATGGTGGACGGGCGGGTAGGCCTGGAGGTGCTGGGAAGCACAGGACGACCACACTGGAAATGGATGGCGTCGAGGCGCGCCCAAAGCCCAGTCACGTCGCGTACACGGATGGCGCGTACTCGGCCGCATCACGTGCGGGCTCAGTAAAGTGCTTTGCAGCTCGCGGCAGCAACCCCAACATGTTGTGTCTGCGGGGCCGGCCAGCCGGTAACTGCGCATGTCCACTCACTGGCACAGGTCACCCGCCACAGGCGGCCGCTGACTGCACCGTATCTCCTGTCGCTCGTCTAGCCGTCGCATCGCCGCTCAAATGGACGCTCGGGCGCGGGGTTGTTTCATTGCTGCATCGCCTTTCCACAGTGCTTCTTCTTCCACGCCCGCACTAGGCCACCACCATGTTGAGCAGGCAGGATTCCAGGCCCCGCGGGGGCAAAGGTATATCCGCCACTTCATACACACGCCCTGTTGCTGATCGTCTTTTCAGCGAAGCTCGAAGAAGTTACGCGCATCCTCAGTGAATTGAAGGCCGACCTCCAGACGAAGAAGCTGCCCCAAAAGCGTATGCGCCCACACAGATAGACGCACAAGTGTCATTCTCATAAGCCTATTAGGACGGACAGCCCTGCTCGAGCAGCTCAAAGTACACGGCCGGGTAGCCGAGGATGCAGACCCGATATTCACAAAGGACGTAGGTGGTGGCAACACACCAAATTCCGAGCGGTGCTGACCGAACGGCTTCAGGGCCTCCAAACGCTGTGCCGATATGCCTTTACGGAACCGGATGTATCGAACTCACAGGAAGCTCTGCGCTGCATAGCAAATGCCCTACTGCTCAATCCCAACACGCGCCAGGTTGTGGTTGACTTAGATTACGCGCCAAACGCAGCGGATAGGCTGAAGGTCAATATACAACCCAAACACATACATCGCTTCCTGACGTGGTGCAGAATGAGAACATCGACGATGAATTTCTCCTATCTCGTATCCTCTTCCTCCTGTCCTATGACACCACTCTGGACTACGACATGCTGGTCACCAAACACCAACTCGCTGAGCACATAAATATGGCCATGGCCCGGCACGCAAGGCGCTATTCCAAGCAAGCTCGACGCGCCTCCCAACTACACACTTCGCCAATGGACTTGATGGCACTTTCTGAGACCCTGAAACTGCTGTTCAACATCACCCACTTCTATCCCGACCTTTCCGAGCACTTTTCAAAATCCATACCGCACATATTCAAGATATTAACCCGCCGCAAGATCCCCAGCCCCCCGCTGCAAGCTCCCGTCAACTATCTCATCAACTCGCTCATCAACCTCGATCTCGAAGACAAAAAGGGCCAACAACTAAAGTTCCTCGGTATGAACGCCGTGTTCCCCAAATTCGACCAGAAGTGCAACGCAGAGTACCTCATCGACATCCTCGACAACGCCATCGTGGCCTACCCTGAGAAAGAGCTCGACGACACGATAGCCCCTGTGTTAACCCTCATCCGCCGCATCTACGAAATAGCGCCGGACAGTGTGAAAAAGTACATGGAGTGGCTGCTGCTTCCCACCGACGACGAGCGCGCTCGGCCACTCGGCCAATCCGACACACTCTCCGCACGCCTCCTCCGCCTGTCCACCTCCGCCATGACGCCTTCGCTGCGCAGCTCCATATCCGCTATGATGTTCGAGCTATCCGGTAAAGATGCAACAAAGTTCGTCCAGAACGTCGGGTACGGCTTCGCATCGGGCTTCCTGCTCAGCAACAACATCCAAATGCCCGAATCCGCAATCGAGGCATCGGCAACGGCGGATCCAGAGAGAACGATTCCAGTGAATCCGATCACAGGCCAGAGGTTGGATGCCGAGGAGCCCGTCTCAACAGAGCCCATGACAGAAGAAGAAAAGGAGCGCGAGGCAGAGCGGTTATTCGTACTATTTGAAAGGTATGTATCCAACCATTTTCCCAACCCTTTTCTCGTGCAGGCGCTGACTATGTGGCCAGGCTCAAAGCGACAGGCGTAGTCAACGTGACGAACCCCGTGGAGGAGGCGGTTCGCTCCGGGCGTATCGAAGAGCTGCCAGACGATGCAGATTAGTGCAGCGAAAAGGGTTTTTGGTTTTTTTTGAGAGGGCAGGGGAGGAGGCCGA
>Ga0247757_10000932_pt1 | contig 21736 bp, 23 predicted proteins | sample UWRJL126311R4_FD_180929 | JGI IMG/M metagenome (GOLD analysis project Ga0247757, IMG submission 180929) | Plant litter microbial communities from Arlington Agricultural Research Station in Wisconsin, United States - UWRJ-L126-311R-4 | ecosystem: Environmental > Terrestrial > Plant litter >...
TCGTAGGCCGCCGCCGTCACCGAGAAGCCGATGTGGTGCGGGCCAGTACCGTCATGCGGTGGAATCACGCCACCCGGCACGGTCGTCGGCACCAGCGTGGCGCCGCGCTTGAAGAGCAGGAGGACCTGCCGCCTGCCGACGCTGAAGCTCTGGAAGCGCGCGGGATCGCCGGTCATCGGCACGAAACCCAGCTCGTCGCGATAAAACGCCACGGCCCGGGGCAGGTCTTCCACGTACAGGATGCTCTCGATGATGCCTTCGACCGGCGGTGGCGGGCGCATGGGCGGAATCTGGCGGCTTCGCCGGCCGGCGCAAGTCACCGCCACTCACACCAGCACCAGCACGACCGCCGCCAGCATCAGGGCGGCCCCGGCGAGGCGCACCCCGAACACCCGCGGCGCCAGATGTTGCTCTTCGTTGGCGAACCAGTGCCCGACCGCCCACACGACACCGACGCTGAACAACCCGCGCAGGCTGTAGAGGATGTTTACCGCAATCGGCGATTTCCACACGGCGATGGCCACCGCGATGGACGCGTTGTTGATCGCGAGCACCAGCGCCCCACCGCCCGCCCACAGCCACGCCCGCCGGTCGAGGTCGCGCAGCGGGGCGCGAAAGAAAGGCACGAACGCGAAGGTGTAGACCGCGTTGAAGACAAACATGAGGGTCACGTACCGTCCGCTGCCCCAGGTCCCGGACCATTTCTGCAGCAGCACGTCACCCAGGCTGAACGACAGCGCGCTCAGGCTGGTCAGGATGACCGTGCGCCCCACCCGCGTGCGCCCGGCGTGCGGTTCGCCGAAATGCAGCAGCGCCACCGCTGCCGTGCTGAAACCCGCCGCCACCCACCACTGCAACGACACGGCGCCGGCCTTCAACACCAGCGTGAGCAGCGCCACCATGAGCACCTTGGTGCCCATGACGGGCGCGGTCACGGACACGTCGCCCTTTTGCAGCGCCAGAAAAGTGAAGGTCTGTCCGCCAAGGAACAGCAGGCCGTTCAACGCCGGCTGCCAGTAGCTTCCGGGCAGCGGGCCGGGCGCTCCCGGCTGGAGCAAGCCCCACGGGAGATAAACCATCAGCATCACCCAGTTGGCCAGGAAACCGATCCGCCATGGTCCGACCCCCAGGGCGCCGGCCCGCTTCAGCATCAGCGCCGCCACCACGTAGAAGAGGGCGCATACCGCGGGAATGACGTAGCCGAGCGTCGAGTTCACAGGCCAAAACAAAGCCGGGCCCGCGAGCCCGGCTCAATGGCAATCCGGCCGTACTGCCCGCTCAGAGCGCCCGTTGCACGAGCGCCTCGTACTCGGCGTGCGGCATGGCGCCGCGCTTGGCGTGCACGAGCTTGCCGTCGCGGCCGATAAGAAAGGTCGTCGGGATCACGATGTCCGCCCCAGGTTTGCCGGTCAGCGCGTCGAGATCATCCGTCTCGCCCATCACCAGCGTGTAGTTCACGCCGTGTTCCTTCGCGAATTTCTTCACGACCTTCAGCCCCGCCTGGTCGAGCGACACACCGATGATGACCAGGCCGTCCTTGCCGTACTTCTCCTGCAGCGCGATGTAGCCCGGGATCTCGGTCTTGCACGGTTCGCACCACGTCGCCCAGAAGTCCACCACGACCACCTTGCCCTTCAGGTCGGCCAGGCTGACCTTCGCGCCGGTGGCAACGTCCTTGAAGGTGAGCGCCGGTGCCGGCCGGTTGCCGGTGGGGATCTCGTCGGCCGGGAGTCGCACGACAGCGAGGCCAAACAGGGCGAGAGTCAGGAGGGTCCGAAAAATCATTTTCATGGAAGCGTGGGAGGCGCGAGGCCGCCGGTTTGTTCCCGCGGCCGGCGGTGCGAACTATTCCTTGGCGTCGGCGGCCGCGCCCTCGGAACTCAGCGTCTCGACAAACTTGCGCATCGCCGGCGTGAGCACGCGGCCCTTGCGGTGCAGGATGGCCAGCGGGCGGGTGAATTCCTTCCCCTTGAACGGCACGATCGCGAGGGTGCCCTGGCGGAGCTCCTGCTGGACGGTGGCTTGCGGGACGATGGCGATGCCGTGGTCAATCTCGACGGCGCGTTTCACGGTCTCGATGTTGTCGAACTCCATCACCGGCGTGATCTCGAGCTTGTTGTCGCGAAAGATCGTGTCGACGGCCTTGCGGGTCGGGATGTCGGGGTCGAAACCGATGAACTTCTGCCCGGAGAGGGTCTTCAAATCGACTTCGGTCGCCTTGGCCAGGGCATGGTTGGGGTGCGTGATCAGCACGAGGCGGTCGTTGCGGAAGGGGATCATCTCGATCTGCCGCTGCTTCTGCGGGAACGCCACGAGGCCGAAGTCCACCGCGTTGTGCAGAATGTCCTCGTAGACGAGGTTCGAGCGGCGGTATTCGATCCGCACGTTCACCGACGGGAATTCCTGGAGGAAACGCTTCACGTACGGCGGCAGCTCATGCAGGCCGATCGAGTAGATGGTCGAGATGCGGATCGTGCCGCTGATGACCTTCTTCATCTCCTGCAGCTCGCTTTCCAACTTCTCGTAGACGTGCAGGATTTCCTTCGCCGCCTCGTAGATCCGCTGGCCTTCGCGCGTCAGGTTGAACTGCTTCTGGCTGCGATCGATCATCAGCGTCTTGAAGTTGCGCTCCATCGCCCTTGCCTGCTGGCTCACCGCCGATTGGGTGATGCCGTTGAGTTTGGCCGCCTTGGAAAAGCTCTTCGTCTCGACCAAATCAGCGAAGATTTTGAAGTTCTCGATTTGCATGCTCCGAGTATCTTGTACGCAGAATAAACGTAACTTATCGTCAGGCCACCTTAAAAGCAGCGCTCATAGATGTTTATCGATTATGATACATTTCGGCAGCGGACGGATGCATTGCGGCAGCGAATAGCGGCCGCGTGTACCGCCGCCGGGCGCGCCCCGGCGGAAGTCGCCCTTCTCCCCGTCACCAAGACGCATCCACCGGCCGCCGCCGAATACGCCGCCCGCTACGGCCTCGCCGCCGTGGGCGAAAATCGCGTTCAGGAAGGGGTTGAGAAACGGGCCCTGGTCACGGCCCCCCTGCGCTGGGAGCTCATCGGGCATCTCCAATCCAACAAGGCGCGTCTCGCCGCCACGCATTTCGACCGCATTCAGAGCGTCGAAAGCACCAAGCTTCTCACGGTGCTCGACCGGGCCGCGGGCGAACTCGGACGGAAACTGGCCGTGCTCCTGGAAGTCAACGCCGGCGAGGATCCGGCCAAGTTCGGCATCGCCCCGGCCGACGCCCCGAGGCTCCTGGAGTTCGCCGTGGGCCTGCCACACCTGCAGATCGACGGCCTGATGACCATCGCGCCCCTGTCCGACGACCCGGCCGTGGCCCGCCGGTGTTTCGCCCGCCTGCGCACCCTGCGCGACGAACTCGCCCCGCGCTTCGGCGTGCCGTTGCGCGAGCTGTCCATGGGCATGAGCGGCGATTTCGAGGCGGCGATCGCCGAGGGCAGCACGCTGGTGCGCGTCGGCACGGCCCTGTACGGCGCCCGCTGAAAGTTCCGTCGAGGCGAGAAAAATAATTTCGCCCGAAAAGTTTTCCCCGTTGCGCCGCCGGGCCGACCGCCTTGTCTATGGCTCCGTGGAAGCGCCCAGTTTCACGGCGGAACAACGACAAGCCCTTGCCGGGTTGCTCGATGATCCGTCCCCGGCGGTCCGCCAGGCGCTCCTCGCCTACTTCGCGCAGCATGTGCGCGGCAGCCTCGAATTCCTGCGCCACGTCGCGAGCCAGCCGAACCGCGCGCTCGCCGTCCACGCCAACGCCTACCTGCGCGAGCTGAATTTTTCCGACCCGGTCACCGAGTTCCGCGGTTTCATCCGCTCGCTCAACTACGAGCTGGAGTCCGGCGCCCTGCTGCTGAGCCGTACGGTGCATCCCGACCTCGACATCGCCGCCAGCTGCCTGCAGCTCGACGCGCTCGCCGCGCGCTGCCGCGAGCTTATCGCCGAGCCCGCCGCCGCCCGCGACAAGTGCCGCGCGATCAACCGCGTGCTTTTCCACGAGCACGGTTTCCGCGGCAACACCGAGCACTACGCCGACCCGCTCAACAGTTTTATCGACCAGGTGCTGGCCCGCCGCAAGGGCCTGCCGATCACGCTTTCGATGGTCTACCTGCTCGTCGCCGAGCGCATCGGCCTCTCGCTCGAGCCGATCGGCCTTCCCGGCCACTTCCTCGTCGGCTGCTACGCCGAGGACCTGCCCTTCTACATCGACCCGTTCAACGGCGGGCGGCTGCTCACGGCCAACGAGGCCTTCGCCATGCTGCGCAAGCACAGCCTGAACCCGACCATCGCCGACCTGGCGCCGACCCCGGTGCGCGAGGTCCTCTGCCGCTGCTGCCGCAACCTCGTCAACCACTACACCGTGGCCAATGACCAGGAGCGCGCGCGGCTTTTCGCCGAGTTTGTTGCCGAGTTCGAGTCCACGTACGAGCGGCACGCGCAATCGTAGGCGGCAAATCGTTCTCGTTCTCCGGAGCGTTCTCGTTCTCTCTAGCGGGAGGAACGCCCCGCACGATGTCCCACGACCCGACCCATACGCTTGCCGATCTCGACGGCTGGGCTTTTTCGGGCACCGCGCTCGCCGTGCTCGGCCATCCGATCAAGCACTCGGTGAGCCCCGCCATGCACAACGCCGCGCTGGCCGCGCTGGCCCGTCGCGAGAAGGACTATCTCGCGTGGAAGTATTTCCGCTTCGATGTGCCGCCAGCGGATCTGCCACAGGCACTGGTGCGGCTGCACGCAGCCGGCTTCCATGGCCTCAACCTCACCGTCCCCCACAAGGTCCTCGCCTTTGACCTCGTGAAGGAGATCAATCCCGCGGCCGTTCCCGTCGGCGCCGTCAATACACTGCGCCGCACCGCGGATGGCTGGCGCGGGTTCAATACCGATGGCTACGGTCTCGCCGCCGCCCTGCGCGAAAAGCTCGGCGTCAGCCTGGCCGGGACCCACGTCATCCTGCTCGGTGCCGGCGGCGCGGCCCGCGGAGCCGCGGTGGAATGCCTGCAACAGGGCTGCGCCTCGCTGTGGATCGCCAACCGCACCCGTGCCAACCTCGACACGCTGCTCGCCGCGTTGCGTCCCCTCGCCGCGCGCACTCCGCTCCATGGCTTCGACCCCGCCCAACCGCCCGCGAACCTGCCGGACGGAGTTCTGGTCATCAACGCCACCTCTGCCGGCCTCAAACCCGGCGAACCCGCGCCAATCGATTTGCGCCGCCTTCCTGCGGGCGCCAAGGTCTACGACATGATCTACAACCCGCCGCAAACCGCCCTGCTGCGCGAGGCGGCGGCCCTCGGCCTGCCCCATGCCAACGGCCTGGCGATGCTGGTGTACCAGGGCGCCCGGGCGCTCGAAATCTGGACCGGCGCAACCGTGCCCGTCGCCGCCATGCAGTCGGCCGCGGAGGCGGCCCTGGCCCCCGCTTCCCATGATTGAGCAACTGCAAGAAGTGAACGCCCTGGTCCCGTGGTTTTTCCCGCTCGCGGCCGGGCTGTTCGGCGCCTGCATCGGCAGCTTTCTCAACGTCTGCATCTATCGCATCCCGAAGAACGAGTCGGTCGTGCACCCGCGCTCGCACTGCGGCTGCGGCAAGATGATCGCCTGGTACGACAACATCCCGGTGCTGAGCTGGTTCATCCTGCGCGGCCGGGCCCGCTGCTGCGGCCGGCCCTTCAGCTTCCGCTATCCGGCCATCGAACTGCTGACCGCCGGTTTGTTCGTCGCGTGCTTCGTGCTCTTTCCCCCGGCCAAGGCGGCCGCCGGCGCCGTGCTGTGCTCGATCGTGATCTGCGCCCATTTCATCGACCACGACCATATGATCATCCCGGACGTGTTCACGGTCGGCGGCGCCGCGGTTGGCCTGCTGCTATCCGTACTCGCTCCCTCGCTCCACGGCGAAGTCCACGAGATCTTCCTCGTGGCGAGCGTCCGCTCCGGCCTCGATGCCGCGCTCGGGCTCCTTATCGGCTCCGCGCTCGTCCTGTGGATCGCGCTCTTCGCCGAGGCCCTGCTCAAGAAGGAGGCCATGGGCTTCGGTGACGTGAAGTACCTCGGCGCGCTCGGCACCTTTGTTGGCTGGCAGGGTACGATCGTCGGCATGTTCGGGGGCGCGATCCTCGGCTGCGTGTGGTTCGTCGGCGCCTATGCCTGGCAGCGGATCACCGGGCGCAAGAGCCCCATGGCGCTCCCGGCGGCCACACCCGAAGGCGAGCCCACGGAGCTGGGCCTAGGCGTGCACGTGCCGTTTGGCCCGATGCTCGGACTCGCCGCGTTGATCTATTTCTTCTGGGCCCACCGCTGGGTGGATCCCTATTTCGCCGAGCTTCGCCAGTTATTTTGACGGCGGCGGCGGCGGTTGGAACGCCGGCGGCACGGTTCCCTGCCGGCCTTGGATGAGGATCTCGAGTAACTGCGCCAGCGCGGTCTCGCGCGGGATGCCGCGCTCGGCGGAGATTTGTTCGGACCGCTTCAGTAACTGGCCCGCCATCGTGGCGGCCTGATCCGGGCCGGCCCCGAGGCGGATGCAAAGCTGGGTGATTTTCTCGAGGTCAGACACGTTGGAGGATCTTGATGCCCGCATTTCCGCCCGGGTCGAGCGCCAGGCCCGCGGCCGCGTCGAGGTTGATCAGCGACAGCATCGCCATGGCCAGATAGCCGTCGCCGTCGCTCGCCACCGAACGGGTTTCCCCAACCTTGCGGCCGCCTTGGAAAAGCGCCGTGCCCGCGGCCGGCGCCGGGCCGGCACCGCGCACCACGTGCAGCCGGCGCCGCACCTGGCCGAGATTCTTCAGCCGCGCCATCACCTCCTGTCCGAGGTAACAGCCCTTCGTGTAGGAAATCGCGATGTCATCGAGGCTGCCCTCGTTCGGGAGGTCCCGCGAACCGATGTCGGTCGGGACGGACGGTATCGCCACCTGCAACCGCGCCAGTTCCGCGGTAGCGCGATCGGCCGGGACCGCCAAACCGGCCAAGGCCGATCGCACGGACTCGAATGTATCGATCGGCACCAGCCATTGCCGGCTGCCGGCCCCGGCCCGACGACTGGGCAACGCCAGCACGCCCGCGGGAGTCGCGAGATCGGCCGCGCCAGCACCCCAAAGGAGAATTCCCGCCCAAGCACCCGTCTGGTCCTCCAGCTCCACCTCGTCGGCGATCAAGTAACTCTCAAGGCGGGCGCGAAGATCGGCGGCCTTCGCGGAAAAGCTGACGACTAGATAGTCGTTCTCGCCCTTTTTGAGCACGTGACTGTCCGCCAGCACCTTGCCCTTCAAATCCAGCCATAATCCGTAGGCGGATTGCCCCGGAGGGAGGCGCAAATCCTGGGTGAACTGGCCCTGCAAATACGTATTAGCATCAGGGCCGCAGATTCGTAGTACGGCTGATGAAGTATTTAAGTCGCTGTCTATCAGATGGTAGATAGTCACAAATTGCTGCAATTAGTTGGCATGGGATGAGCTTTATCAAGTGTGTTCTTCGATAAAGCCCGCGAACGATTTGACGTAGTAGGGGAACATCGTATCAGTTTGCGGTATCAAATTTCTCGCTTCTCCCGCCTAGCGGGAGTTTTGGGGTAACTAAGAAAGCAATGGCCGGTCGTGTAGGGGTACGCGACCGGCCTTTTCTTTGCCCAAGTTCCAGCCTGCGTCATCCTGCACCCAAGGCTTGCCCCGGCCGGGCCACTTCGCAGCTTTGGCACCTCTGTGCAGAAAACATCGGATATCAATGTCGTCGAGACGCGGACCCTGCCTTCCCCGGCCGCGTTAATCCAGGAACTTCCGAAATCCGCGGCCCAGTCCGAGTTCATCGCTCGGTCGCGCCGCGAGATCCACCAGCTGATCTTCACCGACGACAAGCGCTTCCTCCTCATCGTCGGCCCCTGCTCGATCCACGACGTCGACGCCGGCCGCGACTACGCCCGCAAGCTCTCCGCACTCTCCAAGGAAGTCGCCGACCGCATCATGATCGTCATGCGCGTCTACTTCGAAAAGCCGCGCACCACCGTGGGCTGGAAGGGGCTGGTCATGGACCCCCACCTCGACGGGTCGCACGACATCGCCGCCGGGCTCCGTCTCGGCCGCACTTTCCTGCGCGACGTCATCGACCTCGGTCTGCCCACCGCCACCGAATTCCTCGATCCGATCACGCCGCAATACGTTGCCGACCTCGTCTGCTGGGGCGCCATCGGCGCCCGCACGACCGAATCGCAGACACATCGCCAGATGGCCTCGGGGCTTTCGATGCCGCTTGGTTTCAAGAATGGCACGGACGGATCCATCACGACCGCCATCAACGCGATCAAGGCCGCCGGCCAACCGCAGACTTTCTTGGGCATCAATCTCGACGGCGCTTCCTCGGCCATCGTCACGCGCGGCAACCCGAACTGCCACGTCGTCCTTCGCGGCGGCAGCGCCGGGCCGAACTATTCCCCCGACTGGATCGCCAAGACCGAGGAGCTCCTGGCCAAGGCCAACCTGCCGAAATCCATCCTCGTCGACTGCTCGCACGACAATTCGTCGAAAAAGCCCGAGCTGCAGCCCGAGGTCATGCGCGCCTTGCTCGCCCAGATCACCGCAGGCAATCGCTCCATCATGGGCGCCATGGTCGAGAGCAACCTGTCCGCCGGCAACCAATCCTTCCCGCAACCCAAGGAGCGCCTCAGGTACGGCGTCAGTATCACCGACGGCTGTATCGACTGGCCGACGACCGAGGCGATGGTTCGCGAGATCTACGCCACCCTCGCCCCACAGTTCGCCTGAAGGTTTGAATGTAGGGTCGGCGCTTCCGCCGACCTAGCACGTGAGGTCGCCGCAAGCGGCTACCCTACAGGGGAACCGCTCAAGTAGTCTAATAGACTACTTGAGCTGGGGCTAAAACCCGCCGGGCCGCCCAGTTCTTTCGTGTTTTTCGGGATTTTCGTGGTTAACTCCGGCTTCCCTATGAAAGCCCCCATCCGTGTCGCAGTCACCGGCGCCGCCGGCCAGATTGGTTACTCCCTGCTTTTCCGCATCGCGTCCGGCGCCATGTTCGGCCCCGACCAGCCGGTGATCCTCCAGCTGATCGAAGCCCCGATCGAGAAGGCCCTCAAGGCCCTCGAGGGTGTGGCCATGGAGCTCGACGACTGCGCTTTCCCGCTGCTCAAGGGCATCGTGCAGACCTCCGATGCGTCCGTCGGCTTCAAGGACGCCAACTGGTGCCTGCTCGTCGGCGCCAAGCCGCGCGGCCCGGGCATGGAGCGCGCCGACCTCCTCAAGGACAATGGCAAGATCTTCATCGAGCAGGGCCTCATCATCGACGCGGTCGCCGCCGCTGATGCGCGCGTCGCCGTCGTGGGCAATCCCGCCAACACGAACTGCATGATCGCCGCTTCGCAGGCCAAGCGCCTCCCGCCCGAGCGCTTCACCGCCATGGTCCGCCTCGACCAGAACCGCGCGCAGACGCAGCTCGCCAAGAAGGCCGGCGTCGACCTGACCGAGGTGAAGGAAATCTTCATTTACGGCAACCACAGCCCGACCATGTTCCCGGCCTTCGCCCACGCCACCATCGGCGGCAAGCCGGCCACGTCGGTCATCACCGACAGCGCCTGGCTGCAGGGCCCGTTCTGCGAGACGGTCGGCAAGCGCGGCGCCGCCATCATCGCGGCCCGCGGCCTGTCCTCCGCCGCCTCCGCCGCGAACGCGCTGGTCGACCACGTGCGCTCGCTCGTCACGCCGGGCGCGATCCACTCGATCGCGGTGAAGTCGAACGGCCATTACGGCTTCGATGCCAGCGTCTGGGCCGGCATGCCGGTCAAGACGACCACCCCCGGCAGCTACGAGGTCATCACCGGCTACGCCATGGATGACTTCGCGAAGTCCAAGATCGCCGCCACCAACAAGGAGCTCGTGGAAGAGCGCGCCTTCGTGGCGGACATGATCAAGTGACCGTCTGACAAAATCCCATAGGTCCCATACGTCCTATAGGGCCCAAATGTCCTATCGAGGCGGCCCTTCCCGGGCCGCCTTTTTCACAGCAACCCCGCCAGCACCCGATCCTTGCTCAGCGCAAACGCGGTGCGCACCGCCGCGAACGCCTCCACGAGTTCCGCCGGCGAGCCCGCCCGCGGGAAACGCATCTCCAGCGTGGCGCCGTCGCACACGACCTCGGCTTTCACCCCGTCCACCGTGATCACGCAGTGCCGGCAGTCCGACGGATAGTTGACCGCCAGCCCGTCCTCGCCGCCGCGCGCCTCGACGGCGTCGACCACGGCCTCGACGGACACGCCTTTCACCAGGGCAAAAACAATTCCCGAGAACCCACCGGCAAACACCTCGTCCAGCTCGGGCTGCGCCGCACCCGCCGCCTCGCTCAGCGAATGCAGCGTGCGCGTGATCGTGTAGCTGGACGGATCATCCGCCTGCAGGGCATAGAAAATTTCCAACGTGAAATCCTTCGCCGTGAGCACGGCGCCCGGGCTGCTGACGGCCAGCGCGAGCTCCGTGCGCTTGTAGCCGAAGGCCGCCTTGGCCCGCTGGAAAAACTGCTCGGCCTCCGCGGCCAGCTCGGCTGTGCAAAGTTTCGCAAGAAAGGCCTCGGTTGCCGCGTTCACCGCATCCGGCACCGTGTGATGCTGTTTCTTGAAACCGCCCAGCGCCTTCACCCGGCCGGCGTCGCGGCCGACGAGGCTGATGCGGGAGATGAAGGGATTGGCGGCTTCGGCCGGGCGTCGCGGCATCCGGCAAGTGAGGCCCGCGTCGCGGCCCAAGGCAAGGAAGCGGACACAAAAAAGCGACGGGCCGTGCGGCCCATCGCTTTGGTTTAGAGGAGTCCGGCGCTCAGGTCGTCACCGTCGGGGGCACCCCGTTACCTTTGCGGAACAGGCTGACAATGCCGATGACCACCAGTACCGGGATCCAGATCGGCGAGAGCGCGACCGCCAGGCACAACACCACGGCGGCGAGGCCGGCGAGGAGCGAAATCCCGATCACGCCGAGCACCGCGGCCACGAGGAGGCCGACAAAGGCACCGACAAACAAGACCGGGCTGATCTTGATCGCGACAATGAGCAGGGCCGCGATGAGGAGGATTTTGAGGAACGTTTTCATGGATAGGGGAAGAACCCAGCTACCCGGAAAAAGTTGCAATCCTCAGGCCGCCGCCTCGCGCAAACCCAGCAGCTCGTGCTTCAATTCATTGATGAACGGGCGCATGTCTTCCTCGATCAGCGCGGGGTCCAGATATCCGTTCGTCTCCTCGGCGATCACCGCCCACCCCGGCAGGGACACAAAGTCGCCGTCGGTCTCGTCCAGGCGGGCACCGCTGAAACCGAGCCCGTAGGTCTTGCTGAGAAAATTGGCGAGATTGACGATCGCCACGGTGCGCCGGTGATCCGGGGCCTCGGCGGGAGCGGCATGGTGCGCAACGGCGGCGATGACTTCGTCGGGCATGTGCCCATGTCGGGCAAAGATCGCCCCGGCCTCGGCGTGGCCCACGCCAAAGCGTTCCCGTTCCAGGACGTCCAGCCGGCCGGTGCCGGTCAGGACCTCGTCCAAAACCGCGCCGTAGATTTCCGGCGCCACGGTCGAAAGCACGATCTTGCCGACATCGTGCAGCAGCGCCGCCAGGTAGAGTTGTTGTCCGGCCGGCCGGCCCAGTCGCTGCTCAAGTTCCTCGGCGATCGCCGCGGTGGCCAGCGCGTGGACCCAAAGATGGCGCCAATCGAGCCCGCCCGCCATGTTGCGGGCATCGCGCATGGTGAAAAGCGCCTGCGCCAGCGTGCTCACGCGCCGCAGGCCGAGCATTTGCACCGCGGTGAAAATATCCTCGATCTTCTTTTCAGACCGCACGGAAGCGGAGTTGGCCATCCGCAGCACGCGCACGCACAGGGCCGGATCCTTTTCCACGGCCTCGACCACTTCCTCCACCGATCCATCGGACCGGGTCGCGGCCCGGAGGAATCCTTGCGCCAGGGACTGCAACGCCGGGATTTGCTGGAGTTTCTCCAAGGCCTCGAGCGTTTGCGTGCGCAACGCCGAATCCACCACCACCGGCGCCGCCACGGGGGCCGGCTGGGGCGCGACCGCTATCGCGACAGGCGTCTGCCCTTCGTCCTGGTACGGAACGACGGAGGCTGGCGCCGGGGAGGCGGACGTAGCCGGCGTGTTTCCGACCCGAAGCCGCATCCACCAGCCGCGAAAAAGGGCTGATAGTGCCGCAGACATGTGAATTGGGATAGACACCTATATCGGCTCAATGCCATCCCCTCTTGAGCGGTCTCGCACCATGCCAGCCTCCCCTGACTCATCTCGGCCCGTACCCGTCGTTTGCGCTGTTATCAAACGGGAGGATCGCGTCCTCATCGCCCAGCGGCCGCCCCACAAGCTGATGCCACTCAAATGGGAATTCCCCGGCGGCAAGGTCGAGCCCGGCGAGGATCCGGCCGCCGCCATCGTCCGGGAAATCCGCGAGGAACTCGGCTGTGAGATCTCGGAGCTGCGGGCGCTCATCCCTTTCGTCCATGACTACCGCACGGTCGTCATCACGATGATCCCCTTCGTTTGCACCCTTACCCCCGGCTCACCCGCCCCGCATGCCCACGAGCATGTGGCCCTCGCCTGGGTGCCGCTGGCCGGGCTGGCGGGCTACGACCTGGCTGCCGCCGACTGGCCGGTCGTGCACGCCCTGACCGTCCCATAAACCGACCGTTTGTCCCGGCCGAACTTGTTCTTTAACGACAACCGGCTAGCCTCCTGTCTCCCCTTCACCCCCATGATCACTACAACCCTTCGCACCGGGCTTATCGCCCTCTGCAGCCTGTGCCTCGGCACCGCTGCGCTTGCCCAAACCCCCGCGCCCAAACTCGATTTCCCGCAGGCCAGCCCGCAGGGCAGCGTCAGCCAGCGCGTCGGCCTCACCGACATCCAGGTGACCTATCACCGTCCTGGCGCCAAAGGCCGCGCCGTGTTCGGCGGCCTCGTGCCCTACGACCACGTCTGGCGCACCGGCGCCAACGAGGCCACGAAGGTTTCCTTCAGCACGCCCGTAAAGCTGAACGGCACCGACGTCCCCGCCGGCACCTACGAGCTCTTCACCATCCCCGGCAAGGACGAGTGGACCGTCATCATCCACAAGAACATGTCCCAGTGGGGCGCGTACGCCTACGACGCCAAGAACGACGTCGCCCGCGTGAAGGCCAAGCCGGTGGCGCTGACCAACGGCGTCGAGACCCTCTCGATTTCCTTCAACGACCTGCGCGATGAATCCGCCACGCTCAACATCGCCTGGGAAAAGGTCCGCGTGCCGGTCACCGTCGCGGTGGACGTGAAGTCCACCCTCGTGCCGCAGATCGAGGCGGTCATGGCCTCCGGCGGCGAGAAGCTGCCGTACTTCAGCGCCGCGATGTACTATTTCGAGAACAACATCGACCTGAAGAAGGCCCTCGCCTGGATGGACGCGGGCATCGCCGCCAATCCCGAGGCCTTCTACATGGTCTACCGCAAGGCCCTCATTCAGGAAAAAATGGGCGACAAGGCCGGCGCCATCGCGAGCGCCAAGCTCTCCATCGAGGGCGCCAACAAGGCCGGCGGCTCCGTGAAGGAAGAATACGTCAGCCTCAACGAGGCCCTCATCAAACGCCTGCAGTAATGCTGCTCCGCGCCACCCCGAGGATCGCGGCGCGCCTGGCCGGCCTTTTGGCCGGCCTGTGTGCGCTGGCCGCCCCGGCCCGGTCGGCCGATGCCCCCGCCGGCGAATCGCCGGTCCGCCGCGAGCTCGAGTCGTTCCGCACGCTCGGCACGGTGCTGCACATCGGCGCGCACCCGGACGACGAAAACACCGAGCTGATCACCTGGCTGTCGCTCGGCCGGGGCTACCGCACCGCCTACCTCTCGATCACCCGCGGCGACGGCGGCCAGAACGAGCTCGGCAAGGACTTCGACGAAAAGCTCGGCGTGCTCCGCACGCAGGAACTGCTCGCCGCCCGCCAGCTCGACCACGGCCGCCAGTTCTTCACCCGTGCGATCGACTTCGGCTTCTCGAAGTCGCCGGAGGAGGCGCTGAAATTCTGGGAGCACGACGCCGTGCTCGGCGACGTCGTGCGCGTCATCCGCACCTTCCGGCCCGACGTTATCGTCACGCGCTTCCCCATCCCGCCCGGCAGCGGCGGCCACGGCCACCACACCGCCTCAGCCATCCTCGCCGTCGAGGCCTTCAAGCTCGCCGGTGACCCCACCGCTTACCCCGAGCAGCTCCAGCAGGGCCTCACCGTTTGGCAGCCGAAGCGCGTCCTCTGGAATTCCTTCCGCTTCGGCGCGGCCGGGCCCGGCCCGCTGGACAACCCTGTCATCAAGGAGGACATCGCCGGCGTCGATCCCGTGAGCGGCGAGACCTTCAGCAACACCGCCGCCCGCAGCCGCGCCATGCACAAGACGCAGGGCCTCGGCGATTTTCGGGCGCGCAATCCGACCGGCCCGAACGAACAGAGCTTCATGATCCTGGCCGGCGACGCGCCGGCGGCCGACCTGATGGACGGCGTGGACACCACGTGGGCGCGCTACCCGGGCGGCGTTGAAATCGACCGGCTGGCCGCGGACGCGCTGGCGCAATTCCAGCCCGACAATCCCGCCGCCTCCGTGCCCGCGCTGCTCGCGCTTCGCGCCAAGCTCGCAACCTTGCCCGTCGATCCGCTCGTCACCGACAAGCGGGCCCAACTCGACCGCATCCTCCAGTCCTGCCTCGGCCTGAAGGTCCAGACCACCATCGCCAACGCCGAACTCATCCCGGGCGAAAAAGTCACGCTGCACTATGCCATTTCCCTCGGGGCGAAGAACGTTCCCGTGCGCTGGCAGGCATTGCAGAGCCCCGTGCTCAAGCTGGCGGACCGCGAGGGCCGGATGGTGGATGCCAGCGAACCGCTCGTCGGCCAGCTCGACGGCGCTCTGGCGCCCGAGACTCCCGTTTCCCAACCCTACTGGCTGCGCGCCGACGGGATCGCGGCCCTTTCGCGAGTGGACGACCCGTCGCTCATCGGCCGGCCAGGGAATCCGCCGGTCATCCCGGTCGAATACACCTTCCAAGTCGGCGACCAGACCCTCGTCATCGGTGACGAACCGGTGCAACCGCTGCATGCCGTCACCGCGGCGCGTGCGTCGGCGCCGGTGACCGTCATTCCGCCGGTCTCCCTCGCGCTGAATTCCGAAACCTATGTCTTCGAGCCCGGCGCGACGAAACCGGTGATCGTCGAGGTCACCGCCGCTCGTGCTCACACCGACGGCCGGCTCCACCTCGAGGTGCCCGCCGGCTGGTCCGTCAATCCCGGTCCGCAGGATTTCCACCTGCAGCAGGCGGATGAAAAGGCCAGCTTCGCCTTCACGGTCACAGCCCCTGCCACCGGCGGCAACGGCCGGGTCGCCGCCATGGCCGAAGTCGACGGCCGCACCTGGTCCAGCCGGCGCATTGTGCTGGATTACTCCCACCTGCCCGTGCAAGTCCTCCAACCTCCGGCCCGCGCCCGTCTCGCCAGCTTTCCGCTGGCCACCAAGGGCGTGACCGTCGGCTATGTGCCGGGCGCCGGCGATTCCGTGGCCGAGTCCATCGAGCAAATGGGCTACACTGTCCGCCGTCTGTCGGGCGCCGACCTCACCCCGGAAAAACTCGCCGGGCTCGACGCCGTCGTCATCGGCGTCCGCGCCTTCAACGAGCGCGACGATCTCGCCGCCAACCTGCCCGCGCTGTTCGCGTGGGTCGAGGCGGGCGGCACCTTGATCGAGCAGTACAACCGCCCCAACAATCTCAAGGCGAAGACGCTCGGGCCGTACGAACTCTCGATCGAGGGTTCCGCCCCCGCGCTGCGCGTCACCGACGAAACCGCGCCCGTCACCTTCCTCGCCCCCGATCACCCGGTGTTGAACACGCCCAACAAGATCACCGCGGCCGATTTCAGCGGCTGGGTGCAGGAGCGCGGCGCCTATTTCCCGAGCAAGTGGGACGAGGCGCACTATGTGTCGATTCTCGGCATGAGCGACCCGGGCGAGGCGCCGCTCAAGAGCAGCCTGCTCGTGGCGCAGCATGGCAAGGGCTGGTTCGTCTACACCGGCCTGGCCTTTTTCCGCCAGCTGCCCGCGGGGGTGCCGGGCGCGGAGCGCCTCTTCGCCAACCTCGTGTCGCTGGGGAAATGAAGCCGGAGCCCGACGACGAATCCCCCGGCCTGCCCGGCTTTCGCACCTGGCGCGGGGTCTACTGGTTTGTCCTCGGTTGCTTCGTCCTCGTGGTCATCGGGCTGACGCTCTTCTCGCGCGCGTTCGCATGAACCTCGTCGACTGGCTCGTGCTCTTGGGAACCATGGTCGGCATCGCCGGCTACGGCGCCTGGCGCACGCGTCACACGGACCATCTCGACACCTACCTCAAGGGCAGCAAGACCACCGGCTGGTTCACCATCGGCCTGTCCGTCGCCGCCACCCAGGCCAGCGCCATCACGTTCCTGTCGATCCCCGGCCAGGGTTTCGAGAGCGGGATCGGCTTCGTGCAGAATTATTTCGGCCTGCCCCTCGCGCTCATCATCGTCTGCGCCGTCTTCCTGCCGATCTACCGCAAACTCGGCGTCTACACCGCGTACGAGTACCTCGGAAAACGTTTCGACCAGAAGACGCGTCTCCTCGGCGCCGGCCTGTTCCTGCTGCAGCGCGGCCTCGCCGCCGGCGTCACGATCTACGCGCCGGCCATCATCCTGTCCTCCGTGCTCGGCTGGCGGCTCGACCTCACGATCATCGGCGCCGGCCTGCTGGTCATTGTCTACACCGTCACCGGTGGCAGCGTCGCGGTGAGCCTCACCCAAAAGTGGCAGATGCTCGTCATCTTCGCCGGCATGATCGCCGCCTTCTTCATCGTGCTTGCCCGGCTGCCGGCGGGGCTCGGCTTCAGCGGCGCCGCGCACCTGGCCGGGGCGCTGGGCAAGCTGGAGGCCGTGGACTTTTCCCTCGACCCCTCGCACCGCTACACGCTGTGGAGCGGCCTGATTGGCGGCCTTTTCCTGTCGCTGTCGTATTTCGGCACCGACCAGTCGCAGGTGCAGCGCTACATCGGCGGCGCCAGCCTGCGCGAGGGCCGGCTGGGCCTGATGTTCAACGCAGTGCTCAAGATCCCGATGCAGTTCTTCATCCTGCTGCTCGGCGCGCTGGTCTTCGTGTTCTACCAGTTCCAGCCCGCACCGGTCTTCTACAACGAAGCCGAGTGGGCCCGGCACACGAACGGCCCGCAGGGCGCCACGTTTCGCGCGCTGGAGGAGAAGCACGCCGCCCTGCATGCCGCGAAGCAGCAGCGGATCGCCGCCTGGCAGGTGGCCCGCACCAGCGGCGACACCGGCGCCGAGCAGGCCGCGCGCACCGCACTGCTCGCCGCGCAGAAAGCCACCGATGACGTCCGCACCGAGGCCCGCTCCGCCCTGCTGGCGGCCGACCCGCGGGCCAAAACCAAGGACTCCGACTATGTTTTCATCGGCTTCATCGTGCGGCAGCTGCCGCACGGCCTCGTCGGCCTGCTGGTCGCGGTGATGATCGCCGCCGCGCTCGGCTCGAAGGCTTCGGAGCTCAATGCCCTCGGCGCCACCACCACGATCGACTTGTGGCGCCACTTCCGGCCGCTCGCGGAGCATGACGAGGCCCGGAATGTCCGCGCCGCCAAATGGTTCACGGCCGGCTGGGGCATCTTCGCCATCGGCTTCGCCCTGTTCGCCGGCTTCGCGGAGAACCTGATCGAGGCGATCAACATCCTCGGTTCGATCTTCTACGGCGTCGTGCTCGGGCTGTTCCTGACCGCGTTCTTCCTCAAGCGCATTGGTGGCACCGCGGTCTTCTGGGGCGCCGTCGCCGCGCAGGCGCTCGTGTTCGTGCTCTTCTTCACGCTCAACATCTCCTACCTCTGGTACAACCTCATCGGCTGCGCCGCCTGCATGATTTTCGCGCTGGTTCTGCAGGCCATGCTCTCACCTCAATCGAAACCCGCCACATCATGAGCTCAGCCCCCACTCTTTCACTCCGTCATCCTGAGCGCAGCGAAAGATCCACGAACACCGCCCATCACGTCCGCCGGAGTGGATCCTTCGCTGCGCTCAGGATGACGGTAGCGGGCGGGGTGATTGGACGGTTTCACTTGCGTCCCTTCGCGCCTCTTCGCGGTTAGAAATGTCTTCCCCGATCATCTGCTTCGGCCAGCAACCCTGCGGGTTCTTCCCGCGGCGGTTTCTGTATGCGAAGTTCGTGACCGCGCGGCGGCTCCAGCGGGAGCTCGGCGGCGAGATCGTGTTCTTCTACCACGACAGCGACCACGACCCGCGTGAGACGCAAACGATCCTGCGCCACCGCAAGACCAACGAGCCCGCGACCCTGAACTTCGCCTTCGTCAACAAGGTCCAGCGCAAGTGGTCGCCGCTCTATGCCAAGCGCATCCCCGCCGACTGGTCCGCCCATACCGCCCGCCAGCTTGGCGCCTACGTCGGCGCCCCGGCCGTCGAGGTCTTCAAGCGTACCCAGGCCGACACCGTCGCCAACTTCTGCCTGGAAATGTACCGCGGCCTCGGCCTGCTCGAGGGCATCCGCGTCGTCCGCTCCGGCGACGCGGCCGTGCGTACCGCCGCCTGCGAAGTCGCCGACTGCTTTGTCGACGTCACCCATGCAGGCGAGACCGTGCGCGCCCGCCGGATGCCCGACGGTTCGCTGTGCCTGCACGAGGGCGGCGACTGCTATGTGACGCTCCCGCCCGCCGTCTACGGGAAGGCGCAGGTCAGTCCCACCCGCGACACACGGTTGCGTTGGATGCAATCGGTGGTTCACTGCACCCACTACATCGCCGGCGCCGGCGAGCAGGCCTACCTCAATCCCGCCGACGCCCCCGAGATCACCTTCGTGCCCCGCGACCCCATTGACCGCTCCGACGAAGCCTGGACCGAAGCCTGATTTTCCCCGTCCCTAAGTAGTCTAATAGACTACTTAATCCCCGAGCCTACCGCCCATGAAATCCTCGCCCGAATACGCTCCGCTCGTCGCCTTCGGCGCGCATCCCGATGATATCGAGTTTGGCTGCGGGGGCGTGATCGCCCGCGAAAGTCGCGCCGGCCGGCCGGCGCACTTTGTCGTCTGTTCGCGCGGCGAAGCCGGCACCAACGGCACGCCCGCCGAGCGCACCAAGGAGGCGGAGAAGGCCGCCAAGCTGCTGGGCGCCAAACTTGAGTTCCTCGAGCTCGATGGCGATGCCCACCTGGAGATCAAATCCGCGCACGCCCTGAAACTCGCCGCCGTCCTCCGCCGGGTGCGCCCGGCCCTCGTGCTGGCCCCGACGGTCGCGCAGAACCAGCATCCCGACCACTGGCGGCTCGGCACGCTCGTGCGCGATGCCGTCCGCCTCGCCCGCTATGGCGGCGTCACGGAGCTCCGCGACCTCACGCCGCACGCGATCGGCGAACTTTTCTTCTACGCCCTCGGACCCGGCGCGGAACCGCCGGGCCAGACCCCGGTCCTCATCGACATCTCGGACCCCGCCATCATGAAAGCCTGGACCGGTGCCATGGAGGCCCACGCCTCCCAGATGCGTACGCGCAACTACGTCGAGCTGCAGCTCGCCCGCGCGCGCGTGCACGGCCTCAACGCCGGCGTCGGCCACGCGCAGCCCCTCTGGCCCAGCGACCCGCTCGTGTTCACCTCGCTCGCCCCGCTGACCCGCGCCGCGGCGAAGTTCTGACGATGGCCGACGCGCCCCTCCGCATCGGCATCATCTGCCATCCTTCCGTGGGCGGCAGTGGCATCCTGGCCTCCGAGCTCGGCGAGGAGCTCGCGGCCCGCGGCCACGAGGTTCACTTCATCAGCCACGCCGCACCCTTCCGCCTGCCGCAGGACCAGCCGCGGATCCACTTCCACCCGGTGCGGGTGAATGACTACGACCTCTTCAAATACCCCGACTACACGCTGCCGCTGTCGGTGAAGATCGCCGAGGTCAGCCGCGCGCACCGCCTCGACATCCTGCACGTCCACTACGCGGTGCCGCACGCCACCGCCGCGATGCTCGCGATGTCGATGCTCCCGGTCTTCGAGCGGCCTCGCGTGATCGTCACGCTGCACGGCACCGACGTGATGCTGCTCGGCGCCGACGAGGGTTACGGTCCGGCGATCCGCCATGCGTTGGAACAGGCCGACGGCGTCACCACCGTTTCACAGTTCCTTCGCGGACAGGTCCAGTCGCACCTGGATTTCTACGGCGCGGTTGAGGTCATCCCGAATTTCTTCGCCCCGCATCCCGCCGCACGGGCGCGCGAGACCCTGCGCGCCGAGCTCGGCCTGGCGGACGGCGAGCATCTCCTGCTCCACGCCTCGAACCTCCGGCCGGTCAAGCGCGTCGACCTGCTGCTCCAGGCCGTGGCGCAGATCCGGCCGCGGGAATCCTTCAAGCTCGTGATCCTCGCCGGCGGCGACTTCACGCCCTACGCCGCCGAGGTGTCCCGTCTCGGCCTCGAGGAGCAGGTCGTGGTGCGCGCCAACGTCACCGCGATCGAGGACTATCTCAATGCCGCCGACTGTGCCGTGTTCACCTCGGAACTGGAGAGCTTCTGCCTGAGCATCCTCGAGGCGATGACGTTCGGCTGTCCGAGCGTGGCCTTCGGGGTGGGCGGCATTCCCGAGGTGGTGGAGTCCGGCCGCAGCGGCCTGCTCGTGCCGTTTGGCGACACGGCCGGCATCGCGCGCGGGATCGAATCGTTGCTCGCCGATCCGGCACGCCGCACGGCACTCGGGACCGCCGCCAAGCATCGCGCCGCGGAGCTGTTCTCCGCCGACCGGATCGTCGCGCAATACGTCGCCTACTACCGGAAGCTGCTGCCAGGTGTAGGGCGGGATCGCTGATCCCGCCGAATGGGGAAGCGTGGCATCAGGCGGGGTCGGCGACCCCGCCCTACAATCTTAAGCCTGGGCCCTCAGGGAATCAGGTCCTGCGACTTCAGCGCGTTCTTGATGGTCTCGGCGACTTCCGTGACGTTGCCTTCCGTGTCGCGGTCGTGGAACGAATCCTTGTTGGTCTTCGTGTGACCCACCCAGACCGGTTTCCCGGTCTTGCCGTCGAAGATGCGGGTCTCGACGTCGAAGATGGTGTTCGTGCCGATGTCGCGGCGGTCATCGGAGTAGAACGCGCCGGCATCGTACACCGAACCGTAGTAATCCGAGTAGACCATGTAATCCATCGGCCGGGCGCTGGTGGTACCCATGTCGACCTTGGTATCGGAGGAGGTCAGCCGCATGATGATCACCCCGTCCGCTCCGCTGGCCTTCACGCCCTGGATCACCTTGGCCTTGTCCTTCATGTCGGAAATGTCCGGGAACACCTCGTAGGAGGCGACGCTCGGAACGCGCGTGATCACGTTCTTGACGGCGATTTCCGCCAGTCGGCGGTCGGTGTCGTCCCGCGCGATGGCGATGACGAAGACCTTGGTGAATTTAAACTGCCCGACCGCCGGGGCGGTCCAGGTTTTCTGCACCGAGGTGTCGGCGCAGCCGGCAAAAATCAACGCAGCGAGGACGGGAACGGCCAGGAAAAGGACACGGAGGGTTTTCATGATTAATCAGGGTGAATCGGGGTAAGGTAATTGCCGGGAACGGAGCAGGGTTTATTTGGCCGGCGCATCGATCAGCTTCATCTTGACCAATTCGCTCCGGACCGCCGCGGCGACTTCCTGGACCAGTCCCTCGATGTTGCCGGGCGAGGTCGTC
>Ga0247757_10000933_pt1 | contig 21736 bp, 23 predicted proteins | sample UWRJL126311R4_FD_180929 | JGI IMG/M metagenome (GOLD analysis project Ga0247757, IMG submission 180929) | Plant litter microbial communities from Arlington Agricultural Research Station in Wisconsin, United States - UWRJ-L126-311R-4 | ecosystem: Environmental > Terrestrial > Plant litter >...
TAGCGCGCGGGCGCTGGGATCGCGGCGGTCGGGAGGGGACGTGCGAAAACGGGCATGGGCTCCTGTGACACGCCAGGAGGCCAGAGGTTGCGACGCCATGCCTCCACGGCGCGTCGGCGCTGTGTGATATCCACCTCACATGGCGAGTGAGACCACACGGGCGCTCGACGCGCTCGCCCACGTCCCCGCCTTCGAGACGCTGCAGCCCGAGGACCTCGTGCGCATCGCCGAAGTCGTGGTGGTGCGCAACTTCCCGGCCGACCACGCGATCTTCCGCGAGGGGGACGCCAGCACCACGTGCTACATCGTGCGCAGCGGCCACGCCCGGGCCATCCGCGAGCACCCCGACGGCCGCACGATCGCCCTGGCCCACTTCGGCCCCGGCGACATCTTCGGCGAGCTGGCGATGTTCGACGACGAGCGGCGGTCGGCGACGATCGAGACGCTCGACGAGGTCGAGGCGCTGGCCATCGGCAGCGCCGACATGCGCCGGCTGCTGCGCGACCAGCCCGACCTGGCCGTGGAGATCGTCGTGTCGCTCGCCCGCCGCCTGCGCTCCGCCAACGAGCGCATCTCCCGCCAGTCGTTCCAGACCGTGCAGAGCCGCGTGGCCGGCGTGCTGCGCACGATGGTCGAGCAGGCACGGTCCGAGGGGACCGGCGGCGAGAAGGACGTGGTGGTCGTCGCCACCCAGGCCGACATCGCCCAGCTCGCGGGGTCCTCCCGCGAGTCGGCCAGCCGCTTCCTGGCGGTCCTCGAGCGCGCGGGCGTGATCACCCAGGGCCGCGGCCGGCTGACCGTGAAGGACCCGAGCGCGCTGGCGGGGTACGTCTACTAGATGGCCGAGGACCGTCCCAAGGGCTCCACATCGGAGTTCTCCACCGGCGGGGTCGTCGTGCGCGCCGCGCCGGACGCCGCCTCGGGGTGGGAGTGCATCCTCATCGTCCCCACCCGGCGGGCCGCCGACGGCAGCAAGGTCACCGCGCTGCCCAAGGGCCATCCGGACCCGGGGGAGACGACCGAGCAGGCCGCGCTGCGCGAGATCCGGGAGGAGGCCGGCGTCGACGCCGAGATCCGTCGGACGCTCGGCGACGTGCGCTACTGGTACCAGCGCAAGGGCCGCCGGATCGCCAAGGTCGTCACGTTCTTCCTCTGCGACTACGTGTCCGGCGACCTCGCCGACCACGACCACGAGGTCGAGCGGGCCTGGTGGGCGTCCCTGCCCGAGGCCGCCGCCGTCCTCTCCTACGAGGGCGAGCGGGAGATGACCCTGCGCGCGCTGCACCTGCTCGCACCGACGGGGTAGGGTCCATTTCATGCAGGTACTGAACTTCTACTCGACGATCTTCGCCGACCAGCTCAAGCGGGGCCGCAAGACGGCGACGATCCGCCTGGGCGACAAGTCGCACAAGTACCGCAAGAACCAGGCGGTCCTCGTGACGATCGGCTACCAGCACTCCCCGCGCGAGAAGATCTTCGACGCGGTGATCGACACCGTCGAGGTGAAGCGCGTGCGCGAGCTGTCGCCCCGGGACATCGAGCACGACAACCCCGAGTTCCGCCGGCACGACGAGATGATCCACTTCCTGGAGCAGATCTACGGCAAGTCGGTGTCGATGGAGGACACCGTGACCGTGGTGCGCTTCAGCCAGATCATCGACAACCCGCCGTCCGTCACCGACGCCCTGCACGGCATCGGCGGGGCGCAAAACTAGCCGCATACGGCCTGCGGCCTAGGTGCGGCCGGGAGATCGGCTGGCGCCGATCTCCCCTACTCGTCGTTGGCAGTCGATGTGAACGAGTGCCAACGCCGGCTTGACCGGCGACCTCGGTGCGCTATCGTGGGCGGCACGTTTGGCACTCGGTCCCTTCGAGTGCCAACGACGGAGCATCACCGACCCCTCAGTAGGAGGAACACATGAGTCTGAAGCTGAAGCCCCTGGGCGATCGCCTGATCGTGCGGGCGCTCGACGAGGAGGAGAAGACCGCCAGCGGTCTCGTCCTGCCCGACACCGCCAAGGAGAAGCCGCAGAAGGGCGAGGTCCTCGCCGTCGGCGACGGAGCCCGCAACGAAGCCGGCGAGCGCGTGGCGCTCGACGTCGCCAAGGGCGACGTCGTGCTCTACAGCAAGTACGGCGGTACCGAGATCAAGGCCGACGGCGAGGACCTCCTGGTCCTCCGCGAGAGCGACGTCCTGGCCGTCGTCCAGGCGTAAGGAGAAACACATGGCTCACAAGGAACTCAAGTACGGCGGCAACGCGCGCCTGGCCCTCGAGGCCGGCGTCGACGCCGTCGCCAACGCCGTCAAGGTGACGCTCGGCCCCAAGGGCCGCTACGTCGTCATCGACAAGAAGTTCGGCGCCCCCACGATCACCAACGACGGTGTCACCATCGCGCGTGAGGTCGAGGTCGAGGACGTCTTCGAGAACCAGGGCGCGCAGCTCGTCCGCGAGGTCGCCACGGCGACCAACGACGTCGCCGGCGACGGCACGACGACCGCGACCGTGCTGGCCCAGGCCATCGTCCACCAGGGTCTGCGCAACGTGACCGCCGGTGCGAACCCGCTCGCGCTCAAGAAGGGCATCGAGAAGGCCGTCGACGCGATCGTCGAGAACATCGGCAAGCAGGCCAAGGCCATCTCCGGCAAGGACCAGATCGCCCGCGTGGCGACGATCTCCGCCGGCGACGAGGAGATCGGCGACGTCATCGCCGACGCCATCGACCGGGTCGGCAAGGACGGCGTGGTGAACGTCGAGGAGGGCCAGACGTTCGGCATGGACCTCGAGTTCACCGAGGGCATGCAGTTCGACAAGGGCTACATCTCGCCCTACATGGTCACCGACCAGGACCGCATGGAGGCCGTGCTCGAGGATCCGTACATCCTCATCGCGAACTCCAAGATCGGCTCCGTCCGCGACGTGCTGCCGGTCCTCGAGGCCGTCATCCAGTCCGGCAAGCCGATCCTGATCATCGCCGAGGACGTCGAGGGCGAGGCCCTCGCGACCCTGGTGGTCAACAAGCTCCGTGGCACGTTCACGGGCGTCGCGGTCAAGGCGCCGGGCTTCGGCGACCGCCGCAAGCGCATGCTCGAGGACATCGCGATCCTCACGGGCGGCGAGGTCATCACCGAGGAGATGGGCCTGAAGCTGGAGAACACCCAGCTCAGCCAGCTCGGTCGCGCGCGTCGCGTCGTCGTCGGCAAGGACAACACGACCGTCGTCGACGGCTCGGGCGAGGCCGCGGCCATCAAGGGCCGCATCTCCCAGATCAAGTCCGAGATCGAGAACACCGATTCGGACTTCGACCGCGAGAAGCTCCAGGAGCGTCTGGCGAAGCTGTCCGGCGGCGTCGCCGTCGTCAAGGTCGGCGCGGCCACCGAGACGGAGATGAAGGAGAAGAAGCACCGGGTCGAGGACGCCCTCCAGGCGACCCGCGCGGCGCTCGAAGAGGGCATCGTCCCCGGTGGCGGCGTCGCGCTGCTGCAGGCGGCCGAGTCCGTGAAGTTCGCGGACCTCTCCGACGACGAGCTCACCGGCACGCGGATCGTGCTGCGCTCGGTCGAGGAGCCCCTCCGTCACATCGCCGAGAACGCCGGGCTCGAGGGCTCCGTCGTGATCGCCGACGTGCGCAAGGCCAAGAAGGGCTTCGGCCTGAACGCCGCCACGGGCGAGATCGTCGACCTCGTCGCCGACGGCGTCATCGACCCCGCCATGGTGACGCGCTCCGCGCTGCAGAACGCGGCGTCGATCGCCAAGAACATCCTCACCACGGAGGCCATCATCGCCGAGATCCCGGAGCCCGCGGGCGCCGGTGGCGGGATGCCCGACATGGGTGGCATGGGCGGCATGATGTAGCCCAATCGCTTCCGCGATTGGATTGGGAGATCGGCTGGCGCCGATCTCCCGGACCGTTTCAACCGAGGGCCCGGCGCAGCGCGCGCCGGGCCCTCGGTCGTTCCGCGGGGATCAGGCCCCGCCGGCCGAACGCGCGTCCTCGCCGGCCAGGTCGCCCGGGCTCCAGTCGAACTTCTCGGGCGCGCAACGACCGGTCGCGCGCAGCATGGTGGTCGTCGCCGTCAGCGCGCTGAACCCGTAGCGTCCCGCGCGTCGCCAGTCGAGCACGCCGGTCGCCGTGCGGCTCATGCCCGGCGCGGTCATCGGCCGGTCGTCCGAGCGCACGACCGAGACGATGGGCGGAACGCCCACGCCCAGCCCCTGCACCGTCAGGGTCTCGGCGCTGTAGCTCACCGTGCTCGCCACCGGCGCGAGGTCCGCCGCCAGACGCAGGGGATCCGGCTGGTCGAAGTGCAGCGACAGCGTGAGCCGGGCCTGACCGCACGGCTTGGCCTTGCGCACCATCCAGCGCCCCCGCCGGGTCACCTCCTCGACGTCCGGCACGGCCACGACCACGGTCCCGGGAGAGGGGCTGCGCAGGAAGCGGACGTTGTGGCCGTAGAGGAACGAGCGGAGGCCGAGCGAGACCGTCTCGGAAGCGAGCGTCCCGGGATGGACCGCGGTGGCGACCAGCGCGCGGGGCGGCGCGGCCGCCTGTGCCGGGCCGCCGGCCGGCGCGGCCAGCCCGGCGACGCAGCACGCGGCGACGACCACCGACGCGGGAAGGGCACGCGCGCGCGTCACGACCGCCCCGCCTCGGCGAAGGGATCGATGCCCTGCAGCCCGAGGATCCAGACCCGCACGAGCGGATCGACCGTGGAGTTCGGATCGGCGTCGACGTCGCGGGTGGGCCGGCACGTCCCGCCCTTGCGCAGCCGCTTCACGTCCATCTGGATCGCCGTCGTCGCCGCGTCCGGCGCCGTCGTCCAGGGCGCGGCGACCGCGGTGCGCGCCCGATCGGCCTTGTCGGCCCGCTCGGGCGGAACGTCGAAGAAGAGACGGAACGCGTAGCCGGCGCCGAGGTCCGGGCCGAGCGTCGCGCCCTTCGTCGCCCACACGTTGAGCCCCTCCTGCTGGGCGCCGGGCAGGAGCCGGCGCACGAGGGCGAGCGCGTCCGGCGGGCCCGGCACCAGCGTGATGCGCATCGTCCCCTGCACGCAGGGCTTGACCAGGACCTGCATCGTCCGCCCGTGACGGCGGACCGTGGTCGTGGTCCGATCGACGAGCACGACCGTCGCCGGATCGGGGCGGGACACGATCCGCACCGTCGACATGTCCTTGGCGTCCACCTTCAGCACGTAGCGCTGGGGTGCGGCGAAGCCGGGCACGGTGGCGGCGGAGACCAGCGAGATCGCCTTGGCCGGCTTGGCGGCCGAGGCGGGGGCGGCGGGCAGCGCGATCAGGAGGGCGCACGCGGCGCCCGAGAGGACGGCGCCCCAGAGGGGACGTTCGGACACGGACACTCGTTTCGGGCGGACGGCGCGGACGGAGCGCGGCAGTATGCCATGTGTATCGACTGTCCCGGCGCAGTCGAGGGGCGGCCTGCGTGTCGCTCGGCGGTTGCTGGGCAACCACTGAGCGACACTCGACGGGGGCCGGTCAGGCGACGGCGCTGACCGGCCGCGGGCCCTCGCCCACGTACTTCGCGGTCGGGCGGATCAGCCGTGCCTCCCGCTTCTGCTCCAGGATGTGCGCGGACCAGCCGGCCACCCGGGCGCAGGTGAACATCGGGGTGAAGAGGTCCGCCGGCACGGCGGCCGTGTCGAGGACGACCGCCGACCAGAACTCCACGTTGGTGGCCAGCACGCGGTCCGGCTTGCGCGCCTTGAGCTCGGCGAGCGCCGCCTCCTCCAGGGCCTGGGCGACCTCGTAGCGGTCGGCGCCCACCTCGGCGGCCGTGCGCCGCAGCACGCGGGCGCGCGGATCCTCCGCGCGGTACACGCGGTGGCCGAAGCCCATCAGCCGCTCGCCCCGGTCCAGCAGATCCTTGACGTAGGAGACCGCGTCGCCCTGGCGCTCGACGTCGTCGAGCATCTTCAGCACGCGCGAGGGCGCGCCGCCGTGCAGCGGGCCGCTGAGCGCGCCCACGGCGCCCGACAGGGCGGCCGCGCAGTCCGCGCCGGTCGAGGCGATGACCCGGGCGGTGAACGTCGAGGCGTTCATGCCGTGCTCGGCCGCGGAGATCCAGTAGGCGTCGATCGCCCGCGCGTGGGCCGGGTCGGCCTCGCCGCGCCAGCGGATGAGGAAGCGCTCGGCGATCGTCTGGCCCTGGTCGATGTCGGCCTGCGGGACCCACGGCTGCCCGAGCCCGCGCGCCGACTGGGCGACGAAGCTCAGCGCCTGGATCGAGGCGCGCGCCAGGTCGTTGCGGGCCTCCTCGTCGGAGATGTCGATCAGCGCCCGGTAGCCGTACTCGGGCGCGAGCATGGCCAGCGCCGACTGCACGTCGACGCGATGGTCGCCGGAGCGGACGGAGAGGGGATGCGGATCGGCGGGCGACAGGCCGGGCTCGAAGCTGCCGTCGACCAGCAGGCCCCACACCTTCTCGTACGGCACGTGGCCGACGAGGTCCTCGATGTCGACGCCCCGGTAGCGAAGCGATCCGCCCTCCTTGTCGGGCTCCGCGATCTCCGTCGCGAAGGCCACGACGCCCTCCAGTCCCGACTGCACCTCGGTCACGGCGCCTCCAAGTTGTCTCGTCCGCGGGCGCTCGGCGCCCGCCACTCATGTCCCAGCTTGTATACCAGCCTCGCACATCGTACCCGCCGCCGGTCGTTCGACGGACTGTCAAGTAGGCTCCCGCCCGTCCCCCTCGTCTCCCAGGAGCCCCGCATGTCCGACGCCGACGTCCTCTTCCGCCCCGTCACCGAGCTGGCCGCGCAGGTGCGCTCCGGCGCGCTGTCCGCGCGGGAGCTGGTGCAGACGTCGCTGGACCGGATCGAGGAGGCCAACCCCACGCTGAACGCCTTCGTCGACGTGCTCGCCGAAGAGGCCCTGGCCGCCGCCGACGCGGTCGGGACGGGCGACGAGCGCCCGTTCGCGGGCGTGCCGATCGCCATCAAGAACAACCGTGCCGTCGAGGGCGCCCGCCTCACGATGGGCGCCGACTTCACCGGCGACTTCCGCGCGCCGTACGACCACAACGCCACGGCCCGCCTGAAGGCCGCCGGCTTCGTGGTGGTGGGGACGACGACGCTGCCCGAGTTCGGCCTCCTCCCCACCACCGAGACCAAGCGCTTCGGCCCCACCCGCAACCCGTGGGACCTGGACCGCACGCCGGGCGGGTCCTCCGGCGGCTCCGGCGCCGCGGTGGCCGCCGGCCTGGTGCCGATCGCCCACGCCAACGACGGCGGCGGCTCCACCCGCATCCCCGCCGCCTGCTGCGGCCTGGTCGGCCTCAAGCCCCAGCGCGGGCGCATCAGCATGGCCCCGGAGGCCGGCGAGGTCTTCCTCGTGCAGGACGGCGTGCTCACCCACACCGTGCAGGAGACGGCCGAGCTGCTCGACGTGCTCGCCGGCCCGGTCCTGGGCGACGCCTCGTGGGCCGCGCCGCCGGCCGAGCCGTTCGCGGTGAGCGCCCGGCGCGGCCTCGACCCGTCGTTCCCGAAGCTGCGGATCGCCATGACCACCGCGACGGCGACCGGCACGCCGGTCAGCGACGAGGACGTGCGCGCCGCGCGCGAGGCCGCCGAGCTGCTCGCCTCGCTCGGCCACGAGGTGGTGGAGGACACGCCGCCGTGGAACGTGCCGGGCATCATCGAGCTGTTCACCGCCTCGTTCGGCCCCGCCGTGAGCGCCCAGATCGCGCTGTTCGCGATGCTCAACGGCCGCGAGCCGGAGCAGGAGGAGCTGGAGCCGATCACCCGCGCGGTCTACGACCTCTCCCGCTCGATCGACGCGGTCAACGGCGTCGGCGCCGGCTTCCAGCTCCAGGGCTTCGCCCGGGCGATCGTGCAGTGGACGGCCCAGTACGACGTCCTGCTCACGCCGAGCCTGGCCGAGGCACCGCTGCCGCTCGGGACCCTGCAGGCCTTCGAGAACCCGATCGAGGGCTTCACCCGCTCGGGCTCCTTCACGCCCTACGCGGCGATGAGCAACATCACCGGCTCCCCCGCGATCTCCCTGCCGCTCTTCACCCGCGAGGACGGGCTGCCGCTGGGCGTCCAGCTCGTGGGTCAGCCGGGCGGCGAGGGCGCGCTGCTGGCCCTGTCGGCCCAGCTGGAGGCGGCCCGCCCGTGGGCCGACCGGCGCCCGGCGGTCGCCACGGCCTAGCGGCCGAACCGCCACGTTCGGCGGGCTTCGAGGGACCCGCACCGGGAAGACCGGGTGCGTCCACTACTCTTACGAAGTCCGCACCACCGGATTCACGAGGTACACCACCCCCATGGCCTACGTCATCGCCGAGCCCTGCATCGACACGAAGGACAACTCCTGCGTGGAGGTCTGTCCCGTCGACTGCATCCACCCGACGCCGGACGAGCCGGACTACGACACGGTGAAGATGCTCTACATCGACCCCGAGGAGTGCATCGACTGCGACGCGTGCGTCGAGGCCTGCCCGGTGGACGCCTGCTTCGCCGAGGACCAGCTCCCCGAGGAGTGGACCGGCTTCGTGCAGATCAACGCGCAGTACTTCGCGGGCAAGTAGCCCGGGCGGGCACCCGCTCCCATGTCGATCAAGCGCGTCGAAGAGCACCTGCGGCGCGTAGCGGCCCATCCGGGGCGCTACGCGCAGGCGGAGACCCCTCCCCAGCCCTCCCAGCGGCTGGCGATCATCACCTGCATGGACTGCCGGATCGACCTGTTCGACCTGCTCGGCCTCTACGTCGGCGACGCGAACGTCATCCGCAACGCGGGCGGGATCGTCACCGAGGACGTCGAGCGCTCGCTCGTCCTCAGCCAGCACCTGCTCGGCACCGAGGACATCATCATCCTGCAGCACACCCAGTGCGGCCTCCTGTCGGCCACCGACGAGCAGATCGACGCCGAGCTGGAGCGCAAGACCGGCCAGCGCCCGCCGTGGCGGGCCCGCACGTTCGCGGACCTCGAGGACTCGGTCCACATCTCGCTGGGCAAGCTGCACGCCTCCCCGTTCGTGAACACGCACGGGGACATCCGCGGGATGATCTACGACGTGGAGACCGGCGAGCTGCGCGAGCTGACGCGCACCGGGTCCACGCCCGCCGCGCGCTGAGCTCCTGGGGCCGGCCCTACTGGGGCCGGCGGAACTCCGGGTACTTCTCGCGGTAGCGCTGCTCGAGGAACCGCTTGAGGTTCCAGGTGAGCGCGCCGCCGACGACCGCCGCGAGCAGGATGGCCAGCGAGGCCTGCAGGCCCGCCGCCACCCCGATCAGGGTGATCAGCAGGATCGAGAAGATCAGGACGAGCATCACCACGCCGTAGAGGCGGTGGCCGGCGTCGATCTGCTCCTGCGTCGGCTCGGGCAGCAGGACCTTCTTGGGCTTCTCGCGTCGGTTTCGGCTCATGCCATCGGCAAGGATAGCCCGACGGGCGCCGGCTGACCGGCCGCGATGTCGTCGGGCGCCGCCGGGACCGAGCCCGAGAACACCGGCAGCGGCACCGGCGAGAGGGCGACGAGGCCCCGTGCGGCCTGGCGGATGGCCTGCGCCGCCGGGTCGTCCGGGTCGGTGAACACGAGCGGCTCGCCGGCGTCGGCCTGGGCGCGCAACGGCATGGTGATCGGGATCTGGCCGATGAGCGGGACGTCGATGTCGTCGGCCAGCTCCTGGCCGCCACCCTCGCCGAAGATCGGGAAGCGCTGGCCGTCGGGGGTGACGAAGCCCGACATGTTCTCGATGACCGCGGCGACGTCGAGCTGGACCTTGTGGGCCATCTCGGCGGAGCGCTTGGCCACCTTCTGCGCGGTGCCCTGCGGGGTGGTGACGATCACGAACGACGCCTGCGGGAGCAGCTGGGCGAGCGTCATCGAGACGTCGCCGGTGCCGGGCGGCAGGTCGATCAGCAGGTAGTCCAGCTCACCCCACTCGACGTCCTCGAGGAACTGGGTGAGCGCCTTGTGGAGCATCGGGCCGCGCCACACGACCGCGGCGTTCTCCTCCACGAAGAAGCCGATCGACATGATCTTCACGCCCTTGGACTCCAGCGGCATGATCTTGCGCTGCGGGGAGACCGGCGGGCGCTCGGAGCCCAGGCCGTACATGCGGGGGATCGAGTAGCCCCACACGTCGGCGTCGAGGATGCCCACGCGCTTGCCGTCGGCGGCCAGCGCGGCCGCGAGGTTGGCGGTCAGCGTGGACTTGCCCACGCCGCCCTTGCCGGAGCCGATGCACACGACGTTCTGGACCTGGGCGAGCGAGCCGTCCGGCAGGCCGCCGCGGCCGAGCTTGCGCTGCAGGGCGCCCTTCTCCTCGTCGGAGAGGACGTCGAAGGCGGTGTTGACCGCGGTGACCCCGTCGAGGGCCAGGACGGCGTCGCGCACGGCGGTCTGGAAGTGGCCGCGGATGGGGCAGCCGGCGGTCGTGAGCGACACGGTGACGTCGACGACGCCCGTGTCGTGGATGTCGATGGAGCGCACCATCTCGAGCTCCACGATCGACTCGCGCAGCTCCGGGTCGATGACCGCCTCGAGGGCGGTGAGGATCTCTTCGCGGGTAGGCATGTGCTCCATTGTCTCAAAAGAGAACCGGCCGCCCCGTTTCGGGGGCGGCCGGCTCGTGGTGCGGGGGAGAGGTGCTGCGGTGCTGCGGGTGCGGCGGGGGAAGCTGGCTAGGCGGCGACGCGCTCGGTGACCTTGGCCACGGCGAGCGTGCCGGCGGTGATGCCGGACTGCACGAGGTTCTCGGCGCGGGCCTGGACGAGGCCGACCTGCGCGCGGACCGGGGCGACGCCCTTGTCGATGACCTTGAGCTGCAGGCCGGCGTCCTTGCGGGCCTTGGTCAGCTCGCGCTCGACGCGCGTGCGGCGGGTGCGCAGCTCGCGCTCGATCTGCGTGCGGGTCTTGCGGACCTCGCGCTCGACCTGCGTACGGGCCTTGGCGCCGCGCTTCTCGTACTTCTTGACCTGCCGCTCGGCCTTGGCGCGCGTCGAGTAGGAGTCGAGCACCTCGGCGACGCGGTCGCGAGCCAGGAGGGCGGCGCCGACCGGGACGAGGACGGCCTTCTCGGCGACGTCCTGGACGCGCTCAGCCGCGCTCTTGGCGACCTCGACGTCGGCCTTGGCCTCGGCCTTGACCGTCTTCTTCGCCGTGGCGGCCGTCTTCTTGGCGGTGGCCGTCGTGGCCTTGCGCGAGCGCGTGGCCGCACCCTTCTTGGCGGCGGTCGAGCGCTTGGTCGCGTTCGTGGCGCGCGTCGTGGCGCCCGTCTTGGCGGCGAGGGAGCGCTCGGCGGCGGCCGTGCTCGTGGCGGCGGGGGCGGGGGTCGAGGCGGCGGGGGTCGTCGTCGTGCTCGTGGTGCTGGGCGTGTCGGCCATGGAATCCTCCGGCGGGAAGTCGAGTAAGGAACTTATTTCTAAGTACCTTACCCGCACGCCGAAGTTACAACCCTCCTGTCGAGGCGTACATCACGCTCGCCCAGCGGGCGTGATGTACGGGTCGACGGGGGAAGGCGCTCAGGCCACGAGGCCGCGGGGGGCGACGCGGGCGATCCAGTCGCCCGGGCGGTCCAGCTCGGCCAGGGTGGGCAGCGACGCCGGGTCGGCCCACGCGCGGTTGAGGCCGTCGATGCCCACCTGGGCCACGACGGCGTCGCAGAACTTCTTGCCCACCGCGTACTGCTTCATCTTCAGCTCCATCCCGAGCAGCCGCTCCAGCACCCGCATCACGGGCGGCCGGTCGGCCCGCCGGCGCTCCAGGCTGGCCCGTAGCTTCGGCAGCGACGGCAGCGCGTCCACCCCGGCCGCGTCCATCACGTGCTCGGCGTGCCCCTCGATCAGCGCCATCGTGCTCTGGACGGAGTCGAGGATCGCCCGCTGCTCGGCCCCGGCCACCAGTCCGACGAGGCTGCCCGACCGCAGCCGGTCCACCGCGCCGCGCACGTCGTCGGTCGTCGGCAGGCGCAGCAGCGACGAGAGCTTGAACTCGGTCTCCAGCACGCCCATCAGCTGGGTGAGCATCCCGCCCAGGTGCTCGCGCAGCCACGGGACCGCGGTGAACTGCACCGCGTGCGTCGTCTCGTGGAAGGCGATCCAGCGCAGCAACTCGGTGGGATCCGCGCCCAGCGACACGGCGGCGCCGCTGATGTTCGGCTCCACGAACAGCAGCCGCGGCGGCTCGTCGGCGTCGAGCAGCGACAGCACGTACTGCCCGAGCACGCGCTTGCCCAGGTAGCCGGTGACCGCGCCGGCCTCGGCGGTGATGACGACCTCGCCGGCCAGGCGCATCGGGTTGGTCGACGACGTCTTGGTGCGCCCGGCGATCTGGTCGGCGACCGGATCGAGCATCGACTGCATCGAGACGAGGTTGGCCGAGATCCACTCCGCGCGGGTGACGCTCTCCGGCGGGGCGAGCGCCGTGCCGGGATCGAGCCGCGCGTAGGAGATGACGCGATCGGCGCCGTCCGCGCAGATCGCCTGGAGATCCCCCGGCAGCCGGGTGGCGTTGCCCTCGCCGGCGACCCGGACGGCCAGACGCTCGGCCAGCTCCCAGTCGATCATCGGCCCACCGGCACGTCGAGCAGGCGGGCGAGCGTCTCCGCCGAGCGGGCGGCGACCACGGGATGGTGCGGCTGCAGGTCCAGCGGGGCGCCGAGCGGGGTGGCGGCACCGGGGAAGGCGACGTGGCCGCCGCTCTCGCGCACGATCAGCTGGGCGGCCGCGGCATCGACCGAGCGGCAGCGCCACAGCGTGACCATCCCGTCGACGCGGGCGGGCGCGACCTGGCAGAGGGAGAGGGCGGTGGAGCCGAGCGCGCGGATGCGATGGGCCAGGTCGGCCAGCGCCGGACCGGCCTCGATGATCCAGTGCGGATGGGCGGACTCGATGGCCAGGACCTCGATCCGGCCGTCGGCCGTCCGCCGCTCGGGCGGCGCGTCGATGCGCACGCCGTCGAGGAAGGCGCCGGCGCCCAGGGCGGCCGACCACTCCTCCTCGGTGCCCAGGTCGTGCACGAAGCCGAAGACGACGTCGGCCATCGTGGGACCGTCGGCGACCGCGATCGACAGCGCGTGGGCGGAGAGGCCGCGCTTGGCGTTCAGCGATCCGTCGATCGGGTCGATGACCACGCGCACGGACGGGTCGCCGTAGGAGACCTCGCCGCGCTCCTCCGACAGGGCGGTGAAGCGGTGCCCCTGGGCGTGCAGGGCGTCGAGCTCGGCGAACACCATCTTCTCCGCGAGGTCGTCGATGACCAGCGTGCGGTCGCCGCCCTCGCCCGTCTCCCCGGTCTCGACCACGCGCTCGCGGGACGTGGGGTGATCGCGCAGCACGGCGCGCAGCCCTTCGGTGGCGCGGCGGCACGCGCCGAGCCAGTCGGGAGCGGGGGCCGTGACGGGGACAGGATCCATTCCCCTCGTATCCTAGGGCGGTGTCCCCTCCGCCCGAGCAGCCAGCGTCCGCGCACCATGGCTGATCGCCCCGCTCCGACCCCCACGCAGCAGCGCGTCGTCGACCTCCCGGCCGGCCCCGTCGTGCTGCTCGGCGGCGCGGGCACGGGCAAGACGCTGGCACTGGCCCGCCGCGCCGCGCGGCTGGCCGACCTGGGGCGGCCCGCCGACCGCGACCGGCGCCCCGGCCGGGAGCCGCTCCTGGTCCTGGCCCCGACGTCCGCGGCGACCGAGGACCTACGCACCCGCATCGAGGAGGCGCTGGGCCGCCCGTTCGAGCAGCTGGACGTCCTCACCCCGCACGGGTTCGCCGCGCAGCTGCTGGCGGCGGAGTCCGCGGAGGTGGGCCTGGACCCCCAGGTCGCGACCGCCGGCGCGGCCGACCGCCTCGCGCTGCTGCTCGACCGGGTCGACGAGCTGACCATCCGCAGCCACGACTTCCGCGGCCGCCCCGCCGCGATGCTCACCGGCGTCCTCTCCCGCATCGACCGCTGCAAGGAGGAGATGGTCACGGCGGCCGCGTACGCGGCGTGGGCCGCCGCCCTGCCGCGGGAGACCGAGAGCGCCGCGGCGCTCGCCGACCACGAGCGCGAGTTCGCCGGGCTGTACGCCGCCCACGACCAGATGCTCGCCGAGGAGGGCCTGCTCGACGCCGGGGAGCTGATCCTCCGCGCCCACCGCCTGCTCGCCGAGCGCGCCGACGTCCGCGCCCGCGCCGCCGCCCGCTTCCCGCACGTCCTGGCCGACGACTGGCAGGACGCCTCCTACTCCGTCACCCGGCTCGTCCTCGTGCTCGCCGCCGAGCACGGCTCGCTGACCGTCGCCGGCGACGACGACCAGACGCTGGCCCGGTTCCGCGGGGCGGGGGCCAAGAACCTCACCGACGTCGTCGCCGCCTTCCCGGAGGCGCGGACCGTCCGGCTGGAGACCTCCCTGCGCTGCGGCGACCAGGTGCTGGAGGCGGCCGGGGCCGTGGTCGCGCCGATCGCCGAGCGGCTCGCCGCGACGGCGCCCGGCGGGCCGTCGCAGCCCAACCCGGGGCACGCCGGCGCCGTGTGGTTCTGGCGCTGCGCGAACGAGCGGGCCCAGGCCCAGGCCGCCGCCGCCGAGATCGAGCGGCGCGTGCGCGAGGGCGCCGCCCCGCACGACATCGCGGTGCTGGTCCGCTCGGTCCGCCGCGAGGGCCAGGCGATCGCCATGGCGCTGGAGGAGCGGGCGGTGCCGTACCGGCTCGTGGGGGCGACCGCCTTCTTCCAGCACGCCGAGATCCGCGACGTGCTGGCGTGGCTGCGCCTGCTCACCGACCCGAGCGACGCCGCCGCGGTCGTCCGGGCGCTGTCGCGCCCGCCGATCGCCCTCAACGCGGTGGACCTCGCGCGCTGCGTGCAGATCTCCCGCCGGCGCAAGCTCGACATGGTCTCGGCGCTGTCGGCCGCGATCGAGTCGCCGCAGATCCCCCCGGAGGCCCGCGACCGGATCCTCGCCTTCCTCAAGCTCCAGCGCTCGGCCCGCGGCGCCCTGGACACCACGCGACCCGACCTGTTCGTCCACCGCCTGATCGGCCACCTGGGCCTCCGCCGCCAGCAGCTGTTCTCCGCCCAGGCCGACGTCGTCGAGCGCCTCGTGCACCTCGCCCGCTTCGGCGAGCTGGCCGCGGGCTTCACGAGCCGCATGCCGCAGGCCACGCCGCGCGAGTTCGCCCGCTACGTCGCGGCGGTCGCCGAGACCGGCCTGCGCGACGACGAGGACGAGACGTGGGTGGGCGAGCGGCCGCTGCGCGACGCGGTGACGGTGACGACGATGCACGCGGCCAAGGGCGGCGAGTGGGACCACGTGCTGGTCCTGGGCCTGCAGTCCCCGCGCATGCCGGGCGCGCGCCGCCAGGTCGCCGAGCCGATCCCCGACGACCTGCTGCCCGAGCGGCTCGCGCCCGACACCCGCGAGCGCCACGTGGACGACATGCGCCGCCTGCTGCACGTGGCGATGACCCGGGCGCGGCGCAGCCTCGTGCTCGCGTACGCCGCCGAGGGCGAGGGCGGATCGGGAGCGACATCGCCGTCGCGCCAGTCCCCGTCGGCCTTCGTGGAGGAGGCGCGGACCGCGGTGAGCGGGGAATGGGAGGACCGCGGCGAGGAGCTGTTCGGCCCGGCCGAGACGCTGCACGCCACGTTCGCGACGCTGCGCGACGAGCTGATCTCCTCGATCCCCGGCACGGCGTCGCGGCTCGGCGAGCTGCGGCTCGACACCGACGTGGACGTCACCCACGGTGCCGCCCGCTACCTGGAGCTGCTGAAGCTCGCCGCGCTCATGCACCGGCCCGAGGGCCAGACGGTGGAGGAGCAGCTGGCCCAGGTCAACGCCACCATCCTGCAGTCGGCCACGTCGGAGCAGAAGGAGGTGCTGCTGAGCTCGCCGCTGGACGAGATCATCCTCGGCGCCGACCGCGACGCCCGGGCCCGCACGCAGGCCATCGCCCAGCGGCAGGAGCCGTCCCTGGAGGCCTTCCTGCCCCGGCGCGGGGAGGGGCTGATGCTGTCGGCCTCGGACATCGACACGTACCGCGCCTGCCCGCTGAAGTACAAGTTCGCCCGCGTCTTCCGGATCCCGCAGGAGCCGACGCTCAACCAGCGCTTCGGCATCGCCTTCCACCAGGTGCTCGACCGCTTCCACACCAACGGCGGGACGACGGGCGCCGAGCTGACCGAGCTGTTCGACGTCGCGTGGCGGCGCGGCGGCTTCGGCGACTCCGAGGAGGAGCGCCAGCTCCGGGCCAAGGCGGAGGGGGCGCTGGTGCGCTACCTGGACCGCTTCCGCGAGGAGGACGGCGAGCCGGTGTGGTTCGAGCGGTCGTTCTCGTTCAAGCTCGGCCCGCACGTGCTGCGCGGGCGCGTGGACCGCGTCGACCGCCTGCCGGACGGCGTGTTCGAGCTGATCGACTACAAGACGGGCCGGCCGCGCACCGCCGCCCAGCTGCGCGAGGACGTGCAGCTGTCGCTCTACGCCGTCGGCGCGCGCGAGGCGTGGGACCTGGAGGCCTCGCGCCAGTCCTATCACTACGTGCTGGACGACGAGAAGGTGCCGGTCCCCACCGACGAGATGGATCGCGACTGGATCACCGAGACGGTGTTCACCGTGGCGGACGGCATCCTCTCCCAGGGCTTCGAGCCGACGCCGTCCTACGCCGTCTGCTCGATGTGCGACTACCGCATCGCCTGCCCGGCCGCCGAGCGGTAACCGGACGGCAACCCAGGGCACGAATCGTGTCCAGTACGATCGCCGCTCCTCCACGACGACAGGGGCAGCGGTGCGGCGACGGACAGGACGGATGGGATGCGCGGCCGCGATCGCGCTCGCGCTCGCGGCGACCGGGGCCGGTGCGGCCTCCGCGGCCACGGGCGACCCGGCGGCCCTCCAGACCGTGACGACGGCCCTGCGCGGGCTCGAGGCGCAGGGGTCGATGTCGTTCGTCCTGTCGGGACGGCTGCGGGCCGGGAGGGACAGGATCATCGTCCGCAGCACCGGCATCCAGTCGACGAGCGGGACGCCGAAGGGCGACCAGCGCGCCACGGTCACCGACGGGAAGGTGAAGCCGCAGCGGTCCCGGACGATCGTCCTGGACCGGGACGTCTACACCACCGTCCCCGCCCTCTTCCGCGACCCCGGCGACAAGCGCACCTGGCTGCACTCCGCCACCGAGGACGGCGACGACTCCCACGACCCGGCCGTCCCGTTCCGGTTCCTGGCCCAGGCGACCAGCGCGACGCGCATCGGCCGCATGACGGTCCGCGAGCGCGCCACGACGGGCTACCGGATCGTCGTCGACTACCGCAGGATCGCCCGCAGCGGGCCCCCGGCGCTGCGCAAGGCGGCCCGCGAGCAGGCCAAGGCCGTCGCCGGCGGGGTCGAGCGCGACGAGGTCTGGATCGACGACGAGGGCCTGGTCCGCCGGGTCCGCCTCGTCCAGTCGAACCCGAAGGCGAAGATGAAGCTGACGGCGACGATCGACGCGCTGGCCTACGGCGTCTCGCTCGACGGGATCGTGGCACCCCCGGCGGCGAAGGTGATCGAGGAGGACGAGCTCTCCTCCGACCTCCGCACGTTCACGCCGTAGGCGGCCGCCCGACCGCCGCCGAACCTCGGGGTCTCGAGCCCGCTGAGCGGGCATGAGACACCGAGGTTCGCGGGAGACGGGCAGTGCTACGCTGTGCCACACCATGGATGTCTCGGTTCGAGAGCTGCGCAACCACACCGCCCGGGTGGTCTCGGCGATCGAGAGCGGCGAGTCCGTCGTCCTCACCGTGCACGGCCGACCGGTCGCCGACATCGTGCCGCGACAGCAACGGGCCGAGCGGCGTTCCTCCGAGGTGTTCCTCGCCGACCTGGAGGACATCCGTCAGCTCTGGCGCGAGCTGGCCGAGCGGGGAGTCGAGAGCGACCCGTCGGACTTCGACACCGGCCTGACGACCGACGACATGCTGCCGCCGGATCCCGGCATCCGATGAGCGACGGCTACATCGCCGACACCAGCGTCTTCGTCGCCGTCGAGCAGAACCGACCCCTGGGCGATCCTCCTCCCGGCCAGGCGCGGATCTCGGTGGCGACGCTCACCGAGCTCTCGTTCGGCGTGCGGCGCTCGTCGGGCCCGCAGCGCGCGGGCCGCGAGGGAACGCTGGCCGGAGCGAAGCGGTTCATCGCCCTGCCGTACGACGAGACGGTCGCCGAGCGCCTCGCCGAGCTGCTCGCGGCCGCCCGCGACGCCGGCCGGCGCGCCGGGGCGATGGACGCGATCATCGCCGCGACCGCCCTCACCCACGACCTGACGGTCTGGACGCAGGACGACGACTTCGAGGTCCTCGCCGAGCTGGCACCCGCGCTGCGCGTCGAGAAGAGCTGACTGCCGTAGGCTCCGCGCTTCGGAACACAGACTGAGGCGGGGGCGCCGTGCGACGGACGGGATGGACGACACTGGCGGCGACGATCGCGGTGATCGCGTTGGCGGGCTGCGGCGACGGGACGACGAGCAGCACCTCGACGACCGCGCGCGGCACCGTCGACCCAGCGGCGCTGAAGGAGGTGTCCCGTGCGTCCGCGCGCCTCACGGACGCCGGATCCGCGCACTTCACCCTGGACGGCCGGTTCACGGTCCAGGACGAGGACGTGCCGGTCCACTCCTCCGGCGACATGACGACGGCCGGCGTCCCCCGCGGCACGCTCGACATGGCCATCCTCGTGCCGGGCCCCGACGGGAAGCCCACGCCGATCAGGACCGAGGCGCGCATCATCGGCTACAAGATGTACATGCGCGTGCCCGAGGAGGCGCTCGAGGACCCCGCGCGTCCGTGGCAGTCGATGACCTTGCCTCCCGCGGCGATCCAGGCCTCGGATCCCTCCTTCCAGGCCCGGGCGATGCGGTACGCCACCGAGGCCCGGAAGGTCGGCACCGAGAAGGTCGGCGGCGTGCGGACCACCCGGTACCGCGTCACCGTCGACTACGGCGCCCTGGCGAAGTCGGGGCCCGCGGCGATCCGCAAGGTCGCCGAGGCCGTGACCGCGACCGGCGTCCCGAAGCAGACCAGCGAGGTGTGGATCGACAGGGCCGGGATCCCGCGCCGCCTGAAGGCCGACGTCGCCACCAAGACCAACGCCGCGGACAGCGCGATCGACATCCGCATCGACCACCTCGGAGTGCCCGTGCACGTCGAGGCCCCGCCCGCCGACCGGGTCAGCGACGCGGGGCTGCTCGGCACCAACCCCGCGTGAGCTAGGTCCCCGCCGGACCGTCCGGCGGGGACTGCGAGCCCGGGCCCCGCTGGCGCAGGAAGCGCTGGAACTCGCGGGCGAGCACGTCGCCGGAGGGGACGTCCTGGTCCTCCTCCTCCTGCTCCTCGTCGGCGGCCGCCTCCAACCGCTCGACGAACGACTGCACGTCCGGGTCGGCCTGCACCGCGAGCGACACCTGCCGCTCGTAGTCGCTGGCCGCGGACTCCAGGTCGGTGGCGTCGACCGACACGCCCACGAGGCCCTCGAGCTTGCGCACGAGCGCCAGCGCGGCCTTCGGGTTCGGCGCCGCGGCGACGTAGTGCGGCACGGTCGCCCACAACGAGGCGGACGGGATGCCCCGCGCCGCGCAGTGGTCGTGCAGCACGCCGGTGATGCCGGTCGGCCCCTCGTAGTTGGCCATCCGCAGGCCGATGCGCTCGACCAGCGCCTCGTCGGACCCGATGCCGGTGATGCCGACGGGCCGCGTGTGCGGGACGTCGGCGAGCAGCGCGCCCATCGTGACCACGAGCTGGGTGCCCAGTGCCTCGGCCAGGTCGGTGATCAGCGTGCAGAAGCCGCGCCAGCGCATCGACGGCTCCGCGCCCGAGACGAGGATGAGGTCGCGCGGGGCCCGGGGCACCCGGGCGGCGTACACGTCGACCCACGGCCACACGACGTCGCGCACGCGGCCGTCGGTCAGCTCGACCTTGGGGCGCGTGGCCTGGAAGTCGTAGAACTCCTCGGGGTCGATGCGGGCGAACCGCTCCGCGCCCAGGGCCGAGCCCACGAAGCTGAGGGCGGCCGACGCCGCGTCGCCCGCGTCGTTCCAGCCGCTGAACGCGCACACGACGGCGGGAGCGCGAAGCCCGTCGGGACGGCTTTCCCAAATCAGGGGGGGCATCCGGTGGACGCTACATGATGGGTCTGTGCCCGCTATCGCGACGTTGCGCCCCGGCCAGCCCGTGCAGGGGGTCTACGCGTGCACCCGCAAGGACCGCATGATGGCCCGCAGCGGCACGCCCTACCTGGCGATCGAGCTGCGCGATCGCACCGGGACGCTGCCCGCCAAGATCTTCCGCGACGTCGATCTCGTGGCCGGGCGCTTCGACCGCGGCGACCTCGTCGAGGTGACCGGCCGGGTCGAGCGCTTCCGCGAGGAGCTGCAGCTCGAGATCGCCACGATCGCCCGGGCGACGGGCGAGGCCGCCGACCCCACGACGTTCCTGCCGGCGACCTTCCGCGACATGGAGGAGCTGGACGGCTTCCTGGAGCACCTGGCCCGCGAGGAGGTCCACGAGCGCGGCTACCGCGCCCTGCTCGACGCGCTGCTCGACGACGAGCCGCTGCGCGCCCAGTGGCGGCGGGCGCCGTGCACCCGCGGCGGCCACCACGCCTACCTCGGCGGCCTGCTCGAGCACACGGTCGCGGTCGGGCGGCTCGCGGTCGAGACGTGCGCGCTGCACGTGCGGCTCGACAGCGACCTGCTGATCACCGCGGCGCTCGTGCACGACCTCGGCAAGATCGGCGAGTTCACCTACGGGGCGGAGATCGGCCTGACCGAGGAGGGCCGGCTCCTCGGCCACGTGGAGCTCGGGATGCGCCTGGTCGACGAGCGGGCGCGGCAGGTCGGCGTGGAGACCGAGCGGCGCCTGCAGCTCGCGCACTGCATCCTCACCCACCACGGCCCGGACCGGGCGCCGGGCCGCCGGTTCGCCAGCGCCGAGGCGCTCGCGCTGGCCCGCATCAACGCGCTCGACGCCACCGTCAAGGGCGCGCTGGAGCACGGGCTGCCGACCGGGTAGCCGGCGCGGGATACTGCGGCCATGGCCTCCGCTCCCGCCCCGCTCTGGTCGCCCTCGCCCGAGGACGTCGCGAACGCGAACATCACCGCCTACGCCGCCTGGGTCCAGCGCACCCGCGGCGTGGACGTGACCGGGTCCTACGACGCGCTGTGGCGCTGGTCGGTGGAGGACCTCGACGGCTTCTGGGCGTCGATCTGGGAGTACTTCGACGTCGTCGCCGACGGCTCCCCCGCCACGGTGCTCGGCGACCGCGCCATGCCGGGCGCCGCCTGGTTCCCGGACGTGCGGCTCAACTACGCCGAGAACCTGTTCGCCCGCCATGCCGACGACGGCGCCCCGGCGATCCACCACGTCAGCGAGAACCGCGAGCGGCTGGCGACGATGACCTGGGGCGAGCTGCGCGCGCAGACCGCCCGCGTCGCCGCCGGCCTGCGCGCCCTGGGCGTCGGGGAGGGCGATCGCGTCGTCGCCTACGTCCCCAACGTCCCGGAGGCGGTCGTGGCGTTCCTGGCCTGCGCGTCGCTCGGGGCGATCTGGTCGAGCTGCTCGCCGGACTTCGGCGCGCGCAGCGTGGCCGACCGGTTCACCCAGATCGAGCCGAAGGTGCTGATCGCCGTCGACGGCTACCGCTACGCGGGGAAGGACTTCGACCGCCTCGAGGTGGTCGCCGGGCTCCAGGCCGAGCTGCCCACGCTGTCCACCACCGTCCTGCTGCCCTACCTCGACGCGGACGCCGACCCCGGCCGGCTGGACGAAGATCACC
>Ga0247757_10000934_pt1 | contig 21736 bp, 19 predicted proteins | sample UWRJL126311R4_FD_180929 | JGI IMG/M metagenome (GOLD analysis project Ga0247757, IMG submission 180929) | Plant litter microbial communities from Arlington Agricultural Research Station in Wisconsin, United States - UWRJ-L126-311R-4 | ecosystem: Environmental > Terrestrial > Plant litter >...
CAAGTCGTCCAAGGACGATTCCGGCGACCTTTCCGGCTACGGCCAGCACATGGCCGACGCCGGCACCGACACCTTTGACCGCGACTTCGCCCTCAGCCTCGTCTCCGGCGAGCAGGAAGCCCTCGCGGAGATCGAGGCCGCCATCAAGCGCGTCCACGACGGCACCTACGGCATCTGCGAATCCACGCAGAAGCCGATCGCCAAGGAGCGCCTGCTGGCCGTGCCGTTCACCCGCTACTCGGCCGAGGCCAAGAAGCAGGTCGAGCGTCACTCCCACCGCGCCCAGCAGCGCGGCGGCCTGTTCGGCGACACCGACGGCGAGGAAGGCGGCAAGATCGCCGACGACGGCGGCGACGACGATTGAGACACGCCGGTGGCGTGAAACGCCAGAGCGCCAGGTGCCAAACCTCAAACAAGCCCCAACTTTGCCAATTCGGTCTTCGAATCCTGGCCGGATTTATTTGGCGTTTGAACATCTGGCGTTTGGCCTTTCGCGCTGATGTCCGAAACGCCTAAAGCAGACCCAAACCGGACACAGACACCGGACACTTCGGAAACGCGGTCCGCGGTCGAGCGCGTCCTGGCCTACCGCACCCTCTGGATCATCGCGGTGGTCGCCTTCGTGGCGGACCAGGTCACGAAGGAAATGATCGCCTCCCGGCTGCCGTTCGGCAGCTACGGCCCAGGCGGCCAGGTCGTGATCGTCCCGGGTTTCTTCAACCTCGTCCACGTCGGCAACACGGGCGCGGCTTGGAGCATGTTTTCCGGCATGAGCGTCGGCCTGGCCCTGCTCGCACTCGGCGCCCTCGTGGCGATCTTCATCTGGCGCCACTCGCTCGGCCTGCACCACCGCGGAGCCCAACCTGCCTTTGGCCTCCTCTGCGGTGGCATCGTGGGCAACCTGGTGGACCGGCTGCGCCACGGCCATGTGATCGATTTTCTCGACGTCCACTTCGGCAGCTACACCTACCCCACCTTCAACGTCGCCGACAGCGCCATCTGCGTCGGCGTGTTCTGGTACATCCTCTGGTCGCTGCGGCAGCCGACCACGGAGAAACCTGAAACCTGAAACTCGAAACCTGAAGAACCCGGCATCGGCAGCCACTCAGGTTTCAGGTTTCAAGTTTCAGCTTTTTGCTGACCGATTTCACGCTCGTCAGCACCCCGCTGTTTCGGGTTACTGGCAGATATGAATTCCATGACCGGCTACGGCCGCGCCACCGCGGGACTCGGCGGACTGACCCTGACCGTTCAGGTCAATTCAGTGAACCGCAAGAGCCTCGACCTCACGCTCGCGCTGCCCGACGACTGGCACGAGTTTGAGATCCCCGTGGCCGAGGCGGTGCGCAAGGTCGCGCTCCGCGGCAAGGTGCACGTGGCGATGGAGGTCACCGGCCAGTCCGCCAACTCGATCGCCTGGGACGAAGCCGCCGTCGCAGCCAACCTCGCCAAGCTCGCCCAGCTGGCGCAGGCCCAGAACGCCAAATTCGAGCCCACCGCAGAACTGCTCTGGCAGATTGCCAGCAGCCAGCGCGTCGGCAGCCACCTGCCCGCCGACGAAGCCACCGCCGCGACCGTCCTGCAGGCCCTCGATACCGCGCTGCGCAGCTTCAGCGCCATGCGGGCCAGGGAAGGCGAGGCCCTGTTGGTGGACTTCCTCGGCCGCCTCGAGAAACTGGCCCATGCCACCGAGGTCATCGCCCAGCGCGCGCCGCAGGTTCCGGGCGCCTATCGCGAACAGCTGCACCAGCGTCTCCGCCAGGCCGGGCTCGATCTCGACTTGAATGACGAGCGCGTGTTGAAGGAAGTGGCCCTCTTTGCCGACCGGATCGACATCACCGAGGAACTCACCCGCCTGCGCAGCCACCTGGCCCAGTTCAAGGACCTGCTCCGGGCCAAGGGCGAGATCGGCCGCAAGGCCGAGTTCATCCTCCAGGAAATCGGCCGCGAGATCCACACGATCGGCAGCAAGGCCAACGACCTCGCGATTTCGCAGCGCGTCATCGAGTTCAAGAACGAGCTCGAGCGCATCCGGGAACAGATCGCGAACGTGGAGTAACACTCTCAGCCCGGCCTACCGCCCTCGGCCTTAAGTAGTCTAATAGACTACTTACTCGCCACGCCCGAAAGCGCGTTCTTGTGTCCGGACGTTTTGACACACGCTGTCGGCCCCGGCGTGTCTTCAGTCTTGAACCGCGGGCCTCAGGTCTCAGGTTTCAGGTCTCTTTCCATGTCCGTCCCCACTCCAGCGTCCCCGACCAGTCTGCCTGATGCCGCCGGCCACTTCGGCCCCTATGGCGGCGTGTATGTGCCGGAGACGCTGATGACGGCCCTGCAGGAGCTGACCGCCGCCTATGAGCAGGCGAGCAAGGACCCGGCGTTCATTGCCGAACTGAAGCATCACCTCAAGGAGTTCGCGGGCCGCCCGACCGAACTCTACTTCGCCAGCCGTCTCACCGAGCACTGCGGCGGGGCGAAGATCTATTTCAAGCGCGAAGATCTCCTCCACACCGGCGCCCACAAGATCAACAACGCCCTCGGCCAGGCCCTGCTCGCCAGGCGCATGGGCAAGAAGCGCATCATCGCCGAGACCGGCGCCGGCCAGCACGGCGTGGCCACGGCGGCGGTCTGCGCGAAGTTCGGACTCGATTGCACCGTGTACATGGGCTCCGTCGACATGGAGCGCCAGGCCCTGAACGTCTTCCGCATGCGCCTGATGGGTGCGAAAGTCATCGGCGTCGAAGCCGGCCAGAAGACGCTCAAGGACGCCGTCAACGAGGCCATGCGCGACTGGGTGACGAATGTCCGCGGCACACACTACATCCTCGGCTCCGCACTCGGCGCCCACCCGTACCCGATGATGGTCCGTGATTTTCACCGGGTTATCGGCCAGGAAGTCCGCGAGCAGATCCTGGCGCGCGAAAAGCGCCTGCCCGACGAGATCGTCGCCTGCGTCGGCGGCGGCAGCAACGCCATCGGCATCTTCTTCGAGTTCCTCAAGGAAGCCGGCATCCGCCTCATCGGCGTCGAGGCCGGCGGACGCGGGATCGTCCGCGGCGAACACGCTGCGCGCTTTGAGGGCGGCAAGCTGGGCGTCCTCCAGGGCAGCAAGACCTACATTCTTCAAAACCCCGACGGGCAGATCGAGTTGACGCACTCTGTCTCGGCCGGACTCGACTACGCCGCCATCGGTCCCGAGCATGCCTATTACCGCGATGCGGGCCGCATCGAATACGCCTACGCCACCGACGACGAGGTGCTCGAGGCTTTCCAGCTTTGCTCGCGGCACGAAGGCATCATTCCCGCCCTTGAGTCCACGCACGCCCTGGTCCATGGCCTGAAACGCGCCAAGGCCCTCGGCAAGGACAAGATCGTCCTCATCAACCTTTCCGGCCGCGGCGATAAAGACGTCCAACAAGTTCAGAAGCTCCTCACGCCGAATGCGTGAGTAGATGGAAGTCTTGGTGTAGGGGCGCCGCTTGCGGCGACCTCGCGTATTAGGTCGGCGCTCCGCCAGCATTTCGCGAAGCGAGAACGCGGGACGGACACAACCGCGGCCAGCAGGCCGGCGAGGAGGCAACGCCGACCCTACAAAATCACCTCAAGTGCGCTTCACCGTCAGCAAGGTATAGTCGTCCCTCAGCCCCGCCACGCCGCTGAAATTTTGCACCGCCGCCAGGATCCCATCGTTGATTTGCTTCGCCGACCCGCCATGCCCGGCGCGCAAGGTATCGGCGAGGCGACCTGTGCCGAACTCGTGATCGTCGGCGTCGGGCGCCTCGGTCAGGCCGTCCGTGTAGAGCACCAGCGTCGAGCCGGGAGCGAACTCCATCGTCTTGTCCTCGATCACGGATTCAAAAAGTTCCGCGTCCACCAAACCGAGCGGCATGCCCTCGGAGGTGACATAGCTGCTGATGTAGGCGCCGGTGGTGTGGTCACGCCGCGACAGCAGCGCGCGCTCGTGTCCCGCCCGCGCCAGGATCAGCGTGTTACGGGTCGAGTCGATCACGGCGTAGGTCATGGTGATGTACATGCCCTCGCGCATGTCGCCGGCGAGCGCGCGATTGAGCAGCGTGAGCACCTTGGCCGGCGAGAAGTGGGCCGGAGCGATCTGGCGCAGCGTCGTCCGGCAGATCGCCATGAGCAGCGAGGCGGAGATGCCCTTGCCCGAGACGTCCGCCACGGCGAGCCCCAGCCGCCCGTAGCCGAGCTCGAATACATCGTAGAGGTCGCCGCTGACCTTCTGCGCGGCGAGGTACCGGGCGTCGATATCCAGCCCGGGCACCGTCGGCATGGCCCGCGGCAGGAGCATCTGCTGGACGTCGCTGGCGAGTGTCAGGTCGAGGTCGAGGCGCTGCTTCTCCACCTGCAGGGCGAGGAAATCGGCATTGTGCACCGCGAGGCCGGCCTGTTCCGCCAGGGCCTCCGCGAGCGAATAATCCGTCTCCGTGAAGGGCATGCCGTCGGAGGGATTGCAGACGCACAGCACCCCGATCAGCCGGCGGTGCACCATGATGGGCGCGGCGATGACGGAGTTGACGGCCAGGGCCGGGTCCTCGTGCTTCACGATGCGCGGGTCGTCCGCGGCCCGCGTGATCAGCTCGCCGCGGCCGGTCGCGGCGACGCGCCCGACCAGGCCCTCGCCCACGGGAAATACCTCGGACTTCAGCACCTGCTCAAGGAACTTGGCGCGGGTGCCGAGCTTCATCTTCTGGATGTCGGGAATCGGCCGGTGGGGCGGGAACAGGCCCTCGACCGCGACGCCGCGCATGAGGTTGTCGGCACCCTTCTCGAAAATGCAGGCGCTGAGAGCGCCCGTGCTCAGGATCGCCGCGTGCACGATGCGCTGGAACAGCTCGTCGCGCGGCAGCCGCTCGCCGACGGCGTCGACCATCGTGTGCATGTAGTCGATGACGATCTGTCGTTCTTCGAGCAGCGACTGCTTCTCCTCCTCCAGCTGCGCCGCCTCCCGCTGCGCACGCCAGTAGAACGCGTAGACGATCGCCGCGCTCAGGAAACTGCCGAGGAGGAAGAGGACCATGCGGTTGGTGGTTGGGAGTTACTTGTTATTGGTTCTTCCCAAGCCCCAGCAATGCCCAAAAGGCCGGCAATACCTCTGTTTCTGTCATCCTGAGCCGTGCGATCCGCGGCACCTTGGAGGGTCGGGCTCCCGCCCGACCGGTTGGGCAGGAGCCCAACCCTCCAGCACACACGCACGGCTCAGGATGACGGAAGGGAATCGATCGACCAACAACAGATAACCCTCCTCCAATAACCGCGCCGGCATTCGCCGGCGCCTAGCTCCCCAACCGCGCCTTCAGGAACGTCAGCACGTCCTGGAACTTCGCGGCGTTCGCCGGATCCGTCGCCACGAGGTTCTCGTGGGCCTCCAGCATGAGCCGGGCGCTGTCCACCTCGCTGCGGGCCTGTTCGTTCAAGGCCTGCCCGTAGCCCATCGGGTCGGCCGACACGTTGCCGGGATCGACGACCGCCAGGCGGTGCAGCCCAAGGTTGCGGATCAATTCCAGGTTCCGTTCCCCCACCCGCACCAGCGTCAGCTGGCCGGGCGGGTTCTGCCGGCGCAATTCGATCGCCGCGCCCGCGAGCACGCCGAGGAAGGTGCTGTCCATGCTCGCACACTGGCGGAAATCTACCACGAAGCGCCGCTTGCCCTGCTTGATCATGCTGCCGAAAAAATCCTTCAGGCTCCCGCTGTTCAGGAACGACGCCCGGCCGTCGATCCGCACCACGACCGGATCGGCGTAGGCGTCGACGAGGAAGACGGATTTGGCGTTGTCGGGCATGGATTAAAGGTAGGGCGAATCCTCCGGATGAGCCGCGGCTCGTCGGGGACGACTCGCCCTACCGCTCGAACTCAATTCTTGGCGACGATTTGGCGGAGCACGTAGGGCAAAATGCCGCCGTGCTGGTAGTAATCAATCTCGATGGGCGTATCGATGCGGCATGTCACCGGAACGTCACTCTTCGTGCCGTCCTTGCGCGTGATGCGCAGCATGAGGTCCTGCTGGGGCTTCACGGCGGCCGACAGGCCGACGACGTCGTAGGTCTCGGAGCCATCGAGCTTCAGGGTCTGCGCGGTCGTGCCGTCCTTGAACTGGAGCGGGAGCACGCCCATGCCGACGAGGTTGGAACGGTGGATGCGCTCGAAGCTCTGCGCCACGACGACTTTCACGCCGAGGAGATTCGTGCCCTTGGCGGCCCAGTCGCGCGAGGAGCCGGTGCCGTATTCCTGGCCGGCGAGGATGATCAGCGGCGTGCCGGCCTTCTGGTAGGCCATCGAGGCGTCGTAGATCGACGTCTCGGCGCCGTCGGGCCCGAGCGTGTTGCCGCCTTCCTTGCCGCCGAGCATGAGGTTCTTGATGCGGACGTTCGCGAAGGTGCCGCGCGTCATGATGCGGTCGTTGCCGCGGCGCGAGCCGTAGGAGTTGAAATCCTCAAACGCGACGCCGTTATCGACCAGGAACTTGCCGGCGGGCGAGGTCTTCTTGATGGCGCCGGCGGGCGAGATGTGGTCGGTGGTCACGGAGTCGCCGAAAATGCCGAGCGCGCGGGCCCCGGTGATCGGCTGGATCGTGCCGGGCTGCATGCCGAAGTTCGTGAAGAACGGCGGTTCCTGGATGTAGGTCGACTTGGCGTCGAAGGCGTAGACGTTGCCCGCGGTGGAGGGGATCTCGTTCCACTTCGGGTTCTGCGCGGCGAAGTCGGTGTAGAGTTTGCGGAACACCTCGGGCTTGAGCGCGGCCTGCATCTGGTCGCGGACCTCCTTCAGCGTCGGCCAGATGTCCCTCAGGTAAACCGGCTTTCCGTCCTTGCCGTTGCCGATGGCGTCCTGCGAGAGGTCGATGTCGGCGCGGCCGGCGAGCGCGAACGCGACGACCAGCGGCGGGGACATCAGGAAGTTGGCCTTGATGTTCTGGTGGACGCGGGCCTCGAAGTTGCGGTTGCCCGAGAGCACGGAAGCGGCCACGAGGTCGTTCTTCACGATGGCCTCCTCGATCGGGGCCGCGAGCGGACCGGAGTTGCCGATACAGGTCGTGCACCCGTAACCCACGGTCTGGAAACCGAGCTGGTCGAGGTACGGCGTGAGGCCGGTCTTGTTGAGGTAGTCGGTGACGACGCGCGAGCCGGGGGCCAGCGAGGATTTCACGACCGGGTTGGGCTTGAGGCCCTTCTCGACGGCCTTCTTCGCCAGCAGGCCGGCCGCGAGCATGACGCTGGGGTTGGACGTGTTCGTGCAGCTCGTGATGGCGGCGATGAGCACGGAGCCGTGGCCGATCTCGGACGTGCCGACGGACGGGCCGCTCTTCAGGACGTCGGGCGTGGGACGATTGTTCGCCATCTCGGTTTCGGTCAGGACATTCGTGTCGGAAGCCCGGGCCTTCGCCGCGCTGGCGGGTTCCTGGCTGCCGCCGCCGCTGACGGCGTGGCCGTTCGAGGCGACCGGCACGCGGAGGCCGATGTCCTCGGCCTTCTTGCCAAATCCGTTTTCGGTAACCGGTTTCGAAAACGCCGTGGTGAATTCCTTCTTCAGGTTCTTCAGCTCGATGCGGTCCTGCGGGCGCTTCGGGCCGGCAACGCTCGGGACGACGGTGCCGAGGTCGAGCTCGACGACCTGCGTGTAGTCGATCTGGCCCTTCTGCGGCATGCCCCAGAGGCCTTGCGCCTTGTAGTACGCCTCGTAGGTGGCGACGTGCTTCTCGTCACGGCCGGTGGCGCGGAGATAATTGACGCACTCGGCGTCGATGCCGAAGAAGCCCATGGTCGCGCCGTACTCGGGCGCCATGTTGGCGATGGTGGCGCGGTCGACGACCGGCAGCGCGGCGGCGCCGGGGCCGAAGAACTCGACAAATTTGCCGACGACCTTCGTCTTGCGCATGAGTTGCGTGACGGTGAGGGCGAGATCGGTCGCGGTGACGCCTTCCTTGAGCGCACCGGTGAGATGCACGCCGACGACGTCGGGCGTGAGGAAATAGACCGGCTGGCCGAGCATGCCCGCCTCCGCCTCGATGCCGCCGACGCCCCAGCCCACGATGCCGATGCCGTTGATCATCGTCGTGTGCGAGTCGGTGCCGACGAGCGTGTCGGGATAATAGACGTCACCCGCGTGGAGCACGCCCTTGGCGAGGTACTCGAGGTTGACCTGGTGCACGATGCCGATGCCCGGGGGCACGACCTTGAAGGTGTCGAAGGCCTGCATGCCCCACTTCAGGAACTGGTAGCGCTCGCGGTTGCGGGAGAACTCCAAGTTGAGGTTCTTCTCCATCGCCTCGGCCGAGCCGGCGAAGTCGACCTGCACGGAATGGTCGACGACGAGATCCACCGGCACGAGCGGCTCGATGATTTTCGGGTTCTTGCCCATCTTGGCCACGGCCGAGCGCATGGCGGCGAGGTCGACGAGCAGCGGCACGCCGGTGAAGTCCTGCAGCACGATGCGCGCAACGACGAAGGGAATCTCCGCGGTGCGGGCCTCGGTGGGCTTCCAATTCGCGAGCTCCTTCACGTTGTTCTCGAGCACGCGCTTGCCGTCGCAGTTGCGCAGCACGGCCTCGAGGACGAGGCGGATGCTCACCGGGAGGCGCGAGACCGGGAAGCCGGCCTGCTCGAGCGCGGGCAGCGAGTAGAACTTCTTGTTACCCTCGAAAGTCTGGAGGGTGTTGAAGGGATTCGGGAGGGAGCTCATAGGCGGAGACCTGAGACCTGAAACCTGAGACCTGAAATTAAGTCCCGAGGCACCGGCCCGCGGTCACGATGGATTGATTAGGAAATTTTCAGGTTTCAGGTCTCAGGTTTCAGGTTTCCCGAGCGGGAAATCACTTCGCGAGGGCGGCCTTAATCGCAGAGAAATTGGGCAGGTCCTTCGGCGTCGGGGTCTGCTCGGCGTACTTGATCACGCCATCCTTGCCGACCACGAACGCCGCGCGGGCCGCCGTGTCACCGACACCGGCGAGCATCGGGAAAACGACGTCGTAGGCCTTGATGACGGTCTTGTTGAGGTCGGACAGGAGCGGGATCTTGATGGCGTTGGCCTTGGCCCAGGCTTCCTGCGCGAACGGGCTGTCGACGCTGATCGCGACGACGGAGGCGCCAAGCTTCTCGTACTCGCCGAGGCCGGCGGTCTGGTCGCACATCTCCTGCGTGCAGACACCGGTGTAGGCCAGCGGGAAGAAGAGAATCACCACCTGTTTGCCGGCGAAGTCGCCCAGCTTGACGTCTTTGAGGCCGTCCGCGGTCTTGGTCTTGAGGGTGAAATCGGGGGCTTTGGCGCCAACGGCGAGGGGCATGGGGAGGATAAGTTGAAGGTTTGCGAGTTGAGAGCTGAGGGGAAGAAGTAGAACCGGCGTCGCTCGCCGGGCAACCCCTTTTAGGCGGGTATGAAGCCGCTTACTAAAATGCCTTTCGGAGCTATTAGCCTCACTCAACGCGGAGCGGCGAGCGAAACGCCAAATGCCCGATGCAAAAACGCCAGATGCCAGTAGCCAGGTGCCAGACAAATGAAGGCAAACGACGGACCAAAATGGGCAAACCCAGCCGAGCTTATTCCAATTTCTTGATGATGCTGGTGAAGATCAGCTTCAGTTCATGGGCTTCTTGGCGAAGCCGTTCGCGCTCCTTTTCGAGATCGGTGTCGTGGCCAAGGTAGAGCAGTCGCAGCCAAAGCTGGCTTTCCTTCGACTCTTTGCGGCTGATTCTCAGCTTCATTACGCGGTCTTTGTTTCCGAGCGCCTCGTTGGCTTCGAAATAATTGGCCGGGACTGATCCCGAAGACCGAAGGAGCTGCTTGCTGTCTTCGCTATTCGCCGTTGATGCCGGCAATCGCCGGATGAACGTCCTTACCGCGAGCGCAAAGATCGTGGCGCGTTCTTCCAAATCCCAAACATGTCCGGGCATAATTGTTTCTCCGTTGCCCGTAACTTGCATCCATTCCGCGCAACTTTCCTGTCTTGGCAAGGCTTTGGTTTTCGCTCCGCTGTTGGATTTGTCTGGCATCTGGCTACTGGCATTTGGCGTTTCCTGCCGGCACTTGCCACTTGTCAGCCCCCTGCCCGCCCCTGATAACGGCGGCTCCCATGACCGATATTATCGCTGATCTCGAATGGCGTGGCCTCCTGGCCGACTGCACCGACCTCGACGGCCTGCGCCAGCGGCTGGCCACCGGCCGGCCCATCACGGTCTATTGCGGTTTCGACCCGACCGGCGACTCGCTCCACGTCGGCCACCTCATGGGCCAGCTCACGCTCGCGCGCTTCCAGCGCGCCGGGCACCATGTGATCGCCCTCGCGGGCGGCGCGACCGGCATGGTCGGCGATCCGTCGGGCCGCTCCTCCGAACGCAACCTGCTCACCCGTGCCCAGCTCGATCACAACATCGCCTGCATCAAGACCCAGCTCTCGCGCCTGCTCGACTTCACCGCCGCCGCCAACCCGGCCCGCCTCGTCGACAACGCCGACTGGATTGCGCCGTTCAGTTTCCTCGAGTTCCTGCGCGACGTCGGAAAGCACTTCACGCTGAATGTCATGCTGGCGAAGGACTCGGTGAAGTCCCGCATGGAGGGCGACGGCGGCATCAGCTACACGGAATTCAGCTACCAGCTCCTGCAAGCCTACGATTTCTTCCACCTCGCCAAGACCTACGGTTGCGAGCTGCAGATCGGCGGCTCCGACCAGTGGGGCAACCTGACCGCTGGCACCGACCTCATCCGCAAGAAGCTCGGGCACGAGACCCCCGCCTTCGGCTGGACCTTCCCGCTCATCACCAAGAGCGACGGCACGAAATTCGGCAAGACCGCCGACGGCGCCGTGTGGCTCGACGCCGCCAAGACCAGCCCGTACCGCCTCTACCAGTTCTTCGTGAACACCGAGGACGCGAAGGTCACCGAGTACCTCCGCAAGTTCACCTTCCTCGGCCGCGCCGAGATCGAAGCCCTCGAGGCCGCCCACGCCGCCAACCCCGGCGCCCGCGAGGCGCATCGCGCCCTCGCCCGCGAGGTCACGACGATCGTCCACGGCGCCGACGCCCTCGCCGCCGCGCTCAAGGCCAGCGAAATCCTCTTCGGCGGCTCCCTCGACGGTGTCACCGAGGCGATCTTCAACGACGTGGTCGGCGAAGTGCCAACCAAGGATCTTGAAAAGGCCAGGCTCGACGGTGCCGGCGCCCCGATCATCGACCTCGTCGTGCTCGCGGGCCTGGAACCCTCGAAGGGCGCCGCGCGCAAGGCTCTCGAGGCCGGCGGCGTCTACCTGAACAACGTCCGCGCCGAGCTCACTCGCAATGTGACAGCCGCCGATCTGCAGTTCGGAAAGTACCTCCTGCTGCGCAAGGGTAAGAAGAGCTACGCGGTGTTGCGCGCCTCCTGAACGACGCCGGTGTCCACCGCTCCCGTCCCAGATCCAGTGTCCGCGGCCGGACCGAAAAATGTCCGCCCGCCGGTTCCGGTCTTCTGGCTCGTGACCGCAATTGTCCTGCTGCTGTCGTTTTTTGGGATGCTCCAGTTCGTGCTGCCGGTGTTTGCCGCCATGTTCGCCGATTTCGGCAGCGAGCTTCCCGCAATGACGCGAGGTATTCTTCGTCTTTCGGACGAGTTCCGCGGGCTTTGGTGGGGAGGAAAACTGCTCGTCGTGGGATTCGCGATCGTCCGGCTCGCCCGCCACGGCTGGCCCGTTCCCTCCCGCCGCTTTCTCAAATGGATGTCCTTCATGTTCGCGCTGGCCCTGCTGGTGATGCTCATTGGCATGGCCCTGCCCATCCTTGAGCTGGGCCGCGTGGCGGCGGCGGTTCAATAGCCCCCGCCAAGTGTTACGACACTTGGCCCTGACAATCGCACGATGGGTAGCAAACGGCAAAATTACGGCCGCGCGGCAACCCACGCCTTGCCTTGGCAAAGCGGCCGGCTAGCCTGCCGGTATGACCTTGCTGCAGATTCAGCGTGAAGTGAAGGCGCTCCCCCGCTCCCAGCGGCTCGCGCTCGCTGGTTATCTGCGGCATCTCTCCCGGGCCGGGAATAAATCCAACCAGCGGTCGCTCGATGCTGCCGCAGAACGCATGGCCCGGGGAAGAAAAGTGACGCGCGAACAACTGCAGCGCCTGCACCAATCACTCCGGACTGCCGGAGTTTGATGTCCGCCTACAGTTACGCGCTGTCGGAGGAGGCCGTCGACGCGTTTGCCCACCTGCCCGCGCCGGCCCGCCGCAGACTGCTGACCCTGTTCGACCGTCTCGCCCGCAATCCAACCCAACCCGGTGACTTCAGTGAGATCGGGGCCGCCGGTCGGACCTATGAGATGCGCCTGGCCGACCCCGTGATGCTCACCTGGTGGGCAGACCACGCCGAACGCGAGGTTCGGATCATCCGGATCGAGTCCATCGGCTGACCCTACACCTTGATATTATGCACCAACTCCCGGTGCTCGACGTGCCACGCCACGGTGCGGCGGAAACCCTCCTCCGGGGAAATCGCGGGTGACCAGCCGAGGATGCGCTTGGCCTTGGAAATGTCGGCCCAAGTCGCCTCGACGTCCGCCGGGTTGGCCGGCTTGGCCTTGATGCGCGCCTTTTTCCCGAGCGCCTTCTCGATCAGCTGGATGACCTGCAGCATCGTCAGCGGGTTCCGCCCGCCGCCCAGGTTGAAGACCTCGTAGCCCACCGGCATCATCGCCAGCACCGTCCCCATCGCGATGTCGTCGACGTAGGTGAAGTCGCGCGCCTGCGAGCCGTCGCCGTACAGTGTGATCGGCCGGCCCTCGTCGATCCACTTGATGAAGCGGAACGGTGCCATGTCCGGCCGACCCGCCGGGCCGAAAACCGTGAAATACCGCAGCACCGACACGTCGAGGCCATGCTTGTCGTGGTACTCGCGCGCCAGTTGCTCAGCCGCCTTCTTGGTCTCGGCGTACGGCGACTGCGGCCGCTCGATGGGCAGGTCCTCGGTGAACGGCATCGGGCAGCCGGCGTACAACGAGGAGCTCGACGCGAGGATGTGCTTCTTCACGCCGTACTTCACCTGGCATTCGAGCACGTTGCGCTCCCCCTCCACATTCGTGCGCCAGTAAAGCTCGGGGTGCTCCAGGCTCGCCCGCACCCCGGCGCGGGCCGCCAGGTTGAAAACGGCGTCGAACTGGTGCATCGCGAAGAGGCGGTCCAGCGCCGACTTGTTCTCGATGTCGAGGGGATAGGACGAGTAACCGCGCTTCTCCAGCAGGTGGCCGGCGCGCCAGTGCTTCAGGTGGACGTCGTAATAGTCGTTCAGGTTGTCCACCCCGATCACGACGTTGCCATCCACGAGCAACAGCTCGCAGACCTTGGAGGCGATGAAGCCCGAGGCGCCGGTGACAAGATAAGTGGCCATGCTTTACTGCCCGCCCGGCAGCGCGGCGTAGTCCGCCTGCGCCATCAGCCGGGCCACGTTCTTCCCGGCCACGGTGGCGCGCCAGCCGAGGATTTTCCGCGCCTGCCGGGCGTCGCCGACGAGGGTCGTGGGCTCGAGGGGACGGTAGAAGCGCGGGTCGACGCGCAACACGACGGCGCCGGTGTCGGCGCGGCGGGCCACTTCGCGCGGGCCGCGGCCGCTGAATTTCAGTTTGATGCCCACCGCGGCAAACGCCGCCGTCGCAAAATCCCGCACCGAGCAGGGCCGCCCGGTGGCGAGGACGAAGTCGTGGGCCTCCTTCGCCTGCAGCGACCGCCACATGGCGTCGACAAACTCCGGCGCCCAACCCCAGTCGCGCCGGGAGTCGAGGTTGCCGAGCGAGATCTCGCTTTGCAGCCCGGCGCGGATGCGCGCAGCGCCGAGCGAGATCTTGCGGGTGACGAAATTCTCGCCGCGCCGCGGGGACTCGTGGTTGTAGGCGATGCCGTTCACCGCAAACAGCCCGTAGGCGGTGCGGTAGACGCGGCACATCTGGGTCGCGAAGGCCTTGGCGCAGCCGTACGGGTTGACCGGGTTGTAGGCCGTCTGCTCGTTTTGGCGCGACTGCCGCGGCGCGCCGAAAATTTCCGAGCTCGCCGCGTTGTAGATTTTCACCGGGTAGTCGAGGTCCCGCAGGATTTCCAACAACCCGAGGGTCGCGTTGGCGTTTTCCTGGCACGTGACCTCGGGGATCTCGAAGCTCAGGCCGACATGGCTCTGGCCGGCGAGGTGGTAGACTTCCTGTGGCCGCACCTTCTGGAGGATGCGGCGGAGCGACGTCATGTCCGTCAGGTCGCTGTAATGCAGCGCGAGGCGCTTCTGCTCCGTCATCGCGCGCAGGTGCTCGATGCGGGCCCGGTTGAACAAGCTCGAGCGGCGCACGAGGCCGTGAACCTCATAGCCCTTGGCGAGCAGGAACTCGGTGAGATACGACCCGTCCTGGCCGGTGATGCCGAGAATGAGCGCGCTGCGCGCGCGGTTATTTGTTATCTGTTGGGAGTTATTGGGCATGAAACGACGGCGGAAATCGCAGTTTCTGCCGAATAACCCCCAACCCTCAACCAATAACTGCGGTACTCAACATCCGCTTGTAGGTCGGGCTTTACGCCCGACAAACATCCGTCGGGCATAAAGCCCGACCTACACCTTAGCGCCGCGCCGCCAGCCACGCCTTCATCTCCGCCAGAGGCTTGGCGGTCAGCACCGACTCCTTGGTGAGCCATCCCTTGCGGGCGGCGCCGACCCCGACCTTGTAGTAGGCCAGCTGCCCCGTGCGATGAGCGTCGGGATTGATGCTGGTGAGCAGGCCCTTCTCCGCGGCCTTGCGCCAGAGGCGCCAATCCATGTCGAGGCGCATCGGGCTGGCGTTGAGCTCGATCGCCACGCCGTTCGCGATGGCGGCGTCGATCACCTGGTCGGCGTCGACGTCGTAGGCCTCGCGCTCCAGCAGCAGCCGGCCGGTGAGGTGCCCCAGCATGGTGACATGCTCCTTCTCCAACGCCCGCACGATCCGCTTCGTCATGTCCTCCCGGCTCTGCCGGAAAGACGAGTGCACCGAAACCACCACGTAATCGAGCTGCGCGAGCATGTCCTTGGAGAAATCCAGCTTCCCGTCCGGCAGGATGTCGCACTCGGTGCCGGTGAAGACGTGCACCGGGTATTTCTTCGCCGCATTGAACTTCCGGATCTCCTCAACCTGCGCCTCCAGCCGCGCCTCGTCGAGGCCGCGTGCCTGGAAGCTCGACTTGGAGTGGTCGGCGATGCCGAGGTACTCGAGCCCGAGCGCCGCGGTGGCGGCGACCATCTCCTCCAGCGTGTTGTGCCCGTCGGAAGCCGTGGTGTGGTTGTGGAAGACGCCGCGAATGTCCGCTTCCTCGACCAGTTTCGGCAGCCGGTGCGCCTCCGCCGCCTCGATCTCGCCGCGGCCCTCGCGCAGCTCGGGCGGAATGAAGTCGAGCCCGAGCGCCTGGAACAGGTCGGCCTCCGTCTGGGCCGGCACGCTCTTGGGGCCGGTGCTGCCCTGCTTTCTGACCTCGGCGGTCGAGCCATGCTTTTCGTCGGCGGGGAACAGCCCCCACTCGCTCATGCTCAGGCCGCGCGCGAGCGCCCGCTGGCGCATCTGCACGTTGTGGTCCTTCGAACCGGTCAGGTGATGGAGGGTGAAGACGAACTGCTCGGGCGGCACGAGGCGCAGGTCGGCCTGCAGGCCCGATTCGAGGCGGACGCTCGCCTTGCTCTCACCGCGCGCCGTGACCTCTTGCACGCCCGGCAGCGCCACGAACCAGTCGACGATCGGCGTCGGGTTGGTGGTCGCCACCAGGAAGTCCAGGTCGCCCACCGTCTCCATGCGCCGCCGCAGGCTGCCGCAGGACTCCGCCTGCCGCACGTCGGGCAACTGGCGCAGCGCCTCCAGGATCGGCGCCGAGGTCTCGTAGGCCTTCAGCCACAGGTGACGCTTGCCGTAGGCCTCGCGGTTGCGGATCCCGGTGAGGATCTTCTCCTGTGTCTTCTCCCCAAAGCCCTCGAGAGCGGCGACCTTGCCCTCGGCGCAGGCGGCGCGAAGTTTCGCGATCGAGTCGACGCCGAGCTTCTCCTGCAGCGCGCGGACTTTCTTCGCGCCCAGCCCGGGAATGGAAAGGACCTCGACCAACCCTTCCGGCACGGACGCCTTCAGGTTCTCATAAAATTCGAGCCGACCCGTCCGGTGCAGCTCGGAAATTTTCTGCGCCAGGGCCTCCCCGATGCCTTTCACTTCCTCGAGTGTGCCGTCGGCCACGCGCCGGGCGATGTCCTCCTCGCCCAGGCCCTCCAGCAGGCGCGCGCCAGACTGGTAGGCGCGGATCTTGAAGGGATTCTCGCCCTTGAGTTCGAGCAGGGTGCCAATGTCGGTGAGGACGGCGGCGATTTCGGTCTTGTTCATGGGGCGGTGGCGCGGATGCGCCGCGGTTATTCGTTAGGAGTTACTTGTTATTGGTCCAATCCGAATAACCAACAACCCGTAACTCACAACTGCGCCGCCAGGCGCTTCGCCACCTCCGCCCGGTTCACCTTGCCCTGGGCGTTTACGGGCCAATCCGGGATCGCCACCCATCGCTTCGGCCGCTTCGCCGGCGAGAGCAATTTCGCCAGCGCTGCGTCCACGCGGGACTGGTTGGGCTGTTTTCCCGCCGCGTACGCGGCCACCACGCTCTGCCCCCACTCCGCGTCCGGCACGCCCAACACGACCACGTCGGCAAACTCGCCGGTGCCGCGCAACGCCGCCTCGACCTCGACCGGGTTCACCTTCTCGCCGCCGCTGATGATGACGGAATCGCGCCGACCGGTGACATGCAAATGCCCGCGCTCATCCAGCCAGCCGCCATCCTGCGTCGCGAAAATTTCCTCCTCCCGCCACGCCGGATAATAGCCGCGGAAAAGCGATGCTCCGCCGACCACGATGCCACCCTCCTCGTCGAAGCCCACCTGCGCGTGGGGCAGGATCGTCCCGCTGCTGCGCACGCCGGCAAGAAACTCCGCCGGGCGCAACGCCGCGATCATCGCCGCGGTTTCCGTCATGCCATAACCCGGGGACAGCGGGAGCCGCAGCGCCATTGCGCGATCCAGCAACGCCGGCCAGGCCGGCGCGCCGCCGAGAAAAATGATCCGAAACCCCTGCAGCCACGCTGCCGCCCGCTCCTGCCGCATGAGCCGCTCCAGCTGCGTCGGCACGAGCGAGACGGTCCACCCTTCGGCCTTCGCCGGGAGCGTCGGCAGGACGCCGCCTTCGATCTCCTTCCAATCGAGCGGACGATACTCGCCGCCCGTCAGCACACAGCGCATCCACGCCATGAACCCGCTCACGTGGTACAACGGCAGCACGCCAACCGCGTTGACCTGCGGCAGCCCGAAATGGCGCGTGAATCCGCGCACCGCCGCTACGAGGGTGTCGGCGTCATGCCGTGCGAAACGCAGCTTCCCGCTCGAGCCGCCCGTGGGAATCATCAAGTATCCGCCTTCGCTCCGGCGGAGCTTCGGCGAGACAAACCCGGGCGAAAAGAGCGCATCGCATTGGCTCCGCTCGAGCGCGCCCCAGTCCGGATTGCTGAGAAAAACCTCGGCGTCGCCGGCCAGCGCCCGCGCCACCGCCGTCATGAATTTCTGCGGGTTCGGCTCGGAAGCCAGGATTCGCCCCGCCCCCTGCGCGGCGCTCTTGCCGCCAATGAGCCGGGCTAGCTCAGCGCGTTCCATAGTTCCTCCGGTTTGACGGCCACGACCCAGCTTTCGTCCAGCACCGCGCCGAGGAACGGCCCGTCCCACCGCGGGTCGCCAAAAACCTCGCCGATGCCGAATCCGGGCGAGCGCCGCAGCAGCACCGCGTGGTGCCGCAGCGCAAAACGCAGGATGGCGGCGCGCCCCAGCGCGGTCTCGATCGCACTGGAGAGCACCACGTCCGCCTGCGTGGCCATCACCCAGGCCGCGATATCCTCCAGCGGACCCGCCAGCGCCGGTTTCAGCACGAAGATCCCCGGCCAGCCCTCCGCTTGCCAGCGTTTGGCCTCGCCGAGCAGCGTCACCGATTCGTCGAGAGCCAGCTTGACGGGATAATCCTCGGCCAGCCCATGCAGCGTGTCCTCGTCCGCCGGCGCCACCGGTTGCTCGACAAATTCAATGGGCCGGTCCGCACAACGCTCTAGCCAACGCTCCGCCTGGCGTCGGCTCCACGCCCCGTTCGCATCGAGACGGAGCTTCGCGTAGTCGGGCAGCGCCGCAAGGAGTTCGTCGAGCAGGCCAAGCTCCGTGTCCGGCTCCTCCACGCCCACCTTCCACTTGTACGACAGAAACCCGCCTTCGACGCGCGTGGGCAACGCCGCCAGCGCCGCCCGGCCGGCGGGCAAAAGCGCCGTGACCGGCACGCGCGGCGTCGCCGAAGGCGTGCCCGGACGGCTCAACGCCGCGGCGAGCGCGAAGCGTACGGCCCCCATCGGCGCCGGCACCAGGTCAAGCGTCTCGGCCGTAACCCGGTCACCAAACTTCCGGCAAATCTCCTCCGCCTCGGCCAGCGTCTCGGTGCCGAACCACGGGATCGGCGCAATCTCGCCGAAACTGACCGCCCCGCCCTCGCTTTCCAGCCGCAGGATGATCCCCTCCCGCTCCGCCCAAGCTCCATGCGCCGTCCGCAAGGGCACCCGCAGCGGCAGGCGGTAAACGCGATGGCTGAAACGGTAGTTCACGCAAAGGCCACGGAATACACGGAACCGTATGAATCCGAAGCGTTTTTTAACCGCCGATTCCCCTCCCAAAGATTCGCTTGTGCTTTGTTTCCACCGGAGTATTTCGTTCACGGCAACGATGCCCAAGCCTGTTGCCAAACCGACCAGCGATTCGGAGTTTTACCTGCCTGCCGATCGCTTCTTTGCCGCCAACCTGCCCAATGCGCTGACGTACGACGACGTGTCGCTCGCCACGCTGCATTCGGAGATCCTCCCGCGGGACACCGAGCTCGCGACTTCGCTCTCGGAAAGCCTGCGCCTGCAGATTCCGATCCTGTCCTCGGACATGGACACCGTCACCGAGTCGCGCATGGCCATCGCCATGGCCCTCAACGGCGGCCTTGGCCTCGTCCACTACAATCTCCCCGCCAAGGACCAGATCCGCGAAATCGCCCGCGTGAAGCACCATGTCCACGGCCTCATCCAGGACCCGATGACGGTGGCCCCCGGCGCCTCCATCGGCGACGTCCTCCAGATGATCGACCAGCGCCGCTTCGACTTCCGCACCTTCCCGGTCGCGGACGAGTCCGGCAAGCTCGTCGGCCTGCTCTCGGGCAATGTCGTCAAGGACCGCTACCGCTCCAAGCTCGTCTCGGAAGTCATGACGCCCCGCAAGCAGCTCCTCACCATGGAGGAGAAGAAGATCGCCTCCGACCCGATCAAGGCCGCGGACAAGTTCTTCACCGAAAACATCGGCATCCACAAGATCCTCGTCGTCGACGCCTCGGACCGCCTCCGCGGCCTGATCACCAGCTCGGACGTCGAGCGCATCACCGGTGAGGCCAAGTCCCGCCGCAAGCCGGCGCGCGACTCGCAGTTCCGCCTCGTCGTCGGCGCCGCCGTCGCCCCGATCCGCAAGCCCACCGGCGAGCTCGACCGCACCAAGATCCTCGACCACGTCGGCGAACTGGTCCGCGAATCCGTCGACGCCGTCGCCGTCTCCACCGCCCACGGCCACACTTCCGGCGTCGGCGACATGGTGAAGCTCATCCGCGGCACCTTCAAGAACCTCACCATCATCGCCGGCAACGTCACCAGCGGCGACGGCGTCGAGTTCCTCGCCGATTGCGGCGCGAGCGCCATCAAGATCGGCCAGGGTCCCGGTTCCATCTGCACGACCCGGATCGTCGCCGGTGTTGGCATCCCGCAACTCACCGCCCTCCACGTCGCCGGCCTCGGCGCCGCCCGGAAGGGGGTGCGCCTCATCGCCGACGGCGGCATCACGAAGTCCGGCGACATCGTCAAGGCCCTCACCCTTTCCGACGCCGTCATCCTCGGCGGCCTGCTCGCCGGTTGCCGCGAGGCGCCGGGCGAGATCATGGAAATCTCCGGCAAGCTCTACAAACAGTACCGCGGCATGGGTTCGCACGCCGCCATGAAGGCCGGCTCGGCCGCCCGCTACGGCCACGACAAAAACGACGCCGTCCGCAAGGTCGCCGCCGAGGGCATCGAGGCTCTCAAGGAAGTTTCCGGCTCCGTCGACGACGTCCTCAACGCCCTCATCGGCGGTGTGCAAAGCGGCATGGGCTATCTGGGCGCCGCCAACCTCGGCGAACTCCGCCGCAAGGCCCGCTACGTCCGCGTCACGCCCGCCGGCCAGAAGGAAGCCTCGCCGCACGATGTGATCGAGGTCGCCACGCGTTCCGGCGGTTGATTTTTTACAGAAACAAATACCTGCGACTAAGCGTCGTACTGTCCATGCAGGTTCGTCGTCTCACTCCCCTCGTGGCGGCGCTCGCCCTCTTGCTGACCGCGCCCTTCGCCCGGGCCACCTCGGTGATCCAACCGACTTTCAGCGAAATGGTTGGCGCGGCCGACTACATCGTTCGAGTCCAGGTGAAGTCGGTCACCTCTTCCTGGCGCGATAATCCCTCGCAGCCGGGCGAGCGCTACATCGGCAGCCGCATCGAGCTCGCTGTCCGCGAGACCATCAAGGGCACGCCGCCCCAGCCGCTCGTGCTCGATGTCGCTGGCGGACGCGTCGGCGAAGACGAACTCGTGATCGACGGCGCCCCGAAACTCGAGGCCGGCGACGAGTGCATCCTTTTTGTCCGCGGCAACGGCCGCACCTTCTTCCCGCTGGTCGGGCTCATGCACGGCTATTTTCCCGTCTATCGCGATGCGGTGACGAAGCGCGCCTCCGTCCTGCGCTTCAACGGCGTGCCCCTCCGCAGTGAAACGGAACTGGAGCCCGGCGCGGCGCGGGTCGGCAACGCGAGCACCCCGGCCCTGACGCCGGAGGCCTTCCGCGACCGCATCCTGCTGCAGCAACAGCGCAACCTTCCCCTTCCCCGTGTCCAGCAGCGCTAACAACTCATTTCAAAACCTGTTGTCATTGCGAGGCACCCGGGCTTGGCCGGATGCCGAAGCAATCCAGCTGGATCGCCACGGCGCGCTTCGTGCCCCTCGCGATGACAGGTCGGTTGTTGCAATGAGCGCTAAGCCTTTCCGCCGGCTTCTCACGCTGGCCATCCTCCTCGCCGCCTCCGCGGGGGGCGTGGCGTTCACGTTCATCCTGAACGACAACACCGGGCTGCCGATCAAGTGGATTCCCGGCAACGTCCCGATCACGATCAAGCTGGGCACCGCCACGAACCTGACTGACGGCAACAGCTTCAACAGCAGCGCCGCCGAGGCCGCCAGCCTCTGGAACGCGCAGCTCGGCGCGGTGCAGTTCGTCTCCAACCAGGTCGCGCCGGGGTCGGCCAGCCAGAACAACAGCATCAACGAGCTGGTCTTCGCCAACAATGTGTTCGGCGAGGCTTTCGACGACAATGTCCTCGCCATCACGACCGGCTACAGCCGCGGCAACCAGCGCCGGCCGAGCGATATCGTGTTCAATTCCGCCTACACGTGGAATTCCTACCGCGGCGCGCGCCAGGGCGACACCATCGACCTGCGCCGCGTCGCCACTCACGAACTCGGCCACCTGCTCGGCCTCGACCATCCGGATGAGGACGGCCAGAGCGTGGCGGCGATCATGAACAGCAAGGTCGGCGCCCTCGACACGCTCGCCGAGGACGACATCAAGGGCGGCCAGAGCCTGTACGGTCCGCCGGGCGTT
>Ga0247757_10000935_pt1 | contig 21733 bp, 31 predicted proteins | sample UWRJL126311R4_FD_180929 | JGI IMG/M metagenome (GOLD analysis project Ga0247757, IMG submission 180929) | Plant litter microbial communities from Arlington Agricultural Research Station in Wisconsin, United States - UWRJ-L126-311R-4 | ecosystem: Environmental > Terrestrial > Plant litter >...
AGGAAACAATTCGTTCACCAGAAAATCACTTTTCACTCGAGAAACCCACCTAGGTGCTCTCGTTGAGCTGGCTGACGGCGCAAGGAAAGTCTCGCCCTGTGCAAACGCGGACCCGGATTAAATCTCACACACGCGCTCCATTTCCCCAAACTATACAGCAAACACAACGAGTATAAATCCCCAAGTGGCCTTGCACGCCCTCATCGCAAACAAGTCTCCCCGCCTATCGCCATACCCAACGGGAATCCAGTCCCAGACTTATATCCCCGAAACACAAACGCACTCCTCTCTACATCTACCAAAAAATAAAAAAAAATAAAAAAAATCATCAGAAGCAGAACCTCTGCAGGAAAAGCAAAGCAACAGCAAGGGACAAAAAAAAATGCCATCCTACGAAGTCTTCCGCTACAACGACGCCCGCGGCGACACGGTAGTCTTCAAGCTCGACCCGTCCCTCCTCGATTCGTCGTACATCCCCTCGCCTGCCTCGTTTCTCCCGGCCTCAAGGGTGGAGCCGCCGGTGCCGGCGCCGGACAACGACCGCGACGGGCCGCTCGCCGTGTACCACGAGTGGCGGTACGACACGCACGACACGATCCATTTATGCAGCTTGCTGCTCGATCGGAAGGGTGCGTTGGAGAGGTATCGCAAGGACAGGGTACCGGCAGTGGGGAAGCTGCTTTGGGAGGGGATGGTGGGGGAGAAGAATGTGATCGTGAGGTTTGGGGGGTGGGAGAGGGGGGGGAGGGGGGTTGTGATTGAGATGGGTAAAGGTGTGAGGGTGGAACAGGGTCTGTGGGGTTCGGATGGGTAGGCGTAGTGAGGCAAGAAGATGCATGGGGTCTTGGTAAGAGAGCTTTGTCAGTGGGTGTATATACGCTGGGACAGCGGGGGGAAGAGGCAGGCCTTGAAGTGCTACGGTATATGGGGACTGCGTGGTGCGGTGTGATATACCGGGCTGAGCTTTTAAAAGGGTATTTACAGGTATGGTTGTTCTTGGCGTGAATTTGATTCGTGGCTGAAGGCCCTTAGCCAGCTGCTGTAAGCTGCTTCCGACGTGTATGCCTACATTCTGGATCGAGTCTGTGCATATGTGTGGTAGCGATCCACAACGGCACATACCATAGTATCCTGTGGCTGCAGAACTCCAATAGCCTGATCGCCTATGTGGTCGTGTACTTTTCGCCAGACTCGTACAGAAATGCGATAAGCAATGTCAAGCCACCGGATGACTGTTGCTGTGAGGTGAGACAGCACGTGGCGAACTTACTGCAAGGGTTATGGACATGTCGCTCACTTCGGGGCACTAGAGTAACAATGCTGGGATAATTTAATCAAGAACGTCCTTTATACAGATGATGAACCGGCCGATCAGTCTAAATAGCATACGTTCGTAAAGGAAGACGTGGGAAATATATACAAGGGGGGTGCACGAACGGGGTGCCCCCCCTCCCTGTCAATGCCTTAAAAAATTTCACCAATACTAGTAGCGTTGAGAGGGAGGGGGCACCCCGTTCATGCACCCCCCCTTGTACTCACTGCTTCAGGGGGAGGGGGGGCTTGTAAATTGACCATTTGTTCGGTACGGCCGAAGGTGCTTCATAAGACCCACAGGCTAACACTCATATCGAATCGATTAGTTGGTGCGTGTGATAACGATAATCGATTGCTTTACTCGGCCCCAAGGCTGAGCTGTTGTGCTACGCACGTTTTCGCGAGGAAACTGAGCCAACAGCTCAGCCTTGGGGCTGAGAACCTAATTAATGATTAATCAGAAAAAACCGGCCTATGCTGAAATAACAAAAATCTTCGTAAACCCCATGCGACCTGTTCCATCATCCTCTCAAGCCATGGTGCCACGATATAAGAATTTCCAGTACGTCAGCGAGGATAGCGAGGATGACAATGACAACGAATAAGTGCTCACAATCGACCTAAACATACCCTCATCAAACCAAAGTATATATCCCGCAAAGCGCACGACGACCGAAATACCACCAGGAAAAGTTGGACATCATCGCAGCTACTTTTTATACAAGCAGAGATGACGTAAACTTTCGCGTCACAACCAAGGCGCAACTTGAAAGCTCCGGAGAAAGGAACGTGACGAGTACTGCGCGCTGGGTGTAAGTATGGTTTGCTGTAGCTGTGCGCCGAGCATCTAGCTGAGCTGGATTAGGCACTTCCAAACGAACAGAATATCTTTTAAACATTTTGAGGTATCACACGACTCCTTGAGAACTTTTGTTTATACAGGCTGATGCTATCCTGCAAAGCGGCCAGTGATGAATATTACGCTAGAACATCACACCGACCTTGTCCCTGTAGTCATGTACTTACTGAGAAAGGTCCAACAGAATTACGAGGAAGAGTCTGCTTATGGGAGCTACATACAGCCAGGAACCGTACTTCGATGTCATGGAACTGACCAAAAGGATCGGGTAAAGCCAGACCTTTCTGCCATATTTGTTTCTTGTCCCTATTTTGACATTGGGAAATGGAGACCACCAGATGCACCAAACGACGGTTCCCTTCATTTGGCGAGAGGCTTGTTTCAGTGTCTATATACTCAGGAAATCGCATTGGACAGAGAAAGCGACCAAATGTTCCGAAAATTCAAAGGAGTTCAGCCCAATCAGTATCTGCGCGTACCCCAGCTCTGGACCTTAGTTATGCAATCTGAGACCATCATTACGTGTGGGCCATCTACGCTTCCGGAAATGTTCAGTAGAAATATTGAATTCATTGATGAAAGTAGCTTTCTCGTCAATGAACGCTTGGTACACGTAACCGACTTCTTGAAAAGAGTAACCTACCTTCCCGTGGACCAGTGTAGAACATTCCTTCAACTTCGGAAAAGCATTGAACAACAATGTCTCTTGGGTACAGATTGCTCTATTAACGACTGCATCTTACATCCTGGGAATAGTGAAGAGGAATTGGTTGGTAGTCTGTGGCCAGACCTCCTCAAGGTTCAAAGGTCTGTGTTTATATATGTACGGATTAGCCGCAAGGAGCCCGACGCGTCAACTTCCAAAACTAATGCTCCATTGGTGATCGAGGGGCCGTCTCAACCCTTTTTGATTGAGTATAAGGGTCTTAGCTCTGATGAGAGCTCTGACGACGGCGACAAGATGGCTTTGACAGTGAGAAGATTGAGGCGAGTATTCACCTCTAACCGTAGACTAGCTCTCTAATACCTCATTAGAGACTATAGCCAAGACCGCTTTGACCAAGACAAGTCCTCGAAACGTGCCGAAATGATTAAAGAACGCCTTCGTGATCAAGGCCATGTAGTGAACGATGTAAAATTATTGGAGGACGAAACCAAAAGCATGCCCAGAATTCAGAAATTAAGAGTGTTCAAGCGTCCAACGCAGACCGACCAAGTTTCCTGGGGCCAGAGTAACGCGCTTACCATATACACCGCTACTCAGGGGCCATCTCAACCTCCCCCTCACCTCCCAACGAATTTAGCAAACGCATCAACAAACACAACAGGAGAATCGTTCAATGATTATGATACCGAGGAAGAGTTCTCAGAAGAGCCGCGCTTCGAAGATCGGCATATCCACGGAAGCCTTAAATATATTGACGAAAGAGGATCGTATTCAGACAGCCTAGAATCAAGGTTTTCAGAGCCTGCAGTAGACAAAGACGATCTTTCTACATTATTCTTAGAAGGTGATGCTTCTGTGCACAACGAGAATTCTGAAAAGCTCGCGGCTTCTATTGGTAAAGTCTAAGGGAAGTGTTCGGATGAAGTGATGGACCAACAATTCAGTGCGTCTAACGATGGATCTAGTAGCAGGAGCAAGAGCCCAAATCCTTCAACAGATCACATTCAAAAAATAAGGAGGATTGCTACTATGCAACCCAAGGTAGATTCAGACGATGAGGATGCAGGGTCTAGTCCCTCGGTACCGCGCCCAGAAGTTGATTCTGAAAATTTCAATATTGAAAATTCAGAAGCAGAGAAATACCAGCCCTCCGGTCCAACTGAAAGAATTACAAAAAAAGTGTCTGCCTCACCAGGCGGGGCAGGAGACATGCGTCTTACTCAAGACGAGTCGCAAGGGGCGGGAGTTTCTTCTACGAATGGAAAGAAGTTACTTGCCTTGGAGGATCTGGATTTGAAGCAAGTGATCAAGGATGAAGTCACTGCAGCATTAAAGAGAAACGCTGATGAGGTTGATGAAGAAGTTCAAAAACGGATCGAAGAGGAAATGAGAAGTCGACTTGCGCAATTCGGGTTTCAGCCGAACCAAATCGAGGCAGTGGTTCACCCAGAGAAGGCAAAAACATTGCAGCCAGGGATGGCTCCAAACAGCCCCCCATGGCTTACACACCAGCCCACCTACGTCAAAGTGCACAAAGACCATCTCCCAGTGTACACCCTAATATATTATGATATTCCATACGAAATCGATCGGAGCGATTCCGATTACATGATCATTCTTCGCGAGCTGGAGCCCAGAGAGACGGAAATATTGTTTGAGCACACGCGCCGGCTCCGATCCAGAGGCGCCTCTTATCTTGCGGTTAAAGAGCGAGACAGAACCCCAAAACCGGACTATGCACAGGTTCGTAGAAGGCCAGAGAGAACACAATCACCTAACACGAATCGGCGTGCAACGAATCATTATAAGACCAATCACGTCGAGGTAAGCCCTCGTAGCCGTACTACTACTCTCAGCCGCGATCAGTCTATGACAACGGATAAGGTAGCAGCTGCACGGAGAAAGCAAAAATCTTCCAAGACAAGTAGTAAACGTGGTACCTCTCCGCTACCTACCATAGCAGAACCCAATGTTAACCTACGGGTCCCACCATTCCTTGTCTGGCCGAATACATTGGGAGAAGTCGAGGATGATGCTTCGAAGGATAGATCAAATGCTCGCCCACAGTCGTCTGGCGAGCATGACAGTGCTCTGACTGAGCTCACTCTTTCAGAAATCGAAAAGTACATGCGCAAGAATAGACAAGACGATGCAGACTTGCCAGTGAGCTTCCATCATCCTTTTCATACAAGCTATAAATCGGGAAAAGCATTTGTGGAAATTCCAGAGAAGTCCATCAAAGATCTGGAACCCGTCCAAGACGCCAAAAGCTTCAACAACCCACAATGGAATCAAGGGGTTTTGGATGTCCGAAACGAGCTTGCTTTCGTTGAGACGATTCGGGAAGGTACTGGCAGGGCGTCCAAGTCATGTACAACACCCCTGCCAAAAATTTCTTCTACCGCCAGTCTCAAACAGAAGTCTGTTACAAGAATTCCGTCTAGACGTGCAATACAATGGCAGATGTCCAGGCTTTTAATAGAAATGGACTTGCTCATTTCATCTACGCAACAACTCATAGATCAGTTCGTACCCAAACACTATCCTCATCCATTACTGAGAAAGTGTTGGGGTACTTTGTATGAGATCAGCAAAGTAAGCCTCCTTCCACCAAATCTCTCAGTAGTCCCCACCCAATGCCTGAGATGTATTATTTTGACTTTGCTTACTCGAACTAGGTGATTGCAGATATGTGCAAAGAGAATGCTAACCACGAAAAGCAAGAAGAAAGTATGGCTTCCCCATTCATTTACCTTATCAAAGATGTACCAGATAATGAATATATGCAAATGCACGAGCTAGAAAAGCTCGCCATTCCTATCGAAATTTGCAGCATATGCTCCAAGTCAACTCGTTATCCAGATATTGACGATGCTTTTCAACATCTACAGCAGTTTCATTCTCAAAAGAGAGTTGTACTTAGTCTGGAAGATCGACAGAGACTGGGGCATTGGCTTGTATCTACCGCAAGTGTGGAGTTAGGGAGAAGAAATGCTGGAATGATCAGCCTGATTGAGGCTGTACACTGGAGAACCAAGAAGTTGCTATACAAAGCAATGGAAATCCGCAGTGGCGTTGCGAATGAGGAAAAAGAAAAGCCAAGCCATTACCTGCTTCCGTCCGCTCTAGTCAAGGCCGCCGAAAAGACATTCAAGTTCATCTTTACTTCCCTCCATGCCGTCCGATTCCTGAAAGATCAAATCAGCACAGCAGCACCAAACCTGAAAACGTCACCGGTTGAGTTACGCGACAACATTGCTCTAGCTGAGTACTATGCGATTGCCGCCAAAAATGCTCTTTCAAAGGCACAGGATGAGTTGCTTTTGATGGCGTACACAGGATCAAGCGATGGTGCTTCTATCGTGCAATACATCTCCATCCCTCCGGAGACTACGGCCCTTTATGCCATTGGCTGTCTTGTCGCTAGACCGATAGTGGAAGAGCTTCGCATTCAGGAACTTTATCGAAACCATCTGTCCAGCCTCGTGAGTACAGGTTTTAATATCTAATTATCAATATTTCAGACGGCTAATTTATACAGCGTTACGGTGCTGGTCAGCGGCCATCAAAGCGGGTGCTTAGAGAACTATATCTGTTAGAAGAAGAGATTGAAATCGTTGCCTCTATTTATTCACAACAATTCGATATGCTGCGCCGTCTCAAAACGGTTCTCAACAGTAAAACTTACCGGATCACTGACCAGGTGCGCATCAATGCCTACAAGAGGATCGAGCAGCCGTCTTTGGAAAATGCCGAAACCATAAAAGCCGATGTAGAGGAGGAATTCAAGAGGCTTGAAGATCAACTCAACAAGACAGCTCAAGTCCTAAGGTACAATATTGAGATTGCCGAGGAAGGGCACTCGAAAACCATTCTGGTGTTTACGTTGGTGACGATCGTATTTCTCCCTCTCTCGTTCGTGGCTAGTCTCTTCGGCATGAACACCGCCGATATGTGAGACATGAAGAATACGCAGTTATTGTTTTGGGAAGTTGCACTGCCGCTAACAGCTATTATTGGAGGTATCTCGCTCCTCGTTGCTTATAAAGGAACACAGATCGGGGAACGACTTGTAGGACTCAGAGAAAGTATGCGAGAAGGAAAAAGAACCAAGAGGGGCTACAAAGCTCCTAAAGCGAAGCAGTCCAGAAGACGGGACGAGGAAGAAGTCAGTGATACTGAGCCCAAATTGCTTCCGGCACCGAGCACTTTGAAGCGGCGGAAGAGAACAGCAACACCCTTTGTTATCCCTACGAAAGTTAAACCCAATAGGAGCAGTCCAAGACGAGTCGGCAGCGTTGAGGTGATGTCTGTATAGAAAATATTCCTTGCCATTTCGTTATACCTAGCTGTACTCCTCTTGCGTGGGTGCATTTCACGACTCCGTTGATCAACACACTTTTCCATTTTGGTCGTTCAACAGTACTAGTACTCTACAGTCGTGTCCTCTTAATACATTTTCTTATCTGAAACTCTCCCGCGAGTCTCTCATCATGCGCATTCTAGGACGTGGTAACCTCAGCCCGACTGGATTTTTTGGCGATAGCATTCCCCGCCACGTCATCCTATCGCATACTGGAGAGGTATACTCGGAGAGCACTTCGAGGAGCTATAACCCGAATTTGATCTGTCAGCGGGAAGGAATCAGCCGAGGCAGCATTCGCGACCACAAGCAGGGAGGATGGCCGACCCGCACTGGCCACGCCCTTGTTGGAGAGATGCTCAATTTTCCAGACAAGTGAGAAGAGTAGTAAGGTACGCTGGGTTGCCACTACGAGCATCTACTAAGGTGGGTGGGACCCCCAAAAGGTTGATACAAGATATCTTGATATGTTATATAATTTTCTTCCTCCTTCTTTGTTGGTCAAAGCATAGTCCAGGATCTCCTAGGAGACCTGTGAAAAGGCTTTTTCCAACTAAGGGTAAGGTCAATTCCCAATATCCCTCATCTTAGGATATCGCTAGTGTGAGTGGTACCCACAATACAAATTTGCATGTCCGAGGAAGGAAAGCGCAAAAGAAGCAGGAGCCATTTGAGAATTTGGCTACCATCCTTTGCGAAGTTCGTAATTAGTCATTCAATCACCCCAGCCATGGCATTACATAGATGTAAATTTTTTAAACCTGCCAATATCCCACAAATCAACCACCACAATCCGATGTGGTCTAGTGGCTAGGATTTGCCGCTCTCACCGGCAAGGCCGGGGTTCGATTCCCCGCATCGGAAAGAAGTTCCTACCTTTTTGCTGTCTTTTTCGTTTGTATGTTGAAGCAGATTTTTTTAGCTGGATGTGCATGGGCATGCTAGTGGCAGAAGCGAGCAGTATCGGCACTAGCGCACGCGACGACGTACATTTACAATCAACGTGGCTTGTAGCTGTAAGATGATGTATTGCCGTGCTCTAACTGTATTAATGGTAGATACCAAGGTATCGGTACGGTTGGTAGTGGACAAGGTATGGATCGACCCCTGACCACTTATTTTCTGTGATCCCTCCAGCAGAAAGCATCGGCTTGCGATATCGTCCCTGTTGTATCGAGGCAACCTTGGCTGCTCTTCTACTCGTCCTCTTGCTCTTCTTCAGCGATGGGTCTGATTAGGCGCACTTTACTTTCTCCCATATCCCTCTCCACTATACAGCTCTGATAAGGCAAAACAAGTTCAAAGACCTTCGGCTTCACCACTTTCTTCACTGGCTCCAACAGCATGTGCTCAAATGCCAGCCAATGCCCCTCCCAGATACCATCTGGACTGGGGTCTGTGATTACAACTTTAAGATCTCGGAGGTCCTGCATTCGGGAAATGATGTCCCAACCCTTTTCCCAGTTGGATGTATCTTCGGGGTACGCGGGATGCTTCGCATCAATGCGTCGCCGGAAGTAGGGCAATGCACGGATAGCCCATCGAAGGCGAAGCGTGCGAATGGAATTGAGGCGTGCTTGTGGAGTACGGGTGGGAAGATAGAGCAAGTGTGTAATGTGCAACAGAGAGAAGGTATGTGGGGCATAGAGGTGTCGTGCTGCTTCTGAATACCTGCCAGTAACTGGTTAGCAACCCACTCCACAACAAGCGGACGGACCGTGTCAACTAAAAGCACTAACTCACATCCTCCTACAAACAAGCAGCATTCTCAAACATGCACTACTCAGGTGATGGCTCTGCGCGCCGCCCACCATGACCTTGCACCCACATCCCAAACTCCCCTCCTCCTCACTGGTTTCCTCGCAGATAAAATGCCCGAAGCGCTTCTTCGTGCCCAGGGTCAAATGCACCGTCGCGCTCCCCGCCACATACTCATAAACCATCTTCCGGATCTCAATCGGCAGCATCGCGAAGAACATGCTCTGCGCCTGCACATGCGTGCGCGCATCCAGCTCCTCGTCCACCTCGCTCGTCAAACTGATTACACTTTGCTTCCTCTTCAATGCGCCGTGATTCGGCTCCGATGACGACCCTTTGCGTAGCAGTAGTGACCGCTTGGACTTTTCCTTCTCTTTTTTGCCGCTCGACTCGGGCTGCGGGATGTCGTGCGGCACCCAGCGTATGCTGGGAAGCCGCGTGAAGAGGGCCTTCATTTGATCGCAAATGGCTTTTTTGCGCACCGTACTGTCACCGCATTATAGGACTGACGAAGGATGCGATTGGGGGTTGTTGGGTGATGTCAACGCGCGCGGCGAAGGAATGAGGGCGTGCCTTGCTTTGATGGGTTGCTGGTCGGTTGCTGGCACGCGAGAGTTGGCGGGGAAAGCTTGCGAGGGGCCAGGAATGCGGCGATCGGCGGGGGCTCGTGCGCGGTCGGCTCGGATGAGGCTTGTTTGGGATAAGCTTTGGGCGGGGGGAGTGCTGCTTGTTGTTTTGTGAGTTGCACTAGCTTGTAGGCGGTGGAAGATGGCACTGACAGAAATGGGGGCCAATGGCAGATGGAAATGCGTTCTTGGGGATCTCGAAAGGGATATAAAATGCTGCCTAATGCCAACTAGATTCGTAGATTTCGATATGAGCGTAGCTGAGACCGATTCGTCGCTTTCTTATATACATTGTTTGAGATGTGCTTACCGCAGCCATTGAGTCACCCACCGTTATACCTGACTTACAAATGTCTGTAGATGTAGAAAGCACTTGAGAACGCCAAAACTTCGGGGCGTTGAGGTTTGTTTATGTCGGACCGCTAAAGAGCCAATCATGGCTTTTCATATCTTTTATAACTCTCCACTACGCATCCTGCCAAGAATGGTTTTGCAATTGCACACCCTTTACTACAGTGCTCGAATAGTGGAGACAGAGCTATGGCTTATGTTTCGGGAAATTATTGGGCCTATGAAGCCTGTCGTTATTGCTTTTCGCGGAGCGCATGATCACGTTGATGACTGCATGTAGGAGTCATCGAGCTGACGGGTATATGTCGGGAGAGTTGGCACACTGCGTGGAGAACACCGTGGCAGATGCTATTCGGCGAGTCGGCCCGTAATCCCATGGGCAGGCAATGGCCTGAAGCTGTGGCCTATTGGTGGCTAGCATAGTTCTTGACAGGTTCTGATCAGGGTTGTATGCACAAGCTGGATATTCCTCAAACCCTTCTGTAAGTGGCTGTGGGGAACGCTTGCTAGTTTTGTACTAGTAATATGTAGAGTATGTAAAGGAGGACTGCTCAACCAAGTACTATTTCGTGGCCTTGGTTCGGTGGTAGGCTACAAAGTCCCCCAATTGCCTTCCCTTCTAAACGTGGGGGCCTTCCATGAGATTGGCAATGCTTCGTAAAGTCATTTGCACGCAACAAGTGGTCTGGACCATCTTTCTCGAATCGGATGGTAAGCGAAGAAGAGAAGACTTCCATTGGTTGCACATAATTCTGCTGTGGTCGGATAAATATATGCTTAGAAATGATATCTGTAGCTTATGTTGCTTCCTTCGAATCAGTCGACTCAAGCGGACGACTCTCTTCAAGTGCAACGAGGCATGGCAGGTTACGACTCAGTGGTGCGAACATGACTGCGGGTACTTTTTTGTTGTTCCGCGAAGCAATGAAAATGTTCAATGGCTTGACGACGAAGGAAAAAACTCTACATTTTTAGCTTCCTATTACTATATTGTCAAGATACAAGCTAGCCAGTTCTGTGACTGCTTCTTTGGCCACATTTATGAGGGTTTGACTTGACGTAGAGCTACAGTAAAATAGCGAATGACTGGATTATAGACTGCAACTGATATTAACTCGAACCTTTCTGGCGCTGGCCATTATCGATAATTGAATCTTTGTCTACTACTGTGCTATCAAAGCTGCGAATTCATCACCTGAAAGCCCTTGTCTATCTCGTGAGCAATAGCAAACGCCTTTCAAAGTCTTCTGGAAATGATCACATTACCGATTTTCTATTTGTGCAAGACACATGATGACTGTACTTAAGCCAGAGCGGTGATACCAGTATTTCGGTTGTACAGTATGACTATTGTAGATTGGATATGAGAACTTCAACCCATATTTTCCTGCTCATGACTCCTCAGACTTATTCGATTCTTTCTGAGCATCCGGGTTCAATGGATTCTTCGGATCATAACCGACCCTTTTTACAATCCCAAGCCCTTTGGTCCTCCCTTCTCGGAACAATATACGATCACCTACAGTTAGATACTCCGGACGTTGTACAAACCGGAAAGCAACCAATGCACGGTCACCAGTACGTATATACTGACGATCAATATCAATTATAGCACAAGTTTGAGAAACAGGACCGACATGAAGCATAGCCTGATACTTGGTCTTGATGGTAGTAGCGTGCGAAAGAATGAGCACTTCGGCAACGAACTCGCGGTAAACTTTAGGCTGGGGAACAAGACCTAGAAAGTGGGTACAGGATGAGCTTGAGATGCATAGAGTAAGTCTTGACGCAACTTACCAGTAGTTGGGTCTGGTTTTTCTGGCTTATGAAGAACCACCATGCCCTTGCGAACATCTTTTCGCCGGACATTGCGCAAGGCCAAGCTGGCTGACTGCCCCGCAGAACAGCCTGGGACTTGGATACGTTTTCGCTCAATGGATCGCACTTTAGTTGTGGTGAATTGACCAAGGCTGTCAGGTCCAATGAGAATTGTGTCGCCTGAATGTATGACTCCAGACTTGACTACCCCAGAAACAACTGTTCCAACAAAAGGAACGGAGAAAGTGTCGTTTACATGGAACTCGAGCGGCGCGGAACTATTGTAGTTACCATGGTGAGGTAAGATGTTCAAAAAAGTCCGGACGAGGTCGAGGTTGTGGCCAGTAACATTGGAAACTTGGAAGACTGGGCAAATACGACTCGAAACGAATTGAGTAGCAGTGTTGATACACTCCTCCCGATTCTTGATAAATATTGGTATTTTGCGAGCACCTGGTGACTTGAGTATCTTCGTAAGCTGCGTTATCGTTTGTTCTAAGATTTGCGGTGGGCATATGTCGATTTTAGTTATGACGACCATCACTGGGACATTGAGTGCCAGAGCAATACCGAGGTGCTCTTTACTCATGCCAATGAGACCATTGTTCGCAGCAACCATCAACAGGCAGTAGTTTGGTTCGCTCGATAGCAAACCAAAGACAGTTGTACGAACTAAGAACTTAGGTAAGCATAGGCCACCTCACAATTTGTGGACGGCCACGTACGGTATTTTTCATGGCCTGCCAAATCTGTAAAGCCAATTACTTTGGCCTGCAATAGTCAGATTCTGTAAGTATATGTTTATGTAGAATTGCCTTACCGATCGTCGCCCTATCTCTTCCCACGTTAACTTCCTACCAGCAACATTTGATACCACAACTTCGCCTTTACTATCGAATCCCTAATTATTTATCAGTTTTAATGTAGTGTACCGAGTTTCTAGAGTGGCTTACCATGATTTCCATGCCTACGGAGCTGGTCCGACCACTCTCAATTTCGTGTTTGTGGCGGAAGAGGTTCACACGAGCCTTACCACGACCATCGTCAAGCCCACCCTTTACCAGGACACCAAGCATAGTGCTCTTGCCTGCATCAACTACTGGAGTATTAGCTTGTTGTCTCTATTATATCCTATCTCAGATATACTCACCGTTTCCGACCACCGCTATCCTCGTTTCGATTACGTCGTCTACAGTTTCAGGGCGTCTACGTAGGATGAGCTTCCCACTGGCACCAGTGTCCTTTGCATCGCGAGGTCCCACCTCGAGCTCGCCACCCACATTTCTGGTCATCAGGAGCTTATAATCGGCTTTGGCAGCATCGCATCCGGCCCCTAACCTCTCTAATGCGGATTTCCAGTCTTCTTCAGTGAGCCCCATAGAGTCTCCGCTATCTTCCAATCCCAAATCGAAGAGGGCCTCGCCATGCCCCTCAGCCAAGCGAGCCACCAAGTACTCAGCGAGGGCAGCATCGTTTTCTTCAGCAGGGTCAAGAAGGAGCGTCTTCAAGCGAACGTGGGTGGAATTTTCTTCGAGCCCTAGCTCATCAAGAATGCTAAGCTCATCGTGCTCCTCGGGGATGGCAGGGGCCTGCCCTGGTGGCCGGCGCAATGCTTGTTGCTTTTGGACGTAATCGGCGAACTCGCTCAACGCCTGGAAGTTATATTAGCATTTCGCTAGCGCTAAAGCGGCAGAAGGATTAAGACATACGCTCTCGCCTTTACGCCGCTCGACGGGGCTTTGTTTGACGTGCGTCTGTCGTGAGGTCATGGTTGCTATCGTAGTTGCCTCGGTAGGTGGGTTCTTCAGGTTGTCCGTTTTCGTATTAGTCGTGCAGTTCGTATTCGCGTTGGTATTGAATATTCCATGAGACGAAATACAGCTAGCATTGAGGTCAGCGCAGGCGAATAGCGATAGTTGGCTGTGGTGAAGCTGGTGAGTGTTGGGTTGGCCTGCTTCATATACCAGACGGCTACATATCGATAACGGCATTTGTGGAGTCATCCGCTATGACCATCGTCATACACCAGCCACGCACCACCCTTGACTCACCACTGCCAACTACACCATGACGCGACCTATCCAGGAAACGCTCGTCCAATAATATTGTAAAGTCGGGGATAGGCAGACAATGTACACTTCCGTCTTCGTATTCACAGTACGGGGTTTCCTGATGCGGAAGCACAATGCCACGCCGCCACAGCATTCAAAGGGCGCAACACGAGAAGGGCTTTACGAGAGTTGACACCAAAGCCTGTGAAATGCATATCTATTTGCAGTCTATTGAAGTCATGAGATATCGTATCGACTAGGCTTCCTGGCCACTATGACGCTGCCAACCCTCTCTCTCCACAGTACTTGGCCACCTCCTTCTTCAAAGTCTGGCGCTGAAGATTCACTGTGTCCATGATGTCGCTTGCACCAGGCACTGACTTGCAGTAATCAAATGTATCAACCATCTGTGCCATGACCGCCTGGAGCTGGTTCGGCAGCCACTGTTCGTAGCGTTAGTTGGGTTCGTGTTTGCACAGCCTAGCACTTACTGTAACAATAGGGCTTCCGCCAGTCGCCGTTGGATGCATGGTGCGCTTCAGGATGTACTCTCGCGTGAAACACCAGTGACGCCAACGGAAATCGCGTACCTGGTCGAGCGCTTGTAGATACAAGGCAGCAGATACAGAATCTCTCGTAGCAAACTCCTTAACACCTATCGCTGTGGCACGAGTCCGGACTGCTTCCAAAAATTCCCGGTGGTTTCCAGGACGGTACTGTCTGAAGTCTCTGAGAATCTCTGTAAGAGGTGTCTCTGGCATTTGAATTTGGAGCAGGTTGTCGCACAGAGGAATCTACTCAAAGATGCATCAATCATATGTTTCCCTTCTTCAAACAAAAGGACATACCATGCTATCATTTGCTCCAGATTCACCTCGGAAAGACATAGGCTCCTCGCTTACTCCTTCGTAGACAACTCCATTGGGAAACATGGATTGCGATGTAATGCCGAAGATGAATGTGCGAAATGTGGTGTAGCTTTGAGGCTTGCTTCGATTCCACATTGCTATAGAAAAGTCAACTCCCACATAACTCCAATCTTACGCATCTCGACTTACTATTCATCACGGCATTGACATTTTTGAGGCCGCTGACCAATGTCCGTAAACCCTCATCGAATTGTTCACGGTCGTTAGCGGCGCAACCTTCTAACATTTCGACAGTACCCTTTACAAGAGCACCTGACTCCTTAACCATGGCGATGTGAACAAGAACGAAGCCCGCTTCTGAGGATGATGGGTCAAGTCCATGCTCAAAAGCGCGAATCAAACGCAGGTTGTCATAATCCAAGCCCTTGGATGGGTCCTCTAGGTAATAGTTGAATAGTGCATATGACCCTGCATACTCCATGAAGGGTTTGAACCCGACTCTATCAAGCCAAATTGTCAGCACATAGCTGTAAGACCTCAATTACGTCGCAGTGACTGGCGCTTACATTTCAGCGATCTTAACAATCGGCAAGGCGATATTACGAGGCAATTTTTGGCGACCCAGTCCATATGGTTCATCCCTGAGGAATCTCTCATGACAGGGCTCAAGAAGGTACGCTGAAGCTAGGAAAGAGTAGTCTCGATATAGAGCGTTCATAACCACTAAATCGTCTTGATACTTCTCAACTTCGGCAGTGAGGTCGGGTAATTCTTTTTCGACACTGTCGCCGAAGGTGAACTTGGCGAGCAGTCCTGGTCCGCCAGACAATGTCTTAATGGGCATGCGTTGAAGCAAAGACTCCACGGTAGCGAACTCCACTGGTAGCTCTTTCAAGGGCTCTTGTCGAGGGAGGAAGCCTCTGGTCGTCGACACCATGAAGGCAGGAAGAGAGTGATCATCAGGACGAGGGTCTGTTAAGACCGGAAAATCAAAAGACGAAGTCGACATGATGTGATAGCAAATTGACAAGATGATCAGATGACGGTGGGCTAAGAGTTTCTATACGGCTTAAGAGCCGATGCGTGCCTGGTACCGAACATCGTTGAGCGGCCCGAAATCGTGCTTATATCTCGAGGCCGGTAACAATTCCGGCCTCGTTCCGGCCTCGCCCACCTAAGATAACGATGTACGTAATAGCCAGATTTCCTACGACCGACTTGTTGGTCAAGGCCCGAAGCAAACCTGCAATGCCCGGCCATACCCTCGATATGTGTAGTCACCAACACGTCGATGAGGCGTTCCGAGGGGTTGTCGCCGCCAAGACTATGGGGACAAAGAGTGGTCATTGGTGGCTAGCTCTCCGTTATCTCGTTGGAAGTAGTCATATGATCGAGACTTGGGACTGGAAAATTTATCCTCTTTCATGATCGGGGTTCCTTATACGTGTTTGCCCATACCAGTGCTCTTCACACCGCTTCCATTTGTCAAGCATGATAAGGCGGACCTAAACACATATCTCTGGAGTTTGTGCCCTAAGTCATGGATTAAGCTCCTAAAATAGTCTCTGGGCACGAAATGGCTATAAATCGTCATGTAGCATATCCTTGTTGTTTAGGTCGGTCGTTGAAAGATGCCGACTTACATACCTCTGGGCTTAGTCGATCGCTGATTGGTAAGTTAGTCAGCCACGTGTGCGCGACATACAACCTCCGATCATTGTTAGGTCTGTAAGAAACTTAACAGACACGTTACAAACAATCAGTTTTTTTTCTCTGATTCTGCTCTTTCCACTTTCGTAGCCTGTTGAAAATACTACGTGCCTCTTAGAAACGTTTGAGCCCTAGTCGTCCGAATAACTTTCACAGTACTCATGGACGCTACCACCGTCAGCGATTTTTAGCTCGTTATACGAATCAACATAATACTTATTGATATCGTGTATAACACATCAATGGAGGAAAGCTCGCAAACAGTGGTTGCATCCACCCTCTATCCTAAGATCACCAATCACATTGAGAACGTAAGTCATCGCAAACGAGGCAACATGCTTGGAGCAAAAGCTTATTGCAAGAAGGTCGTTCAACTTCTCAAATGCAAGTTGCAAGACTCTAAGGGTCCAAGAGAGAAATGCGAACTGGTGCCGATTCCCATTGCCGGCACCGTGAAATTACACGGCACGCATGCTGATATTATAGTCAGTCACAACGATAGGATTACCTTTCAGTCACGGAATAAGCCAAATCTATTGGCTACCGCAGACAATCATGGTTTCGCCACAGCCATGGCAGTAAAACATGCAACAATCCTGTCGCTGAGAAGCCAGTTCATTGCCCGGTGGAAGGAGTTGAACCCTTTTGAAGACCAAGACCCTGAGTTGCCCGTTACAATTGCAGGCGAGTGGATAGGAGAACGAATTCAGAAAGGGGTTGCGATCGCAGAACTTTCGAAACGCTTCGTCATTATCTCTGCTAAGATCAATGGAGTAAGAATCGTGTTCCACGAGCTGTGAGCAGGCCTCGCTGACGATGTCTTTCTTTCCTCTAGAGATGGGTCTTAGATAGTGACTACTCCGACATTGAAGCACCGGAATTCGACATCTATAACGTATCACGAGCGGGGATTTTTCATGTCACGCTCTATCCTACTGATTTACAGAAAACAATTGATGAGGTCGAACCCCTAGCCGAAAAAGTTGCTAAGAACTGTCCGTTCGCAGAATCTTTCGGCATCACCGGCGAAGGCGAGGGTATAGTCTGGAAACTTGTTCCCTATGTCCACGATTCAGATCTCTGGTTCAAGACGAAGGGTGGGCGCTTCAAGCCAACGTTCGCACCTGCTCTCAAGCAACCCGCAGTCAGCGATACGGAGATGAAAGAAGCTGCAGAGAAGCTGGCAAGATTATGGTGCAGCGAGATGAGGTTGGAACAGGGTTGGGATTATCTTAGGGAGAAAGGAATCGAACGAAATATAGAGGGAGCTGGGGAATTCTTAAAATGGGTACAGCAAGACGTTTTCGTTGAGGAAAAGGGGTATATGAAGAAGAATATGGTTAGAAAAGGAATTTTAAGGACGGAAATGATTGCAGTCGCAAAGCCATGGTATCTGAAAAGGATCGCTTCGGAATAAGAAAAGGAGTTTGAAACATATTCTATACTTCTACCCACATAGTAAGCAATTCACTAAGCAGAATCGAAAATAGGTAGATGCCGTTCGGCGAAATGAGATCATCTGACAGAAGGGGCAAGATCACCCGATAGAGTGCGCCAAGCCACTAGACCGAATTGCGGCTCAAAGCTCCAAGACCTCTTTAATATCTCCCACACGCAACTTTCATCACGCGCGTTCATTACTGGCGCTTCAGTTGAACTAGCTCAACTTTTCAAAATGCCGCCTCCTAGACCAAAGAAACTTACTGCACAGCCTGTGCGCACACGTCATTTCGCCGGAAAACCTGCCGCCGCCGAGGTAGAAGAGCCTTCCAGCAACGATGATTCCGAATCTGAATCGGAAGAAGAGAAGCAAAAGCCAAAACCATTTTTGAAACCACAGCCTGCGCCTTTAGCATCATCATTCCCTCGCACAGCGCTCAAGTCGAAGCTCACTGCACGGCGAAAGTCGGATGCGGAATTAAAGAAGCTGGAGGAAGAGTTCGAAACAGAAAGTGAAGATGAGGGAGAAAGTGAAGGGAGTGGAAGTGGAAGCGGCAGTGACAGCGAAAGCGATGAAGAAAGCTCAGAGGAAGAAGAGTCCAGCGAGGAAGAGGCGCCCAGGAAGTTAATGCGCCCGGTGTTCTTGAAAAAGAGCCAGCGAAACCAAATCGCTGCGCCAGTGAAGACTGCGGCAGAGATAGCTGCAGAAGAAGAGCAGAGGCGACAGGAGCAGACCAGGGCGCTAGTGCAGGCACAAATCGAGCAGCGCGCGGCTGAGAAGGCTGCTGGGCGGAGAGAGTGGGACGATGACGTTGAAGAAGCAGACATGAATGCTGTGGATGATACGGATGGCATCGACCCTGAAGCAGAATATGCTGCCTGGAAACTCCGCGAGCTTAAACGCATCAAGCGGGAGCGTGTGGCTATCGAAGAGGCCGAAAAAGAACGGGCAGAGATTGAGCGCAGACGTAATCTCACAGCTGAAGAGCGCGAAGCTGAGGATCGAGAATATTTGGACAAACAAAAAGAAGAACGTGGAGATCGAGGCCAGATGCAGTTTATGCAAAAGTACTTTCACAAGGGCGCCTTCTTCCAAGAAGACCTCAAGGAACTCGGCGTTGACAAACGAAATGTGATGGGAGCAAGGTTTGAGGATCAGACCAACCGTGAGGTGCTGCCTGAGTATATGCAAATACGCGACATGACGAAACTGGGCAAGAAGGGTAGGACGAGGTATAGGGACATGAAGAGCGAGGACACAGGCAAGTGGGGCGACTTTGGAGATATGCGACGACCCAGGGACAAGAGCGATTATGGCCTAGATGAAAGATTCCGATCAGATAGTTACGTAGGGAGAGAGAGGGATAAGGAGGGTGCTACAGGCGCAAATGCTAGACCTCTAGGCGAGAGGAAAAGATTTGGAGAAGATTCAAATCGGGAGAGCAAAAGGCCAAGGACCGATGATTGAGACTAAATACCTACTTTGTTGGGCGTGTGGCTCGATATTGTTAACTATAGGTCGACCAGTATGACCACAACCGGGAGCAACGGGAGTGCTGTACTCGTCCGAGCGTCATGAATGATACCCATGAGAATCCAACTCAGCATATCTACACGCCTATGCATCCGGATGGATATACTGGGAGTGGCTCATTTATCCCTTAATGCAGCTCTGTTCGATTGGGCACAAGAAGTTTTGCGCATGGCAATGAGCTGAAAACCAGCCATGCTTATCCAATGAACCTTATATCTGATATGGGCGGATTCATAGCTAATGTGGAGAAGGGAAAAGTTGGCTTTCTCTATACCTTTTAAGAGACCCGCCATAACTGGAACATGAAGTCCTTCAGAGGCGTCGTTGAGGGTCCCCTCTGGCGAGCGTAGAGAAACATTCAATAAGAATTGACAATAGCTTCGAACAGAAGGTTGCGAGGAGTGCAATCGATGTGGATATAATGAAGTGATATGCTGTAAGATTTAACACAGACAATATTTCCCCGGTATACTCCATTCTTGCTACGTCAAATCTGCCGAATCATCGGCCTATAACTCTGCAGCCCTTCTCTCAAAACCGGGTATCTTGTTTAGGTCTAGCAATGGCCTGGGATGTGGTTTTGCATCTTGCAAAATGGCCCTAAAACGCCATCGCCACTCAATGCTAATGTCTTTTTCTGGGTTACCTTCAATTCACCATATCTTTGATTCTGAGCTAAGCACTGAATTATACCATATAACTCCTTTACTAGCTTTCTTGCCAGTAAAGCCAAATCCCCGCGTTACTTCGTTGATCGCGCTGTTTTACCAATCCCCATCCGTGTCACGTCCATATACCTGATCAGCACAACATTCATCACGGTGCTAGTTTCTGCCGACAGTCCCAGATTTTTGGCAGCTCGGGCGTGGGAGCTTCGCCATTCGTCATCGCGTTCAACGAATCCGGCATCACGGGGTTACCTGATCTTCTGATTGTCGTCGTCGCTGTAGCGTCCATTAGCGCGAAACCTATTGTCATCGCTTCCTGCATGCCGCGCTTCATGTCCCAACGGAACCTCATTTCACAGTATTGGGTAGTAAAAGTAAATTTTGCCGAGCGACCACGCTGGGTAATCTGAATTACTGCATTGACAGCGACTGTGCTGCTGTATTTTAATCTAAGGGCAACGATATTGGAGTTTTTACATAGTTGGCGTAGGTTTGGGTTTTTGTAGCAAAGGAAGTGCTGTTATCTTGAGATTCTTTTCCTTGTGTATAGGGCTTAAGTCCACGCTACGTGTACGAACTCAAATATAAACCAATATATATTAAAGAAATATGTTAAGAACATTTTCGCTTTCTTTATCTAGATAGCTGGTTAGCCAAGACTTAAGCGATGGGTTAGGTCAGCTGTATGCATCAACTGTTGCCTTGCTTCAGACGCCACCCAAGCAGCAACTCTTCCACAGCCAAACAATTAACATTATCTCTTTTAATCGCTGTTCCTTCCTTTGTTAAGTCATTATACCTCTACCTGCAGGTTGGCAGGTTCTATGAATCGCATTATTTCATGTAGGGCACCGAGGGCAAGGCATTACCTCCTGTCGTACCCCTTTTGCACGCAGCACACATCATCTCCAACCCACACTTTAAATTTTCTATGTCAGAAAATAGTCCATCGATCATTTTTCAGTAGTACAACATTCAGTATTTCAAAGACGACGATGGGCGCACCCATAGAATGTGGGCACCCTCCATAGCCCTCCTTTTTCATGAAAGAACTGGTCCTAATGTGGATGCAGGCCCTGATCCTCATACTTATACTAGCGGCCGATGGCTTCGCTGCGATGAGCTAGAGCGCGAATCTCGCTTCATACAGTTTGATTTTGACGCTCTATGTCGTAAAGTCATAGAGCTATGTCCTAATGCCAGCTCCATCGCCTCATACGACAAGATAGAAGGCGGTTTTAACAGAGTGTTTGTATTCCACACTGACAACGCAAAACGTATCGTCGCGAGATTGCCCTTTGCGTTGGCAGGGCCATTAAGATTGAGGACCGGCTCCGAAGTTGCGACCATCAAGTATCGTACGTTTTGCACAAATGGATTGAGTGGGACGAAGTGACTCAACTACTGACTGCTATGCATTTTTAGTACAAGCTAAAACTAGCATTCCCATTCCGAACATTCTTGACTGGAGCGATGACGCTTCAAATGCCATTGGGAGCGAATACATCATCATGGAACATGCCCTTGGGATTCCACTGCACCAGAAATGGCCAATTATGGATGTGAGCGATCAAATTCGGTGCATAGAGGCAGTTTACAAAAAACTCAAAGAAGTCGTCGACCTCGAATTTCCAGGTTATGGGAGCTTGTACTTCGCTGACACGCCATATGTCACCACTTCTAAGCTGTCGTTGGACCAGGAATT
>Ga0247757_10000936_pt1 | contig 21673 bp, 21 predicted proteins | sample UWRJL126311R4_FD_180929 | JGI IMG/M metagenome (GOLD analysis project Ga0247757, IMG submission 180929) | Plant litter microbial communities from Arlington Agricultural Research Station in Wisconsin, United States - UWRJ-L126-311R-4 | ecosystem: Environmental > Terrestrial > Plant litter >...
GCACGTCACCCCGGCTGTCAAATCCCATATCTGGCACAAAAGAAAGCGATCGATCACACTAAGTAAGCAGACGAGCCGCATCCCCCGCCAAGCGGCCTGACCCTGATGGCTTGCCTGCCACCCTGCCTTAGTTACGTACTTTGGCCTGCACAGCCTGCCTTGTCTCGGCATGGGCTCGCACGGCACGGCATTCTTAAACGTATTCCGCGCGGCCGCCTAGTTCCTGCGGTGACGAAAGAGCCGTCTTGGGGAACGGGATTGAGGGAGGGGAAGGCAGGGGAATGGAACGAGACGACCCAGCGGCAGGGCCGGGAGATGGACTTGCTCATAACTCGGCAATCTGACCCCGCAAATCACAAGACGGGAGAATGGTGTTCTTTTCGCGATTTGTGCAGACGTCAAGCGATGGCGTGGCTGAGGGGGAGGGGGGGGAAGCGGGCCGAGCTTAGCGAGGGTGATGGAGATGTGTGGTAGCGGACGGGTATGCCGTGCTTGCAGAGCATCATGGAGGAAGAAGGTCTCGTGGTTGGGGAGACGGGAGAAAGCGGAGGAGATAGTCCTGCCCTGGGACGCGGAGGGGAACGACGACGTGGTTTGGCTTGGCGACGCAGAGTCAACCATGGCGTCGGTCTCCTGGGGAAAGCGTTGGACAGGCCGACGTGTTTGAAGCCTTTCTGCTTGGGGAGTTCAACGAAGGCGAGGGTTATCAGAAGGCAGGCAGTCCTTCGGAGATGCCCTTCGGTATGGGGTGTAAGATGCAGCGCGTCGGCCTGCAGTCATTCAGCAACCTGGTCTATCGTGGGAAGGGATAGATAGGAGTCCATGTTGTTGGACTTGTAGATGCTGGCTGGCTGGGCCCTGACGAATTCCATGACGTTTGGTTTCTGGTGGATTCCGGCCCCCAGGCGCCCGGGAGCTTGGTGTCCATGGTGGAGCGCGCCGAAGCGGTAGCACTGGAGCAAGGGCCTCCGATGAAGGGAGGCTCCGCAGCGTTAGGCGGTGGCAGTGTCGATCAGGACGACGCCCATTTCGTCGATGACCTTTTCTGAGGTCGTCAACAACGGTGGTCGTTGTGTTGAACCAGACACCGCCACTCTCGTCAGTGCAGATGCCGCTTCGAGGCCATGGGGGGCTGCTGATTCAGGCGAACGGCGTGGGACAGGAATAAATAAATAAAACTGGGTCAGACAGGAGGAGCAGCTGGTGGGAGACGCCGGTGATAAGCGGGGCAGCGGGCCAGTGGGTGCATTGCATGGAGGACGACCAAGAAACGAGGGCCAAGAGGCCAGGGAGCATGGTGTTCTGCGCGTGTTCGCCGCTGGGGAGCCTCAGGTGTGCATCGGGCCATGTGTGTGGGATTACGGGATGCGGCGCATGGGCGAGGGAAGACGAGTACCGAAGCAGAGCGCCGCCTACGTCACGAGCGGGGCTGGGCTGGGTGCGGGGCAGGCATGGGCAGGCATGGGCTGGCATGGGCTGGCATTGGACGCGGGCAACCACGCAAGCACAATGCGACGTCTGGTAAGCAGGATTCAGCCTGCGTTTGCGTCTGCTACTGGCCCGGGCCAGCCATCGTGTCACGTACATGTCACAGAGTATAGACCCCGGGGCAGGGAGGGCGAGGGCGAGGGTGAGGAAGAGGATGAGGGACGGCATCAGCAGCAGCTGACGTTCTACAGCGGGCATCAGGTCTCCTCCTGTCTGTCCCAGGAAAAGGAGCAAAAAAGCAGTTGACGCGGTTCCAGAACCTGCAGCGAGGTGAGGTGCCTGGGTGCGTTGGTCTAGACTCCAAACTGCGCTGCACACTGATACGGAGAAGCGTGCAATATGCACCTGTACAGACGCCTGTGTACCATACGCTGCCGAAGGCTTGTCGCGCTGGGGCGAGCAAGCGAGGCTGGGCGCGTGATGCGGCGGCTAATGCAAAAATACACGGGCCTCTGTTCGCAGGCCAAAGTAGAGGGGCCAAGTGAATTGTAGGCTGATGTCCCTTATTGCAATCACTTAGCTAGTTGTCTGCAGCTCGACTGCACCCTTCCATTGGCCCGCCAGCCCGTTACTCTAACCCCCCAGCCCAGCCCCCGATGGCTCCACTCGCACGCATCGCAGGTCGCAGGGCCTCGCAGGGCCTCGCAGGGCCACGCAGCTCCACTTTCGGCCTCGCTCCACCCGCTCCACCGTCTCCCCTCTGTCAGAAGCGTGCGCATACGCCGACATCTCACTCGAGCCCACCTGCAATCCATTCGCTGCTGAGCGCGTACTCGGGCTTCAAAAACCAGACTACGCCTCCGACGGCAATGGACAGGCACAGTGGCTCCGGCACACACCCCGGTGGGGATCAAAGAAGAGCGATAGAGTTCATCGTCCAACGCCGAAGGAAGATGGGTTTCCTGGCCGCCACAGCAGAAGCGAAGGCAGACGGACAAGGCCTATCAGTGCGGGTGACATCCGAGTCAGGGGCTCAGTATATCATGGAGTAGGGCGCCGGTGTCCCTCTGGTCGACCACATGTGCGTTGTGCTTGTGCTTGTGCTTGCCCTTGCCTCGAGCCCAAACCCAAACCCTCTTCTAGCGTGACCATTCGTTTGACCCTTTTGATCGTCCGCCCGCACGCCAAAGGGGAAAAGGTGCAATGCCCAATCCAGTAACCTCGAGCTCCACGACCGCGGCTGGCGACCCCTCGGAGCCTGCCACCCCGCCCCAGCGCCAGTCGTGCGACCGATGCCACCGCCAGAAGCTGCGCTGCACCCGCAGCAGCACCACCACCAGCTCGTCCGGCAGCTCGTCGAGCAGAAGCAGCCGCAGCAGCTCCAGCAATTCGTCGTCGTCGAGTAGCAATGGCAGCACTAGTGCCGCCACCAGCAGCAGCAGCAGCAGCAACAACAACAACAACAATAACAACAACGAGGTCTGCGACCGCTGTGCCTCCAAACGTGTATCGTGCGTCTACAGCACCAGCCTGCCCAAGGGCCGTCCCAGCCTGCGCCGCCTCGCCGTGGGCAGCACGAACAGCGCCAGCAACTCCTCCACCGCCGCCAGCAAACAACCTCCCTTGCGACTGCCCATGCCCTCCACCACGCGCGACGCACCGCCTCCGTTGTTGAGGACCCATTCGACCCGTGAGTGCGAACCTCTTCCCCCCTCATCCTCTCCACCTCTTCCCAATGCAGGGCTGCGGCTGCGGCTGCATCTGCTTGCTGCGGCCCTGTCCCTAAGCAACCACGTCCACGATAGCTGCACATCTGTATACGATCGGTGGCTGACAGACTGACTGGTCGGCAGCCTCCGAAGCCGCACCGCCGCCCGCCGTCACGCCGCACATGCTCGACACGCCCATGACCCTCGTCGACATGTGTCCGTGGCCCGCGACGACGGAAGCACCCGCCTGGGAAGACCACCAGCAAGATATATCATGGATGGACCTCAACTTGACTTCGGCCGACGTCGACGCCCTGCTGGCGAGCTCCAATGCCGTGGGTGAGGGCTACCAGACGGAGGACGCCGACCTGTTCTCACTGCCCTCACGCTCGCCTACGCCCAATCCGCTACATGCCCTCAACGTGTACGAGCAGCAGCAGCCTACCAGCATGGACCGATCACTGGCCGGCCACGGCCCCCCCGGCTTATACCCAGAACGGAATCCAAGCATTGTCATCGGTCAACTGTCGCAGCTCAGCGTGCGCCTCTCCGCCTTGCGCGCCGCCAGCCATCGAATTGCCCAGGCGGCCGAATCGCTTTTCTCGTCGGGGCCGTACGAACCCCATGTTCCGCTCCTCAACTCAGCCGCCTTCGAGTCGGTAGCGGCTTGGCTGGCCCACGAGGAGATGTCGTCCAACACACCCCCTCGCCTGTCGGTCGATCTGTCTCTGGTGTCGCCAAACATGTGGCCTGACGCGGCGGGCACGCCCTACATTGCCCACAGCAGCCAACACACGCTCAGCGAGGTCTTTGCCGCCTCGCAGCGCCTGATCGAGATTGTTGGCGAGCTGCAGGCCGACGGCGTGATCCGCCATCTCGTGATTGCGTGCGAGGCTCTGCTACTCGAAACCTACGCCGCCATTCTTACTGCGCTTCAACACGACGCAGGTGACCCTGCAGGTGCAACCCCGCTGGGCAACGTGCGGATGGTCATCGTCGTTCAGCTCTGTGCCTACCTGATCGAGCGCCAGCACCAGGTCATCGCCCGCCGCTTCCCGGATGCCACCGCCGACCGCGAGACCCTGACCAACCTGAGGGTCCACGTCCAGCAGAAGCTCACCCAGCTGCGCAAGACGCTGCGGTGCAGCTGAAGGGAGAAGAAGCAGGGTCTCGTTTTCTTTCCTTCTTTCCTCTTCGTCTTCCCACTATGCATTGCATGATAGATGTCCGAGCACAATGACATGCGCAGCTCACACCTGCCGCCTGCCAGTCACCCAATTACTCTACACTTTTTTTTATCCCTCGCAGACCGACGCACGCACGACCAGAATCCGCCTCACCTGCAGCCAGCCAGCATCCAACGCCTGTGCTTTTTTTAAGCATAAATTTCTGACGATCGGCACAGGAAGATGCTTATTGCAGACGCATTAGCTTACTCTTCCTAGCAGCGAGCGGGCCTTTGCATTTTCCATGAATGGCACCTCATGATGATTCTTCCTTCTTTATCTGCCTGCTTGGAAGAAGCTGCTCATTCTGCTACTGTATTTTTTTTTTTCTGCACGGGCTTTCACTCATGGCGACGACGTGAGAACAAGCGGCAGACTACTTGGATGGTCGCTCGGCCGGTTTACGGGCCGGCCCTAGTGCAGGTGCTACGCATACTAGGCCTCCAAGTGCTACCCTACAAGCTTTAACCCAGCGCTCCGTTTGCAGGCTAAGTGAGTAGGGCCGATGGTCGCAGCCAAAGACCAGTCGGCACATGCCCTAGCTAGTCTACAGTGACATGGGGGCTGGCTGGGGTGTCTCAGAACGACGGAGGGGGTGAGAAGGCATCACAATTGGATTGATCACCTCGGCGAGCCAACAGCGGCAAATGAAAACAGCCTCGGTAGGACAGACAAGACCAGGTCGAGTTGCCCAGGGTCTGTCTCCGTAAAGAGAAGTTGCTGAGGAGGAAGGAAGCGGAAGCCCACCCATTTCCCCGGTTCCGTATGGCATACGCATCATTTATTGGGAGCATTTTCAATCGCGGGTATTTTCTGTTTTACCTCCATTTCTGTTTCCAGTAACCTTGATGAGTATCGTTGTTGTTGTTGCCAGGTGCGAGTCGGCGATGCATGGAGAAGAAGACGATGGGCGCACCCCTGTTCATCGCAACTCCATCTCCACTTTTTTTTTCCCTTCCTGTTTATTACTGACCTTAATGGGGGGATTGCTTGTTGGCCTTTCCAGACTTCTTCTGTGTGTGGAAGTAATTTTTCCACCTTTTCTTTTCTTAGGCTCGCGCATTGGGGGAAAAAATGGGAATGGGATGGAAATTGTGAAAGAGGGAAAGGCATGATACATTATCCCTCGTAAAAATTAGCATGGAACATGTGTGTAGGTTTTTTAAAAAGGCCAGGCAAGGTAATTGTTAATAGCGAAAGAAGAAAGCAACCTTTTTTTTTTCTCTCCCACCGAGGTTTCTGGTCATACTCTTTGCTTTGCTCTTCTTCTTCTGAGCCGTATTCGTCTTCAAATCTTCTTTCTCGAATCGATGCGCAGCACCTTGCAACGCCGTGCAACGCCGTGCCACGCCGTGCCACGAGGGTAGTATGTATGGCGTGACGCGCGACTTTTCCGCTGTCAATCGGGGGAACTCTCCCGCGGCCTTGTTTCCCACTCTTTTTTCACCCTTTCCCTTTTTTCCCCTCAACAATGAGTCTTTTTTATCATTTTCCCTTTTTCTCTAATTCCCTAGTTCCCTATTTCTCCCGCGACGCGCAAAAAGGTGCGTGGAGGGTTAACGGCGTTTTCCTCTCCCCTTCCTTCCAGCCCTTTTCGATTTTCACGTGCGCTTGCGTTTTTTTCCCTATCGTTGCCAAACGGGGAAGATTTTGCCTACGGTAGCACCGCTGTAGATGGGGCTGCAGCAAGCAAGCATACCCAGCAAAGCCCAGCCAACCAATCAGACAACTCCGTCGGCACGCCCGTCCCCCCGTCGTGTATCGCGAGAGGGAGAGGTAGATATTGTTACATGGGCAAACCAGCGCATGGGGGGAAATTGGTGGGGCCCGAAGTAATTTTCGCTTTCCTTTCCCCGGCCAATTACCGCTGGCGGAACGCGGGAGGGTTGGATGTTGTGCTTGTTTTCCTTCTTCTTTCGAGAAGGACGCAGAGAAGTTGGGGGCGCGCGTGTGTGTGTGCGGGATCGAGATCGAGATCGTCGATTTTGGGGCAGGGTTACTTACTACCTACTACTTATGTGGTGGAACGTGGGTATACCTATTCCTATTCCTATTTCTATTCCTTTTTTTTTATCGTCTTCGCAAGAGGGTCGCGAGGTTGTGGGTCGTGGAGCGTGTGTAAGCAGGTTGCATACATACTATACATGCGTACGTACATACAGGAGGTAACTATCTCCTTTCCCTGGGTTGGCTGGCCGGCTGGCTGGCGACGACGATGATGATGATGATGCGGCGGGTCGGACCCATTCCCCCTTCCTCCTTTGGGAAAGGCTGGATTTTCGCGGGGCGTACCGCGCCTAGCCCGGCAAGCATACAAATGCCATCCCAACAACGCCCAGCAGCAGGAGCAAAGTCACATGCCCACGGCGCTGCTGCGCACATGTACCGCCGTAAGCCCCATGTACGTGTGTATGTACGTGCGTGCGACCGAGGGACGGCTGACGACGCTAACGGCCGCAGCTGGGCAAAAGCATAGCACGGCAGCTAATGCGGGAAGGCAAAGGGTATGTACTACGAGGGACAAGACACGGGATGGAAAAAGGGACTAGGGGGACGGGAAGGGTAGTGCGGGATGGGGATTGGGAGGGGTGAAAGAGGCACGCCTTATATGTTATAGTGTGCGTGGTTTGGCTTGGCTAGGGACTTTGTTCCGGCGTTGGCCGCCTTGGGAGATGTTTGGAGGGGGGGGAATAAAGTTTGTACAGGGTTGTTGAGGTGTCTCTTTTGTGGAGAGAGAAAGAGAGAAACGAGTACATAGGGGTGGGGATCGTTTGCGGTGAATGTTTTCTTGTCTGTTTCGGGTGGAATTTGGGTGGTTTGCTATGCTGTGGGCCGAGCCTGGGAGGGTTGGCGGGGAATTTTCGCGTAGGCGGGGTAAGCGATGCGGCTGCACGCCAGGCTTCACCTACACTTACTGTTTCAGGACTAGCGCACATCTATCTGCTTACTTAACCGCATGGGCAGTTTCCTGCGAGCCAGGGCTGACGGCATCTATCGCCCGGCACACACCGCCCGCCCACTGGCCAGCGATATCGGAGCCCATGCTCCAAGGCCACGATACGATCACGACACGACAGAACAGGGAAATCAATCCCGGGTTGAAAAACTGTCATGTGTAACACACAACACACGCACACACACACACACACACCAAAAACCGCCCGCTAGCCCACCAACCCAACTCGGTGCCCCGACACACTTTAATTGAAATACCTTTTCACTGTTCCCCATCGAGGAGCGACATCATCGATTTGGGGGAAACGAGGTCTCTGATAGATTTGGGGACATGGATGCAGGCTCGGCGACATTGGGCAAAGAGGAGTGGGGAGAGACGAGGGGCGGGGCCCAACCAACCTCCCCAACGTTTTCCCAGAACGCGGTTTCCTGCCTGCTCAGCCGGCTTGGGAGAGGTGTACTTATGAAGCGACGAGGAGGACGGCGACCCGTTCGATGAGTGTGCGTGCCAGCGGCTTTCGTGTCCGTCGTCGCCTTTCTACACGCGCGCTATTTCCCTCATCTCCTGGACTAGCTGAGGGTTGTTTGCATTGCAGCTTCGTACGAGCGTCAAGCTGCTTATCATCCAGGGGGGAGATAGGGGGGTGCATTGCCGCCGTCCCTCGTGCGAGGGATACCCTGTGGTAGGCACCCATCTTCATCGTGTTGATGGACGAGCTGAAGGCAGCCTCGCCCAGCAGCGCGACGAGCTCGACGGTGAGAGGCTCCATGCGGCATGGGCTCGAACACGTCGTGCAACGGAGGTCCACGACTTGATCCGGCTCCGCGCCCGGCCTGCATGAAAGTGCATGGCTTTGGCTGCCACTGCATCTTTTCGCCGTACAGTACCTACAGGATCATGAACCCCCCACGATCGCGATCAATCAACTCCGAACTAGGTCGACGGTGCTGGAGCGGCCGCTGGAACTGGAGCGAGATGTTGGTGGGTTGCATGCGTCCGCTTGTCAAATAGTCGCTCGGTTGCGTCGTCAGCAGCGCTGTTGGTCCGTTGCATGTGCATCCTGCCACATGTCTTATCTGTTTTTCCGGGACAAGCGGACCCAGAGCGATGGCGTGTGTACCGACGCTGTGGGCCCCTTTTTGCGCCCATGGCACTTCTCCGCGCGCCGACGTGCCGTCCCTGAGCACGCTTGTTTTTACCCTAGTCAGCCGTGACGTTTGCCATCAGGCAGCCACTTTGCGGAGCCGGGAGCGCACGATACGGGGATCAAGGAAGCTGAGGGGCTGTTATGTGTCCTGTGTCCTGTGTTGGCGTCGCCACAGTCGTCAGACGAAACGATAAAAAACTGACGGGGGGGGGGAGAACTAAATCCCAGAGGTGTGGAGACCGGGAAACAACTCACTAGTGTTCTGTTCGACCTCTGTCAAAAAATGAAGAGAAAAAAAAAAGCAACGTCGAGTCCGATACAATGTTCGCGACCTGCTATCCTTTGTAATACATAGACTGGTGGCGTAGGTCGTCCGAGAGCATGGCCAGGCACTCCCCCGACAATACTGTGGGACGCACACACGTGCGTCCGTCCATCTCGGACTTTTGTTGCATCCTTCGCCCCCATTTCCTTTCCGGATATTCCGACAGCTCGGAAATGGTGGGGGAAACGACCAGAGAGCGTGCTTACATGTGAATAGCCATGGCCTATCATCCCTGGAAGCATCAATGCCCTCCTTTCTAATGCTCGAACATTTCGTACGAAATGCCCTGTTTGCGCAGGTTCTCCGTAGATTTCAACTCACCGACCCCGGTTTCGATGATGAAGAGGTGCATATCCAGGGGAATGATGGCGAAGGAATGGGGCCGGTGATGTGCCTGCAAGGTTCAAGGAGACGGGTTCAGTGACGGGCGAGAGGAAGTGATACCCACGTGTTTCAGCACACAAACACTGGGGCATAGAAGCGTTCGGGGGCGAAGAGAGGGGCAAATGGAGCACATATAGCACTAGGATTTGATGGATTTCGTCTGTGCCTCCGTACGAAGCTCCAGTCGACATGTGCGTTGTGAACACCGTTCCCCGCTGTTCTTAGAAAGCTTGCTAGCCTAGACGCTCTCCTGATACATTCAGCTCGACTTCTCTGACAAAACAAGCATGTCCAGATCATCCGATCTCAGAATCGCACCATGATGGGCCTGATAATCGGCCGTGGGTGCAGAACAATGGAGTTTACAGAGGTACGTGCACTCGGCCCTGACGGTGATCGCTGTCGTTGAATGTCATACGCGCTCCAACTCCACCGAATCAAGCCCTGTGAAAACCGCCGATCCAAGCATTCTCCGTATAGACGGCGCTTCCCTAGCCGCTACCAGGGCACCTCCCCCGCTCCAGCCTTCCAACCCTCTGACGGCGAGTTAACACCCTGACGCGGGTTGTGTAGCGGGATCAAACGATTATCAGATGATTTAGCGCCTCGCGCAACTCCGTCCGTTCAGAAGCCTGTCTTTTCGCCTCTCCGCTCAATGGCCATGTCCGGCTTTAAAATGACAGCCGACATATATACTTTCTTTTGCCGGTACTCTCGTATCACTCCAGCTAGGCTAGTGGTCACATTGATCCAGTTCTGCAAACGAAATCCGAAGAAAAGCAACAAGCATCCTTTACCTTTCAAAAGAAAATAAAAAGTCTGGTGCCAATTGGACTTTTCCCAGCAATCACTCAAAGCACATCATGGCTGCAAACAAGACCGCCAACGAATCTCTTCGCCTTCCCATCATCGACCTTTCTGGGTGGATTAACCCCCAGAAGGAGGGCGACCGCGAGCGTGTCGTCGAGGAGGTGAAGGCTGCGTGCGCCAAATATGGCTTCTTCCAGACGACCGGCCACGGCATTCCGGTCGACCTGCAAAAGGGGCTCCTCAACAGCATCAACACTCTCTTCGACATGCCGCAGGAGGAGAAGCTGAAGCTGAGCTTCCTGGAGAACATCTCGCGTAGGGGATACGAGAAGAGCGGCATGTCGCTCCGTGATGGGGACAAGCTACCTGACTCAAAGGAGGTACGTGAAGAGACTCGCCCTCAATTCTTATATATTCGCTTTCCCCGCTGTCTACCCTCCCTTTCGAATTTCCCACTGCAATATGCCTATCGCAACATCATAACGCATCCGGTGGCTGCCGAGCGCTCGCTTCTCCCTGGTAACGCCCCAACATCAGGCTGACCGTGAAAAACAAAACAGGCCTTCTACATTGGACGCGAAGACCCCGTCGTCGAGCACGCCGGCTTCCACGGCCCCAACGTCTGGCCACCGCTGCCCGAAGAGCAGTTCCGCAAGCCCGTATGGGACTACTACCAAGCTACCGACCGCCTTGGCCGCATCATCTGGGAGATTCTGCTCGCCGGCCTGGGCAAGCCCGCCTCTCTGATGGACGAGTTCGCCAAACGGCCCATGGTGATGATGAAGATGATCCGCTACCCACCGCGCGAGCTGGACCTGCCCGGGCAGTTTGGCGTGGGCGCGCACACGGATTTCGGCGGCGTGACGGTGCTGCTACAGGAGCCCGGCAAGCACGGCCTCGAGGTGTGGCTCGAGGAGAAGCAGGACTGGGTGCCCGTCGAGGCGCTCGAGAACGTGTACGTCATCAACTGCGGCGACATGATCATGCGGTGGAGCGGCCACCAGTACACCAGCGCGAAGCACCGCGTCATCAACAAGCAGGCCCACGAGCCCCGCCTCTCCTGCGCCACCTTCTTCCACGGCGACGTCTTCGCCACGAACCCGCTCAACCCTGACGACCCGAACAAGGATACCGTCGGCCAGCTGCTGATCAAGAGGTTCGGAAACCAGTTCTCGCTGAGCGACAACTGGAAGCAGGAGGTCAAGTACCAGGCTTAGTTTTGCCTAGGAACCGACTGTGTAGAGTTATAAGCGGATAAGACGTTTTTTTTTGGCGTGAGGAAATGTTCGCGGGTCGAGAGGCTACGAGCACTTGTGAGAGCGCAAAGGAGAAGAGAAATCCTCTCTTTGGGAACTCGCTGCGCACACGCATGTGGGGCCAGAATACGTCTCTTTCGCTGCTTTTTCTTGTTTATCCTTTGGTCCTCCGCTTGTTTTTATTAGACTGGAGCTTTTTTCTTTATTCTTCCATGTAAAAATGAATAAAAAATGGGATGTACTTTAGCGGAATCGACATAGATCTCATCAAATGGTATGGTCTAAATCTGGAATACTGCGGTCCGCAGACTTTGATCGATTTTCGTTGTGCCGACTCTCAGAGATTAGGTCCAACATTGGCGTGGAACGAAGGTAAGCCATAAGAGCGCTGAGCCATAGCGTGTACTAACGTCTATGGCGTGCATCGCTACGTATACCGCAAGAGCTGAACATACCGACACACACACTAATAATTCAGGCCGGTAGACCTAGAATTCATATTTCCTATCGTGTATACAACCTAGCAAAACACTCCCTCCTCCTCCCCAGCTCACACTCCCCGCTCCTCCTCAGACATACAGCAGTCCCCTCCCCGACCATGACCATCCTCCCACCACGGAACCCGTTATCTGACCGCCTCAAAGCGGAAGGAAGAAAATGACTACGTACCAGCACCCGCTCGTCCGACGACCATACACGCCTCTTTTCCCACCACGCAGAGAAAAGCGCCGGCGTCCGTTGGGTAAGTCGCCGGCGGGGCGGGGCGCGGGCGCGGGCGCGGGATGCGGCGTATCGTATTCCCGCTCGTGCGCCGGGGGATTTCGCATGCCATGCCATGCATTACTAACATACTAGAACAAGACTAGGGGAGGAGGGGAGATGGGATGGGAAGGACGAGGCGGGGGGTGGTCAGAGGAGAGAGTGTTGTTGCTGGTTCCCCGGGTTGTTGGATGGCATGCATTTTTTTTTCTCTTGCCGCTGGGACTTATGTAGCATGTGCTATAGTGCTGAGATGCTTGGGATGGAAGGTGGGTGTTTTGTAGAGTGAGCGGTGGATCGATCGATGAGGGGGTGCTGCTGCGTGATGTGAAGGTTTGGAGCGTATCGATTGGCCACTGGAATTCTCCATACTCGGGGGTATGTTACTCCTTCTATAATGACGGCTTGGTTTGTCGCTGTAACTAGCATGGCTGTATTCATGATCGAGTGTGTCACAATAGATGTTGTTTTAAGGGCCAGCGAGGCGGGGTGCGGTTGAAACTGGCAGGATATTCCTTCCGGAAGGCTGCCACTTTGGCTGTTTAGTGCGGGGATGTGCGTATTTATTGGTAAAGTATTACGATGGATACGAGAAGTAAGCTTTATGCAGGGTATACGGTTTTGCGAGGCGTACGGGGTATTACCCTGCGCTGCTGGTTTTTGTTTTTTCGTATTGCATTTCCACGTCAGGAAAAATGTGTCATAGATATTCGCAAGGTAATTTTCAGAGACAATGGTGGTTCGATTTCGCACTAGCCGAAGATGGTGTGTTAGCACTTTAGAGCTTATCCCTATAATACACGTCACTGAAGAAAGGTTGCTGCGAGTTTAGAAATGCGAATATCGCCATATGTATATATTTTAGGTCGACAGCCATAGCCCTGTTCTGTATAATCGCTCGTGTAACAAGTTTCAATCAATGAAACACTTCTTCAGCTCAATCGCTAGAGCTTCAGATTTCGATATGACAGCTTTTTTTGTTCTTACTTTATTAGTAACCGAAAATTTGTAGTGCGAGAATTTTTCCTCAAGAGAACATAACATGTTTATGTAGTAATGTAGTCTCAGGCTAGAGAAGACCAGGGAGTGGGGACCCGTTACTGTGTAGGGTGGAGCCCTAACTCCTTAAATTCAGCGAGCTAAATCGAGTACTATCTACATATATAGTATGGTTACGAACAAGTACGCGGTTAAAATAAGCTTAATCTTCCCATTCCTGAACATGTACAATGGCTTCGCCAAGTGAGACCCTGGCTCCACCTTGGCTTGCCCCCTCAGCCCAATTATTCCCACGCTTCCCCACGCCGCCTATGTACTCCCTGCGCAGTTTTCTCAAGCCTCCAACGTCCCGCTCCCCCATGCCAGCCGAGAAATGCGCATACATGAGCATATACGAGTCGTTCGAAGGCTTGATTCGGTGCAGCCTATTGGAACGCACGTCGTGCCCGATCTCATTCCGATCGCCGGAGCCCAGGAAGTCAATCTCGTTGAGCTAGACGCCGATATGCGGGGAACCGCTTCCGCTGCGGAGGAGATCATCCCAGACAGCTGGTTCTTATCGTAGAGCCAGTAGATCGGGTCGTCCCAGTCTAAGGGGCTGTTGGGGTGCCATTACATAGACGATGGTGGGGTGCCAGGAGGCCTCGTGGCGTTGGGCGGATGCGCCGGCTCTACAGGGCTGTCCTCAGGGTTGTCGATGAGGCAGAGCACCCCACGAACTGCTCAGGTTGGTCGGTCGTATGCTTTAGGTGCAGGGTCCACGAGCTCGCTGTTGGGGGCTTTGGCGAGGAGCACCTGCTTCAGGTCCAGTGGCTGCCAAGGGCAGGGTACATGGATGCAACATGCCTGAAGCCAGCGTGCTACACGAGTTGCGGAACTTCTCGGGCCAGATGCAAAGTCGTGTCGAATCGATGAGGAAGGCTACGCTTTTGATCTCGAAAGAGAAGGAAGCAATGTAGTTTAGATGATCGAGGTGTCTTGGCTGGGCATCAAGCATGCAAGGACCTAGAGTTAGGGGCGCTCCCTGTCCGCGGAGGTCCCCACAATCTTGGTGCTCCAGCAAATCACGTATCGCCAGTTACATGATCATTGAGGTATGCCTTTACTGTAACACTGAGGGCGACGTCGTACTTATCAGGAACTCCTCCAGCCTACAACCACCCAATATAAATCCATATTTTTCTCTGGGTGGGGACCATGTACCTGCCTACAGTGGTAACAATTTTCTACTAGTCGGTGGTAGAACTGGATCCGAATGCTAGCTCTGAGGGGCGGACATCTTGGGTGTAGTCGCCGGGTAATTTGCAGAGTCCACGTCGCAGTCCACAATATGTAATTTCTTAAAGTTTAGAGCGCTGCAGCCTTGTAGATCTTGGAAGCATTGATGCAGGCCCCGAATACGATGGCAGAACCCGAATACGAAGTGCAATCTTACTTTGACTTAATCTCTGAATCTTCAGGAGGTACCCCTACAAAGAATCGAACCTTTTTTGACTGAGTTGTATATCTATAAGACTCAGATGATCAGAGCCTAGATCGTCTGCCGAGAGCCCGAGTTCTTGAGGACCAAGTGCATATTATTATTGCAAACACATAGAAGCCAGCCTGAACATCCAACACCCAGCATCAATCGAGGACGTAAAATTTATTGATTCGCGATATTGTGAGTTTCAGAGGCTGTGTAGTTCGTGTTATTGGTATGTGCGACAACGGTGGTTGTGATTAGTCGTTCGCCAACCGTGGCGTCTAGTCGGCAAACTTCCCAGAATAGACTTGTGTCGCGAGGCGCTCGAATACCGCCATGCCAAGTAACAACAGAAATGTAGCCACACCCTGCTCTTTTGTGAATTGCCGTATTTTGACAGTATTGATCCGAAATCTCGGCTTCGTGGTGGTGGTGGTGGCGGCGGCTGTGGTGTAGGTGGAACGTTCTAGGGCGACGTTTCGATAGGTATTGTGTACCAGCGTCCAGGCCAAAAATAACATCAATCCATTACTCTTTCATCCCTTCCATCGGGTTGCTGCTCAGCCAGCTCGGTCGCTCACCAACACTTCCATAGCTCTTGTTGCCATCAGAAAAGACCATCAGAAACGCATGCTCATCAACGTCAGGCATAGAAACAGTCAGATTCATAACTATTCTTCTGACCCCTATATTATCGGCGCTTTCCCACGTCTCACGTAAACATGATAAAGGCAAGTGGGATGATTATCGTTGCCACGCTAACACATAATATGATCACGTGATTCGGCGATTTCTTTCAGGAGCGTACACATGTGTAGATTTGAACGCATCTCGGCGACTTTCTTACCTAACTTCCGTAGCTTACAATAGATGCCGCCGATTGGGAGCGGAAAAAATGGATGTTCCAAGGTTGCACAGTAACAGTAACAGAGCTCTAGAAGACCTGTGCTCATTATCTTGCCAGACTGCCTAATTTGATCAATGGAAATTACGTCTTCGAGGATCATGGTGATTCCCGGACATCAGAAGAGGATAGACGAAGAAATATATGAAGAGGCTAGCTGAAATACTAAATACAAATTGATAAAAAGCTTACAATATGCGATACGAGGCGCTATTTTGAGACACTTTAATTGGTAATGGGGATATTTAGACAAACGACAGTAACTAAGGACAGTAACTAAGAGTGTCGCCGAAAACGAATAAATAGTAAAAGGTTCTTACCCAGCCAATTGATGAGAACGGTAGAGGAGTCCTCGGTCATACACCTTGACAAAATTACGTGATTGTGTTACATAGAGGCCTTTTATCATTAGTATCATTTATTAAGGACAATAGGTTTATACAAGGTATACAACTGGCCGTCATTAGTATTTCCCGCTCAATTGCTAAATGAAGTGACCTTGTTATGGATACTATAGATACTGACTGATTAATCAGATGTGCTTGTACTTTTTCACCTATCATGCAGTCGAACATTATTAAAACATACCCCTTTGATGAAGGTATTAATTAGCGGCTGAAGGCAAATTGGAGTACGAAAAGATAGGTAAGTCTAATACCCTATATCAGGAGTCACTATCCTCGCCCTTGAAGTTACAAACAGTTTTCATCAAAAATTGACTACAGGGCTGTCTAGTTATAAAGTATATGTTATAGACTGGAAAATTCCCAGCCCTAAGGTAATATGGAGAAAACGTTACGAGTATATATAGAGGAAGGATGGAGGGTTCCCTCCACCCCTCCTTCGTAGATATTTTATAACCAGTCGACACTTATATTCTACAGATCCTTAGGCAAGTTTGTTACACCTATATTGAAATTACTACTTATAACTTGCAGTTATCTATATTAACAAGCGTTGTTAATAGTTAGGTTGTCTTTTATACGGGTGTCGCGTATTGGTAAGATGATCAGCTTCTATGTACGCTAGCTTAAATCTTTGTGGCTCCTCGCTTGATGGGGCAGGTACACATAGGCATCAAATCGATCTCTATGCTTTTGGTAGTTGTGCGAGAATCTAAATGTAAACTAAAATTGAATTGCCAACTATGCATCCGAGTACCACCGTCTGCATGACTTTAGTAATCCAGAACGTACCGGACTTTTGGCCCTCATGTACGTTAAGATATTCCGCCCTGTCGCATCAATATAGCGCCTATCTTTGTACCCAACGAGCTAACATGATCCATTTAAGATATAGAGTCCCAATCTGGTTACATATCCGGCCCATCTTTCTACACAACATGACTAGTACCATCCATTTCGTGTCTTATCTCGCTAGGGCGACCAAATGTAGTGTCAGCTGATCCATCCTCGCCTTCCATCTCGTGTTCTTGGAAATCCGTGGATAGTTCAATTTGGCCGTAGTGTAGATGATTGTGAGCTGCGTCATCGGACATGAGATTGATATCTATCACGTCTAACTCATGACAAATGTTTGACGCAGGCAACTCGCCATGTGGATGGTACATCTCGTCATTCTTAGTGAGGATGGTTATCTTAGCTGAAGGCATGTTTTGCGCTAAATTTGCCGCGCCTTGCTTGTATTTGTGCCTTCTAAACCATACAAGGGCGAAGAGTAATAGGAAAAAGGCAAGAGTCCCAACCCCTGCTCCTATGCCGGCTTTGGCGCTCTTCGACAGAACCGAATGAGTAGAATATGAAGGTAATGAATGCGAATTTTCGTTTCCATTCCCACTGGTTGAGTTGCCGTTCTTTGAGGGTGCTGTAATGGTAACAATCTGCTCTTCAGGTATCCTACTTTCGAACTTTCCTTGGTGAATTGAAAAATTTGACCGCTCGTAGTCTGCAATGACATAGGCTTCTTGTAGGAATGTGCGACCTAATGTATATTGCGTGTCGTTGACGGCTCGACGAATTGGAAAGTAGTTGGTGGCGTTTGGATAGTACGGATGTGATGCTTGAAGGTCAAAGGCGCCATATGGCATCTGTATTGCTACCGCTTTCGCGACGTTGTTGTCATTACCCAAAATAAAAGTTATAGTTGGTTGTAGCGCCCGCAACTTCTCATGATAGGTGTCGTTCACAAGATAAAGATCAGTGTTCGAGTCATAGGTCAGGCCGAATGCTTCTGCGAACTGGTCGCATGACTCCTTGGGAAGCCAAATATGAGGGACGGTAGAGTCTATCAAAGTCAGCGTGGGGGAGGTGAGAAGGCTCCTTGACCCCAGCAATGTGTTTATGGCTGTTATGTGCTGAAGTCCAACGCTGAGTACACGCGAGTCATCAGCGCTAAATGAGAATGTTTGATCATTCGGTGTGAAACGAGACGCGTCGTACCCACCCAGTGTGAGGCTCCCTGGAAGCTGCGGCATCTTATATGCTGCGCCTGCAGTATATGCAAAAGAGAGGCTGGGTATCTTCTTTTGGTCTTTCAGAGTTTGCATGAAAGCGGGTTCAGGGTTCTCAAAATCTGTGAAGTTTGAGGGCTTAGGACCGAGTCCAAAAAGACCGAGGTAAAAGTCTTTAGTAGCGATGCCAGCAACGACCTGTCTATCCAGCTTGAGCCCACCAGAGTTTTGTAGCATCAAGCCCACACTGTCTAAGCCGAAAAGCCCGTTTCCTCCAATTCCTAATCTATCACTCAGATTTAAAGTGTAAAGACCGACGGGCTTCCAGGTGGACGAAGAATTTGTGAGAAACCCGTTGCTCTGTTTCCCAGCAAACTGCATGGCGCCTCTCAACGCCCCACAGTCGGCCGGGTCTGATGCAATGCATCCCTCTGGAACCGGTATGAATGTCTCATGGCCAGAGGTGGAAGGCAACACACGAAAGTCTTGCTCTGGAGTTCCTACGCGTACGATGAAAGTTGACCAGCGTCCGTCATTTCCATCCCAGGACTGTGAAGGTGCAAAAACGAATGGCTTAGGCGTTTCATCTCCTCTGTTGTTTATTTCGGAATGCTCCATGCCTCATCGCCGTGCAACTCTGGAGGACAATCCAAACTGTGATGAAAGAGGCGCGGCACGCAGAAGTGGCTGAGTCTGACATACAGCAATATTTGCGGAACTTAAACAACTTCTCGCTGTATGCCTTGACTTATTTCTGGGGCTAGAGGCATAGGGAGGAACGCCTTAATATCATATGTAGTACATTAATACACACGTAGGATATGATAGGCGGGTAAATTAGCAAAACATCCGTGCGCACTATAAATACTAGGGGATCACCGTTTTAGGGTTTCCAATATTATGATCATTCAGGGGTGCGCGCCCCGATATAAAACAATCTATCTTAAAAAGTTTGATTGGTGCCTCGGTCTCTCAGATCCAGCGCTTAGGCAGGACTGAATGAATGGTTTTCTTGTACCACCCTAGTGAGTTCTAAAACCGATGATTCGACACTGCGTAAGCTGGCTCCACTACAGCAAAGTAGATATCATAAACTCTGCGCCTTCTGAAAATGTCAAGAGATTATTACCGTCTCGATCGTAGCCTCTAAACGATTCGAGAAACTCAACGTAGTCGCCATGTTGTCCCAATGCGCACTGCTACTCGGTCTGAGCATGCAGCTCATTGTTCAACCCATTTTAGCCCAATGTATGTAACTATACGTAATTAATAGAATACACAATTCAGTACGGTTTAACTGACATAAGAAAGCGGTAACGAGGGTGGACTTGAATGCTACACGGATAGGCACAGTGCTGCAGAGCTCGATAACAAGCAGCGGCGAACTATGTTGTGAGGTTGCATTGATGGCAGTTGGTTTGAATTACTGGTGGACTGAGAGACTGACAGTAACAGCTGCTACTGTTCTTACTCAGTATCTCCAGTACAATAACACTGCCATCACTAGTACCACGACTCTTTACAACACTGGGGCGGTTGAAAGTGTAGAAGTACCCTCCGGAATTATACCCGACCACGGTGAAATGGAGTATTCGAGAACCTATGTTAGTACAGCAACGGCTGTAGCTTTCCCGCTCACTACCATGTATGATTCAATCCTACAGATGACTACCAAAACCACTAATAACACCCAGCGCTTCACCAACCCCATTTAATGAAGTATTGGAGCTCCACCATGCAAATGGAACTATTGTTACTGAAGGGGGAAGGAGATCATGCAGCCAGTGGCCGACAGATCCTCTAAAGACGCCCGATTTCTATGACTTCGACCCAGGATTCATCTGGGTCGAGGAGCCAACAATTATTCACACAGAACAAGGCTTCGCACTTCCTACTGGTACCCAGCAGGCCCAAATGCTCTCTTATTGGATTTCGCAAACCCCTACAATTACTCAACTTTACCCTGATCTTGCGTCTTGTACCGCAGTTTGGGGTTCTGGTCAGCCTTCCGTACATGTTGTAGTCACGGCTCTAACAGAACACGCATCGACCACTGTTCAGATGAGCGGTCCACCACCGGCACAGATTACCTCTCCTCCAAACCCTCCGGTCAATAATTCCCCTTTCAATCCCTCGTCAAATTTACCAAGCGCGTCTTCCGAACCACCCTCTAATTCTCCTAATCCTCCATCAAATCCATCATTGTCGAGCAATAAACCATCCTCAAGTAATCCCCTCTCCTGGAACAATCCGCCATTCTCGAAAAATCCACCATCCTCGAACAATCATAACTCAGCACCAGCGCCTCTCCCCATCACCCTCGGCAATAACCAAGTCCTCACGATACAACCACCTACTCAAAGTGGTGGGCCCGCAGTCATACTGCCTGGTGGCGAGATATTACAGCCTGGGCACCAAACCATCATAGGCTTCGAAACCATCGTTCTGCCATCCAGCAGCAATACCGTTGCCAGTAGCAACCCTGATGGACCTATCAACGCCGCTGCCTTACCTCCCGCAATTCAAATTATCGACGCAAGTAACACTCGCATAGTTCCATTACCAATCGCACAAACTCAAAATCCCTCAGCTTCCAGTACTTCTACGGGAGGTGTAAGAGAACAAGGAAGCTCAGGATCCACGACCGGAGCAATGGGAACTATCACTGGCTTAGGAGCGCCTCTTAGGCCCTCCACCTTTGGAGGTGGCCCCGTTTCACAATTCAAGGCTTCTGGGTGGATAGGAGCTGCTGTTGCTTTAACTGCTATTGTAGCTAGTTATCTATTTGCGTATTAAACATTATAAATAGACTCTGTTAAAAATCTCATATATACCAGGTTAAAAAAACGACTGATTAAAAAACATACCTTTTTAATTAAAATATCGTCTATAGGAGGAACTAATCTATCATCAGCAGGAGATATAGAGCGAGTTTCTTTACAGAATACAGAACCAGTGGCTTGGGAGTTTTGGAAGACCTGAATCAGTTGTCTTCAGCACTAATCTACAGTATCAGGGTCCAAGCATCCTTACCTGATATACCGGGTGATGGATCTTTTACAAACACCAAGCTCGAGATGGGTAACCTTTAAGTCGTCCCGCCAGCCGGATAACTAATGAACGAATGCTACCAGCTTAATAAATAAGTTTGAACGCCCCTTTTGAAAAACAAGATGACAAGCGTGAAGGTTACTTTCATAACACCCTTGGCCATCTAATGTTCACTCTGGACGCGAAGCTCTGCCCAATAATATTGTGGATGATTTCGCCTATCGTCCGAGCTGTACCTGTAGAGAAAATAATTGCCAAACAAAATTTCGAGATGCCGTATTGATCGTTTGGACATTTTCCGGCCGTTAGAGAAGGTTTAAAGTTGTTAAAGTCTTCTGTATCGAGATCTAATCTCAATGATAATTTTGAAAATCTACTGTAGCAAAGTGCGCAAGATTGTCGCCCGCCAATATCTTGATGTCCCTGAGAATTAAATGGAGGAGTTTTGCTGGTATGAAAATCATCGTAAATGGTTTGGATATGAGCAAATAGGCGGGTGGTATGCATCGACCTGCTTCCAAGCCAACATTTCGCATTGGAAACGCCGATGCGCCCCGACTTCAAACGTATTCGGCCCCCAGTATAAGTTCATAAAATGGTATTCTATACAAAAAAACTACTTCTGATACCCCATCCCCATTCCCATCCCACTCAGCCTCCCCAACGGCTCCGCACTCGCCGGCCTCCCCGGCCTCGGCGCACTAATCATCCCCTTATTCACCCACCCCCCCTTCTCCCCACTCTCCTCCACCTCGCCCGCCCCCTTCAAAAACGCCGGCCTCGGCACCCCTAGCAGCCCCCCCTCCCCCCACCTCCTCGGCTCCGGCTTCCCAATACTCTCCTT